>Ga0302178_10001297_pt1 | contig 21193 bp, 16 predicted proteins | sample I_Palsa_E1_3_FD_198790 | JGI IMG/M metagenome (GOLD analysis project Ga0302178, IMG submission 198790) | Peat permafrost microbial communities from Stordalen Mire near Abisko, Sweden - I_Palsa_E1_3 | ecosystem: Environmental > Terrestrial > Soil > Palsa > Peat permafrost | place: Sweden... | reverse complement strand
CGACCATGCCGAGCAGGATGTCGACCAGGCCGGCCAGGCCGAAGGCAGCCACCGCGAGATACCGTCGGCTGGCCTCCAGCGGCGCCCGCAGCGCCGTGGTCATCGCCGTCACCCGTTCCACCCCTTCGCGACGGCCTCCAGGCCGGTGCCGCTGGTGGCGCGCAGCCGGAATACCGCCCGGACCAGCGCTGGCGCGGCGACGAACAGCACGACGAGTCCTTCCAGCACCTGGACGATGTCGGACGGCACCTGGCCCAGCGTGGCAGCCTCCACGTACGTGCCGCCCACATGCAGTGCGCCGAACAGCAGCCCGGCGAGTACCACTCCCCACGGCCTGGCCCGGCCGAGCAGCGCGACCGTGATGCCGTCCGGGCCGTAGGTGCCGTAGCTGTTGAAGGTGAGCTGCGTGTTCGTGCCCTGCACCACAGTGGCGGCCGACAGCCCGGCCAGGCCGCCGGCCAGCAGCATCACCAGGATCCAGGAGCGCTCCACGTTGATGCCCGCGCTGCGGGCCGCGCTGGGACTGGCGCCGACGGTGCGGAACTGGAATCCGATGGTGCTGCGGGACAGCAGCCAGGCGCACGCCGCAGCCGCTGCCACGGCGATGACGAAGCCGAGTCCGACCTCCGGCGGCGGCCCGCCGACGTGCCCCAGGTTCGCGTCCGAGTCGATGAACGGCGCGATCTGGTTGGTCTGGCCGGGCTGCTTCAGCGCGGCGGAACTGGTGAGCAGGTAGCTGAGCAGGTCATACATCACGTAGTTCGCCATGATCGTGACGATCACCTCGTGCGCGCCGGTCCTGGCCTTGAGCAGGCCGACCAGCCAGCCGATCACCGCGCCGCCGACGAACGCGCCGATCACGCAGACGATCACGTGGATCACCGGCGGCATGCTCACCCCGAAGCCCAGCCAGGTGGCCACGATGGCGCCGCCCACCCACTGGCCGGCCGCGCCGATGTTGAACAGCCCGGCCCGGAACGCGATCGCGACCGACAGGCCGGTCAGGATCAGCGGCGTCGCCTGTGCCGCGGTCGAGGACAGCGGGTAGAAGACCGCGGCGACCGAGCCGCCGTGGAAGGCCGCGCTGACGGTGGACGGGTTCAGGATCGCGCCCTCGAACATCTGCGTGTAGGCAAAGGACACCGAGTCCCAGGTCTGGCCGAGCGCGAACCCGGGGGCATGGAAGAAGTTGCTCCAGGCGCTGGTCACCACGGGATCGCTGAAGACGATCAGGATGCCGCCGACGACCAGGGCCAGGAAGATCGCCAGGATGGTCAGCACCGCCGAGCTGCCCTGAGTGACGGCCGAGATGAGCGCGCTGGTCGTCAGCCGTAGGCGGCCGCGCCCCGGGCCGGGCTGCCCGGCGGGCGGCGCATCGGCGGCGGCTGCCGGTTCCAGGCCGCCGCCCGCCAGCGGCGGGCCGCTCATGGCTGTTCCGCCCGATCGCTCATGGCTGTGCCATCCGGGCCGCTCATGGCTGTTCCGCCCGATCGCTCATGGCTGTGCCATCCGGGCCGCTCATGGCTGTTCCGCCGGGCCGCTGGTGGCTTCCGGATCGGGGCTGAGCGCTCCCGGCAGCTCAAGCTTCTCGTCGGGGCCGGGCAGGTGCGCCGCAGGGTTGCCGCCGGCGGCTCCGGCGGTCGCGGCGCCCGCAGCGACGCCGGCCATCATCAGGCCGAGCTGGGCCTCGGGGATGTCGGGCTCGCAGAAGCCGACGATCTGGCCCTCGTACATCACCGCGATCCGGTCCGACAGCGCGTAGATCTCGTCCAGCTCGGACGAGACGATCACCACCGCGACCCCGCGGTCCCGCTGGGCCACGATCTGGGAGTGCACGAACTCGATCGAGCCCACGTCCAGGCCCCGGGTCGGCTGGCTGGCCAGCAGCAGCTTGTTGTCCCGGCTCAGCTCACGGGCGACGATCACCTTCTGCTGGTTGCCGCCGGACAGGGTGCCGACCCGGGTCAGCACCGACGTGGTCCGCACGTCGTAGTCGGCGACCAGGCGGGTCGCCGAGTCCCTGATCTGGTCCAGTTTCAGCGCGATGCCGGAGGCGAACGGCGGCTGGTCGTAGACGTCGAGCACCAGATTGTCGGCGACCGAGAAGGCGCCGACCAGGCCGTCTTCCTGCCGGTCCTCCGGGATGTAGCCGACGCCCGCCCGCAGCCGGTCCCGGGTGCTGGCCGAGCCGAGGTCGGTGCCGTCCAGCAGCACCGAGCCGGCCGACGGCCGCAGCCCCATCAGCGCCTCGCACAGCTCCGTCTGACCGTTGCCCTGGACCCCGGCTATGCCGAGAATCTCGCCGCCCCGGACGTCGAACGAGACGTCGCGCACGGCCGCCTCGCCGTGCTCACCGGGAACCGTGAGATTGGCCACGCTGAGCCGGACTCCGGCCGGCGTCGCGGTCTGCTTGCTCACCCGCAGCTGGACGGCGCGGCCGACCATCAGCGCGGCAAGCTCGGCTCCGGTCGTGCTCGGCGGCCGCTCGCCGACCACGGCACCGCGCCGGATGATCGTGATGGTGTCCGCGATCGCCTGGACTTCCTTGAGCTTGTGCGAGATGAAGATGATGGACCGGCCGCCGGCCCGCAGCTCGCGCATGACCCGGAACAGGTCCTCGCTCTCGCCGGGGGTGAGCACCGCGGTCGGCTCGTCCAGGACCAGGACGCTGGCATCCCGCAGCAGCGCCTTGATGATCTCCACCCGCTGCTGGACGCCGACCGGCAGGTCCTCGATGTAGGCGTCCGGGTCGACCTGCAATCCAAACCGCTCGGACAGCTCGGCCACGTCCCGGCGCGCGCGCCGGCGGTCCAGCAGGCCGGGGCCGCGGGTCCGCTCCACGCCGAGAGTGACATTCTCCGTGACGGTGAAGACGGGCACCAGCATGAAGTGCTGGTGCACCATGCCGATGCCGGCGCTGATCGCATCTTTGGGCGAGCGGATGCTCACCGGGTGATCGTCGATCAGGATCTCGCCCTCGTCGGGCTGGATCAGCCCGTAGAGGACGTTCATCAGGGTGGTCTTGCCGGCCCCGTTCTCGCCGAGCAGCGCCCGGATCTCACCGGGTGCGACCACCAGGTCGATGTGATCGTTGGCGACGAGACTGCCGAACCGCTTGGTGATTCCGCGCAGCTCGAGCTTCACCGGCGGTCTCCCTTCCACCGACACGGTTCGGCTGGGCGGGTTATACCGGGGACTTGGTCTTCGGCACGATCTTCCCGCTCTCGATCTCCGACTTGATCGTGACGAGCTCGGACTGCAGCGCGGCCGGGATCTTGCTGGCGAAGTCGTGGTACGGGGACAGCACCGCGCCGCCGTTGGCCAGGGTGCCGATGTAGGTGCCGCCCTTGAAGGTGTTGTCGGCCGCGGCCAGCACTGCGGTCTTGACCGCCTCGGTGATGCCCTTGGTCACGCTGGTGATCATGTACGGGCAGTACGTCGCGGCGCTGACGCAGCCGTCGGTGTCCACCCACTCCATCGTGATGTGCTTGCCGGAGCTGTCGGCGGTCTGGACCGCCTTGGCGGTACCGAGCCCGACTCCGCCCGCGACCGGGAAGATGACGTCGGCGCCGTCGCTGATGAAGGTGTTGGTGAGCGACTGGCCGGCCGACTCGTCGGTGAAGTTGCCGATGAAGCTGCCCTTCTGCTTACTCTCGTTCCAGCCGAGCACCTTCACGCTGGTGTGGTGCTGGGAGTTGTAGTACTGGACGCCGTCATAGAACCCGTCCATGTAGATGGTGACGGTGCCGAAGTTCTCGCCGCCGTAGGTCGCCACGACGTGGGTCTTGCTGTACCCGGCCGCGAGGTAGCCGCCGAGGAAACCGTCCTGCACCGTGTTGAACACGAGCTGGTCGATGTTGGTCTCCTTGGCTCCGGTCAGGCAGTCGGAGGCGTACGAGCAGTCCACGATCGCGAACTTCTGGCTCGGGTTGGCCTTGGCGGCCGCCTCGGTCGCGTCCGCCATCAGGAAGCCGACCGTGACGATGATGCCGCACTTCTGCTGGAGGAAGGTGTAGTCCGCCGACGTGGTCGACGCCAGGTAGGTGACCTTGATCTTGCTCGGGTCGGTCGCCGCGGCGGCCTGCATGCCCTCCCAGGACGACTGGTTGAACGACTTGTCGTTGATGCCGCCGGTGTCGGTGACCATGCATCCCTTGAAGGCGGCGGCGGTCGAGGCCGAGCTCGATGTGCTGCTGGACGGGCTGGAGCTGGGCGAACTTGAGCCGCATGCCGCGGCGAGCAGGGCAACGGCGCTCAGTACGGCGACGCTCCCGAGTTTGCCTCTCACGGTTACCTCCTGTGCCGGGGGGCAGCCAGCGGGCTGCCCGGAAAGGACCGCCGGCTATCTAGCGGGCCCCAGCCGGCCAGGGCAAGGAAGTCCCGAAAACCCCCGGGATTTCCGAAGGCTAGCCCTGATGCTGCTGTCCGTGAAGCGCAAAGGTCGAGTGCTTACAGGGCTGTTGCCGAATCGAGACCCTTAAGATCGTTAGTCCCCGACCGGATGGCGGGAAGATGCGGGACCGGGCATCCGGCGGCCCGTTTCGCACGCTCCTGGAGGCCCGGATGGCGATCGACTGGACAGCGCTGCGCTTGGCGGCGGCCTCAGCGGCGCGGCGCGCCTACGCGCCCTACTCGAAGTTGCAGGTGGGAGCGGCTGGCCTGGCCTCGGACGGCCGGCTCATAACCGGCTGCAACGTGGAGAACGCCTCCTACGGCCTGACCCTCTGCGCCGAGTGCGGACTGGTGTCCGCGCTGCACGCGTCCGGCGGCGGGACGCTCGTCGCGGTGAGCGTGGTGGCCGGGGACGGCGAGCCGCTGCTGCCGTGCGGACGCTGCCGCCAGCTGCTGCTCGAGGCGGGCGGCGACAGGCTGCTGGTGGAGACAGCCGCCGGGCCTACCGAGCTGGGTCTGCTGCTGCCCGCCTCGTTCAGCGGCACGGACCTGGCTGGCCGGCGGGTCGCCGATGCCTGACGTCGTCGAGCTGATCCGGGCCAAGCGGGATGGCCGGCGGCTCGCCGATGAGGAGATCAGCTGGCTGATCGGCGCCTATGCCAGCGGCGGCGTCATCGCCGACGAGCAGATGTCGGCGCTGCTCATGGCCATCTACTTCCGCGGCCTCGATCCGGCGGAGCTGCGTGCCTGGACAGCCGCCATGATCGACTCCGGGGAACGGCTCGACCTCAGCGCGGTGCCCGCGCCCACCGTCGACAAGCACTCCACCGGCGGCGTGGGCGACAAGGTCTCGCTGATCCTCGCGCCGCTGGTGGCCAGCTGCGGCGCCGCCGTGCCACAGCTGTCCGGCCGCGGCCTCGGCCACACCGGCGGCACCCTGGACAAGCTGGAATCGATCCCCGGCTGGCGGGCCGAGCTCGGGACGGCAGAGATGATGTCGGTGCTGCGCGCCGCGGGCTGCGTGATCTGCGCCGCGGGTCGCGGCCTGGCGCCCGCCGACCGCATGCTGTACGCGCTGCGCGACGTGACGGGCACCGTGGAGTCGATCCCGCTCATCGCCAGCTCGATCATGTCCAAGAAGATCGCGGAGGGGACCGCCGCCCTCGTGCTCGACGTCAAGGTCGGCACTGGCGCGTTCATGCGCGACATCATCGAGGCCAGGCTGCTGGCCCAGACGATGGTCACGCTCGGGGAGGAGCACGGCGTCCGGACCACCGCACTGCTCACCCGGATGGACACGCCGCTCGGGCGGGCCGTCGGCAACGCCGTCGAGGTCGAGGAGGCCGTGGCGATGCTGTCCGGCAGCGGCCCGCCGGACCTGGCCGAGGTGACCCTGGCGCTCGCGGCCGAGATGCTCGCGCTGGCCGGACTGCCGCCGGGCTCCGCTGAGCCAGCGCCAGGTTCCGCTGGCCCGGCCGCGGCGCTGGCCGATGGCCGGGCGCTTGAGCGCTACCGAGCGATGATCAGGGCGCAGGGCGGTGACCCGGACGCGCCGCTGCCGCGGGCGGCGCACGCCGTTGCGCTGACCGCGGCGGAGACCGGCTGGCTGCGCCGGCTGGATGCCCACGCGGTGGGCATGGCGGCCTGGCGGCTCGGGGCCGGCCGGGCCAGGAAGGAGGATCCGGTGAGCGCGGCCGCAGGGGTGATCTGCCATGCCAAGCCCGGCGACCGGGTGCGGCGCGGCCAGCCGCTGCTGGAGCTGCGCGGGGACGACGAGGCCCGCTTCGCCGGCGCCACCGAGGCGCTGGCGGGCGCGATCGAGATCGGCCCCCGCCCGCCGGAGCCAGCCTCTCTCATCCTGGAGCGCATCGGCAGCTAGGCCGGCGGTGTAACGCGGTTGCAACGCTGCTGCAACTGGCCATGCCGACGATCGGGTCATCACAACCCAGCCAGCCAGAAAGGCTCGCCATGAACGCGCTCCAGCAATTCAGCCGGTCCGAGAAAATCACCGCCGTGGCCGGGATCGTCCTGCTCATCGGGATGTTCGCCTTCCCGTGGTACCACGTCGGCAGCCCCAGCTACACCGTCGGCGGCCAGACCTTCGGCGGCTACAGCTACAGCACCAACGTGCTCAACGGCCCGGGCTCGTTCTTCAGCATCCTGGCGCTGATCGTGCTCATCGCGCTGCTCGCCGAATTCGGCATCAGGAGGTTCACCTCCGCCCAGCTCCCCAAGCTCCCGGTTTCCTGGACCGCGGCCGAGATGTACGGCGCGGTCGCCGTGCTGGCACTGCTCGTGATCAAGATCCTTTTCCACATCGGGAACTTCGGCTGGGGCTTCTACGGCGACCTCGTGCTTGCGGTCGTGCTGGCCTACGGCGCTTTCGGGCTCAGCCGCAGCAGCTCAGCGGCTCAGGTTCACGCCTCCGCGCATGGCGGCTGAAGGCACGGTCGAGCAGGATAGGTCCGGCCGTTCGGAGAACGGGCCCGGCCGCCCGCGGCGCGCGGCGCGCGGTGGGCGGGCCGGGCCCGTTCGCGGTGACCCGGCCCGCTCGCGCGGGTGAACCCGGGCCGGGCGCGTCATAATGTGGAGCGTGTCCCTGACGTTCGAGCAGCTCCGCGCGGTTCCCAAGGTGCTCCTGCACGATCACCTCGATGGCGGCCTGCGGCCGGAGACCATCGTGGAGCTGGCCGGCCAGACCGGATACGGCGGGCTGCCGTCCGAGGATGTCGGCGAGGTGGCCCGCTGGATGGCCGGCGCCGCACGGCGCGGCCGCCTGGAGCTCTACCTCGAGGCGTTCCAGCACACGGTCGGCGTGATGCAGACCAGGGACGCGCTGATCAGGGTGGCGGCCGAGTGCGCGGAAGATCTCGCCGCCGACGGCGTCGTCTACGCCGAGGAGAGGTTCGCTCCCGAGCTGCATGTCAGCCGCGGGCTCAGCCTCGACCAGGTCGTCGAGGCTGTGCTCGAGGGCTTCCGGCGGGGCAGCGCCGGGCGCGGCATCACCGTCTGCGCGCTGCTCACGGCCATGCGCACGGCCGCTCGCTCGCTGGAGATCGCCGAGCTCGCGGTGCGGCACCGTGACGAGGGCGTGGTCGGCTTCGACATCGCCGGGGCCGAGGCGGGCAGTCCGCCGAGCCGGCACCTGGATGCGTTCCAGTACGTGGCGCGGGAGAACTTCCACATCACCATCCACGCGGGCGAGGGGTTCGGGCTGCCGTCCATCTGGGAGGCGCTGCAGTGGTGCGGCGCCGAGCGGCTCGGCCACGGCGTGCGCATCGTTGACGACATCGAGGTCCTCCCGGACGGCGTCATCTCGCTCGGCAGGCTGGCCAGCTACGTCCGGGACCGGCGGATTCCGCTGGAGATGTGCCCGACGTCCAACGTGCAGACCGGAGCCGCCCCCTCGATCTCCGGGCATCCGATCGGGCTGCTGCGCCAGCTGTCGTTCCGGGTGACGGTGAATACCGACAACCGGCTGATGAGCGGGGTGACCCTGGCGTCGGAGTTCGCCGCGCTTTCCGACGCGTTCGGCTACGGCTGGTCCGATGTGGAATGGCTGACCATCAACGCGATGAAGAGCGCGTTCGCCCCGTTCGACCAGCGACTGAAGATCATCAACACGGTGATCAAGCCGGGCTTCGCGCTGGCGAAGGCCGCGAGTGACGCCGTGCTGGCGAGTGACGCCGCGCTCAGGGCGTCGAGGTAGCGTCGGGGCGTGGGCATCGAGCAGGCGCCGCGGGTAGTCCCGGGCCGTATGTGGCCATCCGGTGCCGCGGCCTCCGGCGCTGCCACCTCAAGCGACGTGAGTCCTGGCGTTGCGCCCTCAAGCGACGTGAGTCCTGGGACCGCGGCGGCCGGCATCGCGACCTCTGACGCCGCGCTCCGGCAGGTGCTGCACGGGCTGCCGGGCGTGGACCAGGTCGGCGCGGAGGCACGGGCCGCCAGCCTGGCCACCAGGTCGGTCAAGCGGGACGCCAAGCTCTGGGCGCTCGACATGTCCATCCGGATGATCGATCTGACCACGCTGGAGGGCGCGGACACCCCGGGCAAGATCCGCGCGATGTGCGCGAAGGCCCTGCGGCCTGATCCGGCTGATCCCGCGGTCCCGTCGGTCGCCGCCGTGTGCGTCTATCCGGACCTGGTCGCCGTCGCCCGTGCCCAGCTGGCCCGCGGCACGCCGTCCGCCGGCCAGCCGTCCGCCGGCAGAGTCGCCATCGCGTCCGTTGCCACGGCGTTCCCCTCAGGCCGCGCGTCGCTGGCGGTCAAGCTCGCCGACGTCAATGACGCCGTGAGCAGCGGCGCGGACGAGGTCGACATGGTCATCGACCGCGGCGCGTTCCTGGCCGGGCGCTACGGGCAGGTGTACGAGGAGATCCGGGCGGTACGCGAGGCCTGCGGGGCGGCTCACCTGAAGGTGATCCTGGAGACCGGCGAGCTCGCCACCCTGGACAATGTCGCCCGCGCGTCCTGGCTGGCGATGCTGGCCGGAGCCGACTTCATCAAGACCTCGACCGGCAAGGTCAGCCCCGCGTCGACGCCGCCGGTCGCCCTGGTCATGCTGGGCGCGGTGCGCGACTACGCCCGCGCGACCGGCCGCCAGGTCGGGGTGAAGGTGGCCGGGGGGATCCGCACGGCCAAGGACGCGGTCCGCTACCTGGTGCTCGTGCGGGAGACGGCGGGCCCCGAGTGGCTCACTCCGGCGCTGTTCCGCATCGGCGCCTCCAGCCTGCTCAACGACCTGCTCATGCAGCGCAGCAAGCAGCTCACCGGCCAGTACGCCGGGCCCGACTACTTCACGCTGGACTAGCGGCCAGGAGGATGCCGGTGACCTGGGATTACGCGCCCGCGCCTGAGTCGCGTGCGGTCGTCACGATCGCGGGCGAGTACGGCCTGTTCGTCGACGGCGAGTTCGGCCCGGCCGCGGACGGGCGGCAGTTCCCGACGGTCAATCCCGCGACCGAGGAAACGCTCGCCCAGGTCGCGCTGGCCGGCCAGGCGGACGTGGACCGGGCTGTCGCCGCCGCGCGCGCCGCCCACCAGGACGCCTGGGGCCCGATGCCGGGCGCCGAGCGGGCCAAGTACCTGTACCGGATCGCCCGCGTCCTGCAGGAGCGGGCCCGCGAGTTCGCCGTGCTGGAGAGCCTCGACAACGGCAAGCCGGTCAGGGAGTCCAGGGACGTCGACGTGCCGCTCGCCGCCGCGCATTTCTTCTACTACGCGGGCTGGGCCGACAAGCTGGAGTACGCCGGCCTCGGCCCGGCGCCGCGGCCGCTCGGCGTGGCCGGGCAGGTGATCCCGTGGAACTTCCCGCTGCTGATGGCCGCGTGGAAGCTCGCGCCCGCGCTGGCCGCCGGCAACACCTGCGTGCTCAAGCCGGCCGAGACGACGCCGCTGACCGCGCTGCTGCTCGCCGAGGTGTGCCAGCAGGCGGACCTGCCGCCCGGCGTGGTGAACGTGCTGACCGGCGCCGGTGACACCGGCGCCGCGCTGGTCAGCCACCCGGGCGTGGACAAGGTCGCCTTCACCGGATCGACCGACGTCGGCAAGGAGATCAGCCGCGCGCTGGCCGGCACCGGCCGGCGGCTCACGCTCGAGCTCGGCGGCAAGGGCGCCAACATCGTCTTCGACGACGCGCCGGCCGACCAGGCAGTCGAGGGCATCGTGAACGGCATCTTCTTCAACCAGGGCCACGTCTGCTGCGCGGGCTCGCGGCTGCTGGTCCAGGAATCGGTCGCCGACACCGTGGTCGACCGGCTCAAGGAGCGGCTGGCCACCCTGCGCCTCGGCGATCCGCTCGACAAGAACACCGATATCGGCGCGATCAACTCCCGCGAGCAGCTCGACAAGATCAGCGCGCTGTCCGCGGCCGGCGACGCCGAGGGCGCGGAGCGCTGGTCGCCGCCGTGCCCGCTGCCGGCCCGCGGCTTCTGGTTCCCGCCGACGGTCTTCACCGGCGTGAGCCAGTCCTACCGGATCGCCCGCGAGGAGATCTTCGGGCCGGTCCTGTCGGTACTGACGTTCCGCACGCCGGAGGAAGCGGTGACGAAGGCGAACAACACCCCGTACGGGCTGTCGGCCGGGGTCTGGACCGAGAAGGGCAGCCGGATCCTGTGGATGGCCCAGCGGCTGCGCGCCGGGGTCATCTGGGCCAACACCTACAACAGGTTCGACCCCGCGAGCCCGTTCGGCGGCTATCGCGAGTCCGGGTTCGGGCGGGAGGGCGGCAGGCACGGCCTTGCCGCGTACCTCGATGCCTGACCGCGCCGGGCCACGGCGGCCGGCTAGGGCCAGGCGGCCGCCCAGGGCAGCGGCGGCGGCACCGGCCGGCCCGGCGGGCGGCCGCGCTCCGGCCCCGCCGCGGCTCGGCGTCAGGAAGACCTACAAGCTGTTCATCGGCGGGGCGTTCCCGCGGTCGGAGTCGGGCCGGTCCTACCCGGTGACCGGGGCTGACGGCACGTTGCTCGCGCACGCGGCCCGGGCCTCGCGCAAGGATGCCAGGGACGCGGTGACCGCGGCACGGGCCGCGTTCGCCGCGTGGTCGGGCGCGACCGCATACAACCGCGGGCAGGTCCTTTACCGCGTCGCCGAGCTACTCGACGGCCGTGCCGCGCAGTTCACCGAGACCTCCGTTCGGAATGAGGGTCTTTCCGCCGCCGAAGCCGACCGGGCCGTGGCCGCGGCGATCGACCGGTGGGTCTGGTACGCGGGCTGGCCGGACAAGATCGCCCAGGTGGCCGGCGCGGCCAATCCGGTGGCCGGGCCGTACTTCAACTTCAGCGTGCCGGAGCCGGCCGGGGTGGTCGCGGTCGTGGCCCCGGCCGGGTCCGGCCTGCTCGGCCTGGTCAGCGTCCTCGCGCCGGTCATCGCCAGCGGCAACACCGCGGTCGTGGTGGCCAGCGAGGCTTATCCGCTGGCCGCGGTCACGCTCGCCGAGGTGCTGGCGACATCGGACGTGCCGGCCGGCGTGGTGAACGTGCTCACCGGCTTGGCCGCCGAGCTCGCGCCGGTGCTGGCCGGTCACATGGATGTCAACGCGATCGACCTGACCGGGGTCGGCGTGTCCGGCCGCGGCGAGCTTGAGCGGCTCGCCGCGGGCAACGTCAAGCGGGTGTTCGCCGCCGACGAGGACTGGGCAGCGCCGCCCGGCCCGCGCCGGATGCTGGCGTTCACTGAGATCAAGACCGTCTGGCATCCGGTCGGGATCTAGCGCAGCCGCCGCAAGGGGAGCCCCAAGGCGCGGAGGTCCTGCCGGAGCCGGTGCGCCGAGGTGTACTGCAGCGCCACGATGCCCAGCGCCCGGGCCGCCTCGACGTTGCCGGGCGAGTCGTCCACGAACACCGTCGCCCCCGGCTGGAGCCCGTAACGCCGGAGCAGGAGCTCGAAGATCCGCCGGTCCGGCTTGGCCACGCCCTCGATGCCGGAGATCACGTGCCCGTCGAACCACTCCATGAAGGGGAAGCGGGCCCGCCGGGTGGTGAACGCGTCCGGTTCCATGTTGCTCAGCGCGTAGCAGCGGAGCCCGGCCGCCTTCAGCTCGCCGAGCACCGTGACGGTCGCGTCGAACTGGCCGGCCGCCATCTCCTCGCTGCGCTCCGCCCAGACCATGATCATTTCCTCGTACCGCGGGTGCGCCGCCGCGAGCCGCCGGCACGACTGCGTGATGTCGGCGCCGAGGTCATTCGCGCGGTGCCAGTCAGTGCTGCAGACCCTGGCCAGGAAGTCCTCCATCTCGGCGGGATCGGCGAACAGGGGCCGGTACACGTAGCGCGGATCCCAGTCGATCAGCACCCCGCCGAGATCGAACACAACGGCGTCGACTCGCTGACCGGGGCCGACTGGCTGGCCGGGGTCGACTGGCTGGCCGGGGTCGACTGGCTGGCCGGGGCCGACTGGCTGGCCGGGGTCGACTGGCTGGCCGGGCATGACGCCGACGCTAACACCCGGCCGCCTATACCGCGCCGAACAGCCTGTCCCCGGCATCGCCGAGGCCCGGCACGATGTAGCCGCGCTCATCCAGCCCCTGGTCCATGGCCGCGGTCACCACCCGCACCGGAACCGGCAGGTCCTCCCCGAACGCCTCGGCCAGCCTGGCGACGCCCTCCGGCGCGGCCAGCAGGCAGATCGCGGTGACCGCGGCCGCCCCGCGGGACACGAGCATGGCGATCACCGTCTGCAGTGTCCCGCCGGTGGCCAGCATCGGGTCGAGCACGAACGCCTCGCGCCCGGTCAGGTCGGCGGGCAGCCTGGTCGCGTAGGTCGACGCGACCAGCGTCTCCTCGTTCCGGGCCAGCCCCACGAAGCCGACGTCGGCCTGGGGCAGTAGCCGGGCCATCCCGTCCAGCATGCCGAGGCCGGCCCGCAGCACCGGCACCACCAGCGGCACCGGCTTGGCCAGCCTGACCCCGCCGGCCTGGCCGACCGGAGTGCTCACTTGGACCTGCTCCACCCGGATCCGCCGGGTGGCCTCGTAGGCGAGCAAGGTCACCAGCTCGTCGCTGAGCCGGCGGAACGCGGGTGAATCGGTGCGGGCGTCGCGCATCGCGGTGAGCTTGTGCGCGACCAGCGGGTGGTCGACTACGAGCGTCTGCATGGCCGTAGTCTGACAGCCCGGCGGCCTGGCCGCCTCGTCCCCGTGCGCGGCGCCGGTGACCGGGTCGCCCCGCCAGGCCGGTCAGCCGCCGGTTGCCTTCGTCGTCGCCTCGGTGACCACGCCATCAGATATACGCAGCTGTCGGTCGGCTCTCGCCAGCAGTGCCTGATCATGCGTAGCGACGAGCACCGTTACCCCTTCGCTGTCGGACAGCGCCCGCAGCAGCCGCATGATCTGCGCGGCGTTCTGGGAGTCGAGCTGCCCGGTGGGCTCGTCGGCGATCAGCAGCCTGGGCCTGTTGGCCAGTGCCCGGGCGATGGCGACCCGCTGCTGCTGGCCGCCGGAGAGCTCGTACGCACGCTGGTGCGCGTGCTCGCCCAGTCCGACCATGCGCAGCAGCAGCATCGCCCGCTCGTCCCGCGCGGCGGGATCCGTTCTGGTCAGCCGCATCGGGACGGCCACGTTCTCCGCTGCCGTCAGGATCGGGATCAGCGCGTAGGACTGGAAGACGAATGCCAGCGTCTCCCGGCGCAGCCTGGCCAGCTCGTCCCTGCTCAGGCGGGTCACCTCGGTGCCCCCGATCTCGACCGTGCCGGAGTCCGGCCGGTCAAGGCCGCCGATGATGTTCAGCAGCGTGGTCTTGCCCGAGCCGGAACGCCCCTCCAGGGCGGCGAGCTCGCCCGGCGCGACATCGAAGGAGGCGCCGCGCAGCGCGCGGACGGCCGCCCGGCCGCCGCCGTATGTCCGGACCAGCGAGCGGACCCTGACCATGGCCCGCTGGCCGGCGGAGTCATCCCGCGCTGCGGTCACGTCTCCTCCCGCCGCTCGCCCGGTGTACCCGGCCACACCGCGATGTGATCGGTCTCCAGCGCCAGCCGCACCCGGTCCCGCATGCCAAGGGAGTCGGTGAAGTCGCGTGGCAGCTGCAGCCGGCCGGCCCGGTCGAGCACGGCGAACTCCTCGGCGCCGTCGCTTCCGCCCCCGGTATCGTCGCCGGTGCCGTCCCCGCCGGTGCCGTCCCCGCCGGTGCCGTCCCCGCCGGTGCCGTCCCCGCCGGTGCCGTCTGCCCGGCGGCCGCGGGATGGCGCGGGATGGCGCAGCACCTCGGTGCTCGTCCGGCCGTCCTGGATCGCGATGGTCCGCCGCACATGAGCCGAGACCGCGGCGTCGTGAGTGACGACGAGCACGGTCACGCCCGATTCCGCGTTGGCGGCGGCAAGCGCGGCGAAGACATGCGCGGCTGCGGCGGTGTCAAGCTCGCCGGTCGGCTCGTCGGCCAGCACGACCCGCGGCTGGTTGGCCAGCGCCACCGCGATGGCGACGCACTGCTGCTCCCCGCCGGACAGCTGCGCCGGGTAGCGGTCGTTGCACTGCGCAACGCCGAGCAGGTCAAGTAGCTCGGCCGCCCTGGCCTTCCGCGGCCGGCGGGCCAGCCCGGCGAACCGCATGGGCAGCGCCACGTTCTCGGCTGCGGTCAGGTAGCTGAGCAGGTTGCGCCCGGTCTGCTGCCAGATGAAGCCCACCGTCTGGCGCCGGTAGGCCAGCCGTTCCTTGCCTTTCATCAGCAGCAGGTCGTGGCCGGCCACCACGACCTGGCCGGCGGTGGGACGGTCCAGCCCGGACAGGATGTTGAGCAGCGTCGACTTGCCGCTGCCGGATGCCCCGACCACGGCGGTCAGCTCGCCCGGCCGGATCTCCAGGTCCAGGCCCTGCAGCGCCTGGATCTCGATCCCCTCGACCGTGTAGATGCGGACCAGCCGGTCGCACGCGATCACCGCGCCGGCGCCGAATCCGTCCTTGCTCCCGGTGTCCGCCGCGGCTGCCCGTTCTAGCTCGGTCAGGGTCTCCCCGGCGGCGCCGGGCCGCCTGCCGACGCTCGTCATTGGTCTGCTCCCTTCCGGAGCGCCTGGCCGATGCTGCCCCGCATCGCGGCGGCGGACTGCCCCAGCGCGGTAACGATGACAAGTACCGCGGTACCGCCGGCCGCGACCGCCAGTGGCAGCAGCGCGGGCTGCACGGTAACCGCGGGGCCGGAACCGATGAAGACGGCGAGATTTACCGCGGGACCGACGGCCACCGGCAGCGCCAGCGCCGCGAGCAGCCCCCCGGCCACCGCGACGACGAGCAGCGGCAGTGCCTCGAGCAAAGCGACCGCCCTGGCCTGGCGGCTCCGCAGACCGAGGGTAGTCAGGGTGACCAGCAGCCCCTTGCGCGAGTCAGCGGACAGGGCAAGGCCGAGCACCACCGCGGCCACCGCCAGCAGCGCGGCGGCCGCGAGGCACAGCGCGAAGATCTGGGTGGCCGCGCTCGCCAGCGGGCTGGCGGCGACGTCCTGCCGCAGGACGGCGGCGCGCAGCGTGAGCGTCCCGCCCGGGACGGCGCTGTGCACGACCGACCGCAGCGCCGCCGGATCCAGCTGCGCGCCCGTTAGCAGCGCCTCGTTGACCGGCCACGGCCCGGCGTTGCGGTTCGCCGCCCACGCGGGCACCACCATGAACGAGCCGGCCGGGACGGCAGGCGTAGCGGGCAGCACCCCCGCCACCCGGACCAGCAGCGGCTGGTCGACGTTGGTGGACAGCGTGCCGGTCCGGCCGGCCAGGCTCGCCATGTCGGGGGAGACGAGCACCGGAATGGCCGCCGTCGCTGCCCGGCCCCGGTCAGCCAGCAGCGACGGCGCGAACGAGCCAAACGGGGTATCGGCGCTGAGCGCCGCGTACGGCACCGGGGCCGTGTCCACGGCCGTCGTGTTCACTACGCGCCCGGCGATGAGCAGGCGCCCTGACTCGTCCGACACCGTCACCGCGTGCCGCGTCCCGGCCACCCGGGCCAGCCTGGCCGCGGCTGCCGCGGTGATCGGGTGGATATCGGCGACGGTGACCGAAGCGTCGGCGCCCACCTGCCGCCAGGAGCCGGCCACCCGGGCGCTGCTGACCGTCGACGCGACCATGCCGCCGAAACCGGCCAGCGCCATGGCCAGGATCAGCGCGAGCGCGGGCAGCAGCGCCGTCGACGCGGAACGCGCCGCCCGGGCCAGCCCCAGGTACCCGGCAGCGCCGCGGCGGTGCGCGCTGAACCGGAGCAGCAGCCGGAGCGGAGCCGGATAACAGCGGATCGCGACCAGCGCGGCGAGCAGCGCGACAAGCAGCGGGCCCGTCCCGGTCACCAGGTTCACGCCGCCGCCGCCGCCCGGCGCGCGGAACCGCAGCGCCGCGACGACAAGTACGGCCAGCGCCGCGGCCGACATCTCGGCCACCGCCCGCCGCGGGGACCGGCGGGGGATCGTGACGTCGGCGCGCGCGGCGCGGCGCGGCTGCGCGCTGTCCCGGTGCCTGATCACGGCGAGCAGCGGCGGGGCCGCCAGCGCGGTGGCTCCGAGCAACGCCGTCATCTCCCAGGAAGCAATAACGCCGCATTCCGGGCTGACTGCCACCGCCGCCGCGATCCCGGCGGCCAGCGAGACAACGAGCAACGGGCCCGTATCAGCGAGGATGCGCAGTGCGAGACCTGGCAGCGAACTGCCCCGCGCGCGCAGCGCGGCAAGCTCCTCGTCGCGCCGCTCCACGATGAGGCGTGACGCCAGCAGGATCAGCACCACGGCGATCAGGAAGAGTCCCGTGATCGTCAGCGAGAGGACCTGGTCGGCGGCAGATTCCTGCGGCGGGAAGGACGCCAGCGCGGTCTGCGGGTTGCCGACGAACGTGAGCGGCAGCGGATACCGCGCGCCAGCGATGTTGGCGATCAGGCTGCCTTTCATGCCGTTGAGCACGCTTTGCACCTGCGGTACCTGGCTTGCCGTCAGCGATCCCAGCCGCAGCGGGAAGTCCCATAGCAGGCTGAGCTGCTGGCCGGGGAAGACAGTCGGCAGCGCGGCGAGCTCGGCCGGCCCGATGAGGACCGCGCCGGCCCAGAACGGACCCGGATCCGAGGAGAACGCGTCCTGCAGCACCGGTGCCGCGACGAGCGAGTCGTAGGTCCAGAAGGCCGATGACGGGATGGCCGGCCGCACCACCCCGGTCACGTGCAGGATGGCGGTCGGCGGCCCGGTCACATGCTCCACGAGCCCCCCGGTTTTCGAGTTAAACGGCTGCGTGCCGGTCCGGATGTCGGAACCAGGATGCAGCCCGAACCTGGCTGCGGTGGCGACCGTGACGGCAACGTCGATTACCGGGACGCGCTGCCCGGCCACCATGCGGGTCGAGAACCGGTCCGGCAGGGTTCCCGCGGCCAGCCGGAGATTGCCGCGTGCCGGATTCCGGTAGACCAGCTCCAGTTCCGGGTCCTTGATCCCCGGCCTGGCCGTGGCGGCCGGGTTCAGCACGGTGACAACGGGAGTGCTGACGCTGGTCCAGATGCTGCCCGGCGAGGTAACCAGCGGCGGCCGGATGGCCTGGCTGAGCACCGGCGCGGTGGCCGTCAGCTGCGCGCCGGTGGGATGGTCGCGCCTGTTCCGGCTAGCTGTTACCCACCCGGTCGTGACGGTGATCGACCGGTCCACCGACGGCGCGGCGGCCAGCGTCTCCCGCAGGACCCGGGTCTGGAATATCTCCAGGAGGCGCGGTGCGGCTGCCGTGACGAAGCACGTGGCCAGCAGCACGAGCGCCAGCACGCGACTCGGGCGCGGCGCGCCACCGCCGGCCAGCAGCCTTCTGGCGGTCCTCATTCCTGCGCTCCCTGCCGCAGCACAGTGACGGTGTCACTGGCCCGCCCGGTGAGCGGCGCCACGATCACCGGAAAGGCGGCGATGACCGCCGCCATGGCCGCCGCTATCAGCCACGGGACCGTCACGATGACGGGCAGCGGGGGGACGCCGCCGGTAGGCGTAAGGATCAGCGCAGGCACGATCAGGTGCGCGAGTACCGCCCCCAGTGCGACCCCGGCGGCGGCACTGGGCAGCGCGAGCAGGATCTGCTCGGTGCGCAGCATCCTGGTCAGCTGCCTGCGGGGCATTCCGAGCGCGTCGAGCAGCGCCAGCTCGGGCCGCCGTTCCCGGGCGGCGGCGGCGCTCACCGCGAAACCAGCGATGGCCAGGATGACGGCGGCCGCCGCGATGGCCGCAAGCGCCAGCCGGACATCGACGTCGAACGGATCGCCGATCACCGCCGCCGCGACCGCGGTCCGGCTGGTGACCTGCAGGCCGGGCGCGATGCCACGGAAATCGGGCGCGCGGGCGGCCCGCAGCCACCACTCGGTGGCCGGCAGCGGCACGGCGTTCGACGTCGTGAGCGCCTGCTGCAGCGGCTCGGCGTCGAGTATGAGGCCGCCGCCGGCCGCGGGAATGGTCGGGAAGGCCGAGACGGACGCGACTATCCGCACCTTGAGCTGCACGTTGCTGACCGAGAGGCTGACCTCCGAGCCGACCCGCTGGCGGGTAGCGGCGAGGAACGCGCTGGTCGCTATTGCCGGAATGACCGGCGGCTTCCGCAGCCAGCTGAGCTGGGCGAAGTCGGCGCCCTGCGGGGTGCCGTTCGGCCCGGCCGGGAACCTGGTCATGGTGGCAGGCAGCGCGTGCCTGACCCGGGGCGCGGTCGGCGGGAACGGTCCGCTGCCGGTGTTCGTGACCCGGACCGGGCCGACCCGCAGCACGCCGGTTTCCGGCTTCGACGGCGGTGTGAAGAGCACCTGGACGCCGGCCAGCCGGAGCGGGTAGGCGGCATGGTCGCCGGGCCCGAGATCGGCGATGAGCGTGTGCGGCCGCCCGTCGGCCGGGAGCGCGCCCGCAGCGATGAGGTAGTACAGTCCCGCGCCGTCCCTGACCTGTAGCTGCAATTCGGGGGCGCCGAGGCCGCGGCCCTGGCTGAGCGTCGCGGTGACCGAGATCCGCTCAGGCCGGCCGGGCAGTACTGTGCCGGGCAGCACCGCCGATATGCCCGCCGCCGCCGGGTCCTTTGCCGTCGCTGTTCCCGGGGTAGCTGTTCCCGGGGTAGCCGCGCCCGGGGTAGCCGCGCCTGGCGGCGCCGCGGCCGGGGTGATCAGCTTGCTGAGCTTGGCGAACGGCTCCTTTGCCAGGTCGGCCCGCAGCAGCACGGCGGACGCGGCCTTGGCGCCGGTCAGGCCGAGCACGGTCGCGGTGGTCACGTTGTCGCTGAGCGTGGCTACGCCACGGACCACCGGCATGACGGTGCTCGCGCCCTTCAGCCCGGTCATCCGGTCAACCTCGCCAAGAGACAGCGGGCCGTAGGGCAGGTCGACCCGGTAGTCCGAGCCGGTGGTGAAGGCCGCCAGGTCGCGCGCTGCCTGCCGGCTGGTCTGGTACTGGCTGACCGCGAGCACTGCGGTGGCCAGCGAGATCACCGTGATCAGCAGCGGCCCGGCGTGCCGCAGCGGGCGGCGCCCGATGGACCAGGAGGCGAGCGGCAGGACGATCTGGCGGCCTCTCGCCGCGCTGCGGTCGGCGAGGCGGGCCGCGAGCGGCAGCGTTCGCAGGATCAGCACGCTGCAGGCGGGCGCGGCGAGCACGGGCGCGGCGACCAGCACAGGATCGAGGCTGAGCCGGCCGCCGGCCGCGACAGTCAGCGCGACGCTGGTGTGAGCGAGTTCCCAGCAGGCCGCCGCGGCGAGGGCAACGAGCGCCAGGTCCGCGCCGGCCCGGCTGGCCGCACCGATGGCACGCTGCCGGCCGCGCATGGTGGCAACCGCGATCGGCGAGACGGCGGCGCGTACCGAGGGGATCAGCATGACCGAGAGGCTGACCGCTGCGATCGCCAGCGCAATCAGCCAGATGCCCGCGCCCGCGCCGGACAGCGCGCCCGCGCCCGCCGCGGCGGCACCCGCCGCCAGGTGCACGCGGCCGGCCGCCAGCCGGCTGGCCAGCCATATCCCGAGAACCGGCCCGATGAGCACGGCGGGAGCGACGAGCAGCGTGCCCTCGGCGGCACCGAGCCGGACAAGCTGGCGTTCTGCGCCTCCCCTGGCGCGCAGCAGCGCGGTCTCCGCCCGGCGCTCGCCCGCGAGCGCCCGTCCCATCAGGGTGAGCGTCGCGGCGGCCAGCACCAGCAATTCCAGCAGGCCGATCAGCAGCAGCGAGCGGGAAATGAGCACCGCAGCGGACAGCCGGGACAGCAGCGCAGGCAGCGGGGATGTCGCCACCGGATTGCCGGCCGCAGTGGACCCGTTCAGCTGGCCGAGAGCCGAGCTCAGCCGGTCGCTCAGTGGCTGCAGCCCCGCACGGGCGATGCTGGCGGCCGAGCGGGGCATGGCGACCCAGCCGGCCAGCGTGGCCGAGAGCGGGCCGGCCTGCATCGCGCCGGCGCTGGTGAACAGCGGGCCGTAGGTGGTGAACCCGCCTGCCCGCTGTATCCCCTTTCCGTGCAGCGGGTCGAGCTGCCAGTACGGACCTGCCGGGTCGTCCGGCCGGAAGACGCCGCTGACCCGCAGCCTGGCGTTCCTGCGGTCGTAGGGAGACCGGACGGTGAAGACCTGTCCGGCGGACACGCCAAGGCGGGCCGCGGCCCGCGCCGAGACCGCGACGGGCACCGGCTGGCCGGCCGGGACGGCCGCCGGCCAGCGGCCGGCGATCAGCGTCGCGTGACCGGCGAGGGCATCCGCGGCGACGACCGTGGCGATCGGCCGCGTGCCGCCGGCCCTGGCCCGGCTGGCTGGCACGTTCCCGCGCAGCGCCAGCCCGTCTACCCGGAGCGACCCGTACAGAGTGAAGGGGACCGGGCCTAACGCGTGCCGCAGGTCGCCGCGGATGGCTGCCCGGGCCCGTGGCTGCTGCTGCGCGAACAGCGACCCGGTCATCGTGATCGCCAGGTTGTCCGGCCGGGCGAGCGCCGCCCGGATCGCGCTGGCTGTCTGGGTCTGGGTGAAGGACATCAGCGCGACGACGAACGTGATGGCCAGCAGAGTGGTCGCGGCGCCTGCCGTCAGCGCTGTCCGGACAGGGCTCATGCGCTTGATCACGAGCGGAGCGCCCCGGGTCGTCACACGTTCCCTCCTCAACTGCCTATAGTGCCTGGCGCACGGCCGCTGCGGGCCGTCCGGTCCCTAACGCGCGCGCCAGGCGCCCGAGGTCACGGCCATTCCGCGCGGCGCTGCGGCTCGCCGTGGATGGCGGCGAGGAGCTTGGTCCGGGGGTCGTACCGGTGGTCGACGATCTGCTCGGTCCAGCCCCGGATCTCGGGGAACGCCGCCCGGGCCAGGCGCAGCACCACGCGCCCGTGAGCGGGATCCCATAGCGCGTCGCGGAATGCCGGGTTCCCGTCGTCG
>Ga0302178_10001281_pt1 | contig 21393 bp, 17 predicted proteins | sample I_Palsa_E1_3_FD_198790 | JGI IMG/M metagenome (GOLD analysis project Ga0302178, IMG submission 198790) | Peat permafrost microbial communities from Stordalen Mire near Abisko, Sweden - I_Palsa_E1_3 | ecosystem: Environmental > Terrestrial > Soil > Palsa > Peat permafrost | place: Sweden... | reverse complement strand
GCGGCGATCAGGTGCCGGAGTTTGCGGCTGGGCCGGTAGCCGGCGTGGGCCTGGGCGTGGTCGCAGGGGCCGCGGATGACGGTGTTGAACTTCAGGGTGCGCGGGTCGGGGGGGCCGCCGGGGTGCGGGCCGGGCGCGCAGGCGTGCGCGGCGGCGGTCCCGTCCGGGTGCAGGACGGTGTAGCACCACCGGGTGTCCGGGCGCCGGGCCGCGGCGGTGACCAGGTCCCGGGCGGTCTCGGGGTCCAGCGGGCCGAACCCGCCGGCCTCGCCGGGGGTATCCGAGCGGCCCTGCCAGGTCCCCCACGGGATGGTCAGGGTGACCTGGGCCGCCAGGCTCGGCCCGGAACCCCCGGCCCGCCGGCCGGAACCGGGGCCGGTCCCGCTGGTCCCGCCGGGGCCGTTGCGGGGACCGTGACCGGAGCCGCCCGGGCCGCCGTTCCCGCCCGGGCCATCACTCTGGCCGGGGCCGCCGGTGTCGCCGGGGTCATCGGTCTCGCCGGGGTCATCGGTCTCGTCGGCGTTGTCGCAGCTGCCGGTCTCGCCGGTGTCGCTGGGGTGGGTGTCCTGACCGGGGCCGGGCGGGGCGAGGCGGGTGTCGCGCTCTTGGAGGAGATCGAGGTAGGCCTGGACACGGAGTTCCTGGAGGGTGCCGGGGAGACCGGCCGCGCGCAAGTCCCGGGCCCGCTGGTCCACATGCTGCCACGAAGCCAGGACCTCATCGGGGGGCATCTCGCGGGCGGACATCCCGGCGTTGCCGGAGGCCTCCCGGAACGGCCGCACGTGCGCGTCCTGGCGGGCCTGGTTCTTGCGCCGCAAGGCGGAGTCCGGGTCCAGCTTGAGGACCAGCCGGTGCGCGTAGTACCGCAGTTCCCCCCACGTCTTGGACTGCGCCGCCGCGGCGATCTTCGCGTCGGCCTCGGCGAGGTACTTGTCGTCTAGGTACGCGGTCTCGTCGTCGGCGATGCGCAGGTGCACGGGGTGGATCTTGCCGGTCCGCAGCGCCGCGAAGGTGACCGGCAGCCGCGCCGCTACGGTGCACGCGTAGGCGATCTGCCCGGCCGCGCTCTGCCCGCTCAGGTGCAGATCCGGGGCCAGCTCCTCGGCCGCGAACTCCCGCACCGTCGGCGCGCCCGGCAGGCCCGCCACCCCCGCATTGGGATCACGGGAATCCACACCCCGGACACGGCCACGGCCGCCAGAGGCGCCTCCGGAAGCGGGATCGGAGGCTGGGGCGGGACGGCGGGGGTCGGGGCGGGTGGCGAACTCGCGGATCGCGGTCAGCTCGGCCCAGGCCGCGAACGACCCGATCCGCCGGACCGCGACAATGACCCCGGCCAGGTCGTCATCGGACAGCGTGGCCAGGATCTTCTCATCGGTGGTGGCGGCGTGCACGAGGGTCGCCAGGACCGGGCCGGGGTGCATCTGGTGCGCGGTGCCGTCCTGCCCGAACCCCGCCCCGGCGATATCCCCGGCCGTCAGCTCCTCCCCCGCGACCGCCGCGGCCATCAGCTCGGCGAGGTAGGCCGCGCTGTCCTCTTCCTCGTCCCCGGACCACGGGGGTTCGGGGGCGCCGTCGTTCCCACCCGCCGGGACCGGCTGCGAACCCGGGCCGACTGGCCCAGAGCCGGAGCCCGACGGCCCGGAGCTGGCTGGCTCGGGGGCGTCCGGGTCGGGGTCGGGGAACGTGGGGGAGGACATGCACCACCTCTCGTTCGGGAGAAAGAGGGAAGCAGGCTTGGGAACAAGAATACCAGCTTTCGAGCCTTTGTTCGAGACTTAGGGGAACCTTTTTTCGATCATCCGGCGGGTGCGGTGGCCCGCGTTCCCAGATCCGGGCGGCGCCGTCGCCGATAATGATGAGCCAGCCGACACCGTCCGTTCGCCCGCCGCCGCGTTCCCCGCGGCCACCTGCATCGTGGACCTGTTCCACGCCTGATCCGGCGGCCTGATGGCCTGCCGTCCGCGGGCTCAGGCCGGCGCGGCGGCGGGCCTGCTTACATCGAGTTGGCCCGGACAGGTCGCGGTGGCCGCGAGAGACTCGATCCCGGCTGTGTTCCGCTCCGCGATGACCAGCCCGCCGGTCCGGTGCATGAGCTGCCAGTATGCGGTCGCCGCGCCGATTGCGCCGCAGCCGATGACGATCACCCGGTAGTGCTGCGGCATGCGTCCCCCATCAAGCCGGCGTACCACTGGTAATAACGGGAGATCACCGGGGCCTCGCTGGGCACTAGGACCCCACCGCGGGCGTAGGCACGCGAGCTCATGTTCGGCTGGCACCACTGGGCGGCGGCGAAGTCCTGCTCGTTGACCTTGCTGAACAGGGCCACCGCGTCGGCCACGTCGTGCCCGGCCTCCAGCGTCTGGGCCGGGAACAGCCACTCGCATACGACCAGCGTCCGGTCCGGCGCGACGGGCTCGAACCTGTGCGCGATCACGTGGTCGCTGACCAGAGAGAGGAAGCAGTTCGGGCGCACCACCATCCCGTAGAAGAGCCGGTCGTCGGCGGGCAGCAGGCCGGGAAGCCTGGGCAGCACCGTCTGCCCGGTCAGCGAGAAGGACGGGCGGGGAGCGGCGATCGGGTAGCCGCCGGGGTCATAGCCCGCGGCCCCCATGGCCGGGGACTTGAACTGCGGGATCGTCGACACTAGCTCGGGGTGAATGTTGTGGCAGTGGTAGCACTCCTGGAAATTCTCGTAGATCAGCTTCCAGTTCGCCGCCACGTCATACTCGGCCCTGGCCCCCACCGCCAGCTCGCCGAGCCGGTACCGCTGGAACTTTCCGTAGTCGCCCAGCCGGTCCTCGATCTGCGGCCGCAGGTAGTCCTCCAGCGGCACGGGCTGGCGGGCGAGGCTGACCCAGATCAGCCCTTCCCAGGTCGCGACGTGGACCTGGTGCAGCCGGTAGCGGCCGCGGTCGATCCCGTCCAGCGCCCGCCAGTTGGGCGCCGCGACCAGCTGGCCGTCCAGGCTGTAGGTCCAGGCGTGGTAGGGACAGCGGATGGTCTTGCCGACCTCGCGCCGAAGATCGTGTATCGCACCGACGATAACCTGGCCTTGCAGCGACTCGTGGCGGCCGGGCTCGGCCACGCTTGCATCGGCCGCCTGGCCGCCACCAGGGCGATCGATCCCGCGCTCACCTGGCTGCTGCCGGATGAGCCGGGCGCGCCGCGGACGATCGCGCTGTGCTATCCACGGCACCGGCCGGTAAGCGCGACGGCGCGCTCGTTGATCACGGCCATCCTCGCGCACGCCGGCTGACAGCGGCCGCGGATGACAGGCGCAAGTCGACGTTACTTGGCGTAATATATATGTTACCGCCCCGAGATGTGTGTCAGGACTTGCACCGTCTTCTCCCCCTTGCCCGCTCGGCCTCCGCGGCGGTCAAGTGGTGGGCATGGCGGCACTTCTCGGGGACCAGAATCAACTCCGGCGGCGACGTCCTCATCGGGCGCACCATCGGCGCGTGGTACTCCGCCCCGATTACAGGCGCGCTGCTCGACCTGCTGGACTTCGGGCTGCTGAGCGTCCAGATCTGCGCGACAGGGACGCCTCGTAGCGGCGTGGCCGATGCCCCATCAACGCCTGGGGCCGGGTTGGGGAAGGCTGATGACGGCCTGCACCGGCAGATGGTCGCTGGGGTATCGGCCCTGATCGCAGTAGGGGTTGATGGCGGCGCAGGAGGTGATGACGTCGGGTGAGGTGAGGATCCAGTCGATGCGCACACCGCCGGGGACCGGCTGTTTATAGCCGTGCCACGTGCTGTAGTGCTCACCTCGCCTGGCGGCGCGGGTCCACGAATCGACCAGGCCTCCCTCGTTGAGCATGATGTCGTAGACACTCGTGCCCGCGGCCGCGGGGGCGTTGAAGTCGCCGGTGACGATGCGCGGCAGCTCCGGGTCAAGGCGGTTAGTGAGGTACCTGGCTAGCTGAGTCGCGGCGCGCCGGCGCGCGGTCTCACTCCGGTTGTCCAGATGCGTGTTGAGGGCATAGAACATGCTGGTGGTGCCCCGGACACCGAAGCGGACCCAGGTCACCATGCGCGGGGAGCCGGCCCGTTCTGATCTCTTCCTGAATTCGTCCTTGGATCCGATCTTGCCGGGGGTTTCGGAGAGCCAGAAGTGATCGTATTCAATCGGGGCGAGCCGGCTCGTGTCGTAGAAGATGGCCACGAATTCACCGTGGCTGCCTCCTTCACGGCCGGTACCGATCCACGCGTAACCTGCGCCGAGGTCCTGCTCAATGTCGCGCAGTTGCTGGTAGAGGCCCTCTTGGGTGCCGATGAGGTGCGGGGATTCACCCCGCAGCAGCTTGCGCGTGACCGGGCGGCGCTCGGCCCAGGAATGAGGGGCGCTCGCGCTGGCATAGCGGAGATTGAACGTCATTATGTTCAGCGGGGCTCTGTGATCAGGGTGCGGACTTGCGGGCATAGGGTCGTCTCACCCGCCGCTGCCGTACGGTCTGCCTGCCGTCTTGAGGCCCGAACTCGGTGTGATCATCGGGCCGCAGGCGCGCGGCGTCGATGCTGCGCCTTCGTGTGTCACCGAACTCTCCACCTGCTGATTATGCGTTTGGTCAGCTTCGCGGCGCCCGTTACCACCAGAAGATCCGGCCGAGGGACATCCTCGCCAGCGTCCGGCGGCGGCTACGACCGCGCGGTAACCGCGGCCGGGAGCCGCAGCGGCTGCCGAAGTATGCTTCGCGCGCAGAAAAAATTCACGAAGGAGTCCAGCCATGAGCGTACGGCCATTGCATTTCAACGCTTTCATCTGGCCGGACGGTTATCACGAGTCCGCGTGGCGCGTGGTCGAAGACGATGTCCGCGGCGTTCTCGGGCTCGCCTACTACACCGACATCGCCCGGATCGCCGAGCGTGGCCTGATGGATTCGATCTTTCTGGCCGACAACATCGCCATCGCCGAATACCGCGCCACGTACCTGCCGCAGACGCAATTCGACCCGATCTCGGTGCTCTCGGCTCTGGCCGCGGTCACCAGCCACATCGGGCTGATCGGGACCGGCTCGACGACCTACAGCAAGCCGTGGGAGCTCGCCCGCCGGTTTGCGACGCTGGATCATCTCAGCGGCGGCCGGGCCGGCTGGAACATCGTTACCACCGTCACGCCGCTGGCCGCGGCGGCCTTCGGCGAGCCCGCCCATCCCGGACATGCCGACCGTTACGCGCGCGCGCACGAATTCGTCGACGTCGTCACGCGGGCGTGGGACAGCTGGGAGGACGACGCGGTCGTCGGTGACCGCGAAAACGGTGTGTGGGCGGACCGAGGTAAGCTGCACGACCCTCGGTTCCACGGGAAGTACTACGACTCCGAAGGAGTCTTGCCGTTCCCCCGCTCCCCGCAAGGTCACCCGGTGCTCGTTCAGGCCGGGCAGTCCGCGGCCGGCGTGGGGCTGGCCGCGCGGTACGCCGAGCTGGTGTTCTCCGGGCCGCCGTCGCTAGAGGCCGCGGTGGCTTTCCGGGCTGACCTGCACGCCCAGGTCACCGCCGCAGGCCGTGACCCGGCGCAGGCGCTCGTCCTGCCCGCGCTGATGGTGACCTTGGGCGGCACCGAGGCCGAAGCTCAGGCCCGGGCGCGGCGGCTGGAAGAGCTGATGAGTCCCGAGTTCCGCTGGCAGAACGCGCTCTACACGGCCGGGCTTGACCCGGACGCTTTCGACCCGGACGTTCCACTGCCCGCTGAGCTCTGGGCCGGGCAGCCGGCCCCGTCGAGCCGCGCGGAGCAGCTGTTCGCGCTCGCGCGGGCACGGCCGAACGCTTCGCTGCGCGAGGTCGCCCAGCAGGTGACGGGCGGCGCGGGACAGATGCATTTCACCGGGACACCCGAGCAACTCGCCGCGCACGTGATCGCCTGGCAGGACGCGGGCGCTGTCGACGGCTTCACCATCATGGGATCGACGCTTCCGTACGAGCTGACCGCGTTCGTCGACCATGTCGTGCCCATCCTGCAACGCCAGGGCCGATTCCGCCGTGAGTACACCGGCCACACGCTGCGCGACCATCTCGGACTTCCGCGGCCGGCGGGCGTCTAGCAGATCGGGTTTAGCTGAGCAGCTCGCGGACGCGCGGAATGACCTGGCGCCCGTACAGCTCGATGTTGGTCATGAGCCGTGCATCGCTGGAGGCGTAATCGGACCTTACCCCGGTTATATTCCGGCCGTAGGGTGGAACCCATGAACCAGCCCGTGACCTGGGGACCGCCGCCCCCCGAGCGCGCCGACGCCGCCCGCAACCGGCGGCTCCTGCTGGTCACGGCGCGCGAGATAATCGCCGGGCAGGGAGCGAGCCAGCTCACCATGGACGGGCTGGCCGAACGCGCGGGCCTGGGCAAGGGAACGGTGTTCCGCAGGTTCGGCACCCGGGCCGGGATCTTCCGGGCGCTGCTTGACGACGACGAGCGGGACTTCCAGAAGCAGGTCCTCGCCGGACCCCCGCCGCTGGGTCCCGGCGCCCCGCCGCTGGACCGCCTGATCGCCTACGGCCGCGCCAGGATCGACTTCCTGATCAGGCACCGCGAGATCGCCCGCGCCGCCCTGGACAGCAGGGAGCGGGTACCAGCCGGATCGCAGACGCCCATGTCGCAGGCACACATCCGGTTCCTGCTCGGGGAAATGAGCCTCGGCCCGGCCGACCTGGATGTCCTGGCCACCCAGCTGACCGCGGCCCTGGACGGCCCGCTGCTGCTCTACCTGTCGTCCGTCATTCTCGCCCAGGCCGCCCCGCAAGTCTCCGAACGCCTCGGCCGAGGCTGGCAGGACCTGATCCAGCGCGTCTGCCGGTCACGATGAAACAGCGGTCAATCGCGTCCGGCCCTGCCGGAGCGTATCGCGCATTGATTAGCTCGATCACAGGTCAGAAGATGGAGTCATGCTGACCTCGGCTTCTCTTACGCTCGCACCCGGCGCTACTAGCAAGACCAAGGTCAGCGGCCAGGCGCGGCGCACGGCCGCGGCCCGGGCCCTGGACGAGCCCCGATGACGGCCGTCGGGAAACTCGACGACTTCCGGGCCCTGGACCCGTTCTTCCGGATCATCGAGGAAGGCGTGGCCGGCCTGGTGGACGGCGAGCACTTTTTCGACCTGCTGGCCGAGGACGTCGTCTTCGAGTACGTCATTACGGTCCCTGGCTACCCGCGCCGCGTCGAAGGGCGCCAAGCCGTAGCCGAGCTGTACCGTCCCTATGGCGCCACATTCTTCCTTGATCGTTGCTATGACCTGGCCGTCCACCACGACCAGGCCACGGACGTCGTCGTCCTCGAATACGCCTCGCAGGGCCGTGCCATCCCGACCGGAACCGCCTACCGCAACCGCTACATCTCGGTGTTGTCGATCGTTGACCGCAAGATCACGCACTGGCGGGACTACCTCGACCCGCTAGCAGTCTTTGACGCCATCGGCTGGCCCGGCCCGGCAACCCGGGAATTACTGACCGCACTCGGCCAGGGAGTCGATCCAGCGCTCGAGGCGGCCGCCCTCGGCGCTGATCAGGCCGGGATCCCGCAGCGTGGCTGCGAGCAGGGCGATCCCCTGGTAGGCGGCGATCAGGGCCACCGCAAGCTCACGGGCATCGCCCCGGCCCATCGCCCGGAACTGCACCTCGGCCCAGTCAATGAGCCCGGCCAGGATGGTCCCGGCGTCGGCGCGCAACCCATCCTCGCGCTTGTCCAGCTCGGAGTTGAGCGATCCGACCGGGCAGCCGTAGCTGGCCAGCTGATCCCGTCGCGCCGTCAGGGCCCGGACCAGCGCCTTGAGCCGGCTGGCGGGGCCGTCCTGCTGGTCCAGCTCCGCGCTCAGCTCGTGGTAGCTGCGCCGGTAACTCTCGATGACGGCCGCCACCAGGGCGTCCTTGGTCTTGAAGTAGTAGTAGACGTTGCCCAGCGGGACATCGGCCGCGGTGGCGATGTCGGCCAGCGTCGCCTTCTCGACGCCGTGCTCGTACAGCACCCGGCGGGCCGCCGTAACCAGGCGCTCGCGCTTACCCGCCTCCCGGCCGGCGTCTCCGCGGGAACGTCCCCGGGTCGTCTGCGGGCCGCCGGAATCAACTGAGTTAGTCACCTAACAAAGTATAGACACAACCCAATCCGGCCGCTACAGTTCTGAGTTAGTTAGCTAACTTAGAAGGATGGGCCATGACCAACGAAGCTCTTCCCGCCGCGCCGGCCCGGGCCGCCGCCGTCGCTGTCCCCGATCCGGGGCGGCGCCGCTGGCTGATCCTGGCCGTGATCGGCGTGGCCCAGCTGATGGTAGTGCTCGACGCCACGATCGTGAACATCGCGCTGCCCTCGACCCAGCGAGCGCTGGGCTTCTCCGTCACCGACCGGCAGTGGGTCATCACCGCCTACGCGCTGGCCTTCGGCGGCCTGCTGGCGGTGGGCGGCCGGCTGTCCGATCTGCTGGGCCGCAAGCGGACGTTCATCGCCGGGCTGGCCGGGTTCGCGGCCGCCTCGGCCGCCGGCGGCGCCGCGAACGGCCTCGCCACCCTGGTGGCCGCGCGGGCGGTGCAGGGCGCGTTCGGCGCGCTGCTGGCCCCGTCCGCGCTGGCCCTGCTCGCCACCACCTTCACCGACACCCGCGAGCGCGGCAAGGCGCTCGGCATCTTCACCGCGATCGCCGGCGGGGGAGGAGCGATCGGCCTGATCCTCGGCGGCGTCCTGACCGAGTACCTGTCCTGGCGCTGGTGCCTGTACGTCAACGTGGCCTTTGCCGCCGTCGCCCTGGCCGCGGCCGTCCCGCTGATCACCAACCAGCCGCGCAACCCCGGGGCCAGGCTCGACGTGCCCGGCAGCCTGCTGGCCGCCGGCGGCCTCGTCGCCATCGTGTACGGCTTCAGCCAGGCCGCCGCGAGCGGCTGGGGCAGCGCGTGGACCGCCGGGCCGATCGCGGCCGGCGTCGTCCTGCTGGCTGTCTTCGTCCTGGTCGAGCGCCGGGTCGCCCGCCCGCTGGTACCGCTGGGCATCATCGCCGACCGCACCCGCGGCACCGCCTACCTCGGGGCGGTCATCGCCGGGATCGGCCTGATCGGCACCTTCCTGCTGGTCACCTACTACCTGCAGGGCGTGCTTGGGTTCTCCCCGCTGCGCGCCGGGCTGGCCTTCCTGCCGTTCGTGGGCGGGGTCGTGGTCGCGGCCAACTTCGTCAGCAACGTGGGCCTGGAGCGGTTCGGTCCCCGGGTCATTGTCCCGGCCGGAATGATCCTGGCGGCCGGGGCGGCCGCCTTGCTGACCGGGATCGGCGTCCACGGCGGTTACGGCACCCGGGTGGCTCCGGCGCTGGTGCTCATCGGGCTCGGCATCGGCTGCATCGTGACGGCGGCCTTCAGCCTGGGCCCGGCCGGCGCCCGCCCGGCCGACAGCGGCGTGGCGGCCGCGCTGGTGAACAGCAGCAACCAGATCGGCGGCTCGCTGGGCGCCGCCCTGCTCAACACGATCGCCGCGAGCGCGGCCGCGGACTACCTGGCCCGGCACGCGCAGCGGGTCAGCCTGCAGGACGCCACGGTGCACGGCGACGTCACCGCGTTCACCTTCCTGATCGTCCTGTTCGCGGCCGGTGCCGTCGTCACGGCGCTGCTCTACCCGCGCCGGGCACCGGCCGGAGCAGCTAACTGAAACCCCACCTGCCGTGGGTCACATTGACCAGCACTCGCCCGGTGAGGATGCGAACCGGCTGTGCCAGGGCTGGAACCACAGTTCGTTCGGCAAAAGATCCTTATTCGGAACGGGCGGTGCTGCCACGGTCCGCGGCGGCCGGGAGCGACGCCCACCTCGACGCCATCAGGCGCAGACGTGCGCGGCGAAGATCAGCCGCCCGCGTCTGGCCGCTGTCGTCGGCACAGGTTGCCGGGTGGTGACGGTGCGGGCTTGGTGCCCGGCCGGCGGCTTAGTCGGTTACCGCGACCGGGCCCCGGTCGCGCCGCAGCATGAGCACGACGGCGACCACGCTGGCCAGCACGATGACGGCGCTGATCGCCTTGACGTCCGTCCATGCGGGAACGAGCGGCCGAAGTCGGCGGCACCCTCCAGATCACCCGCGACCAGACGGGATCCCAGGTCCGCGCGCCCTGCCCCTCGGCTGATCCAGGCCGGCCGGTCCGGTGCTCCCACCCCAGCCGGGGTGACGTAGTGGTGTGCCGGTGACGTAGTGGTGTGGTTGCGGCAACCTACACATAAGACTGTTTACGTTGCCACAACCATACAAATCGGACTGAGGCGTACGGGGTGAGAATACATTTGTGGGGTAGCCCTGCCCGCGCGTGGCGCCGAGCTCGGGCCCGGCACGCGAGGCTGGCAGACTGTCGTGCGCGCCGCAACCGCGACACCTGAGTCGAGATCGGAGCGAATGTTGAAGGCAGTCCGTTTCAGCCAGTTCGGGGGGCCTGAGGTCCTCGAGATCGTGGATCTCCCCGATCCGCATCCGGGTCCCGGCCAGGTCCGGATCGCGGTGCGCGCGGCCGGCGTCAACCCGAGCGACTGGAAGAAGCGCAAGGGCCTGATGGACGCCGAGCTCCCGCAGACCCTGGGCTACGAGGCGGCGGGCGTCGTCGACGAGCTCGGCGCGGGCGTCGCGGATGTGGCCGTCGGCGATCGCGTGTTCGGCTTCTCCGCCGAGGGGGCGGCCCAGGCCGAGCTGGCGGTGCTGTCCTACTACGCGCCGATCCCGCCGTCGCTTGACTTCCCCGGCGCGGCGGCGCTGCCGGCCGCCATCGAGACGGCCACCCGCGCGCTCGACCAGCTCGGCGTCGGGAGCGGCGGCACGCTGCTCATCAACGGCGCCTCCGGAAGCGTCGGCAGCGCCGCGGTTCAGCTCGCCGTGATGCGCGGTGCGCGCGTGATCGGCACCGCCAGTCCGGCCAACCACACCTACCTTCGCTCGCTGGGAGCCGAGCCCGTCGGCTACGGCGAGGGCCTCGCCGGGCGGGTTCGCGCGCTCTCACCTGACGGCGTCGATCTGGCGCTCGACGTTGCCGGGAGCGGCGTCCTGCCCGAGCTCATCGAGCTCGCGGGCGGCCCGGAGCACGTCATGACGATCGCCGACTTCGGTGGCGCGCAGGAGCACGGGGTGAGGTTCAGCCGCGGGGACGCTGGCCGCGCGGTCCACGCGCTCGCCGAGATCGGCGAGCTGATCTCCTCCGGGCGCTTCTCGCTCCCGGTCACGCAGACCTTCCCGCTCGCCGAGATCGCGGCGGCGCACCGCGTCAGCGAGGACGGTCACGTGCGCGGGAAGCTCGTGCTGGTGGTCGGCCCCCGGTGATGCTTTGCGCGGTACGCATGGCGGCTCGGCCGGCCTGGCCTCCGTTTATAGCTCAGGCCAATAGCGCGATAGCCACCTCCGCCTTTACTACCGCGAGCCAGCCGTATGGACTGGCGAATGAGGGAACATAATCCGCCCCCAGCCGGGCCATAGAAGGACACCCGAAATACCGCCACCAAGTACTCATGCGGCCCAGCCGTAGGGTGAGAAGGGCGAAAAGCTATGCCAGGCAATTTCGGTGACTTTCAAATGGGCGTCTATCTCGATGCCGTGAATGGCGTCAACTCCCGGTACCCGTTCGACTCTGAGTCGATCGAGCGGAAGGCGTCCGAGGCGCTTCCCGACTGGGTATATCGATATGTTTCGGCGGCCGCCGGGGATGGGCGGACTCAGCGCGCCAACATCGCCGCATATTCACGCTACGGAATCATTCCCCGGATGATGGTCAGCCCGCCCGAACGTGACCTGTCGATTACGTTGTTCGGTCAGCATTTCGACACTCCGGTCTTTATGTGCCCCATCGGCTTGATCGGCTTGTGCGCGCCTGACTTCCAGGGAGATGTAGCCGCAGCCCAGGCATCGGCCGCCACCGGCGTGCCGTTCACGCTCTCGACGTTCGCCCAAGTTCCGATGGAGCAGGTCAAACCGCACACCGGAGCCACGCCGGGTTTCTTCCAGCTGTATCTGCCCAATGACCGGGAACTGGCGGCCAGCCTCATCAATCGTGCTGAGACCAGCGGCTATTCTGCCTTGATCCTGACCGTCGACTCCTGGGCTCTTGGTTACCGGCCACTTGATCTGCAGTGGGGCAACTTCCCGCAGTTCCGCGGCTTCTGCATGGAGAACTACTACTCTGACGAGAACTTCACCAAACACCTCGCCAAGCCGCCGCACGAAGACCAGCCTGCCGCCTTGCAGCACTATGGGAAGATCTTTCAGCATCCGGTGTCGTGGGAAGATCTCCGCTGGATCCGGTCGCAGGCCAATCTTCCGGTCGCGGTAAAAGGGATTCAGCACCCAGATGACGCCCGCATGGCGATCGATAATGGCGCCGACGTACTGTACTGCACCAATCACGGCGGTCGACAGGCGAATTCGGGAATCTCGACGCTTGAGCTCTTGCCCGGCATCTTGGCGGCGGCGGGCTCGACCCCGGTCATGTTCGACGGCGGGGTGCGGGACGCGACGGATGTCGTTATCGCACTGGCGATGGGCGCTACCGCCGTCGGCATCGGCAGGCCATACGCTTACGCGCTGTCCTATGGCGGCGCCGAAAGCCTGACCCACTTCTTGAAGTCGTTTCTCGCCGAACTTGACCTGTGCCTGGCGGTCTGCGGCTTCAAGGACATCGCCAGTCTCAAGGAAGCCGGCTGCGAACAGGTCACGACCTCATGAGCACCGACCACGACCACACCATCGCCACCGCCACCGTGATAAGTGAGGAGAAGCCGTACGGCGTCCGCATCGACGCGGGGGGCCACGAGTTGCGCGGCGACGAACCGGTTGACCACGGCGGGGCGGACAGCGGTCCGGCTCCGTTCGGCCTGCTGCTGTCCGGGCTCGGTGCCTGCACCGCGATCACCCTCCGGATGTACGCCGAACGTCAGGGCTGGCCGCTGGCCGGGGTGGACGTCGAGCTGACCTACGTCGTCATGGACCGGAACACCAGGTGGATCGACCGGCTGATCACCCTGCACGGCGTCGACGAAGACCAGCGCGCGAAGCTGGCCGAGATCGCGGAGAAGACCCCGGTCACCAGGGCGGTCCGGGCGGGAACCGAGATCCGTACCACTCTTGAGGCGGCCTGACCGGTGCCGACGTGCGCGGCGCCGCGGCCCGGTCGATGGCGTGCCCTCATCCGATGACCGAGCGGATTGTTGTCATCGGGGCGGATGCGGCCGGGATGAGCGCGGCCGCGCAGGCCAAGCGGATCGCGGGCGATACGGTCCAGGTCGTCGCGTTCGAGCGTGGCGCGTACACCTCCTACTCTGCCTGCGGCATCCCGTACTGGATGGCCGGTGACGTCGAGGGGCCGGAGCGTCTGGTGGCCCGTTCGCCGGAGGCGCACCGGCGCAACGGCATCGACCTTCGGATGCGAACCGAGGTGGAGGAGATCGACCTGGAGGCCGGGCGGGTGTCTGCTCGTGACCTTGCCGCTGGGCGGTCGTACCGCGAGGGCTTCGACTCCCTGGTCATCGCCACCGGCGCGGTCCCGGTGCGGCCGCCGCTGCCCGGTGCGGATGCGGCCGGCGTCTTCGGCGTGCAGACTCTCGACGACGGTGCCGTGCTGTTGGCGGATCTCGATCGCGCGCAACCCCGGCGGGCCGTCGTGATCGGCGGCGGGTACATCGGCGTAGAAATGGCCGAGGCACTTGTGCGACGCGGCGTCGCGGTGACCGTCGTTGATCAGGCGGCGCAGCCGATGACCACACTCGACCCGGACATGGGGGCGATAGTGCACCGGGCCATGGAGGATCTCGGCATCGAGGTGCGGGCCGGCACTGCCGTCATCGGATTCGAGACCGGCAGCGACCGCCGGGTCCGCTCGGTGGTGACCGTCGACGGCTCGATTCCGGCCGATGTGGTCGTCCTCGGCCTGGGGGTACGGCCAAACGCCGCGCTGGGACAAAGGGCCGGCCTGCCGCTGGGGAATCACGGCGGCCTGCGCACCAACCTGCAGATGCAGGTCCTCGGCCACGACAACGTCTGGGCCGGCGGCGACTGCGTGGAGGTCCTCCACCTGGTCTCCGGCCAGTACCAGCATGTACCGCTCGGCACCCACGCCAACAAGCAAGGCCGAGTCATCGGGCACAATCTGGCCGGCTCCTACGCCACATTTCCCGGAGTGATCGGCACCGCGGTAAGCAAGGTGTGTCGTCTGGAGATCGCCCGGACCGGGCTGCGCGAGCGCGACGCCAAGCGCGCCGGGTTCGCGTACGTGACCGTCACCGTGCGGTCCGGCACCAAGGCCGCTTACTTCCCGGGCACCCAGCAGATGACCGTCAAGATGATGGCCGAACGCCGCAGCGGCCGCCTGCTGGGAGTGCAGATTGTCGGCTACGGGGGATCGGCCAAGCGGATCGACACCGCTGCGACGGCGCTGTGGAACCGCATGACGGTCGAGGAGATGACCGCCCTGGACCTCGCCTACGCTCCGCCGTTCTCGCCGGTATGGGATCCGATCCTGGTGGCGTCGCGGCAGGCCGCCGCGGCCGTGCGCCAGACTGGAGCAGACGACAGGCGCATGACCTTCAGGACGGTGAGTCCGCCGTGAGCTTCAACCAGATGATCGTCGACCAGCTGCAGCCGGAGATCGCCGGTTCCGCGGTAATCCTCGGCGAGGTCCACGTCGGCGCCGGCGCGATCCTGGCGCAGGGCCTGGTCGCGCGCTCGCACGGCGCCACGGTGAGCATCGGCAACTACTCGGCCATCTTGGAGAACGGGGTAGTGATAGGCACCCGTACCCATCCGGTCCGGGTGGGACAGCGCACCGTCTTCGGTCACCGGGCCACCATCGTCGGCGCCACCATCGGCGACTTGTGCGCCACCCTGCGCAGGGTCCAACGGTGATCGCACGGCCGCGAGCTCCGGCAAAAGGTACACCGGTGTCCCGCGCCCGGTTCCGGAGCGCAGGACACCGGTGTGCTGCTGGCGTTTAGTATTTACGCTTGCAGCTAGATTTGATCACGACGGGTACAGTCTCGGTCTGCTTGGTGGTGCCGTCGCTGACCCACAAGGTGATGTTGAACGACGAGTTCAGCTGAAGGCCGGCCGGGATGGCCGTATTGGCGTAGGCCTCAGCGAAGTCCTGCGGGGTTGCGGTAACGGTGAAGGGTCCGGTTCCGTTGCTGGAGCCCGGCGGCATGGGAGCCGGGCCGGTGGAGAGGAAGGCGTACGGCGAGCTTGCGAAGTAGTAGATGAGGTCGCTATACGAGGCGCCGGCCGGCAGGCCGGACGCGCCGAAGGTCAGCGGGCTCGACCAGCTCCCGTTCAGGTTGATCTCCAGGGGGTTCGATCCCCCGGCGGTGGTGTAGCAGACGGGATTGCCGGCGAACTCATTGGTGAGCTGCCAGCTGGAGCTGGCTGAGGCCGGGGTGGCCAGCGCCAGCGCCAGCGTGGCGATGGCGGCAGAAGCCAGGAGGGCCGCTGCACGCCAGGGTCTGGATGTCATGGTGTTGTCTCCTTGAACCTGGTTGTTCGCGCTCAGCCGGGTGGCGGGGCGTCATCGTCCGGCCAGGCAGGCGGAGGCCGCGGGCCGAGGTGGTGCGGGGCGGTTCGGCGGGCTGGCGGGGGATAGTGCCGGGCCGGGTAGGGCAAGGCTCGTGTTCTTCTCACTGCGGGCATCCTTCTGTCGGCCGCGCGGCGCGGCCGATATCGGTGCTGGCTGGATGCAGTGAGAGCGCCTGTCAGGCGGCCAGCGAGTCTGCTATGTGGTGGAACGGGCGTGCGGACCGTTCGGTTCGAACCCAGCCGCAGGGTCCGGCGTGGCAGCGGTCGCGGGTGTTCAGCGGGTGCTTGTCTGCCGCGCCGATCCGCCAGTGTGCGAGATGACGATGGGCCGGTGCCTGAGGCGAAGCGGAGCCCCGGGCACCGTGGGGGGGACGGTGCTGCCGGGGCCCTGCCCCTGACCCGGCTCGCTGCCTGCCCCTAGGGCACTTCGCGGGCCGGGCTTCTCCAACAGCATGCTCCGGGCCGAGCGCGTTTCAAAGGGAAATATCCCATGTTCTCGGCCGAGAGCATCAACTTGCCGGAAAGACCGCCGTGAGCCGCAGGGAAAGCTGCTGCAGGCGACTGGCGAGACGGAATCGTGGCGTGCGCTGAGCCGCCGGGGCAGAATGGCTGAGTGACATCCGCTTGGTCCACAATGCCGGAGATGCTTGCCCTGCGCGACACGGATCCGCGCGAGGTGGGTGTATACCGGTTGCTCGGCCGCCTCGGGGAAGGCGGGCAGGGCGTTGTGTTCTTGGCTGAGGGTCCTACTGGAAGCTGGGCCGCGGTCAAGCTTCTGCCGCCCACCACGGACCCGCAGGTCCGGAGCCGCTTTCTCAAGGAGGTCGCGGCAGCGCAGCGGGTCGCCCGTTTCTGCACTGCGCAAGTTCTGGATGCGGGGATCTTCGAACGGCGGCCGTTCATTGTCAGTGAATATGTCAGCGGGCCATCGCTGGTAGAGCTCCTCGAGCAGTTCGGGCCTCGCGGCGGCGCCGCCCTCGAGCGCATCGCTGTCGCCACGCTGACCGCGCTGGGCGCGGTGCATGCCGCTGGGATGGTGCATCGCGACTTCAAGCCTGGCAATGTCCTGCTCGGGCCCGACGGGCCCGTGGTGATCGACTTCGGGCTGGCTGCCGTGCCCGGGATGACCACCACCGGCCTTTCTGGCCAGACCACGATCGGAACTCCGGCGTTCATGGCCCCTGAGCAGCTGGCTGGGACCCGGGTGACCGCAGCGGCCGACGTGTGGTCGTGGGCGGTGACGATGGTGTTCGCGGGTACCGGTGAGTTGCCCTTCAAGGGCGAGTCGTTGACCGCGGCGGCGTACGCCATTCTTCATTCCGAGCCCAAGGTGGGCAGGCTTCCCGAACCGCTGGGCTCGCTGGTCCAGCGTTGCCTCGACAAGGATCCAGCCGCCAGGCCGTCGGCCCGCGGCGTGCTCGCCGAACTGGTGGCCGCGGGGGCGCGGCTCACCGGCCCGATGCCGCCCATGGCCTCCGCTCTGGCCACGGAGGGCCCGGAGGGCACGGAAGGGGAGGCCCCTAGTTCGCGACGTATGTCCGCCGTACTGTCGGAGCCACCGCGGGGCAACAGCGAACCTCTGATCGCCGGCCGGCCGTCCCGGCCCCGGTCCGGGCGGCACGGGAGTCGTCGCATCCGGTGGCGTCGGCGGGCGCCGGTGCTGCTGGCCGCGCTTCTGCTGGTCGGCAGCCTCGGCGTGCTCGCATTCAATCTTCCCAGCCGCGGCACGGCGTCTGAGGCGCTAACGGGGCGCCCCGCCCCGGCCAACCAGGGTCTCTCCGCTGAGGCGGCGGTGCGGAAGCAGGCCGTCAACTGGGTCGTGCAGCAGGTCAGCCAGGCCGCAGTCGTGTCATGCGATCAACAGGTATGCGCGGATCTGGTCAGCGCTGGCTTCCCGGCCTCGGACCTGTTGGTGCTCGGGCCCACGTCGACAGATCCTCTCGGCTCTGCCCTGGTGATCGCCACGGCCACTATCCGAGCCCAGTTCGGCGGCCGGCTGGCCTCCGTCTACGCCCCGGCCGTCATCGCGAGCTTCGGCTCAGGGAACGCCAGGATCGACATCCGGCTGGTCTATTCCAGCACGACGTACCCGGCCGCTGCGCAGGCGGCGCTGCGCGCCAGGAAGGTCGGCGACGCCCAGTTGCTGGCCAACAGCCAGCTCAAGGTCTCAGCCACGGCCCGGGGCCAGCTTCTCAGCGGCGATATCGATCCGCGGCTGTCGATGCTCCTCGCCGAAATGGCCGGTATCCACCCCGTGCACATCGTGGCCTTCGTCAATCAATCGCCTGGTGGCGGATCTGCCAGCCTGCTGCGGTCGGTGGACCTGGCCACGGCGGGCGGGCCGGCGCATATGACAAGTGCCGCATACCTCAGCTGGATGCAGTCGATCGCCTCCGCGCAGACCGCCCAGTATCTCCCCGCATGGGTGCAGAAAATCACGCCGCGTACCGGCCAAGCCGTGCTGAGGATCGGGTACCAGGCGCCGAGCTCGCTTTAACTAGCCGAGATCCGGGCCGGCATCCCGCTGCGTGGCCGGAGCACCCTTGCGCTCCCCTCCTAGCTTGCGCGAGGACGCCACCGGCCTGCAGCGCGCCGGACTGAGCTCATCACAACCCTGCTACGTCTAGGAAGAAACAAGAAACTATCTCATAGTCTAGGCACCTTAGAGCAGAACAAGTAGGAAGTAAAGAGCATGAACAAGATGAGTCGCGAAGAGAGGCGCAGCTACGTGCCGTTAGCCGGGAGCTGAAGAGCTAGAATCTTCTATCTTCTTCGGATAAGGATGGTCATGTGACCAGTGGCGGGACTAGCATCGGCTCACGGGAAGGGCGGTCAAATGGCCGGGGAGGACTGGCGGCGGCTCGCCGATTACGTCGTCGCACGCCGGGTCGAGCTAGGCATGCGGGACCGGCGGGCCCTGGCCGAGGCGACCGGGGTGACCGAGCGGACGCTGGGCAAGCTCGAGAACGGCCAGCATGTTTCCCCCAGCACCCTGGGTATGGTCGAGAACCGGCTCGGCTGGGCCCCCGGTTCGTGCCGGCGGATCCTGGCCGGCGGGGAACCTAAGGTGGGGTCGCCGGACCCCGGGCAGGCCGAGTACGAGGACCCGACGCTCTGGCACATCGCGAGCACTCCGGGGCTGCCTCCCGAAGTGGTTCGCGGCCTCGTCGCCCTCGCCCGGAACTGGCGGCAAGGCGACGACGGCACGGACGAGCAGGCCAGGCGCACGTGACTGACGGCCGCCCGGCCGATGGCCCTGCCCCGCGGGCATCTTGGCGGCATGGTTGGGCGGCTTCGGCCTACGGGTACAGGGGCTCGCGTTCCTTGACCCCGCGGCGCCAGCGGTCCGGGTCGGGGTTCCAGTTCCGCCAGCTCCCGTCCGGGCCGAGCAGGTCCCACCCCCAGTGGGCCTCGGGTTCGAACTCGTACTGGGACTGGATCGCGACGCGGCCCGGCCCGGTCAGCCGGATCATCGGGATCAGCTGCCAGTGGGCCCGGGGCGACTCCGGGCGCTCCATGTGGATGTTCATGGCCACCGATCTGTCCTTGTAGACCAGGGCCCGCGGGACGACGTAGATCCGCTCGCCGTCGCCCAGGTCCCGGATGAAGGTGTTCCCGCGGGCGTGCAACAGCAGCAGTCCCCGCTGCTGCGCGGTGAACCGGTCCGCGTACCGCCCGCGCGGGTAGTGGTAGACCCGCTCGCTCTTCTGGCCGATGGCCCACCAGACGACGGTGTTGACCCAGTCGTAGGAAACCGCCGCCGTCGCCACGAGGAAATGGCCTTCGGTGACGTCGATGCTCTGGCCCGCCTCGAGCGGCACGGCGATGAGCTCGCCCGGGTCGTTGTCGGAGAAGGCGATCCGTCCCGGGCCCGTCGCCTCCAACATCACCAGCGGCATCCCGGCCAGGCGCCGGTCCCAGCCCTTGGCCATCGGCCGCGCGGCGAGCTGCGTCGCGGGGTCGGCCCACAGCAGGACGTGATGGGAGAAGTAAACCTGGTCACCCGCAGCAAGGCTCATCTCGGCCACCGGCACGTAGCTGCCGGTGATCTGACACCGGGACCGGCCAACCTGGATGCGGGCCAGGTCGGCGATCGGCGGCTGCTCCACCCACCCTTCGTCGTCGCGGATCTCGCGCACGGCGACGGGCGCCCCGCAATTCGGGCAGGCCGGGCCGCTCGCATCGGAGCTCAGCCGGCAGTACCGGCAGACGTAGCCGGGGGAGGCACCTACGGCGGCATTCTCGCTCATCGCGGCGCTCCAGTCTCCCGGTGGACGTACATCGACTGGATTCCGACCCGTCCCGGGCCGGTCAGTTCCGCCCAGTTCGCGTGCCGGAACCCCGCGCCGGCCTGCACCGGGACGGGGTTGATCGCGACCGGTGCGTCTTTATAGAGAAACCCTCCGGGCTCGACCAGGATCTTTTCGCCGACGCCCAGCCGCCGCTGGAAGACGTTCCCGTACCCGTGCAGCAGCAACAGCCCTTGCGTGTCGCCGGCCACGAACCGGTCCAGGTACATCCCGGGTCCGCCGTGCAGCATGCTGGCCAGCTTGTCGATCCGGATGAAGCTGTAGCCCACGTTCTGCGACGCGGCGAGGAAAGCGTGGCCCCGGACGTCGGTTTCGACTTCGGGATGCAGCGGGAGCACGACCACCTCGCCGGAGGCATCGCGCGTGACGGCGATGCGCCCGGGACCCCGCGCCTCGATCACCGCGTGCGGCATCCCGGCGATGGTCCGCTGGCGGGCTGCTTTCAGGTTCTTCCCTGTGAGGGAGACCGTCCGCTCCTTCCACAGCAGCGTGTGCTGCTCGAAGAAGATGGTGTCGCCGTCGGCCAGGGTGAACTCGGCCACCGGGACCACCTGGCCCGCGATCTGGCAGGTGATGTCCCCGACCCGGAATTCCGCCATCTCCTTCAGCCTGGGCGCCGCACGCCACCCCGACTCCGACACCGCCTTCGCGGCATCCAGCGGCGCCCCGCACGTCCCGCAGCTCACCCGGTCCGGCTCGTTCGGGTAATGGCACCACGAGCAGGCAATCCCCTCCACGGCCGCACCTCCCTCCCGCCGGCGACGGCCGCCAGGGCGCGCTTCCTGTACGCCCGGTCGACTTGGTTCCTTCACCAAGACGGCGTTCCATCGCGTGCCGTCCCGTTCCACGCCCAGCACGCACCAGCCCAGAGGCGTGAACCACGCTCCGGACCCTGATTGCTGCTCGTCATCATGCTTACCAGGCCAAGAATCAGGCCCGGTCCGGCACCAGTGCAGGACGTCCTCATCGGGGCATGACGCGGGCATGGTCCGGCCCATGACTCATGTCATGTGGGCAACTCGCCTAGGCACTTTCTACGGACACCTGCAGGCGGCACTCGAGGCCAGCTCAGGACCGTAGCGCCACGCCTCGTTCCGTTTTAGCAAATTTCCGGAACGGGACGTAGTTCCAGTACCCGGATATATGAGTCAGGTCTACTGGTCGGCCTGTGAAACGTGTTAGCCAAAGTGGTTAGCGGACGCGCAGACCAGGGGATCGGTTGAATCGCCACCGTTCCCGTAGCCGTGGTCCTGCCGCATACTGGTCCGGTGGAGCCGGCAGCTGATTCCGTCGCGGGGCAGATCCGGCCCCCGGCGGGCCGCTTCAGGCGGGCGCGCCGCCCGCGGTTCTCAGGGCCATCCGACCAGGCCCTGCACCGGCTGGCCGGCTGGTATTGCATCGGCCTGCGCCTCGGCGGCGCGGTCTTGTTCACTGCGGTAGCGGTGCTGGCCGCGACGAAGCAGATCTCCGGCTGGTGGCTGGGCGCGCCGCTGACCGCGCTGTGCTTGTGGTCGGCCTTCTTCGCCTGGCGGGTCTGGCGATCCGGGTTGACGCCGACCGTGGTGCTGGCCGACGCCGCGGTTATCTTGGCGC
>Ga0302178_10001280_pt1 | contig 21408 bp, 21 predicted proteins | sample I_Palsa_E1_3_FD_198790 | JGI IMG/M metagenome (GOLD analysis project Ga0302178, IMG submission 198790) | Peat permafrost microbial communities from Stordalen Mire near Abisko, Sweden - I_Palsa_E1_3 | ecosystem: Environmental > Terrestrial > Soil > Palsa > Peat permafrost | place: Sweden... | reverse complement strand
CACGCTGGGCCAGATTGCCCGCGAAAAAATGAAACACTTATACGCGCCGTTCAATCGCAACCATGAACGCACGCTCTATATGGACGTGCGCTCCGCGGAATTCACCAAATACGCGGCCAATGCAATGCTGGCAACGCGAATTTCGTTTATGAACGAGATGGCCAATTTGGCCGACCGGATCGGCGCCGATATCGAGGCTGTGCGCCGCGGCATCGGTTCCGACCCGCGTATCGGCTACGATTTTCTCTACGCCGGATGCGGTTACGGCGGTTCGTGTTTCCCCAAAGACGTGCAGGCGCTGGTGCGCACTGCCGGCGAAAACGAACAGCATCTGCATATCCTGCAAGCCGTCGAGGCCGTCAACGAAGCGCAAAAGCGGGTCCTGGTCAACAAGATCAGCCGCCGTTTGGGCGAGGATCTCAGCGGCCGTCATTTTGCCGTCTGGGGTTTGGCGTTCAAACCGAATACCGACGATATGCGTGAGGCGCCGAGCCGGCCGCTGATCGCCGCTTTGCTGGCGCGCGGTGCGTCGGTGACGGCCTTTGACCCGGTGGCGCTGGACGAAGCGCAACGCGTGCTCGATCTCGATTTACACGACCTGCCCGAGCAACGTGCCCGGCTAAGCTTTGCAAGCAGCCAAATGGCGGCGGCCGATGGGGCGGATGCCTTGGTGATTGTGACCGAATGGAAAGCCTTCAAAAGCCCCGATTTCGCACTCCTGAAGCAAAAACTGAAATCGCCGCTGGTCTTCGATGGCCGTAATCTTTATGAACCGGCGGCAATGACCGAGTTGGGCGTCGAATATCACGCGATCGGCCGTGACAATATTACGGGCATGGGCGGCGCACTATGAGTGCAACTTCGACGCAGCCGGTGGGGCCGCTTGCTTTGCCTGTGGTGGCGCGTGCCCGGCTTGCGGCCGGGCGTGTGCTGGTGGTCGGCGATGTGATGTTGGACCGTTACTGGTTTGGCGACGTGAATCGCATCTCGCCCGAGGCGCCGGTGCCGGTGGTTCATGTGCAGCGCACGGAGGAGCGCCTGGGCGGCGCCGCCAACGTTGCGCGCAATGTGGCCGCTTTGGGCGCGCGCGCGGGTCTGCTGTGCGTGGTCGGTAGCGACGAACCCGGTGAGCGCATTGTGCAATTGCTGGCCGAAAGCAGTGTCGAAACCCATCTGGAACGCGACCCTGCATTGCCGACGACCATCAAGCTACGCGTGATGGCGCGCCAACAGCAATTGCTGCGGGTCGATTTCGAAAATACGCCGAACCATGAAGTGCTGCTGGCCAGTCTGGCGCGTTTTGACGGTCTGTTGGCCGACACCGATGTGGTGCTGCTGTCCGATTATGCGAAAGGCGGCTTGACCCATGTCACGAAGATGATCGCGCATGCGCGCGCCATCGGCAAAATCGTGCTGGTCGACCCCAAAGGCGACGATTGGGAACGCTATCGCGGCGCCTCGCTGATCACCCCGAATCGCGGTGAGTTGCGCGAAGTCATCGGGCGCTGGCATTCGGAGCCGGATCTGGAGGCGCGTATCACTGCGCTGCGCCACGAACTTGAAATCGACGCTTTGCTGCTGACGCGCTCGGAAGAGGGAATGTCGCTGTATAGCGAGCAGGGCGTGCTGCACGCCGCGGCCGAAGCGCGCGAAGTGTATGATGTTTCGGGCGCGGGCGACACCGTGATCGCTACCATGGCCGCGATGCTGGGCGCCGGTGTGGCGCTGGCCGATGCGGTGGCGTACGCCAATCGGGCGGGCGCGCTGGTGGTCGCGAAGCTGGGCACGGCCACCGTCGATTACGACGAGTTGTTCCCGGTGCTTGGCGCTTAAACGCCGTTTGAATGCGCCACATTTCGTCGACGTTGGTCGATATCGAGCGCTGAATGGATGCGCTCGAGTAACGGATCATCGGCTGATGTTTTCGCTATTTAGCTTATCGGTCTCCGGCCGGGGTGCAACAACCTCGGCACGGGACCCTCGCAGGATGTGATCATGACCGTCATCATTACCGGTGCGGCCGGTTTTATCGGCAGCAACCTTGTCAAAGCGCTGAATGAGCGTGGCGAGAACAATATCATCGCCGTCGATAACCTGACGCGCGCCGATAAATTTCTGAATCTTGTCGATTGCGAGATTGCCGACTATCTCGACAAAACCGATTTCGTCGAACGCTTTGTGCGCGGCGCATTTGGTCCTGTGCGCGCGATTTTTCATGAAGGCGCGTGCTCCGACACCATGGAGCACGACGGCCGCTACATGATGGATAACAATTTCCGCTATTCCAGTGAACTGCTCGATGCCTGTCTGGGGCAGCGCGTGCCGTTTCTGTACGCCTCTTCAGCGGCCGTTTATGGCGGCTCCGAAACTTTTGTCGAAGATCGCGCGTCCGAGCACCCGCTGAATGTCTACGGTTATTCGAAGTTTCTGTTCGACCAAAAGGTGCGGCGCAAACTGCCTGCGCAAAGCCAGATTGCGGGCTTTCGCTACTTCAATGTCTATGGTCCGCGCGAAGCACACAAAGGCCGCATGGCCTCGGTCGCATTTCACAACTTCAACCAGTTTCGCGCCGATGGCCGCGTCAAGCTCTTCGGCGATTACAACGGTTATGGCGCGGGCCAACAGACCCGTGATTTTATTTCGGTTGAGGATCTGATCAAAGTCAAACTGGATTTTTTCGATCATCCCGAGCGCTCCGGCATCTTCAATCTCGGCACGGGGCGCGCGCAGCCATTCAACGATATCGCGGTGGCGGTGATCAATACTCTGCGCGCTACCGAGGGGCAGGCGCCGCTGAGCCTGGAGGCTTTGGTGAACCAGGGCTTAATCGAATACATTCCGTTCCCGGATGCCTTGCGCGGCAAGTATCAATGCTTTACGCAAGCCGACGCCCGCCACCTGCGCGCCGCGGGCTACGACGCCCCTTTCCTAAGTGTCCAGCAAGGGGTTGAGCGTTACGTGCACTGGCTAATCGGCCAGCTATAAAGCAGCGTCGCAAGCGATTAAATTGAGAACTCGTTCTGCTGTGTGCATCTCGCGCGCACAGAACACGACCCTGTTTATGGAGAGTTCTCATGCTGAAAAAAATCCTCTTGGCGCTACTTACACTCACTTGGTTCGGTGCCGCTTGGGCGGCCGTTGATGTCAATACCGCCACCGAAGCGCAACTTCAGGACCTCAAGGGTATAGGCCCATCAACCGCCCGCGCGATCGTCAAAGATCGCTCCGATCACGGCGCCTATAAGAACGCCGATGATCTGTCCAAGCGCGTCAAAGGCTTGGGCCCGAAATCGCTGGCCAAGCTCGAAGCGCAGGGCCTGAGCGTCCCGGGCGGGGCAACTGCATCGGCTTCCAATAAGGGGGACGGCGAAAAAGCCAGTCCATCGCGTAGCGCAAAAGCCAGTAAAAAATCCTAAATGATCGATGCACCGCGATCCGGCTCGTTCCGGGTCGCGGCGTTTTGCTGACAATGATGCTTTAGTGGGTATAAGCCGCGCGCCAGGCACTGATCGATGCCGTGCATTACAATTCAGAATACTTTATCCGGCGCGGCCAATCTGGAGTCCTGCCGGATGTGATACAAGGCGCGGCCTTTTTAGACGGAATGACCACGAGTTATGACCTACAAAACCATAGAAGACACCATAGGCAATACGCCGCTCGTTCAGCTCGTGCGCGTTCCCGACGAGGAATCTCGACGTCGCAATAACGTGATACTGGGCAAGCTCGAAGGCAATAACCCAGCAGGCTCGGTCAAAGATCGCGCAGCCTTGTCGATGATCAAACATGCCGAGCGGCGCGGTCGCATCAAGCCGGGCGATACACTGATCGAATCAACCAGTGGTAATACCGGTATTGCGCTTGCCTTGGTAGCCGCGATCCGCGGTTACAAGATGATCCTGGTTATGCCCGAGGATCTGTCCTTGGAGCGGCGCCAGAGCATGGCGGCTTACGGCGCCGAGATTATCCTGACGCCGGTGTCGGGCGGTATGGAATACGCACGCGATCTGGCCGAGCAGATGCAACGCGAAGGGCGCGGAATTATTCTCGATCAATTCGCCAATCCTGATAATCCGCTGGCCCACTACGAAGCCACCGGCCCGGAAATCTGGAGCGATACCGAAGGTCGCATTACCCATTTTGTTTCCGCGATGGGTACGACGGGTACCATCATGGGTGTGTCGCGTTATTTGAAGGAGCAAAACCCGGCGATTCAGATTGTCGGTGCGCAGCCTGAAGAGGGCTCGCGTATTCCCGGCATCCGCAAATGGCCGGAAGCCTATCTGCCGAAGATTTTCGATCGCAGCCGTGTCGATCGCATTGAAAACGTCAGTCAGTCGGCCGCTGAAACCATGGCGCGAAAGCTGGCGCAAGTCGAAGGCATTTTCTGCGGCATCTCCGCCGCGGGCGCATGCGAAGTGGCGCTTAGGGTGGCCCGCGAAGTTGAAAATGCGACGATTGTGTTTGTGATCTGCGACCGGGGTGACCGCTATTTGTCGACCGGCGTGTTTCCGGCCTGATGTCTTTTCGGCATGATCGGCGGCGTTGTTAGCCGCTGTATCGATCGCGTATTTGCCAGCGGCTTGGTGGGCCGTGAGTGACAGATCGGCCGACATGACGTCGGCCGATTGCTTAGGTGGCCCGCTAGCCTAGGTGGCCTGCTAGCCTACCAACGCACTTCGCAGCTTATTGATTGCCGGTAGACTGAGTGCCTTGCAGCGGCGGCGTGATGCCGTTGGAAACCGGCGCGGCATTTGCGCGGGCCGGCAAGCTTGGCGGTAGCAACACCATGGGCTTGGATTGCACCGGAGTCGACGCGGGCGGCGCCGAATGTATCGGGTTGGCCTGGGATTGAGCGCTGGTTTGCGTCTGCATCAGCGTAGCCAGCCGCAGCGCCAATTGATACACCGTGTTGGCGTAGAAGAAGCTCTGGTTATAGCGCGTCAGCACATAGAAATTATTCAAGCCCAAAGCATATTCGGTGGGCAGGCCTGGTGTCGGCAAATCGATCAGCGTGAGCGGGGTGCTCAATTCCGCGGGCACATCGATGTCGGTTTCATCCAACAACATGCCGGCTTTGAGCAACTGACCGAGCGACCAGTGCGGGGTCGCCTGACCGTCGGCGGCAGCTTGTGCGATACCTTGACTGCCCGCATCCGGGGCAATCTTCCAGACGATAGGCCGGCCGGTTTCCCAACCCTGCTGTTTTAGAAAATTCGCGACGCTGGCGATGGCATCGGCCGGGTTGCCGCGCAAGTCGACAACGCGCGTGCCGCTATAACTGACGCCATACTGAACCACGCTGCTGGGCAAGAATTGCGGAATGCCGATCGCACCGGTATAAGAGCCGCGCAGCGTAGTGGGATCGATACCGGCGTTGCGAGTCCACACCAAATAGTCGACCAGATTTTTGCGGAAGATGGCTTGGCGGTCGGCGCGGTTCGGTGTGTCGGGATAATCGAAGGCCAGCGTGGTCAACACGTCGAGCACCCGGAAATTCCCCATATATCTGCCATACAGGGTTTCGATGCCGATAATGCTGACAATAATTTCTGGCGGCACACCGTATTGCTGGGAGACGCTTTGCAAGGCCTGCTGGTTATCGCGCCAAAAGCGCAAGCCTGCATTGATACGAATCGGCTCGACAAAGCGCGCCTGGTAGGCATGCCAGTTTTTCAGCGAAGGGGTGGGCGAGGGCATCACCAGCTTGACCGCGGTCGAAGCGTAACTGACTTGATTGAATAAGGCGTGCAGCGCGCCGGCATCGAAATCGTAACGCGCGACCATGTCGTTGATAAAGCTGTCGACGGTAGGATTGTCGGCGTAACGCTGAGGGACGATTTCTTCTTCAAAGACGGCCGCAGCACTTGCCGGCGTGGCCGATTCGGCGCCGGCCGGTTTGGTTTGCTGTGTGGGCGCCATGGGTGTCGTGGGCGCGGCCTGCACGATTGAGCCAGCCGGCGTCCCAGTGCTGGGCTGCGTCAGTGTGCTGGGCTGTCGCGGGCCGAGCGGCGGTGCATTTCCCGGGGCGTGGCCCATGGGGATAGTGCCGGGCGCTGCTTGCAAAGGCGCTTGCAATGGCGTTTGTGTCGGGGTTTGCAGCGGTGACTGCGGTGAGGTCTGTGCGAAAACTGTGGGGCATAGCCCGGCGGAACAGAGTGCTGCGACGGTCAAGGTCAGCAGGGTACGGGCCGTCGCAGGCGCCGAAATTAAACGCGTCAATGTCATATTCGCGAGAGTCGATAGACCGCAATCGGGTCAGTTAAGAGTGCCCCCAGACCTGTCGCTACGCGCCAGGCCCCCCGAGGGGGTCAATCCCCCAATCCCCTTGGGCAGCGGGGCGGAAAACTTGGGGGCGGCCCGGCGTTTCCTTGAGAGTTATAGGCCAGTATAACCGACCGCGCTGTGGTAGTTTACAGGAATAAAGGCATTGCCGATAAACACAACGGAGACTGTAATACGCGATGGCTACCGGTTTTTATACGCACGCGGATTGCCTGCTGCACGAAATGGGTGAATGGCATCCTGAGTCGCCGGCTCGGCTGCAGGCGATTGACGATCAATTGATTGCCGGCCGGATCGACGCGCTGCTGACGCGCGAGCAGGCCCCATTGGCCAATCGCTCCGAGCTATTGCGCGTACATACCGCCGCACATATCGATTTCCTGCAGCAACTGAGTCCGGAGTCGGGTTATGCCGAGGTCGATCCCGACACGACCATGAATCCTTACTCTTGGCAAGCCGCCTTGCGGGCAGCCGGCGCGGCTGTTGCCGCGACAGACGCGGTGATCGACGGCCGGCTCGATAACGCTTTTTGCGCGGTGCGCCCACCCGGGCACCACGCGGAGCCCACGCGTGCCATGGGATTTTGTTTTTTCAACAATGTCGCGATTGCCGCGCGCCATGCATTAGACGTGCATGGGCTCAAACGTGTGGCCGTGATCGACTTCGATGTGCATCACGGCAACGGCACGGAGGCGGCGTTCGCCGGCGACTCGCGCGTATTGATGTGCAGTTTTTTTCAGCATCCCTTTTATCCCTACTCGGGGGCCGAGGCGCCGGCGTCGAATATGATCAATGTGCCCATGCCGGCGCGGAGTTCGGGCCTGGCGGTGCGCGAAGCGATCGACATGATCTGGCTGCCGCAATTAGAAGCGTTCAAACCGCAAATGCTGTTTATCTCGGCCGGTTTCGACGCGCATCGCGAGGACGATGTCGGTGGGATGGCGCTGGTCGAAGCCGACTACGAGTGGATCACCACACAACTGATGCATGTCGCCAAGCGCCATGCGCGGGGCCGCATCGTCAGTTGCCTTGAGGGCGGCTACAACCTGTCCGCTCTAGGGCGCAGCGTGGTTGCGCACCTACGCGTGCTGGCGGAGCTCTGAGCTGATCGGTCGTCTGCTCGTTGCCTGCGTCTGTCTGACGAACGGAGCCGCGCGGAGAGCCCATGAGGCGTGCTCGAAAATGCCCGCCGAGGTGGGGCGGATGAGTTTTTTTCACTTTTAGAGCAGCTAATCGATGCGCAGACTAGTCAAGTCGATCAAACTTCCTTAAAATAGTACGATCGTTCGATTTAACGTTGCTGCGCGATTCGGTCAAAAGCCGGGTCGCGCATTGATGTTTCGACACCGGTTTACCCGCAAAAGCTGCCGTATCCCTCGTCCGTCTAAGTGAGGATTGAACCCAGGTGGGCAGCTATAATAGGCAGGTCGCAAAATTCGTCAATTTGGAGCGTGGAGATGAAAGTACTAGTACCAGTCAAACGCGTGGTCGATTACAACGTGAAGGTGCGAGTGAAGTCGGACGGTACGGGCGTGGATATCGCGAACGTTAAGATGTCGATGAATCCGTTCGATGAAATCGCTGTTGAAGAAGCGGTGCGCCTGAAAGAAGCCGGTGTCGTAACGGAAGTGGTTGTCGTTTCGTGCGGCGTCACGCAATGCCAGGAAACCCTGCGCACGGCCTTGGCCATCGGTGCTGACCGAGCCATTCTCGTCGAGTCGGCCGAAGATTTGCAGCCGCTCGCCGTGGCAAAAATCCTTAAAGCCCTGGTTGACAAAGAACAGCCGCAGCTGATCATACTCGGCAAGCAGGCCATCGACGACGATTCGAACCAAACGGGCCAGATGCTGGCGGCGCTGGCGAATCTGCCGCAAGCCACCTTTGCCTCAAAGGTCACTGTGGCCGACGGCCGTGCCGTGGTCGCACGCGAAGTCGACGGCGGCTCCGAAACCCTGTCGCTGAAACTACCGGCCGTGATTACCACCGATTTGCGCCTGAATGAGCCGCGCTATGTCACGCTGCCCAACATCATGAAGGCCAAGAAAAAGCCGCTCGAAACCATCAAGCCTGAAGATCTCGGCGTTGATGTCGCGCCGCGCCTGAAGACCCTTAAAGTCGCTGAGCCGCCGCAGCGTTCGGCAGGTGTCGTGGTGCCCGACGTGGCAACGCTGGTCGCGAAGCTGAAGACCGAAGCCAAGGTGCTGTAAGGCGCTGTAAGGCGCTGTAAGGCGCTGTGTGCTGCTTGCGGCACGCTTCAAGCCCGGTGTGCGCGTTTAACGTCACGCCTGGGGGCTCACGGGTTGATCAGTTTCCATGCGCTGTTTCCAGGATATGAGTGGACAGGACAATAGAGGTAAGCGATGACAATTTTATTGATAGCAGAACACGATAATACCGAGATCAAAGCGGCAACGTTAAACGCGGTCGCAGCGGCCGCCAAGATCGGTGGCGAGTTGCACGTTTTGGTGGCCGGTCACAATGCCAAGACTGCCGCCGAACATGCCGCGCAAATCGCCGGCGTCAGCAAAGTGTTGCTGGCCGACGCGCCGCAACTGGCGGCCAGTCTGGCCGAGAATGTGGCTGCCACCGTGCTGGCCATTGCCAAAAACTACACGCATATCGTGCTGGCCTCGACCGCTACGGGCAAGAACGTTGCCCCACGCATTGCGGCCTTGCTCGACGTGGCGCAAATCTCCGACATCATTGCGGTCGATTCGGCCGATACATTCCAACGCCCGATTTACGCCGGCAATGCCATTGCCACAGTGCAATCGAGCGACCCGATCAAGGTCATCACCGTGCGTACCACGGGTTTTGACGCCGTAGCCGCCACCGGTGGCAGCGCCGCCATCGAGGCACTCGATGCCGCAGCCGATTCCGGTCTGTCGGAATTTGTCAGCCGCGAAATCGTCAAGCTCGATCGTCCGGAACTGACTTCAGCCGACATTATCGTATCGGGCGGCCGGGGCCTCGGTTCGGGCGAGAACTACACCAAGGTGTTGGAGCCGCTGGCCGACAAACTCAATGCAGCGCTGGGCGCCTCGCGTGCCGCAGTCGATGCGGGTTATGTGCCCAACGATTATCAAGTCGGTCAGACCGGCAAGATTGTCGCGCCGGCGCTGTATCTGGCCATCGGCATTTCGGGCGCCATCCAGCATCTGGCCGGCATGAAAGATTCCAAGGTGATCGTAGCGATCAATAAGGATGCCGAAGCACCTATTTTCAGCGTAGCCGATTACGGCCTGGTGGGCGATTTGTTCACCCTGGTACCGGAACTCGTCAGCGCGCTGGGTTAAGCGAATCGCATGACACGCGCTCCGGCCTTGATTGTTGAAGATCCGCGGTCGGACGCGCAACACCATATAGGGGCGCGAGAAGAAATTCTGGCGCCCCTGTTTTTTTATCCCTCAAGCAAAACCGTTGGAGACAGCAATGAGCTATACCGCACCCGTTAAGGACATGTTGTTTGTCATGAAAGAACTGGCTGGCCTGGAGCAGGTCGCGGCCTTACCCGGTTTCGAGGATGCGGGTTATGAAACGGCTCAGGCGGTGCTCGAAGAGGCTGCAAAATTCAACGGTGAAGTGTTGGCTCCGCTCAATTGGGACGGCGATAAAAATCCCAGCTTCTGGCGCGATGGCGAAGTGATCACCACGCCGGGTTTCAAAGAGGCCTTCAAGCAGTTTTCCGAGGCCGGTTGGCAAGGCGTGATTCATCCTCAGGAATACGATGGCCAGGGGCTGCCGAAAGTGATCGCCAGCGCCTGTATCGAAATGATGAATGCGGCCAATCTGTCTTTTGCACTGTGCCCCTTGCTGACCGACGGCGCGATTGAAGCGCTGTTGACCGCGGGCTCGGAGGCGCAACGTGAGCTGTACGTCAAAAAACTGATCTCGGGCGAATGGACCGGCACCATGAATCTGACCGAGCCGCAGGCCGGCTCCGACCTGGCCCTGGTGCGCACGCGCGCCGAGCCGCAAGGCGACGGCGTGTACAAGATATTCGGCACGAAGATTTTCATTACCTATGGCGAACACGATATGGCAAAGAATATCGTGCATCTGGTGTTGGCTCGTGTGCAGGGTGCGCCCGAAGGCGTGAAGGGCATCTCGCTGTTTATTGTGCCGAAGTTTCTGATCAATGACGACGCCACGCTGGGCGCGCGCAACGACGTGCATTGCGTGTCGATCGAACACAAGCTGGGCATCAAGGCGAGCCCAACCACCGTGCTGCAATTCGGCGACCATGGCGGTGCTACCGGCTACCTTATCGGTGAGGAAAATCGCGGCCTCGAATACATGTTCATCATGATGAATGCTGCGCGCTTCGGCGTCGGCATGCAAGGTATTGGCCTGGCCGACCGTGCTTATCAGAAGGCTGTGACGTTTGCTCGCGATCGCGTGCAAAGCCGCCCGGTTGACGGCTCGTCCAAGCAATCGGTGGCGATTATCGAGCACCCGGATGTGCGCCGCATGTTATTTACCATGCGAGCCCTGACCGAAGCATCGCGTGCGCTGGCCTATGTTGCCGCGTCGGCCGCCGACCATGGACACCGCTCACCTGACGAAACGGTACGCAAACAGCAGCAGGCGCTGTACGAGTTTCTTGTGCCGATTGTCAAAGGTTGGAGCACCGAGCTGTCGGTGGACGTGACGAGCTTGGGTGTGCAAGTTCATGGCGGCATGGGCTTTATCGAGGAAACCGGCGCGGCGCAGTATTATCGCGATGCGCGCATCCTGCCGATATACGAAGGCACGACAGCCATCCAGGCCAATGACTTGATCGGCCGCAAAACCCTGCGTGACGGCGGGGCCACGGTTAAGGCGATACTTGAACAAGTTGCTGCAACCGTAGAAACCTTGCGTCAATATAAGTCGCCTGCGGCACAGGCGATGGCCCAGCATTTGGCTCGCGGTGGCGAGGCGCTGTCCAAGGTAGTCGAGTTTGTGCTGGCCCACGCCAAGAGCGACCCCAATGCCGTGTTTGCCGGCAGCGTTCCTTATCTGAAGCTGGCCGGTATTGTGCTGGGAGGCTGGCAAATGGCGCGTGCTTTGCTTGTGGCGCAGGATAAACACGATGAAGATGTCGCGTTTTATTCGGTCAAGATCGCGACCGCACATTTCTATGCCGATCACATCTTGTCGCAAGCGGGTGCGTTGGAAGCGTCCATCGTTAGCGCAAACGGTCAGGAAAGTGTCTTGGCACTCGATTCGACGTTGTTCTAACGGGCCCCGTGCCTTCTTTGTCAGCGCATCCGGCTTGAGTTCGGTTCAAGCCAGTTTGCTCTGCCTGGTCCCTGCGGTTTGTTGCGTGGATCAGGCAGGCACAAGGTGACTATTCGAATTTACAATCGTTTGGATTTGTAGCGGCACAGCGAGGCAATACTGTGCCATTTCTTTGCGTTTCGTTTGTCCACAGCGTTTTGTTGCCGGCAGGGCTGACCGGCGCGTTGCTTGTCAAAGCCATTCTAATGCCTATCGGATCGGCGTCGTCCATTCCGGTGTAGTCACAGGTTACATATAGAGCGGCGTTGTGGATGTATGCCACGCTGAATTTCACGCGATTTAAATCGTTCTCGTCACCCATCGGATTTTCGCCCTCCCATTGTTGTCCATTTAAAGCTGGCGCCGTATAGCTTAAGCCGCCGTGCTGATCTGCCGTTTGTTTGATGCTTGCGACCGTTGGGCACGCGTTGGGGCTAGCATGGGCCACACCCGCTAAGGAAAAAATGGATAGGATAACTACAGAAATTTTCTTGATGTTCACGTTTGTTTCCTAAATAGAGATAATTGGATTGCCGCGAATTTTCGTCAACCCAGGAATGGGTTATGCTTGAGTCGGGGCGGTACAGTCCCGGCGACTTTGAGCGTTGTGGCGCCGGTTAATGCATTGTTTACTGAGTATTACAAATGGCACGGCCGGGCTGGAAACTTTCAGACTGGTCCGGCGATGCGGGCGTGGCGGGGTTTATCGTGCAGAGGCCTACTAGTTGCCAAGCCAAGCTTAAATGACGGGCCGGTCGGCCCGGATGCATATGCCAGGATCATATGACCAATTTTTACAAAGCAAGAAGCCCGATAAACTTCATCGGGCTTCTTGCTTTGAGCTTTGGGTTTCGCGCTTTGTTAACGGCTGACCGGCCGTTCTCGCCAAGTGTCGATCTGATTGCAGGTCAACGGTAGCAAAGGCTTCAAGTGCCGGCTATCAGGCAAATGCCGGGCTGCCCGCAACCGAGGCGCCTGGCGTGTAGCGCTGCACCGCCAGGTCGTGCGACATGATCGCCGGCTTGCGCCCACTGATTAGGTCGGACAGCAACTGGCCCGAGCCGCAGGACATGGTCCAGCCCAGCGTGCCGTGCCCGGTATTCAAGAATAGATTAGGCAGCGCGGTCGCGCCGACAATCGGTGTGCCGTCCGGCGTCATCGGGCGCAGCCCAGTCCAGAACGTGGCTTGCGAGGTGGCGCCGGCGCCCGGGAATAAATCGTTGACGACCATTTCCAGCGTAGCGCGGCGTGCCGGGTTCAAGGTTTTATCGAAACCTACCACTTCGGCCATGCCGCCTACGCGTATCCGATTATCGAAACGTGTCACGGCAATCTTGTACGTTTCGTCCAGCACGGTCGACACAGGTGCGGCTGCCGCGTCGACAATGGGCACGGTAATCGAATAGCCTTTCATCGGGTAGACCGGGATCTTGACGATATTGGCCAGCAACTGGGTCGAGTAAGCACCCAGCGCCACCACATACGAATCGGCGGTACGCAATTGACCTGCGCATTGCACGCCTGCCACGCGGCCGCCACTGATCGCCAAGCCATCGATCTCGACGCCATAATGGAATTTGACGCCGAGCTGCTCGGCCATTTCCGCTAGGCGGGTGGTAAACATCTGGCAGTCGCCGGTTTCATCGTTGGGTAGCCGCAGTCCGCCCGTCAGCTTGCCGCCGGCCTTGGCCAGAGCCGGCTCAGCCTTCATCAGTTCATCCGCGTTCAATAATTCGTAGGGTATGCCGGCGTCTTTGAGCACGGCGATATCTTTTGCTGCGCCATCGAGCTGCTTCTGAGTGCGGAACACTTGCAACGTCCCGCCTTGGCGCGCTTCATATTCGATGCCGGTGTCGCGGCGCAGTTCCTGCAGGCAGTCGCGGCTATATTCGGCGAGGCGCACCATGCGCGCCTTGTTGATGGCGTAACGATCCGCGGTGCAATTCATTAACATCTGCCAGACCCATTCGATCTGGAGGCGCGTGCCGTCGGGGCGCATCGCGAGTGGCGCGTGTTTTTCGAACATCCATTTGATCGCTTTCAGCGGAATGCCCGGTGCCGCCCAAGGAGCTGCATAACCAGGTGAAATCTGCCCGGCATTGGCGAAACTGGTTTCGAGCGCCGGGCCCGGCTGGCGGTCAAGCACCGTCACCTCATGCCCCGCGCGTGCCAGATAATAGGCGCTGGATACGCCGACTACACCACTACCGAGGATGATGATGTGCATGACTTGCTCCAAGAGACGCTAAAAAAATGAGTGTATTCAGTAATTCCGACTATGATAATCAGTTGGAAGTAGCAAATGTTCGCGTATTTATTCCATAAACATTAAAAATTAGTTATAACTTGCAATGAGAACTCAACGCCAACCGGTACGCGCCCTTGATCGGCTCGATTTGAAGATACTGAACCTGTTACAGCAAGACGGACGCATTGCCATGACCGATCTTGCCGAACAGGTCGGTTTGTCGATTACGCCTTGCATCGAGCGGGTCCGCCGTATGGAGCGCGACGGCGTGATCGTCGGCTACTATGCGCGCGTCAATCCGGCCATGCTGGGTGCGAGCCTGCTGGTGTTTGTCGAAATTACGCTGGATCATAAAAGTGGCAATATGTTCGACCAGTTCCGCCGCGAGGTGCTGCGCATCCCGGAAGTGCTGGAGTGCCATCTGGTATCGGGCGACTTCGACTATTTGATCAAAGCGCGTCTGCGTGAAATGGCCGATTACCGCAAGCTGCTCGGCGATATCCTGTTGCAGTTGCCGGGCGCCGTACAGTCCAAGAGCTATGTGGTGATGGAAGAGATCAAGGAGTCGCTGACGATTGTGGTTGGGGAGTAGTCGCAAATACTGTATATTTAAACAGTGTTTTGCCTAGTTCTTCATTGACTAACGCTATGTCCTCACGCCGCGACCCCGCCGATTACCCCTCCGATCCTTCCCCGGAAGAGCTGTTCGACCTGCCCGCCGACACGTTCCCCGTCAGAATGATGCTGCGGCGCGGGCGCGGCGCGACCGAAAATCTGCAAGGCCGTTATGAATTAGATCAGCGCCTGGCGTATGACGATGGCTGGGGCGAAGAGGCCGAAGCTGCGGTCGATGCCGCATCGCCGCAGCATACTGAGCTACCGCAACTGCGCACCGAGGTCTACGAAGAACAGGCCAAATCCATTTTGAGCCGCAATCAGTCGCCCGATGTCCCGTTTAGTGTGTCGCTTAATCCCTATCGCGGCTGCGAGCATGGCTGTATCTATTGTTTCGCGCGGCCAAGCCATAGCTATCTGGGCTTGTCGCCAGGCCTCGATTTTGAAAGCCGGATCTATGCCAAGGTCAATGCCGCGCAACTGCTACGGCGCGAGTTGGCAAAACCTTCATACCAACCCGAGCCGATTGCCTTGGGTGTCAATACCGATGCATATCAACCGGTCGAGCGCGAGTTGCGCATTACACGCCAAGTGCTGGAGGTGTTGAATGCCCATCAGCATCCGGTGGTGGCGATCACCAAATCGTCGCTGATCGAACGCGATATCGATTTGCTCGCGGCGCTGGCCCGTCGCGGCCAGACCTTTGTTGCTATCACGATTACCACGCTGGACCCGGCGTTGGCCCGCATTCTTGAACCACGCGCAGCCAGTCCGGCGCGCCGTCTGCGCACCATACGGACTTTGGTGGATGCCGGGATACCGGTCGGAGTCAGTGTGGCGCCGATCATACCGTTTGTCACCGAGCCCGATCTGGAGCGGGTGCTTGAAGCCTGCGCGCAAGCTGGCGCTACCACGGCCAGCTATATTGTCTTGCGGCTGCCTTGGGAAGTTGCGCCTTTGTTCAAGGCCTGGCTGGCGGCCCATTTTCCTGATCGCGCCGAACGGGTTATGAATCGGGTGCGCGAAATGCGCGGCGGCGCTGATTACAATGCCTCGTTTGCGCAGCGTATGAAAGGTGAGGGCTTGTGGGCCGATTTGCTGAGGCAGCGGTTTAACCATACGGTCCGGCGGCTTGGATTAAACGGTCGGCATCACGGCATACTTGATGTGTCGGAGTTTCGCCGCCCGGCGCCAGTAGCGCCCGCCAGCCGGCAACTCGATTTGTTTTGAAGTGGCGAGATGCATGTGCCCGGGTTTGCGCATGTGCGGTCGGCGATTTATTGCGAAAGCGAGGTCGAAATGCCCGCTTGATGCTCGAAGTAAGTCTGAAAACACAACGCCAGGCCGCCCATCAACACGGACGCACCAATAAAGAGTGACAGGATCACGATCAGTACCACGGTCCAGCCCGAACGGCTTTGCTTGGCGCGGCCGGCATTGAATTGCGCATTCCACTTGTCGTCGGGGCGCAAACCATAGGTGATGGCGCCTAAAAATCCCGCCAGCAGGGAGATATCGCCCGGCAGCGCCAGAATCCAGCCCAGCAGCGAATCGAGCTGGCTGGCGGTCAGCAGCACCAGGCCGGCCAGTCCAAGCAGCCCGCCCAGCAGATGCAGCCAGCCAAAATAATCCTTCTTGCCATATAGATAGAAACGATGCAGGCCCAGCCAGCCGGCCAGGAAAGCCAGCAGAGCGGTCAGCGTTTTGGATTTAAAAGGGCTTGGATTCAGTCCAGATGCGGATGCTTGGGTCATATGAGTCGGTGGGTAAGAGCCTGTCGGCAAGCGGGATCAGCAGCGTACCATTGAAGCCACGGGATGCCACGTTTATCGCCGGGGATGACGGTGTATCGCCGGAATGGGCGATTTTACCAAACGTCTGCGCCAACCTTGCTCACCGTTTCCTTGTCGGCGGCCGTGGCCGCAGGCTTAATTGGTCCGGGCTCGCCATTGTGTCGAGGGGCTTCGGCAGGCGCATCCCAGCCAATTTTCGTGGACAATTGCCGCTTGGTGTGGTGCGATTTGCGGTAAGTATTTGTTCAGACGGGAGAATCACGCTATAATCGCGAACTCTGTTGTTTCAACATCGATTTCTTTTTTCGTCAGCATTCATCTGCTGGCGGTCTTGTAAGGATTTGTATGGTCATCATTCGTCTGGCCCGTGGCGGCTCCAAAAAGCGCCCGTTTCACAATATCGTTGTAACCGATTCGCGTAATCGCCGTGACGGTCGTTTTGTCGAGCGCATTGGTTTTTACAATCCGCTGGCTCAAAAAGGTGAGTCGCTGCGCGTCGCGCAAGACCGTCTGAGCTACTGGCAAGGCGTTGGCGCACAATTGTCGCCGACCGTCGAACGTCTGGTTAAGTTGTCGCAAACAGCACTGGTCGCACAAGCAGCAGCTTAAGGGGTAGTGCGCCGAGCGGTGATGCACTGCGCGGTAGCTAACCCATTTAATTTGGCTCGAGTGCGCAGCAATCGCTGCGCCGGTGGCTTCGGGCCAGGTAAAAAATAAGTTGAGGCAAGCATATGGCGCAAAAAGGCACGGCTGATACGTCCAAGCAAGAGTTTGGTGCGTTTCGCCGCAAGTCGGTAGCGCCATCGCAGCCAGTCGATGCTGCCGCGCGCGCGGTTGCCCCGAATCCGGTGAATTTGCCGGAGATGCCTGACGATCTTGTTGAGATCGGCGCAATCGGCGAGGCATACGGCATTAAAGGCTGGGTCAGAATATTTGCGCACGCAGGGCCGGGGCAGGGCTACGACACTTTACTGGCCGCCAAAATATGGTGGCTCGACAGTAAAGCGCGGCCTGGGCAAGAAGCCGGAATTCGCCCTGTGCGTGTGCTGCAGTCGCGCTTGCATAGCGGCACTGTAGTTGCTCAACTCGAAGGTATTACCGATCGCGATATTGCCCAGGCGATGCGCGGTCAACGCGTGTCAATTTCGCGCGCCTTGTTTCCCGCTTTGACCGGTGAAGAATATTACTGGGTCGATTTGCAGGGGCTCGACGTGCTGAATGAAAAAGCCGAAGCTTTGGGCGTCGTGGCCGATCTGATCGACAACGGCGTGCATTCGGTATTGCGCGTCGAGTTTGCCTCGCACAATCGCCGTGGCGAGCCTGCGACCGGTGAGCGCATGATTCCCTTTGTCGACGCTTACGTGAAATCGGTGGATCTTGCCGCGCGTAAGGTGGTGGTCGATTGGGACCCTTCGTGGGATGTGGATGAAGCCGCCGGCGATACCGCTGACGGCGACAACTCTGACGGCCGTTAAGCGGGGGGCGCAATGCACTTTGATGTAGTGACGCTCTTTCCCGAAATGTTTCAAGCGCTGACCGACTGGGGTATTACCAGCCGTGCCGCGAAGCAAGGGCAGTATCAGTTTCGAGCGTGGAATCCGCGCGATTTCACCACGGACAACTATCGCACGATAGACGACCGGCCTTATGGCGGCGGTCCGGGTATGGTGATGTTGGCGCGCCCGCTGGAAGCCGCAATTGGCGCGGCACAAGAAGCACAAAGATTGGCGGGCCTGAAGAAACCCAGGGTCGTGATGATGTCGCCGCAAGGCACGCCGCTGACGCACGGCAAAGTCATGGAGTTGGCGCTTGAGCCCGGCTTGGTCTTGCTGTGCGGACGTTACGAGGCCATTGACCAGCGTCTGTATGAGCGCTGTGTCGATGAAGAAATCAGTCTTGGCGATTTCGTGCTGTCGGGCGGCGAATTGCCCGCAATGGCGCTGATGGATGCCGTGATTCGGCAATTGCCGGGCGTCCTGAACGATGCGCAGTCGGCGGTGCAGGATAGTTTTGTGAATGGTTTGCTCGATTGCCCGCACTATACGCGCCCGGAAGAATACGAGGGACTGCGCGTGCCGGATGTTTTGTTGGGCGGCCATCACGCGGAAATTGAACAATGGCGCAGGCGTGAAGCGCTGAGTAACACGCTCAACAAGCGGCCCGATTTGATCCCGGCCGCGCGTAGCCAGGGTTTGTTGAGTAAAGCCGATGAGGCTTGGCTCAAGAAGCTCAAGCAGGATGCTGAAGCTAAACCGCAATAAATTTGTTGGATCCAGCAGTGCAATCGGCTGCCGGAATAAAGTGGCGTCCAGCCGGGGATAAAACCGCGGCCGGCGCCTTGGTAACCCCATCCTCTGCCGAGACCTTTAAGGTACACAACTTCGGTAAGATGGTTTAAGGAGTATGGAATGAATCTGATCGGGAAACTCGAACAGGAAGAAATCGAGCGCGTGCTCGCTGGCAAAACGATCCCTTCGTTTGCCCCAGGCGACACGGTTATTGTCAGCGTCAACGTGGTTGAAGGCACGCGCAAGCGCGTCCAGGCTTACGAAGGCGTGGTCATTGCCAAGCGTAATCGTGGTTTGAATTCGTCGTTTATCGTCCGCAAGATTTCGTCGGGTGAAGGCGTTGAGCGTACGTTCCAGACCTACTCGCCGATACTTGCCAGTATCGTCGTGAAGCGTCGTGGCGATGTGCGTCGCGCTAAGCTGTACTACCTGCGTGAGCGTTCGGGCAAATCGGCACGTATTAAGGAAAAGCTGGTCCTCAAGGCCCGCCCATCCCAAGCGTAAGTATTGCTTGATGAAAAAAGCACCCCTAGGGGTGCTTTTTTCTTGCCTAAATTCGTTGTGTAGCGGTAATGGATGGATTGGTGTACAAGTAATGTGATCCGAATTGAGTGCCGCCCGTTAGCAATGTCCGATAGCCCACTTCCGCCCAGCCGCCCCTTGTTCGATCCCGAACATTTACCCATCACGCATAGCCCAAACGATTTGCCGCCCGTTGACGCCGAAATGTTGACCGTGGAAGGTTTGCGGCAGCGTTTTAACGCACCGCGCGACTGGCATCCGGAAATTGTTGAGGTGCCGCGGTGGTTGCCTCGTACCGAACTGACGCACGCGGCCGTGTTGATTCCCCTGGTGGTGCGCCCGCAAGGGTTGAGTGTGCTGCTGACGCAACGTACCGAGCACCTGACCCACCACGCCGGGCAAATCAGTTTTCCGGGCGGCCGCCGCGAAGCGGCCGACCTTGACCCGGTCGCTACGGCTTTGCGCGAGGCCGCGGAAGAGGTCAATCTCGATGCGCGTCATGTTGAAGTGCTGGGGTGTTTGCCCGAGTACCTGACCGGCACCAATTTCAGCGTGACCCCGGTGGTTGCGTTAGTGCACCCACCTTTTACCTTATCGCCGGATGCCTGCGAGGTGGCCGAGATATTCGAGGTGCCGCTCACGCATCTGATGGACCCGGCGAACCATGAGATCCGCTCGTTGGTCTGGGAGGGGGGCGAACGGCATTTCTTCGCCATGCCTTACCCCCGGTCAAACGAAAACGAAAGTGCCGCAGGCGTGTACTTTATCTGGGGAGCGACGGCCGGGATGCTGCGTAATTTATACCGTTTTCTGATCGCCTGAAGCGCATTGTTGAGCCTGCGCAACACAGTAGACGAAGGTTTCACCGCAGGCCTGTGCTATCTTAGCGGAAACCCCGCATTCAACCACGGTAAGCATGACTTTCTTCTCTGTCCTATTGGCCTTATTTCTTGAACAGATGCGCGCCTTGTCGCCACGCAACCCGATGGCCGCCTTGCTGCAGGTTCATGCTGCCAGCGCCGGACAAGGTTTCGACGCAGGCAAGCGCAAGCATGGCGTGCTCGCTTGGCTGGGGGTGGTGCTGCCCTGGACGCTGATTGTGGCCATCATTTATTACGTGCTGCACAAAATCAACTTTATGCTGGCTTTTGCATGGAATGCGGCGGTGCTGTATTTCACGCTGGGTTTTCGCCAGTTCAGCCACTATTTCACCGATATCCACCTGGCGCTGAATAACGACGATGCGCCGCGCGCTCGCGAAATTCTTCAGCAATGGACGGGGCTCGACACGGTCGACATGCCTGTTAGCGAGATCGTGCGTCATACCTTGATACACGCGGTGGTCGCCGCGCACCGTCATGTATTTGGAGTGTTCTTCTGGTTTCTGATCCCGATCGGACCGGCCGGCGCGGTGTTATATCGCGTCGCCGAGTATTTGTCGCGCGTCTGGGCCGATCCTTCGCAAGAGCACAGCACGCCGTTTTCGCAATTTGCCCAGCAGGCCTTTTTTATCATCGACTGGATTCCGGCCCGGCTCACGGCGATGGGTTTCGCGATTGTCGGCAACTTCGAAGACGCGATCTACGCTTGGCGCCACTATTCGCGTCAATGGCCGAATGCCAACGATGGCGTCTTGCTGGCGGCCGGCAGCGGGGCGCTCGGTGCGCGCCTTAATGGGCCGCTAGCTGAGCTGACCAGCCTAGACGCCTTGAATGCGGGCGACGCCGGCGTCTTGCCCGTGGGTGAGGATTGCACGCCGCGTACGCTGCAATCGGCCGTAGGGCTGGTCTGGCGCGCGGTGATATTGTGGATGATCCTGTTGTTGATGTTGACGATTGCCATTTGGGTTGGCTGAAGCTTGCTAGATCAGGGCAGCGGCCGACGCTAGCTAGTCGTTGGGCTAGGGCTGAACGCGTCAGCCCGCTAAGGGATCGCGCGCGGTGCCGCATTGCCAGCATACGGTGAATTGCGGCTCCAGCTTTTCATGACACTGCCCGCATTGCCATAAGGCCGCGCCCTGCGCAGGTCCCCGTCTGGCGGTTTCTATCAAGCGTCGTGCCAGCAATTCGTCGCGCTCGTCGCTGATCCAGATCTCAGGTCCGCATTGGTCGACCGGGATTTCACCGAGCGCGCCCTGCAGATAGCGGTTGTGCAACTCGCAGCCTATCCCCGCCGTTTCCAGCAGATTGACCCAGTGTTGCGCCAACATCAGATTGGGTGCACGCATCAGCTTCAGCATCGCATCTCGTTATGTGACTTGCTATATTGACCGCCTACCGCCTACCGCCTACCGCCTACCGCCTACCGCCTACCGCCTACCGCCTACCGCCTACCGCCTACCGCCTACCGCCTACCGCCTACCGCCTACCGCCTACCGCCTACCGCCTACCGCCTA
>Ga0302178_10001278_pt1 | contig 21417 bp, 21 predicted proteins | sample I_Palsa_E1_3_FD_198790 | JGI IMG/M metagenome (GOLD analysis project Ga0302178, IMG submission 198790) | Peat permafrost microbial communities from Stordalen Mire near Abisko, Sweden - I_Palsa_E1_3 | ecosystem: Environmental > Terrestrial > Soil > Palsa > Peat permafrost | place: Sweden... | reverse complement strand
CGCTTGCTCTTTGAATTCGACTGAATACGTTTGCTTTTGCTTCAACATGCACCTCTGACTTCTTTAATTTAAGAAAATTCAGAGGCGACAACTAGTCTGACACAGGGGGATACGGGAGGAATCGCGCCTAATGTCGTGCAAGCACGAGCGGAAGTGGTGTATCAATTGAGAGCGCCCGAGTTGCCGATGATTCGTTCGCTGCTTGAGCGACTCCGCAAAATTGCGGATGGTGCTGCAATGATGACAGACACGACTGTTCTATCCCGAGTAGAGAAAGCCATGTCGAACATGCGCCCCAACAAGATCCTGTCCGACCTGATGTACGCGCGTATGGTAGCGATAGGTCCGACGCAGTTCGACGCAGACGACCACGATTTTGCAGTGCGGATGCGTGCCGCAATTTCGCCAGACGAGGTGCTGGGAAGTCTATCTATTTTTGGCGCACAAAATCTATCAGGTGTACTACACGATGGAATTTTACCTGCGGGATTGATGCCGTCCTTATTGCCCGCATCGACCGACGTAGGTGACGTTAGTTGGGTGGTTCCGACTGCCCGATGTTTGGGTGCGTGCTTTTCCTTGGGAACGCCATTTCATTCTTGGCAGCTGGTCGCACAGGGAAAATCGACGATCGCGCACAAAGGCATGTCTCAAATTGCAAAAGTAATGGCTGCAACAGCCGCCGCTCTTTATCTGGATCCCTCCCTTATTGCGAGCGCCAAAGCAGAATTCGATCTGCAAACGGCAAGTGAGCCGTATGTGTGCCCCATCCCCGAGGACGTGCCGTTTCCCGCCAAGAAAGAAAGCCGAGTGCCAAGAGGCACTGTGCGTGGTGCATTTCCTATCCAATATGCAGGCGGTAACGCGTGATGCCAGAAACTACAGCGAACATCGCGCTCATCGAACAATTCGTCGATGCGAAGCGTGACGAATACATCCGTCTCTCGGATCATATCTGGGATCTGGCAGAAACGCGCTGGGAGGAATATCGCTCCGTCGAGGCGCAGATCGAGACGCTTGAACGAGAGGGTTTTCGCGTCACCCGAAACCTAGCCGGGCTTCCCACAGCATTCGTTGCCGAAGCGGGTGCCGGAGGATTCATCGCAGGCTTTCTCGGTGAATATGATGCGTTGTCGAACATGAGTCAACAAGCTGCAGCGGTGGAATCCTGTGCGGTTTGTGCCGGAGGTAGCGGTCACGGTTGCGGCCATCACTTACTAGGTGCCGGAGCGATGTTGGCGGCGGTTGCGACGCGCGATTACCTTCTGTCGCAAGGATTATCCGGCACTGTTCGTTACTATGGCTGCCCTGCCGAAGAAGGTGGTGCGGGCAAAACCTACATGGCCCGCGAAGGTGTCTTCGACGACCTTGACTTTGCGCTGACTTGGCACCCAGGTCCTTTCTCTGGGATTTTTAAATACAAGTCGCTTGCCGTCATTCAGGCATTCTTCCGTTTCACCGGTGTTGCCTCGCATGCGGCCGCATCGCCTCATCTCGGTCGCAGTGCTCTGGACGCCGTTGAATTAATGAACGTCGGTGTCAATTTCTTGCGTGAACACATGCCCGTCGAGGCTCGTGTGCACTACGCGATTACCGACGCCGGTGGCAAGGCGGCGAATGTCGTACAGGCTCGCGCTGAAGTGCTATATGTCGTTCGTGCGCCCGACATTGTGCAGGCCCGGGAGCTATTCGAGCGCGTTCGCCGCATTGGCACAGGAGCTTCGCTCATGACGGAAACGACGATGGAAGTTGAAATCGATCGCGCATGCTCCGACGTTCTCCGTAATGAAACAATTGAATCCTTGATGATGAACAACCTTGTCAAATTGGGACATCCACGTTTCGACGACAGTGATCATGCATTCGCCGAACGCCTCGCCATAAATATCAGCGCAGGGGATTTACAGGAATGTGTCGATGCGTACGGGGCATCCGCAGAGTCCCGTGGTTTGGCCGTTATGCCACTGCCGCTGTCGGATGCTCCCGGAACGCTAACCGGTTCAAGTGATGTCGGAGATGTTAGTTGGATCGTGCCGACCACTCAATATCTGGGTACCTGCTACGCAGTGGGGACCAACATGCATACATGGCAACTGGTGTCTCAAGGAAAACTGCCTGCGGCACATAAAGGTATGACACATGCAGCCAAGGTGCTCGCAGCAACGGCGGTGAGTCTGTTCGATGACCCCTCTCGTATCAGCGATGCAAAGGCGGAACATAAGCGACGTACCCGTGGGCAACCGTACATTTGTCCCATTCCCGAATCCGTCCTTGCACCGCCACTGCGCAAGAGAAGCGGAAAGTCCGCTTAATTTGATACCGCTCGCCCGATGAACCTGAACTGAACGCTCGCATGACATTCTCTTATTTTATCACTGTCGCCAACAGGCTCGATCCGGCTGCTCGGTTAAGTGCGGGGCATCGTGAACGTATCGCCGAAATCATCCGTGCGACGCACGGTCTATTGAGAGCGGAGCTACACATCCCGGCCGATATCGCGACTTATCATGATGATGGCGCGGCGCCGCTACTAGAGCTTCGACTCGAGTTTTCGTGTGTCGAGACGTTCGAAGCACAGGTCTCGTCGGGGGGGCATATCTGGCAACTATCACGGTCCGATGACTGGATCTCTATGGGTGCCAGTCACGTTACACACCAAGCAATGCTTACGCGAACTTTTCTTCCGCTGCCTGGAATGGATGGCGATTCAACGCTATGTAGCTATCTCGTGCATTACCCCGGTTCGTCGGAAGACCTTAACGCATGGCTTACCTATTATCTCGCGCATCACCCTCAAATCATGCTCGATTACCCGGACGTACTACAGGTCAATGTGTTCACTCGCATTGACTGGTGCGATTCGATGCCATGGACACGAGTGAATTACATGCAGCGAAACATGCTCACTTTCGCTTCGCCAGAAATATTATTGGAGGCTTTGACATCGCCAGTGCGCGCGCGTATGCGGGAAGACAACGCTCGATTTCCAATGTTTTCCGGCGCAGCGCTCCACCATGCGATGTCAACCATATTGATCGCACCGACGACCGGGACTCTATTTTCCCGTCGATGCGACCCACTTGAGCTGTTGAACCATCACCAAAACCAGGAGAACTCCTACGACCTAGACAAATTTATCTGAAATTGAACAAGCGTCCCGTCCGAACATTCCGGGCGGATAATTTAATCACTGTCACTTCTCGCCCGCATAAATCGCGCATCGCTGTATAGCGGAAATCTGCTAATCATTTTCGCTTTACGATTTCAGGTTGCGTGTTCGAATCAAATAAATATTAATAAGCATAGCTAATTAATAATAATAATTTACCAGAACTTTAGATCTTGGCCCCGTTAATTGATCTCCTTGGAAGTCGAGATTCAATCCAAGCGTTGGCATAGGTTTAAGCGACAATTTATGAGGATTTTTTCAATGCACAAGAAATTTTTGATCACTGCCGCGCTGCTCAGTACCGTTGCCGAGGCTTCATATGCACAAAACAGCATGACGTTGTATGGCCTCGTCGACTCTGCGATCGGGTACACCAACAACATGGGCGCAACCAACGGCAGAACCAACTATGGACTTCAAGCTTTTTCCGGTGGCATGCAAGCAAATCGATTCGGTATGCTTGGCGTCGAAGATCTTGGTGGAGGCACCAAGACCACTTTCAGACTCGAAAACGGATTCAACATCCAGAATGGCGCCCTGGGGCAGGGTGGCCGGATGTTTGGCCGCAGCGCATGGGTGGCTCTCGGCAACGACAGCTGGGGCACCGTAACTGCCGGCCGCCAATATATGCCATTCCAAGAGGACGTGGGCAATGAGATAGCCGCCAATTACATGTCGGGTTACACATTCCACCCTTACGACAACGACGACATGAATGCCACGTTTCGCCCAAACAACGCAGTCAAGTATACAAGCCCGACGATTGATGGCGTCACGACGAAGGCGTTGTATGCGTTCTCGAATCTTGCCGGTGAGATCAATACCAACCGTCTTTGGAGTGGCAGCGCCGACTATGTGAACGGTCTACTACATCTTGACGCCGGCTTCTTCACGGTCAAGCAGCCGGGTTACAGCACAGCCGGCGCTGAATCTTCAGACAATACGTACGGTGCGCTTCCAACGATTGCCGCTGGCGGTATTGCGAAGCACACCGTATGGGGCGTCGGCGCCTCTTACACATTTGGTCCCGTTCTTACCAACTTGGCCTACACGCGCGCGACCTTTGACGCTACGGTTGGGGGCACGCTATCATTCAATAACTTCGAAACGAGCGCCCGCTACTGGCTCACGTCCGCTACCGCGCTAACGGCAGCCTACCTCTACTCGACCCAGAAAAGCACTGTTGCGTCAAACGCTAATACGCACTACAACCAGGTGGCACTGGGCGTTAACTACTATCTGTCCAAATCGACAGACGTATACAGCAATATCGTTTACCAAAGGGCCGCAGGTAACAGTGTTGCGTGGATTCTTAACGAGACTGCACCGTCCGCCACGAACGGACAGCTTCTTGCCATGGTTGGAATACGCAAGAAGTTCTGATGGTAGGCAAATTTTATGGGTAATTCCGCCGCGCTCTTGACGGGTGCGGCGGTGTCAATGCGGGCGGTAAATTACACTGCCGCTTATTCGATCTCTGCCGGATTTAGCGCCGCGTCAAATGTTCCTCTCGTTCCGTAAGCCATACCAGATCACCTAATTGCGGCAGAGCTATTCGACATCGAGTCATGCGTAGAAATGCCTGCGGTCGCCGATTGCTTTCCGGTCCCGCGGAGATTCAACGACAAGCAATCGCGATGGATATCGCTCAATGCCCGGTTTTCGCGATCTTAAACGCGTGCAAGTATTCTTATCGCGTTTCGGCCTTGTTTGACAAAACTTCGTGCTGAGGTGCCCCAACAGCACGCATTGCTCTACCGGCACAATGCCCCGTGCGTATCGATGCTCGATGTCGATTCTCTGAACACTCACCGAATCGCTCCGCATTTTGATCGATGAACGCATCTTTCTACTGCTGGGTAGTCGTAAATTAACATTGCAAAGTAAAGGCGTATGCCGTCAATCCAATAGTGTCGCCCATCGATGGGGAATCGGGCCGCATGCGCAAAATAGAACATGGTTCCCGTCCGTGCAAGCGCGGTCGACATCGATGCGTTGCCAGACTGGTTTTCGACAGCACTCGTAATATTTGCATAAATTATATTAAATAATAATTTATATCTATTTGACCTATATTGTCGATCCCGACAGACTTTGCTCGACCTAAGTTGCTAGGCCATGCTCATAAAGCATGCGCCATATGCACGTCGACTACAATGCGCCCACGCCAGTTCTACTAGAATAGAAATGCGAATTTATCATTTCGCGAAAATATATCAACGTCATTTTTATAAATAAGTATACCTAACTATTTTTATAAAGATACCTTTACTTTGACCATGGTTTTCAACTACCACCTCGAAAGGAACGACGGATATACATCGCCGCACATATTGGTACGATGAACAAGCTTTTCATGGTGCGGCGACGACGCATGAGAAATTGATTTTCCATAAGCAATACTTATTAAAAATCTACCGCCATCATCGTCGAGATCGAAGCGATGAAAAATTTATTTGTCGCAGCGGCATTCTTTGCATCTTTCAGATGTTTGTTGATTCATGAGGATATGGATGGAATTGTCGGTACGACGCCCTCACTTTCGATGGTGTTAGGACTATTCGCCGTCGTTGAATTGCTGATTTTCGCTGTACTACTTGTCGTTGCACCTTAAATCCGAATCACAACCCTGTCATCACCCAGGTCCTATGTAACTCATTATTGGAGAATTCTTCGATGAATAAGCTGTTTCTTGGCGCGATCTGCGCCGCCTGTTGCACATCGGCCGCCAATGCGCAAAGCTCGGTCACCCTATTCGGCTTGATGGATGTCGGTGTCACCGCATTGTCGAATCAAGGCGGAAGCCATGGCATCGCGATGGATACAGGAACTCTCTCGCCAAATTTGTTCGGTTTGCGCGGCACGGAAGATCTGGGTGGAGGCTTGAAGGCAACATTCAAACTCGAAGGTCAATTTGAAATGGGGACCGGTGCACTCGATGGAAACGAGTTCGGTCGTGAGTCTTGGGTAGGACTACAAAGCAATAAATGGGGGGCAGTGACGGCGGGTAATCAATATGATTATATGTTTACGTCATTATCGAAAAATCGCCTCGGACCGGAAATGCCCTATGTGTCGCTCAACAATTTGCGGCAAGGTCCTTTCGCCGGACTTGGAAAACCGCAGGTTCCAAGCAGCGATTTCGATTTCGATCGGACTGCCGGCGCCCAGCGTCTGAATAATTCAGTTGGCTATCAGTCGCCGACAATTCAGGGTCTTACGTTCGGTGGCATATACGAGCTGGGTGGTCAGGCCGGTGCGTTCGGCAACGGTAGCGCCTATAGCTTCGGCGCGGATTATTTGCAGAGCACGTACTCCCTCGATGCTGCCTATACGATGGTTAAGTACGCGGCGATCAACAATGGCAACAGCGGCATCCGAAACTTCGGCTTCGGTGGACGCATTGCCGTTTGGAAAGGCTGGGCCGACATACTTTATACCAACACTTACAACACCTTCACGGGCGCGGCGATCAATGCTTTCGAAATTGGAGGAACTTATCCGGTGGCGCAGGCCACAACGATTGCGCTTTCCTACGAGTATATGAAAGGCAATGCCGTCCTGCAGGACAACAAGGCAAACCAGGTGAATCTGACGCTTGATTACGCTTTGTCCAAGAGCACTGACGCGTATGTCAGCGCGGTCTATCAGAACGCAAGTGGCGACCCGGCTACGGCGACTGCATGGATTTTGGGTACAAATGGGGCGTCTTCGAATGGGACCCAATCTCTGCTACGCGTCGGGATGCGGCATTTCTTCTAAGGACTTGACGGTGCGTCGGCGGAGACTTCGACGCACCCATTTGTGCGGAACTTAATTAAGTAAACATGGGTCATGGCGCTTGACCGATGTGTTGTGCGTGAAAACGAAGCGGCTGCTCATCAAAGGCCAGGCATTTTCGCCGAGTGCGATGTTCCTGATGCTGCTCGGTTCGATCGAAATGATATCGCTGTTGTTTCGCGTGAGGCGACAAAGGGTTGAGCGTGCACTGAGTATCAGCCGGAACTATTGCGATATGCATTTGCGAAATTGATATTAAATCGTATTTAAGATCGATTTGACCCCTGTCGATGGTGCGGCCAAACTGGTCCAGACATTGTCGTAGAGGGCGATTGCTCCGCTCCCCATAAAGATTTCCCCTGGGGCCGCGATGGATCTTGCGGGTTACGGTCAAAAAAACGTTTACATAGACTGTTTTTAAAAATCGCCCCATTTGAGGGAACGGCCTCATGGTCAGCTCGATCAGGTAACTAAGCTACTAGCATGAACGATCTACAGAAAAATTTCCGGCATGCGATGGCGCATTTGTCGGCCGCCGTCAGCGTAATTACCAGTAACGGACCCGCAGGCCGTTGTGGCGTGACCGCTAGCGCCGTGTGCTCAGTCACCGACTCTCCGCCGACCTTGTTGATCTGCTTGAATCGATCAAGCGCCTTGCGCCGTGTTTTCGAACTCAATCAGGTGCTGTGTGTCAACGTGCTGGGCGGCGAACACATCGATCTTGCCAAGCATTTTTCCGGGGTCACCGGCGTCCCCATGCCGGAGCGTTTCGAGTGGCCGATTTGGGACGAAGGACGGCATGCGCTGCCGGTCTTACGTGATGCGATCGTCACTTGCCAAGGGAAAATCACTGACTGCAAGGAAGTCGGCTCCCACGCGGTGATGTTTGTCGAATTGACCGATTTGACAGTGGTCGATCAGTCCGAAGCGCTGGTTTATTTTGGGCGACAGTTTCATCGTGTGCGCTGCGCTCAAGAAGCGGATCAAACCGTCGGCCGAACACGAAGTGCGTGATTTATTCCTTCTGCCTCGCTTCTCACGTCACCGCATTCGTTTATCAAACAAGGGGAAATGTCATGTTGTGGAAAAATAATCTTACGGCTTTTATGTTGCTTGTCGGTTCCGCCGCTTTTACCTTGCCGGCATTCGCACAGCTCAAAATCGGCGTTATTACTTCGTCATCTGGACCTTCTGCGTTAGTTGGGATACCGCAGAAAAATACCGTTGCGCTGTTGCCGAAGAAGATCGGAGATTTGAGCGTGGACTATATTTCGCTCGACGATGCAAGCGATCCCACTGCATCGGTGACAGACTTCAAAAAGCTGATTGAGGAAGACAAGGTCGATGCGGTTATCGGACCGAGCGGTTCCCCGAACGCGATGGGCGTGATTCAGTTCGCCGCGGAATCGGGCACCCCGATGCTGGCGCCGGTAGGCACAGCCGCAGTAGTGTTGCCGATGAACGAACAGAGAAAATGGGTCTTCAAGACCACGCAGAACGATGACTTGATCGCCCGAGCTTTGGTTGAATATATGGTCAAGACCAACGTCAAGACGGTTGGCTTCATCGGCCTGAACGACCCGTTCGGTGAGAACTGGTTACGAGTGTTCTCGGCGCTGGCCAAAGAGCATGGTATCCAGATCACGGACAGCGAGCGTTACCAGCGCGCCGATAGCTCGGTAACCGGTCAGGCACTCAAACTGTTGGGAGCCAATCCCGACGCGATCCTGATTGCCGCACCGGGCGGCGCCAGTGTGCTGCCAGAAACCACACTGTACGACCTAGGCTATAAGGGGAAATTCTATCAAACCCACGGTGCAGCTTTGCCGGACTTTATCAAGCTGGGTGGAAAAAAGGTGGAGGGCACAATACTGGCCGCAAGCTTGATGCTGGTGCTGCCGGAGATGCCCGATAGCAATCCATCCAAGAAAGTTGCCAATGACTATGTCGATGCTTACCAGAAGCTATACGGCGTCAAGCCCGCCACCTTCGGCGCCAACGTATACGACGCAGATCTGTTGTTGCGACACGCGGTACCAATCGCCGAGAAAGCGGGCAAGCCCGGCACGCCTGCGTTCCGTAGCGCGTTGCGGAACGCATTGGAAGGTACACACGACCTCGTCGGCACACAAGGCGTCTATAACATGACGGCCGCGGACCACAGCGGCTTTGATGATCGCGGTCGAGTGCTGATCACCGTCAAGGACGGCAACTGGACTCGCGTCAAATAAAGCACAGACGGACGCCACGATGAACACTCAGATTGTTTTGATACTCGCGCAGGACGGCATCACGAATGGGGCAATCTACGCGCTATTGGCGCTGTCCATCCTGATGGTATTCAGTATTACGCGTGTCCTTTTTATTCCTCAAGGCGAGTTCGTCGTATATGGTGCGCTGACTATGGCCGCCATGCAAGCCGGTAAGCCGGTACGGGTGGTCTGGCTGCTGGCTGCATTTACAGTGGCGGCCGTACTGTGCGATGTTTGGGTGCGCTACCGGCGCAATGGCCGACTGCGTCTAACACTCGCAGGAAGCTGTACTTTGCTATATCCGTTCGTGCTGGCGCTACTGTTAAACCGGCTGCCGCTCGCGCAACTGCCGATGCCGACGCAAGCCTTGCTTACGCTGGCGATCATGGTACCGTTCGGCCCTCATATGTACCGGTTATTCTATCAACCGATCGCCGAAGCATCGGTCTTGGTATTGATGATCGTTTCGATCGCCTTGCATATGGCTCTGGTCGGTTTGGGGCTGTTCATCTTCGGTCCCGAGGGAGCACGCACCACGCCTTTTATCGATTACCCCTTGCATGTCGGCGCAATCAATCTGAATAGCCAGGCTTTGCTGATCATGCTGACTTCGGTATTACTGATCGTCGCCATGCACCAATTGTTCGAGCGCACCGTGTACGGTAAAGCGCTACGAGCGGTCGCGTTCAATCGCTTGGGTGCCAGACTGATGGGCATTTCGCCGGTACTGACGGGCAAAGCAGCTTTCTCCGTGGCTGCGTTGATCGGCACACTGTCGGGAATCGCGATTGCGCCGCTGACCACGCTGTATTTCGATTCGGGCTTTCTGATCAGTTTGAAGGGTTTTGTTGGCGCGATTATCGGCGGTCTGATTAGTTATCCAATCGCTGCGGCCGGGGCGGTTGCTGTGGGTCTGATCGAGGCATTTTCGGCTTTTTGGGCGAGTGCATACAAGGAGATTATCGTATTCACTCTCATCATTCCAGTTCTACTTTGGCGCTCGGTGAAGCATTACCCTATCGAGGAGGAAGAATGAAGTCGCGTCGTCTTATGCTCTGTGCAGTGCTGCTGCTGGGTATTGCACCGCTGGTATTGCCCTCTTTTTACGTGACCTTGCTCAACTATATCGCGCTGTATGCGCTGGTTGCATTGGGCATCGTCTTGCTGACGGGCGTGGGCGGTTTGACGAGTTATGGGCAGGCCGCGTTCGTCGGTATCGGTGCCTATACAACAGCCGTACTCAGCACCCAGGGCGCGAGTTTGCCGGCCTGGTTAGCGTGGATCGGCGGCTCGCCCTGGTTGACCTTGCTGGCCGGCTTGCTACTGACCATGTTGGCTGCTTGTTTGCTGGGGGCGATGACGTTGCGGCTGTCCGGTTACTTTCTGCCGCTGGGGACGATAGCCTGGGGCTTAAGTCTGTATTTCGCATTCGGCGCGATCGAACGGTTCGGTGGTAACACTGGCATCGCAGACATTCCCGCGATTCATCTGGCCGGTGCGAGTCTGGCCGACAACCGCCATATGTACTACCTGATCTGGATATTTCTGCTGCTCGGAATGGCCGGTATCAGCAACTTGCTTGATTCGCGCGAAGGCCGGGCCATCCGGGCACTCAAAGGCGGCATCATTATGGCCGAGGCGATGGGTGTCAACACTTGGCGGGCGCGCATGATCATTTTTATGATTGCCGCCTTGTTCGCGAGTGCTTCGGGCTGGTTGTACGCGCACATGCAGCAGTTCGTCAATCCTGTGCCATTTGGTATCCAGATGGGCATCGACTATGTGTTCATGGCCTTGATCGGCGGTTCGGCACAAGTGTGGGGAGCGTTGCTAGGAGCGGGTGTATTTACCGTGGCCAAGCAATTGCTGCAAGATGTCTTGCCCAGGTTGTTGGGCGAGACGGGTAATTTCGAAATCGTCGTATTTGGCTTCGGTATGATCTTGTTGCTGCAGCGTGCCCGTCATGGTTTGGCTCCATTTTTGGTAAAGTGCATGCCGGCCATCAAGCCGCGCATGCGCAAGCTCGACCCGAACGTTGCCGCGTTGCCGCGGCGCATCATGCCAAATGCAGGCGAAGTGGTGTTGCAGGCCAGTGACGTGACTCGCCGATTCGGTGGGTTGCTGGCCAACGATATGATGAATCTGAGTGTCCGCGCCGGGCAGATTGTCGCCCTACTGGGACCCAATGGCGCCGGCAAGAGCACCTTATTCAATCAGATCTCTGGTGTCGATACGCCGAGTTCCGGCGAAGTGCAGTTTTTGGGCCAACGTATCGAGGGTATCGGTTCGCGCAAGATCGCCCGGCTTGGCATGAGCCGCACCTTCCAACATGTGCGTTTGCTCGGAACTATGAGCGTGCTTGACAACGTTGCTATTGGTGCACATATGCGCGGCACCAGCGGTGTACTAAGCGCGGCTTTTCTTCGCGACCGCCGGGAGGAAAACCGCTTGCTTGCTGAAGCTGCGAAGCAGATCGAGCGAGTCGGGTTGGGGCCTTACATGCATGAGGAGGCCGGCTCGCTGGCGCTGGGCCAGCAACGTATTCTCGAAATCGCACGGGCGCTTGCGGCGGATCCCTGTTTATTGCTACTGGATGAGCCGGCTGCCGGCCTGCGTCATCAGGAAAAATGCGATCTTGCGCTCTTGCTGAAAAAGCTTCGGCAGGAGGGCTTGGCCATCCTGATTGTGGAGCACGATATGGATTTTGTGATGAACTTGGTGGACCACGTGGTGGTGATGGAATTTGGCAAGAAGATTGCCGAAGGCTTACCTGCCGAAATCCGCGAAAACCCTGCAGTGCTGGACGCCTATCTGGGTGGAGTCGAATGATGAGCGAAGAATTGCTGGTGTTACGCAATGTTTCGGTGTCCTATGGCAAGGTGCGGGCCGTCTCGGAGGTCTCTTTGCAAGTCGGTACGGGGCAGATCATCACCGTGATCGGTCCCAATGGGGCGGGCAAGTCCACGCTGCTGTGTGCCATCATGGGTGTGTTGCCGGCGTTGGGTGATATCGTTCTGTGTCAGCGCATTTATCGCGATGCCGAAATCGAAGAGATGGTGGCCGCCGGCGTAAATTTGGTGCCGGAAAGGCGCGAACTGTTCGTCGAGATGTCGGTGGAAGACAATTTATTGCTCGGTGCATTCCACCGTATCCGCACCGGCCACCGGGATCATCCACAGACTCTGGAAGAGGTGTTCGAGTTGTTTCCCCGTCTACGCGAGCGGCGCCGACAACTGGCCGGGACGTTATCGGGCGGCGAGCGGCAGATGCTGGCGATCGGACGCGCGTTAATGGCCAAACCGAAACTGCTGATGTTGGACGAGCCCAGTCTGGGCTTGGCACCGTTGATCGTCAAAGAGATCTTTCGCATCATTACGGAATTGAGATCCCCGGGGCGTGTCTATCCTGCTGGTGGAACAAAATGCACGTGCCGCGTTGAAAGTGGCCGATTATGCCTACGTGCTCGAAACCGGCACATTGACGATGGAGGGGCCGGCGGCTGAGGTGGCCCTGAACCCACGTGTCATGGATGTATATCTAGGGCTGGGTGTTGCTGCTGAGGTGGCGCAGGCCTAATATAGGCGAACCGCTATTCAAAAGAGCTTGCTTTCCCTCTTAGGCACTACTGAGTCCCACGAACATGAGCATGGATAATCCCGTTCCGGTTGTGTATATCGTCGATGACGATGAGGACATGCGCACCTCGCTGTCGTGGCTGTTGGCTTCGGTCAAGATCGAAGCGCGGTGTTTCAGTGGGCCTACTCAATTCCTGGCTAATTTCAACCCGGAAATCCCGGCTTGCCTCATTCTCGACGTGCGTATGCCGGAAATCGGCGGTTTCGATCTGCAGGCCGAACTTAATCGGCGGGGAATTTCATTAACGACCATCTTCGTCTCAGGGCATGGTGATATACCGATGTCGGTGCGCGCGCTGCAAAATGGAGCGATCGATTTCATCGAAAAGCCCTACAATTCGCAAGAGATGTTGGAGCGGATTCAGCGTGCCCTGAAAATTGCCGGTGAAACCCATGCTGCGGCGCGACACCGCCATGATTTGGCACAGCGCATCCGCGCGCTGACGCCGCGTGAGCGGCAAGTACTCGATGGGGTGATCGAAGGGAAAGCCAGCAAATTAATTGCGCGCGATTTAGGCATTAGTGCGAAGACCGTGGATGTCTACCGCGCAAGCATCAAGGATAAGCTGGGCGCTTCCTCGATTGCCAGCGTAGTCAAGGACGTTGTGCAGATCCAGCAGGCGGCTTCGATCAAGCTCGGTGGTTCCTAGCTCGGCAAGCCGTCGATTCCGGCCCGACTTTGAATCATATCGCTGTCGGCAGCGAAAAACAAAATGACGCACCATGCGGTGCATGAGCCTCGACCCATACATCACCGCGATGGCGTGCGATGATGTTTTTGCACAGCGACAAACCTATGCCATTGCCGCTTATTTTGGAGGTAAAAAACCCGCCGAATACGCGCTGTTGATTGCCGGTATCGATGCCCGGACCGTTATCGGATACCTTCAACACTACGCGCGTGCCTTCCGTACGCGTACTTATACTTAGCGCGCGCTTGCCTGCAGGGATACCGTTCATTGCTTCTATGGCATTGAACGCGAAATTCAGGATCACCTGACCGATCAGGATTTTTTCGCACAGAATCGACAGAGGGCCGTTTGCCAAGTGCGTTTCAAAACGTACACCGGATGCGCGAGCTTTGAGCGAAATGAAATATTCGACGTCATGCACGATGGCATGCAGGTCGACCAGCTCTTCGACCTGTTCGAGCTTCACGACATAGTCGCGCACGCTCTTGATGACGGTCGAGGCACGTTCGACTTGCTTGAGCGTGCTTTCCATGCCCCAAATGACAGCTGCGGGAGGCGGTTGTAGTTGGCTTAGTCTGAGCAAGCCGCCTTCCAGGAAGTTCTGCGCCGAAGCCAGTGGCTGGCTTAACTCGTGAGCAATGGTCATCGCCATTTCGCCCATGGCGTTATAGCGCGCCAGGTGCTCAAGCTTGCGTTCGTTCCGATAACGGATTTCTTGTGCCTCGACGCTATCCGTTATATCGCGAAAATGCAGCAGCACACCGTTCAACTCATCTTCTATTTCGATGTAGCGGCACGACGCGTCGTGCCAGCGCACCGCGCCGTTCATATTGCGAATTCGGTAGCGAAACATCTTTATCGTAGTACTTTTGCATGCTTGCGTCAGATGCGCGCTGAAGGCCTTGCGCGACGCCTCGTGGCATAGCGCGATAAAGTTGACCGGGACGGCATTCTCGTTCGAGAGGCCGAGCAGGCGTGACGAGGATTCGCTTAAGTATTTGATATCGCCGTCGGGCGTCAGTACCGCGATACCTTCGCTTAGGTTATGCATAAATTCCCTCAGGCGTGTCTCCAGTCGCTTGAGATCCTGCTTGATCCGCTCTTCTGCGGCAATATCGCGGAACTGCACCATCACGACGTCGCGGTCACGGAGAGTGACACGAGTCGCCACAGCTTCGGATAGAATTTCCGTCCCATTCTTTGCACGGTAGCACCACTCGATAATGCTTTCCCCCTTTTTCACCGCATCTTCCAGCCATTGCAAGCCGATCTCACGCCGGTATTTTTCTGCCTTGCGGGTCATGTCGGGGGCTTTCAGCGGTAACAACTCCTGAACTGTAAAGCCCAGCACATTACACGCGGCGGCGTTTGCCCAAAGAATGCTTTTGGTTTTCGCATCATGCAGGATCAAACAAGTCTTGAGCGACTGCAAGAGCGCGAGGTGGTCGGCATTTTGAAGTTCAAATAAGGTGGCATTTTCCATCCAAAGCTCCAGAGCGGCGGTATTTAGATCGTTCTACGTAACGTATCCCACCGTACGCGGATTCCGATAAAAGCGATCATTGCGTCGCGGCGAACCAGCATTGCTTCTAACCGAATAACTACTTTAGTTCAGGAAAAAGCGATCTGCCTGGATATTCCTTGGCAGCAATAAAATCAATAAAACATATAATATATTCAATTTTTTATCAATTTGCCAAATTACACCATGCAGCGTTATTGTGCGATAGGGGCCCAAGTACATCTTGCCGCGTGTTTCCCGTTATTTCTCAGGGTGCAATATGGATAAGCAACATCTCAAAGTAAACGTCGTCTCGATCCGTGACGAAGCGCCTGGTATCCGTGCCTTCAGCATCGCACGCGCCGATGGCTGTCCATTTGACCAGTACGAGCCGGGCGCGCACATCGACGTGCATGCCCCCAGTGGCGTGACACGTCAATATTCGCTGTGTGGTGATCCTAGTCGACGCGAGCTACTTAGTTTTGCGGTGAAACGCGAAGATGCCTCCCGCGGCGGTTCCCGTTCCTTGCACGACGACGTGTACTTGGGTACCGAGTTGACGGTAAGTTTGCCGAGGAATCTTTTTCAACTGGCGCCTGAGGCGCAGCGCCATATATTGATTGCGGCCGGTATCGGTATTACCCCGCTGCTCAATATGGCGTATCGCTTGATCGCACGGAAGGCGAACTTCGTGCTGCATTATTTCGTCCGCAGTAAGGAATACGCAGCATTCGTGAACCTATTGTCGGCCGAGCCGTTTGCCAATCATGTCCGCTGGCATGTCGGTACTGCCAGACAGCAACTCGACGTCGAGTTGGACCATGAACTGGCGGTGTACCGTGCCGTGGCGGGCGAAAGCGCCAACGTGCACTTATATACCTGCGGCCCGGCCCCCTTCATGGACCGCGTGATTGCCGTGGCCGAACATTATTTACCCCCGGAGGCGATTCACTTGGAGCGTTTCGGTGCCGGATCGCCTTCCTTGTCGTCATCCGAACAGTCGCTCGAATTCGAGGTCGAATTGGCTCGTTCGGGACAGGTGGTGCGGGTCGCACCGGGCATCTCCATCGTGGCGGCGCTGGCCGCCATCGGCGTGGAAATTGACACTTCCTGCGGCGAAGGCGTATGCGGGACCTGTATGGTCGACGTGGTGTCTGGCGAGCCTGATCATCGCGATCATTGTCTGAGCAAGGCGGAGCGGGCCAGCGGTAAAATGATTTGCTGTTGCGTGTCGCGCGCCCGTTCATCGAAGCTGGTGCTAGATTTGTAGGACGATGGCGAGGTCATTCATCTACTCACTGCCGCCCACCATTCAGTCTATACATGAGCGCCTTGCCTCATATAAATAGACTTAAAGTGCTCGAAATTTCCCGACGATCTCGATCATTAGTTCGCGCAACCAGGTATTACCTTCATCCTGATCGAAATTGGCATGCCAGTGCAAAGTTACCGCTGCACTCGGCAGCGGTACCGGCGGTTCGTAGATGGAGAACTGTTTATCGCGATTGAAAATAAGTGCCAGACGGCGCGGCAGCGTCGCATACCAATCGGTCACGTTCAGCACATTCGGTACTGAGGCAAAGTGCGCCAATTCCAGCACCACCTGCCGGTATAGACCCTGCGATCGGAAGGTGTCGTTGATGCTATGGTGGCTATGTTCGACCGAGGTAACACGCACATGTGCCGCTTGGTTGAACGTCTCACGGCTCAACGTTGCACCACGCGGCAAGCCGCGGCGGCGGCGTGTCATGCATACATAATTCTCTTCGAATAAGGTCTCGTGGCGCGTGGTCGCCGTTAAGGTAGGCAAATTTCCGATCGCGAAATCAAGGCGATTGGCGCGCAATGCCTCTTCAATTTCGGCAATCGGCGTAGCGCGAACTTGTAACTTAACATTAGGTGCACGCTGACCTAGCTCCTCGCAGATCGGCGGTAAATAAGCCAATTCTCCGGCGTCCGAGAGCGATAGGCGGAAAGTCCTGGTGCTGATGGCTGGGTCGAATTGTTCCGCATGGCGCAAGGCCTCACGGACTGTATCCAACGCGCGGCCGACGATCTCGGCCAATTCCAGCGCGGTTGGGGTGGGCTGCATGCCGGAGCGGACGCGAACAAACAGCGCATCGTCGAATAACGTGCGCAACCGCCCCAGCGAATAGCTGATGGCAGGTTGCGACAGAGAGAGTCGTTCGCCCGCGCGCGTCAGGCTACGCTCCTCGACGATGGCATGGAATACACGCAGCAGGTTCAGGTCAACGTGGTCTATCGAGGCCATGACGCGCTTACCTCCGAGTTGGAATGGATAAGATATTTGCCAAATTGATATTGAATGACATTTTAGATCAATTTGACGTATATAAACAGTGCCGCCAAACTGCATCCATGGTGAATCTCACTGTCTGACGATGAGCTTCCCGGTCCGATCACGCATGCGCTGGCGCTGCGATGAACACCTAGCAAAACCTTACACCGAAAACCTATGAGCGCTAACTCTTATCAAGTGATTGACACCAGCGCACTAAAGGACCGTGTACAGCCCGATCGCATTGCGGCGTCGCTCTACTACGATCCTAACGTGTTCGAAGCAGAACTGGATCGCATTTTCTACAAAACATGGATCTGGGTCGCGCATGAAAGTGAACTGCCCAATCCAGGCGATTTTCGTACCACCATGATCGGCCGTCAGCCGGTAATTGTCGTGCGCGACAAGGCCGGCGAGGTTCATGTGCTGGAGAATCGGTGCCGCCATCGTGGTGCAACCGTGTGTGAGGAGCACCACGGCAACGCCAAGGGTTTTACCTGTCCCTACCATAGCTGGTCTTATGGTCTGGATGGCGCCTTGCGTGCACTGCCCTATGGCGACGGTTACGAGGGCGTGATCGAGAAGTCGGAACTACCGCTCAATCATTTGCAAGTGGGTATCTATCAGGGTCTGATCTTTGCGAGTTTCAACCGCGATATCGAGCCGCTGGACCAATTTCTAGGTGGCGCCAAGCCGTGGATCGACCTGTTTATGAAGCAGGGCGCGGGCTATCCGATCAAAGCTAATGGCGAACATAAATTCAAATTCAAGGGCAACTGGAAGATCCAGCTTGAAAATACCACCGACCTATATCACTTTCCGGTGGTACATAAATCATGGATGAAATCGATCGACGATGAAACTGCTGCGACGATAACCAGTTTCATGACCAGCGACCAGGCGTTTTGCCGTTCCTTGGGCAATGGACATAGCTTGGCTGTGTTGGTACCGGAAATCGTCGACCTCGATCAGGACGATGGTGCACCGTTGCCCGAACGTTTCGAAGCACTGGCCGCCTCGTTGGCCAAATCGCACACGCCCGAACAGGTGCGGCGTATTGTGCGCTCCCTGATGGGGGTGGGTTTCAATCTCAACCTGTTTCCCAATCTGGCGTTATCGATGGCGTTCTTCCGGGTGCTGCGGCCGATTTCTGCCGAGGAGACGGAGATTCGTCACGTGGCACTGGCCATGGACGGCGGCCCGGAAGAAGCGAATCGGGTGCGTTTGCGTATCCATGAGCACTTTCAGGGTCCCTTCGGCTTTGGCAGCCCCGACGATGCGGAAGCCTGGGAGCGTGTGCAGCGCGGCTCACATGCGGGACTCGACGTGCCGATCCTGGTAAATCGCGGTTTGAACCGTGAAAGCACCGCAGCGAATGGCGAAAAGACCGCTCACGCCACCGACGAAACCGGTATGCGCGAGGCCTATGCAAAGTGGCATGAAATGATGGGAAAAGATTAATGGATAACGCAAACCTATTACTGGGTAATTCGGCACTAGCAGTGGCCATTCCGTTGATTTGGCATGAGGCCGAGTTGCTTGACCGCAAGGCTTATACCGAGTGGCTGGAACTGTGGAGCATTGACGGTCACTATGTGGTACCGATTGATCCCAATGCCGAGGATTTCGCGGCCACGCTGAACTATGTGTACGACGATCAGGAGATGCGCGAGAAGCGTGTTCAGCGGATGACTTCGGGTTACTCCGCTTCTGCTTCCGATGCCGCCCGCACGGTGCGTACGGTATCGCGTTTTACCTCGAACGGTCAGCACGGTGATTTGATCGAGGTGCGGTCCACGCAAATGGTGATGGCGTACAAGCGCGGCACGACCACCTTATTTGGTGCCGATTTGACGCATCGCTTGCGGCTTACCGATGGCCGCGTCCGTATTGTCGAGAAGGTGGTGCGCTTGATCGAAGCAAACGAGGCGCTTAGCGCGATCGGCTTCTTGTTGTAAGTCATGCAGGTCCCGGCGAATCAGCCGGCCTGCATTCATTATCTTGTTGCGAGAGCATGCCATGCCCACACTTGAAGTTTTCCTGCCGGCAGGCCACGACGAAGCGCGCAAGGCGTCGCTGATTGCAGGCCTTACTTATGCAACGGTCGAATCGATAGGCGCGCCTATCGATTCGGTGCGGGTGATTCTCAACGAATTGCCGCAAGGTCATTTCGCGGTAGGGGGGCAGGCGGTTGTGGCCGGTTCTGCGGGTGCGGCACCGGTGATTCTCGCGATCCTGATCGCGGGACGCACCGAGGCGCAAAAGGTAGCGCTGATCGCAGCCTTAAATCAAGCCAGCGTGACTGCGCTCGAGAGTTCCTTGGCAGCAACTCGCGTGATGATCAAAGACATACCTAACACCGACTTTGGTCTCGCCGGTAAAACTGCCAAGTCGATGGGGCGATAGTACCGCTGAAGCACGGCACCTTGTCTAAAGAATTCTTTGGTCCGGCGCGTTGTATTACGTAAAGATATGGGCGGTGGCCCAATTGATTTGGTGTCATTACGTTTCTAAACTTGAAAGTAAATCGTATCGATGCGTATGTGCATCGTAGATCACTTTCTTGGAGAAGATTCACCATGTCCGCTATTACTCAAGCCGTCGCACCGGCTGCTCATCGAGAAAATCGAGTGCCCGGCGCCGATTTTTTGTCGCTGGATGACGTGATAGCGGAAATCGCTGTACGACGCGAAGAGTTTGATCGTCTCTCACATGTGCCGCGCGATGTGATCGCTAAGCTCAAGCTTGCCGGTATCTATCGGGCTGGCACACCCAAGCGCTTCGGCGGAGAAGCATTGGCACCGGCGCAATTTCTACGCATGATAGAACGTATCGCAGTGGCCGATGGGTCGGCCGCATGGGTCGCCAGCTTCGGCTCCGCCAATGTGTATCTTGCCGCGCTACCCTTGGAGACGCAAGCCGAACTATATGCCGACGGGCCTGATCAAGTATTCGCAGGCGGTCTGTTCCCGCTGCAACCGGCCACACCGGTGGAGGGTGGCTGGCAAGTCAACGGCACCTGGAAATTCGCCAGCGGTTGTCTAGGCGCAGATTGGCTGGGTGTGGGCATAGGCAGCGGCGCGCCGGGTTCGAGTAAACCTCGCACCGCTGTCTTCAAAGCAGGTCAAATCGAGATTGTCGAGAACTGGAATGTGGTTGGCATGCAAGGCACCGGTAGCCATGATTTGCGCGTGGTCGATACATTTGTTCCAGAAGCGTGGACTTTCGTGCGTGGTGGCGAATCTACGATTGACGAACCACTCTATCGTTACCCGACATTAGCTTATGCGTCACAGGTGTTGGCGGTGGTGAATCTTGGTCTGGCACGCGCGGCACTTGAAGTGGTGAATCAGATGTCGGGCGGACGCAAGACCACGACAGGAGCGCCGCAACTGGCAGATCGTGCCTACTTCCGGATCGCGTTAAGCAAAGCCGAAGCACAGTTGCGCTCGACTCAAGCTTTTTTCTACGACACGACCGAAACCGTGTGGAACTCCATCTTGGCCGGCAACCCGGTTACGCCGGAGCAGATCAATTTGTTGCGCCTGTCGGCGACCGAGGCAGCGCATGTCGGTGCAGACGTGGTCCAGGCAGCCTACCGACTCGGCGGCACCATGGCGATCTACCGCCAACATCCCTTGCAACGTTTTGTGCGCGATTCGATGGTGGTAACGCAGCATGCATTCCTGGGCGAGGGCAATTTCGACGGCGCAGGTTCAGTGTTTGTTGGTACTCAGCCGTTTCCCGGTTATCTGTAAGCGCATGGATCGGTGTGTGAGGCAAACGGGGCTTGTGCACAGACACCTGACGTTTTAATTTTTACTGAGGTCGAATTTCTATGGAAAACGAAGCTACCTACCCATTGCGCGTGTTGTTTTGCTGCGGCGTGACGCAGAATTTCTTCGATCTACCGCGCGATGGGATCGCCGAAGTGTGGCGCGCTTATGGCGTCATGCTCAAGGCCATCGGAAGATTTCAAGCTAGTTGTCGCCTCGACGGATAAAATTTATGCAGCCTTTTTCTCCTGGTGAGCAGGGTTTGAGGTCGTGCTGTTTGATTCAGCCCGATCGGGATTCAAATGCACGCTAT
>Ga0302178_10001275_pt1 | contig 21461 bp, 18 predicted proteins | sample I_Palsa_E1_3_FD_198790 | JGI IMG/M metagenome (GOLD analysis project Ga0302178, IMG submission 198790) | Peat permafrost microbial communities from Stordalen Mire near Abisko, Sweden - I_Palsa_E1_3 | ecosystem: Environmental > Terrestrial > Soil > Palsa > Peat permafrost | place: Sweden... | reverse complement strand
AACGGTAAGGCGAACTTCCGGGTTGAGGACCTTTTCGACGACGCCCACCTCGTCGAGGCCGGTCCGTTCAAAACCTATCGTTATGCCGAGTTCAGCCGCGGCGTATCTCACGAAATCGCGCACACTGTATTGGATGCCGGTCGCAATCACGAAGTCTTCTGGTTCATCCTGCTGCAGCATCAGCCACTGCATTTCGACGTAGTCGCGCGCGTGTCCCCAATCGCGCAGCGCTGACAGATTTCCCAGGTACAGGCAATCCTGCAGCCCTGTGGCAATCCTTGCGATGGCTCGCGTGATTTTGCGGGTGACAAAGGTTTCGCCTCGTACGGGCGACTCATGATTGAATAGGATTCCGTTGCAGGCGTACATGCCATAAGCTTCGCGACAATTAACTGTAATCCAGTAGGCGTAGAGCTTGGCGACGGCATACGGGCTGCGCGGATGGAAAGGCGTGGTTTCCTTTTGGGGTGTTTCCTGTACGAGGCCGTAGAGTTCCGAGGTCGACGCCTGGTAGAAGCGGGTGTGTTTTTCAAGGCCGACTATCCGGATAGCTTCCAGGAGCCGCAATGGACCCAATGCATCAGCGTTGGCGGTGTACTCCGGCTGTTCAAACGAGACCGCGACATGGCTCTGCGCCGCCAGGTTGTAAATTTCGTTGGGTTGCACGCGCTGTACGATCGAAATCAGGTTGGCTGAATCGGTGAGGTCGCCGTGATGCAGCACGAACCGCCGATCGGTAGCATGCGAATCCTGGTAGAGGTGATCGATCCGCTCGGTGTTGAACATCGAGGCTCGCCGCTTGATGCCGTGAACTTCGTATCCTTTGCTCAACAGCAACTCGGCGAGATACGAGCCGTCCTGGCCTGTCACGCCCGTAATGAGGGCTACCTTTTCGTGCATGCTATGTTGGTCCTCGAATTCGTCGCGCCCGTCGCTCGGTGCGATGTTCCGTTTTTGTCGCTCATTAATCGTGTTTGCGAATGGTGCTAAACACGGTTTGTTGAGGCTTGTATAGATGATCTTTTTGCAGCAGATATTTTAAGAGGATGTGAAGCAAATATTCCGACACGGTCGGGACAGATTCCGCCAAATTGATTACTCGGAACGATTGGTTTCGACGAATGGTCCTAATCGACAGGAGCGAGGACGGTAACGTACCGTCCTCGTGTTAGCCGCTATCTTGTATCAACGGTTTACGCCAACTATCAGGTCGCCAAGCCAACACCTGTTTGGGCTGTGGCCTTACGTGCCTGCCGCACCCCGATGTAGCCAAGGCCAAAAAGGCCAATCAGCATGAGTGCGTATGAGCTGGGTTCTGGAACGGGTGTGACGATCTGCGAGAATAAATACGAAGGCGACCCACTGCCGACATTATCACCCGTGATCTTGTAATAGTACGCTCCGTTCGTCAGAGGACCGTATTGCAGTAGACCCCACGATTGGGCGGGGCTCGACGAAATTGTACCCGCCTGGAGGAGGACGTTATTAGAGTTGTAAAGGCCGAACGTTACGTTGGAAATACCATATATATTGCCGAGCCCAAGCGGATTAAGCAGCTCAAGTGTTGCGTAACCCGCGCTGGCAGCGGTCGTTGGCTGAGCTTCAGTTAGCTTGAAACTGAAGACATCAGTAAAGTTCCCAGCGTCATTTTCCGTCACGACGTATTGATTCGCGACGTCTGGGTTATATCCAAGCCAAACATTCACTCCTCCGTATGAATTTTCGGGTGTGGGGGTGGCGTGAGCGCTGGCGGCCAACAATCCCGCCGCCAGCATCGTACCAAGCTCCTTATAGCGTTTCATAGTGCGCTCCAAATGGTTGAATGCTACTAACATGCAAGGCCTATAAATCAACGTCGTTACGAGGTGACGACATCCCTTGCTCATTGCGCTGCCTGGCCAGTCAGCGTATCTCCAGTGGGGGAAGGCGACATTGTGTGAAACCTGCCGCGACTACCCCGCGTCTGCTGCGTGTAACGTGTAACAAGCATTGCCGCGGCGGCCACCGGAAGGGCCGTAGCCGGTGTTGCGGGAAGCCGCTGAACCCACGCCAAATTGGGACTTGTTTGCTGCGCCCGTACCGAACTTGCGAACAGCGGATCGATAGGGAGCAGGACCTGTGTCGAATGCGTATCCAGTTTGATCTGCTGCTGCCATTCGACGAAAGCGTCGAATGGCTGGGACCAACCGTTTCCGAGGCGCAGCTGGATGCCTTGCCCTACATAAGTGTTTTGGTCAACGAAAATTGGCTCGTTGCCGGGCACTGTCAACGCGTAGCCATTCCAGGCGATCAGATTTTTCACTATGGTGTTTCCAACGGGCCGCATGTTGACGACACCGGTCGGATCGGTGCCGCCCTCGTCGATGACCGCAATCCCTTCCAGGCCGTTGCCAGCCACGAGATTATTACGAACCATAGACAGCGAGGCCGACGGCAGGTAGATGCCGCGCTGGCTGTTGCCGATCGTGCGGTTCTGGATGATTTGCGCCCCCGAACTTGCCTCGTACTGGATGCCGAAGCCGGTGTTGTATTCAGAAACGTTACTTTCTATGAGGTTATTAGTATTCCCCCAGTCGAACCAGATGCCACTGCCCTTATTACCAATCGCCGTATGCCCCGTGATGGTAGAGTTGCTCAGACCGCCGTTGCCCGTAAATTTCACGCCGCCGGCCTCCCAGTTTTTGTTAAAGCCGCGTGTGTTGTTGTAGTTGGTGACGTTATTGACCATAGTCATTTCACGACCACGGGCCTTCATCCCTAGCTGCCCGCAGTAATTTGCGTTAGAACTGGCGATCCTGTTGTTATTGCCATCCAGTTCAATGCCTACGCTATCGGCCTTTTGTACCGACACGTTGGTGAGCCAATCATGGTTGCCTGTGATGGTGATAAGCCCGTCACGCCCGGTCGGCGAGGTATTGCCGTAAAGGAAGGTAAGATTTTGAACGTGCAATCCATTGACGTTTTGAGCCAGTAGGCTATGCGATCGGTTACTCACTTCCACTTGCTGGCTATTGAGATCGGCGTAGCTGGTGCGTACGTATAGCCGCCGCGCCGTGCTGTCATAATAAAAACTGCCGATGGTTAAGCTGCTGACGTCGCCATTTATCCTGCCCGGCCAGATGCCGCCGTCGGTGCTCAATATAGTGGCGTACGGGTTTGTCGCCACAAGAGGATACCCTGCGAACACTGTACCGCCGATTTGCGCTAGCTGTACGCCGTTCACGGTCACCTGCGCCGTTTCGGTGGGCAAGGTATGGTAGAACACCCCATTTCCCGCCGAGGTCCAGCCCGTTACGAGGTCCGCGGCGTTAATCACAACGCTGCCCCCGGGCCCTCCCTTGATCACTGTTATGCTGGAGGTGGTAGACCAATCGCCTTGGGGGAAGTTAATGCCTTCGCGGTATACGCCGGGGGCAATAATGAGAACATCCCCGGGTTGCAAAACCGCCATCGCATTGGAGATCGACGAATATTGACCCGGAGCGACCTTGTTGCCAGGAGCGTCGACATAACGTGTGACCGCGATTGCGCTGGTGGCCATGCATGCTACCGCGCAGCCGGCAAGGCAGTACCGGAGCACGGAATCGATCGAATAATTCATTTAGGATACCTCCATTATTGCATCACGGTAGATGGCGGAGAGGCGGGAAAAATTAACTTCGCCGGTATAGTTATTTTCGTAGTGGCGCCGTGCCGCCAGTCCCATATCGCGCATTTCTGCGGGATGGGTTTGGGCCCAGCCAATCTTGTCGGCCAGATCGGCCGCGTCGCCAGGTTTGACCAACAAGCCGGTGTGGCCGTCCTGGACCAGTTCTGCCATCGCGCCGAGGCGACTCGTAATAACGGGCAATCCACAGGCAAAGGCTTCCACCAGCACCCGGGGAAAATTCTCGTACCAGATACTCGGCATTAGTAAGTACGCCGCCCGCGACATCGCGGCATAGACTTCAACGGAAGGCTTCGGGCCGTGCAGGTGCACGCCCCGAATTCCGGAGAGGACCGCAGCGTCGGGCCCGTTGCCGATGGCATCGAGTGCGGCGTGGGTCGAACGCAGCGTACGGAAGGCATCGGCGATTGCATGAACACCTTTTTCCCGGGACAGGCGGCCGACGAACAGCGCGCCGTTGCGTGGGCTATCCAGCCGTACCTGAGGGAGATCGACAAAGTTAGGCTTGACCACGATGCGCTCAGCCGGCAAACCCGCTTGAATGAATTTCTTTCGACAAAATTCGTTTAGCGCGACATAGCGGGTGACCGGTTTCTCGTAGGTGCCGAGTGCACGGTTTACGCCGACCATGGCCAACAGTACCGCTGACTGGGCCGCCGAGCCGCGATAGCAGCGATGCATCACACTCCGCCACGGCAGCTTTCCGAGACAATCTTCACAAGGCTTGTCGTTTCTGAGCAAAAAGGCTTGCGGGCACATCAGTCGAAAGTTGTGTAACGACTGCACGACCGGAATACCACGATCGGCAGCGGCGCGATATACCGACGGGGAAATCAAGGGGAACGTATTGTGGCAATGCACGACATCGACACGCAACAGATCGAGCAATGCGCCAACTTCCCTTGAGGAGCGACGTGACCAGATCGTGTCCGCAGCCACCCGTAGCGATGACAGATCAGCGATATCGCGATTGTCGCGTTCGTATTCCCGCACGTCGACGCCGTGCCTACGCAACAAGTTGCTTTCGGCCGCTACAACGGCATCTTCGCCGCCATATTGCAGGTACTTGTTATGGATGATCAGTATCCGCATATTGGCCCGTTTCAAAGTTTGTCACGGCTCAGGGCATGACCGGCCGGTGTATGCGATGCAGAATCCGGAGGCTGCGCCGAATCGGGCGAGCGGGTGCGCCGTTCATGTGCAGCCTCGACCAGCATGGACCCCACCCCCTCGTTGTTCCATACACGCCCTACAACGGTACCCCATGCGAACTCCGAAGCGCGCTGCCGCGCGCCGGCGCGCAGTGTGACCCGCCTTGCCGGCTGCGAGGCGAGCGCGTGCAGTGATTGGGATAATGCTTCGACCACTTGTTCGACGGTCTTTCCTCGTGTGTCGACGATGTGGCCGCACGTTTGGGTGACGATCTCGGCAGGGCCGCCAAGATCGAGACACACTACCGGCAGCCCATGCGAAAGCGCTTCGAGGACTACGTTCCCGCTCGAATCGTGCAGGCTCGGAAACAACAAAGCGTCGAACGTGGCGTAACAGTTCATCAACTCGTGCTGCGGTATCCAGGGCACCCAACTGATCGCATCATCGATACTCAAGGCGGCGGCCAATGCGCGCCACCGCTTACCCTCCGGGCCTTGCCCGATCATGGTGAGCGTCACGTCCACACCATGCTCGCGTAGTTGTTTGACCGCACGCAGGCCGATAACCATACCCTTCAGGCTCAGAAAGCGCCCTACATAGACCAGTCGCAATTGGAATCGCATTCCGTCGCACGTCTGGATTTCGTTGAAATGCGGCGCCGCTTGCACGCCAATCTCCAGCATGCAGCGAGCGCGCGACCGGTGGCGCTCCGGCAACCACGCCAACGAGGCCGGCGTCTTGCAAAGAATGACATCGGCATCGCGATACATGGCTCTGACCAGCGGGTCGTGTCTACAAACCACGTTCGCGATATCCCGCAGCCACTCGCGCGAGCGGGCGGCCCAGGGAAATGCGCGACGTAGCAACGACGGCGTAGCTTCACCACCACCGAGCGGGCCCACGACGAATGGAATGCCGAGGCGTCCCATCAGGATGTCGAAGCACACCAAAGGTCAGGTGATGGACCGCATCGAAGCGCTGTGCGCGATGGGCCTTGCACGCCACGCGGTAAGCGAAAATCTGCCAAAGCAGGTAGTAAAGATGAACGCCACGACCCTTACGTTTCCACCAACGCGCCCACGCCGGCAAATCGTAGTAAATAACCTCCAGCCGGCTCGCATAATCGCGCGCCTTCGGAGCGGCTAACGCGGCTTCAATGGCGGAGCGATTATTGAGCCGCGTCAACACCGACACGCGATGGCCCAAACGGCCCATCTCGACCGCCCAATGCCAGCCGACACCGGCTTCCGAGCCCTTGCCGGGTTCGCAGGCATAAGCGCTGAGCAGGATGCGAAAGGAGGGCGTTGCAGTCGTCGAATTCATTTCACGCTTCATTGACGGGGACGAATAGCGACGATTCACGCCGCATAGCCAGGCGCGACTCGAGTCGCACCAAAATGATTTGGGCAACGTCTGCGACTACCTGATCGAGTGACTGTGTGGCGTCGATCACATGTGCCGCAGGAAGTTGCCGCGCCAGATCCAGATACGCGGTGCGTTGGCGGGTACTCTCGGAAAACGAGACCTCCTGCTTGCGTGCCTGGATGACTTCAGGAGGTGCATCGAGGACGAATATAAGGTCCGGCCGCGGCACGATACCGCCCAGCAGGCGCGCCCATACCAAAGGTGCGCCATAACGATAACGAAGCGGATCAGCAACGATATCGTGGTAATAGCGATCGAAAATCACCAATGTTGAGGAAATCCGCCGCGGGAAAGTCCACAGCAGCGCGCCGATTACGTAACTGGCCCAGAAATGAATGAGCTTGGCGATCGACCCGCTCGTTCCGCGTGGTGGCACGGCATGCGGATCAAGGACCGGTGCCTGATTCGCTTGTGCGGCACGGGCTAGGGGGCGTGGCCGAAGATGCTGATAGTCCACGCGACGAAACGCGTCGCCCAGTTGGTGGCGCACACCCTCGATCACCGAGCTTTTGCCGCATCCATCGGGGCCAAGAAATGCGATCGAAAGGCCGGTCGGCCGCAGGAGGCGGTCTAGCACGCGGCCACGTTCGGCTAGCCAATGGTTCAGGCGTTTCGCTATCGGTTCGGTCGGAGCGTGCCTGTGTAAGACGGCACGCAGTGGCACCACGCATTCACAGAGGCGAGTGTAGTCGCGCGTCAGCAACGCGTTCTCGATCGAGTCCGCGACATGGGCGGGAAAACGCCGATGTAACAGTACCCGAGCCGTCTGCGGGTCTTCACGATAGCGCCGTTCGAGTTCCTCGGCTTGGGCTCCGGACAACGCACCTTTGTCCAGCCTCTTGACCAGGTAGTAGATGAAGGTGTCGGCCGCTGAGGCAACCCAGAAGCCTCCAGCATGCCAGCGCCTGCGCGCGACGATCTCCGCGGCTTTTAGCCATAGACGGCCATGCCTGCGGTAGTCAGTACTCAGGTCAGGTTGAATCATCGCAATCGTGCAAGGTTCTTGCCTCGCGATTACGAACCACGCCGCGGTCGTTTCGTGCTGGATGCACTGAACGAGGCGCGCGTTGCTACGTGCAGCGACTCCGGCAAGCAAGGGCGCGACACGCGCTGCGTCGGCCGGAACCACCATGAAGTCGATGTCCGATGCGATGCTGTCGGGATAGCGGTCGTAGCTTGCCAGTAGGCAGTACCGCAACCGGTTCGTCTCGAAGGCCGCCATGATCTCGCGAAACAGATAAGGATCACCGTTCATGGGGAGTGCCACCGTCCGAGAATGCATTCGATAGCCAAATTTGGCGGGTCCGCATCAAGTGCAGGTACGATTTGATGACCGGATGGCCATACATCAGCGTTCCGTCTGTCACGCAGAAGAAGATCACGATCTCCGCGAGGTAGTTAAGGGTCAGCGCTGCGACCAGCCGTGGGGCCGGCTTACGGCCGGCAACGAAAGCGAAATGCTGCGCGGCGTTGGTCATTAGCCGTTTCACTGCCGGCAAGCCCAGCGAGGGGCGCCGTAGTGTTTCGGAAATCAGGTGGAAATGCAGGAAATCATGTAGGGGGCTACCGTGCGTTACCGCGTTTTCCCAGTCGTATACGGACAGGCGATTGCCAGTGACGCTGATATTCCACGGCGCAAAGTCGCCGTGGACGATGCATTCGGCTACCGGTTCATCGCCACTGAGCGCGGCAATATCGTCGAGCACACTATCGAGCAGCTCGCGACTGGGTTGGTCCACACTGTGATGAATAGCGTTAAGCCGCGCTTTCAAGGACTGGTAGCTGTGCCCATCTACCCAGGCGGGCACGCCCGAGCGGTGGTTGTAGAGTTCGCCGAGGAACGCGCGGTGCATGGGCCCGAAGCGCGATTCGCGGCGTCCGGATGGCAGCACGCTGGTTCTGACGAAGCGCCGGCCTGAGCTCAGTTGGCCATGGTCGAGCAGCGTCGGTACAAAATCGGCAACGATCCGGTGGGAAGCAAGAAGTTCGAGGAACTTTCCTTCGTTGTAGATTCTCTCGTCGGCCAAGGGCTGCAAGGCGATTTTCGTCACCGAGCGGCCGGTCGACGACGAATAGACGGTCAACTTCCGCAGCGGTCCGGGCGAGCCGTAATAGAGTGCGAACTGTTCTTTGGCGATGCCTGCCTCTCCATAAATTTCCGGCAGCGACACGGGCATGGATTTGATCGTCGGCAACAGGCGCAACTGCGGCAGCCAGTGGTCGATCTTGAGCATCAGCGATGCCAGGCCGCGCCGCATGCCGCTTTGCACGAACAGCTGGATCGCTTCACGCACAAAGTCGTCGTTGTTCTTGGGCAAGAGCAAAGGCCGTTCGGTTCTCCCGAACAAGATCCTGCAGTCAAACGGCTCCTGCCGCGCGGTGGTGTCCGGTACTAAAGGTGTCACCGCTGCTCTCCTGCGATCCGGTAGTGGCCCAGAGCCTCGATCAGATGACGTGGAGCACGGTCGAAATACGCGCCGATGAAAAATCTCCACGCTCCGCGGTGCAGGCGTGCAGCGCTGCGCAGCCAAGGCTGCAATGGCGTAAATCTGGCAAGCATCGAGCGCGCCCGGATCTCGGCGTCTTCACGCATGGCCTCGGCATGCAGGGCACGAGTTTTTTGCTCGGGGTAGTAGCGCATGCACGAAAGATATCGACGCAGATGAGCAATTCTTGTCACTTGCGAAAATCGATCCCATAAGTCGGCATCCATCGCCAGGTCAAACCTTGGGTTCAGGCCGCCAACCTGATCGTAGAGTGTGCGACGCCAGAACATCGACGGTTGCGGAATGTAGTTGTGGTCGTAATGAAAGATGAAGCGATTGAATTCGATCTCTTTCTTGGTTCTTATACATTCGCCTTTCCCGTCGATCCACAATGCGTCGCCGTATACCGCTTGTACGTCGGGGTGTTCATCGAAGAATTCGGCGACTGCGTCAAGCGCCCCTGGCAGCAACAAGTCGTCCGAGCACAACCAGCCCATCAGCTCGCCTGTAGCGCGATCGATCCCGCGCGTGAGTGCGTCGGTCTGACCAGCGTCGGGGGTCGAGCGCCAGTAGCTGATGGCATGGTCATAGCGTTTCAGGATGTCAACGCTCTCGTCAGTGGAGCCGCCATCGAACACGATGTACTCCAGGTTGGGATAGCCTTGGTCGAGTACCGAGCGGATGGTCGCATCGAGGAAGCGACCGTGCTGGTAGGAGCAGGTGACGATGCTGAATTTCTTGTGCTTCATCGCGAATCCTCTGTGTTCTTCCGTGTCGTGGGCACTTTCCCTTGTGCATGGCAAATGGCCATACCCAGCAATATGCCGGTGGAGGCCCACAACAGTAACGCCCGGTCAGGTTCAAGCAGAATCGGGTTAAAGGCGTAGACCAACACCCCCGTAAGCGTCATACACACGAGCGTATGTGCCGCTGCAGATCGATCATCGTTCGCTCGCGTCGACAAAATCGTCTTTCTGGCACACGCACCGATTCGGGCATACCCCCATGTGAGAAGTGCGACGGCGAGTAAACCACCGTTCGCGGCGAGATCGAGCAAATCGCTATGGGTGGGCAGATGGCCATGGGCGGCGTCGACTTCGAAGCCGGTGAAAAGCTTGGTAGACGATGTATCGAAGCTCGCACCGTATAGTGGTGAGCTCAGGAATCGGTGGATGGCGTTGGAATACGTGACCATCCGATAGCCGAGGTTACCGTCGGGGCCGACGCTGGCGTGATGGCGCAGGAGAATGGCGAGCACCGAGATGCTCGCAAGCGCAGCGAAGACCATTACGCGCCTCGCCCAGCGCCGAAAGTCCCCGCTTTGCACAAAACGAACGCGCCAATCGACCACCCACAAGTAGATGAGCGCGACGCCCAACGCGATGAAACCGGTGAGCTTGAGAAATACCAGGCCGCCGAACAGATAAAACGAGGTCAGCACAACTTTGCGCGATACGCTGCCAGGTCTCAGCGCGTGATACACGCTTACCGGCACGACGAGAAACTCGAGCTCGTGGTAATAGCCACCCGTAGCAACGTGCTCGGCCAGCATGACGAGGATCATGAAGGCGGCAGCCCACGAAAGGCAGCGCATATACAAGTCGACGACGCGCCAACGGGCAGGGGAGCATACGACGTAAAGTGCAAGACCCGGCGCCGCCAGCATATATATGCCGATAGTCAGGAATGTGTCCGGAACGTTTTCGATAAAACGCGCGTAAAGACTGCCGGCAATGATCCACCCGGCGAGAAGCACCAAGGGCATCGAAAGCCGAAAGAGACCTGCGGTGCGCTTCAGATCGCGTTGCCCAGGCTGGAGCGCGGCGGCGCACACGGCGATCAGCAGTGAGGTGGCGCCAAAGAGCATCGGCAAATGCTTGGTGATGGCGATGCGCTCGAAGGGCAAGCCCGATGGGTTAATTACGAACAGTATTGCCAGCCCGAGCGACCCGATCAAACCCACATCAGTGACGTAAAGGGGCGGTAGGCGCGTCGTGCCAACTCGATGAGTGCTTTTGTCTGCGAAGCCTGTGGCTCGGCCGGAGCGTGTCATGGGATTTGCTTGGGGCGATCCGAGGTCGACGCGCCCAGTAAACTCACGCCTCATGTTGGCTCCGTAGATGAAACAAGCCGGCTGCTCTCGCTCTGCCTGACGCGCGCCGCCGCAAGCAGGAATGCGCATCCGAGGCCGGAGAGATTGCCACATACAAGCGCCACAAGCACCCCGGTGGCCCCGTAACGCTGAGCACACCAAAAGGTCATTGCAGTGGAAACGATTGCCACGACGCAACAACTGATGAAGATCGAACGCGTTGCCGATACGACACGAAAGAAGTAATAGAGTTGGCCCACATAGAACTGGCTTAGGATATACACGCCTTGCCAGCTTAGCAGCGAGGCGAAAGCCAGATAGCTGGCGCCATAGAGCCATTTGGTCAACGGCTCACCCAGCAACACGATGGCCGCAACGATCGGGACCAGCACAACCGTTCCACGCAAGGTCACCGAGCGCAAATAAGACACGACCGCCGCTTTGCCCGCTTTGCGGTAATGGTTTGCGGCACTCACCGGAATCACGTTGTCGAGCGCCTGATACATCGCATTAAAAGGCCCCATCATGTTCTGGGTGGCGCGAATTCCGCCAATCGCTTGGTGACCCAGGAACCCGGTGCCGATCAGAAACGCGCCCTGCGTGCCAACCCACATGATTTGCCAAGACAACAAGTAGTCGAAGCACGCTTTCACTTCGCGACGCAAGGCAGCGAGCCCATGGCGATAGCTTGGCCTGATGCGATTCACTGCATGACCGGCGAAAAACGATGCGGAAGAGGCGAGCGCCATGATCCAGAACACCCGGCTGACCGACAAGAAACCAGCCTGACCGACGCCACCGAGCAATAGCAATAGCAGTAGGTAATTGACCGAGTCGATACCCAAGGCGCCGCGCGAACGCCCCGTGGCAAAGAAGCAACGCCGCTGCCAATCCTGAAACTGGAATGTGACCATCGCGGCGATCAGGGCCGTGAGGCCGTTGGCTTGCGTCAATTCCGGATTGGCGTGGGTCGAAAGCTGACGCCAGGCGAAAGCGACCATCACAAGCGATACGCTCAGTACGAGCGACAGCACGATTTGCAACGCGAACATGCCACTCAGATAGTGTTCGCGCTCTGCACCTTCCAACCTGGGGGCGCCAACAAGCATCGGATTGATCACCAGCGCGCTCTGGCAACCAGTGGCGTATATCTGTGCCATTTGCATCAGCACGAAGCCCCCGAACATTTCCGGGCCGAGGAATCGCGCAACCAATACCCCGGACGCAAATTTGCTGCCGCTGACGATGATTTGGTCAGCCAGCACCCAGTTGGGTCGAACAAGCCAGGTGGAGAGAAACGGTGACATCGTCAGCCTCATAGATCCGCTCCCCCGGTCAACCGTTGCCGAGCGCGGCTGTCCACTGCGCTCATCATGTCCTGCACGAACCGCTCCTGGAGCCGATAGGCCCCACCGCTGCCAGTTTCCTGACTGAGCGTCGAGACACGCACCACCATGCCGTCGGGCACTAGGCCAGACAGCCCATAGGACAACTGAGCGAGCTTGCGACCGATGCCTGGCAAGGTCACGCGGTTGCCGACCGTGATCCAGTAGGTGACAGTTTCGACGCGCGCGCCACGCATCGCGATCATATGCCGCACCGGAATTTTCCCGAAGCCGGTCGCCAAGCTACCGTCTTGGCTGGTCGAAACCTGAAAACCCTGCGCTTCGTAGCAGAACTCGGGTCGATGCAGTTGGGTGCCGGTTTCCTGATCTCGGCCGTAGGCAATCGACAGCATCACGCGTTGGCCCCCGGCGTTCACATAAGTTCGATCCAGCACCTGGCTATAGACCTTGTCAATCTCAGCCTGAACGTCTTCCGTGACTCCGGCCGAGGGGTGGGGCGCCTCTAGCCGCCAGTCAGCGAAGGTTGCAGGCACCATTTGCTGCAGGTCTATCGCCGGTAAGCTGGCGGCCGTCGAGGGATGAGGTCTGAGCACGGCGCCGAGTACGGTCGCCATGGCCAGACTGAAAGACAGCAGGATGCTGCGCCGGATCGCGCGATCCATCATGTGGCCTCCTCGAATCGGCGCAGCCACCCACATGCGAGCAAGCAGTCCAAGCCAACGAATAACCCCATGGCCACTGCGAATACGACGAGGCCTGCCGCTTCATGCAGGTAACCTTCGCCTGCCTGAGCGCCCCAATAAAAGGTGATGAGGGCGAGCGCGTCGATACGCACGACGTTGGCCGCCAAGGCAACAGGAACGATTGAGACGATCATCAGCAGTTGCCTGATATGACCGCGTCCGCCAACCAGATGGAGATAAAGCAGGCCTAAAGCTGCGAGCGAGATTAGCGAATGCAATCCCGAACAGGCATCCGCGACCAGCAACCGGTAAGGGCCCATCAACAGCATCACGCCGGTACGTGCGACGGGATAGCCCAACCACCACAACGACTGGTCAGCCGCGCTCGAAGCCAGCACCTTGAGGGTCTCGGTCATGGTCACGACTACTACGCCGGGCAGCGGAATGCAAAAGAACAGGAAGAGGATGGGGAAACACATGACCCTCAGAGACTGCCATCCGCCGAGGATCAGTACGCCACCCGCGAGCACTGCGATCGCCGAGCCGGCATCGAGTTGGACGATGTCTTGCGAGCGACCCACGGTGTAGGCAAAAAGACCCAATGCCAGCAGACACGAGCCCATGCCGCTCGCCACGAGGTCGGTCACCTCCGAGAGGCGAGCCCGCTTGGTCCAGATGACGAATAGCGTCGCCAGCAGGATCAAGGATCCGTAGCTGCCTTCGTCGGTCTGCCATGCCGTTCGGCCCAGTTGCACAATAGTAGGAACGTACATAAAAAAAATTAGGATACCGAATAGAGTCCAGGCTGGCCTTGTCGTGGCATTCCTGCATACGTCAAGAATTAGGGCGCGCATGATGCCGTCAGAATGTGTTGAAGCTCGAACCCACCAGGTTAACGCCAATGCCATCCAGCATATCGGCGTGCTCGCGCAACCTATCCACGTGCACTTCGTTGCGACGCACGCTAAACAGCGCACCGCCTGCGGCGAGCGAAATCGTTTGCGCGTCGACGTATTGGTCGAGTGCCGGCGTATCGAGGATGATGACGTCGAAGTCCGTGCTCGCAACCTGCAGCATACCTTCGAGGCCTCGGAGCAGGAGTAGCGAGCGTGATGGGTCGGGAATCGGGCCTGACCGGACGATGAAGAGGTTTTCCACGGCATGGACCGGCACCGCACTGGCGAGGAGGGCCACGTCACCGTGCAGCGAAGTCAGACCGGAAGCGTTAGACATGCAAAACAATTCATGCTGGCGAGGCGAGCGCAGGTCGGCGTCGACCAGCAAGGTTCGCTCTCCGGCCTGGGCGAATACGATCGCGAGCTCGGCGGCCAGGCGGCTCCTGCCATCTCCCTTGCCGCAGCTGACGATCGCGAGCGATTTGCAGGGCGCATGGAGGGCGAACCACCGTACGGCGAGCTGGTAACGAAGTTTGCGCAAGACCTCGGCGCGCTTGAGACTGGTGTCGTACGCAATCGCCAGCTCGGGCGAGAGGGCATAGTCTTCCGACCTGGGAAGCATCGCCCGCTGCCGGCGGAGTGCCTCCGCCACGTCGCTCGGGGTTAGGATGCCCAGTTCCATCGCGGCGGAGTTGAACGAAATTTTTCGTTCCACCTGGACTTTCGAAATATCGGTAAGCCTGTCTTGTGCAATCTTTCCGTGGTTCAACCATCCCGAAACAAGCGGTTCGGAAATTCTCGAGACCCAAGAATCAATAATCGTCGCCATAATCGTTACCTGCGCTTTCGCTGTGAGTCCGTTAGGATATTGCGTTTATTTCAGAAGCTTTGGATTGCTCATCACACGCCGCCAGGTTCGTCGCTCCGGCACACAGAAGTCGGCCAGCAGCGGCAGTTCGGCTGTCAGCTCGATATCCCTGCTAAAGCGAACGCGGCGATCGGTGATTTCACGGTAAAAGGCAGCCAATGCGCCAAACGCCGTACCCAGGACCATTGCGAGCGCCGCATAAATCACCGGACCGGGTGAAGGCATCGTCGGTTGGGTCGCGGAACTTAGCACTACAGCGTTTGTCTGCACGGAGCCGCTTTGCAACGTTGCCTGGGTGTAGCGGCGTGATACTTCTTGATAGGCCGCCTCAGCCGCTTGCTGCTCCTGCTCCAACACATTGAGTTCGTTACGCTCCTGATTGATTTCGAGCACCCGCGCCCGCTGAGCGACAATGGCTGTCTTGAGGTCGGCCTCCTGTGCCTTATCGATGCTTTGGCTGCGGCTGAAGCCACTCATGCTGACCTGCTGCTCGTGGGCGAGTTGGGCTTCGAGCGCGTCCAGATGCGACTTGGCCTGGAGGTAGGTTGGGTGATTCACGCCCAGGTCGACAGATGCTTCAGCGACACGCGCTCGCGCGTCGCCGATGTCACTGCGCAATTTGGCGATGACCGGATCGTCCGCGACTTCGGGAAGCTGCAAGGAATCGCCAGCCAGTTGCCGCTTGCTGTTTGCCGCGTACAGTTGCCCCTGTATTAAAGTGAGTTGCTGCATCAGGTCGGCCAACTTGTTTGTTTCGACATCAATGTGGTCCACCGATTCGACAAACGCGTGCGTGCGCCGATAGTCGGCGACACGCGTCTGGATTTGATCGAGCCGGTTTTGTGAGGTCTGGACCTGCCCGCGGAGCCACGTTGCGGAGTCCTGCGCGGGCTTCGCCCTCAACTCAATATTGGTGTCGACATAGGCCGCTGAGAATGCGTTGGCGATCTGGGTTGCCAGACGCGGATCGTCGGACCGAAAGCCGATCGTGATGGTGTTGCTTTCCTTGCCGAGCGAAACGCTAAGGTGTTTCTGAAGTACGTTTGCCAACCACGCCACTTTGTCGCCTTGTGCATCGGTGTGTTCAGTCCAAAGCTCGGTCAGGGCAGGATCCTGATCCATACGCAAAGCCTTGACGACCTTTTGGGCTACGTAGTCGCTGGCCGCTATGTCGGCCTGGGTCGGCAAATAAGTGCCGGGACCATTTGCGGCGAGCACAAAGCCGGCCACCGGATCGGGCAGTGTCGCATCGACGACGACCACCGATTCCGCTTTGTAAGACGGAATTCTTAGGGACGTCAGCGCCACTAGCGCAGCGATGACGAAAAATCCCAAAAGAAACGCCTTGTACCTGACGCGCAAGATAAAAAGAAATTGCAGCAAGCTCACGATATTCCTCTAGAAAATGCTGGAAGGCACGAACAGCACATCGTTCGCTTCTATCGGGGTGTTCTCGGTAGGGTGCGTTTGGCCGATACTGCCGTCGCTGCCGCGCCGATCCAGCCTGAGGCGACTCTCGGAACCGGCAACCGTTGGGCCGCCGGCCTGTGCCAATGCCTGCTCGACCGTCATGCCGCGTGCGATGACGTAACTGCCTGGCCGTTGAACCTGTCCGTAGATGTAGTAGACCGCCGCCGGGGGCACATATACGACGTCCCCAGCCGACATCACCATGTCGTCCTGACCGTCGGGATCGGCAAAGATCGCATTCAGGTCGATCGTCCGGCGAAACGGCTGGGCGTCTCGCTCACCTCGTACGATCACCGTGTCTGCACCAGGGGAACCCTGAGCCGCACCGGGTGTGTTGACGACCAACACGCCCGCGGCCGAGAGCACTTCGGAAAGGCGCGTACCAACCTTTTGCAAAGGGAAAGGCCCCGGATGGCTGACCTCTCCGAGAACAGAAACCTGACTCCCGACGGTCTGAAGTACGATATGCACTTGTGGCTGCTTGACGTAGCCGCCGTCCTTGAGCGCGTCGGCAATCTTGGTTTCGGCCGCGGCGATTGTGGATCCCCCCACCTTGAGCTCGCCGATCAGCGGATAGGTGATCACGCCGCTTTCCGCCACGCGCGTGTCGTACATCAGGTCGGGATACTGGTAGACATAGACCCGGATCGAATCTCCCGGGCTCAGTCGGTAGTCACCCTGCGCAGGTGTCGCGGCCATCGCGATCGGCATCGCGAGCAGCGCCATCAAGGCCATGATCCAGCGTAGCGTCAATCTCATCACTGCGGTTCCCCAGGTTTTTCTGCAACAATAGAAGTGTTGTTTTCGCTCGGCCGGACCTGCCCCGACTTCGTGTCGGCAGACGGGGTGGCGAACTCGTTTAGGTACTGGACACCGGCGCTTGCGCGTAACGATGCCGTCTGCGATTGCAGGTCCTGCGCTGCTTGCTGCCGCGCCTGGTATCGAACGATCTGTGGCTCGGCGGAATCGAACGTGACAGGCTCGGCTCGCGCCGACAACCGCGTGGCCATGACCAGCTCGCCCGATTCCGGGATGACGATGCTGTGGCCGTCCTCGATAGCCTCGGTCGCTTTCTGCAGTTCGGGCGATAGTTCATCCGAGCCGATCTGGCCAAATGTGAGGCGGTACTTGATACCGTGTTGTTCGAGAAACGCCGCGAGATCCGCCGGCGCCAGCTTTCTGGCCGCATCGGCGTCGAGCCCCGCGTGTTGCGGAAAGACGATCTCCTTCATCCAGTAGATCTGCCGCTGTGCGAACGACTGGGGGTGCTGATCGTAAAAGGCTCGCGCGTCATTCCTGTCAGAAATGGCATTGCTGCCGCGTTGGTCAATGATTGACGTTATTAAAGCGCTTTGCAGTACAGATTGTTTGCATAACTGGGCATCCAAAACTGCGTCGGGTGTGCGGTCGAGCTTCTGCCGCACCGCCTCGTCTGCCATCAGATGCTGGTCGATTAGTTCATCGAGGATGCGTTTGCGGCCTGCCGCGGCATCCACCCCGGCAACTGGCGGTTGATGAGCCAGCACCCGTTGCAGTTCGTAAAGTGTGACCTCGTCGGATCCCATTTTTGTGGCAAGCTGTGACGGATCCGCCGTACCGGTCCTGCTGCAACCCAGCAGGCTCAAGCTGAGGCCAAGGGCGGTCATATGCAGCGCGATCCACTCCGACCTCGTCTTCGACCTCTCATTCGACCTCTTCGTGCACTTCATCGTTGTCCCTCTGGTCTACCCGTGCTCGCTGCCGGCGAGCCGATTCACTTGTTAGTTACATCTTGCGTTTCACTAGCTGGGCGAGGCTGTTGCGCACACGCGCTTAGAACGCCAGACTCGCGGTGATACCGACAGTTCTGTCGCTGTAGGCGGTTTCGATCGCGTTCGAGTTTTGCTGCGAGAGCGTGGCGAACAAACCGATCGACGAATAACGGGTTGGCTTGTAGTCCAATTCCACCCGTGCTGCGTACATGCGATCGGAACGCGAGCCGACATTCGTGCCGCCATCTATCCCGCCTTCGAACGTGCGCCATGAAATGCTGCCGGTCGCCGACAGCTTTAATTTTTCGGTGATGTTCCAGATCGGTCCCGCACTAAACATTTCGAGCCAGTAGTCATTGCTGTCGTCCGCCTGGAAGGCCACCACGTTGCGCGAAACAGCCGCCTTAAAGGAGGTGTATGCGCTGGTCTGCCAATTCAATGCGATTTGACCCACCCAGCCGCGGTAATCGCGCTGACCGAAATTGTCGTAGCGCCGATCCACATAGCCGATCCGGGTATCCAGAGTGGTCCACGCCCCAATGCTCCAGTGCGTGAGCGTCTCAGCCTCGCGCTGCTTGTAGCCGTTATCCAGTACATCAACGTAATCGAGCGCGCGCGAAAAGGTGCCGATCGAGTCCCGTACCTGGAAGGTCACGGAATTTCCTTGCCCGGTGACGTAGGAGCCGCCCAATTGAAAGTCCGTCTGGGCGAACGAACCGACCTGCGTGAAAATCGACGGGCTCTCGATGTTTGCGTGCAGCACGCCACCTACCACGTGCCACTGGTTAACGGCATCCCAGTCGAATTTGAACGTCTCGCCCGTATGGATACTCAGGTTCGGTGTGCTGTAATGCTGGAAGTCGTCATAGCTATCGAGCGTTTTCTCGTGGTCGACCCCGAGCTGTCCGCTCAGGCGGCTACCCAGCTGCCATTGCCACATCGCGTTGTAGTTCACCGCGTCGTAGTCGAGGTAGTGTAAGGAATCGAACGTGTAGTGGTTCGCGTTCACATCGGCCTGCACCGCCTGCAGGCCATAGATCCTGTTGAAGCGCAAGTCGGCCGTCTCGGTTTCCATCCAGGTGGAGCCGGTATTGGGAGCCCCTGGCGGAATCACTGAGGGATTCGGCAGCAAGAACAGATTGTCGTCATGCGTCATGGTGACTCCCGTTTGCACATTGAAGCCATCGGTATCGTCGGCTCGTGCACTCATTGCCACACCAAGCAACCCAAGACACGCCAGCGCAATAGCCGTTGGCAGGAAGGCGTTCTGGTGCGGATGCGGATCGTTCCTTTTCCTTACCTCCACGTCAAAGCTCTCCCTCGTGCGAGAAATCCGCATTCGAGGGAGCGACGGTTGTCCGCCCGTTACCGGGTAATACTTGACCGATCAGTTGTGCTGCCAGATACACCACGAACAATGCGTTGGTGAGGAGATACCGCTTCCAGAGCCGGCGGGGCTCCTGCACCAACCGATAAAGCCATTCGAGCCCAGAGGCTTGCATCCACGGCCTCGCGCGCCTCACCGTCCCAGCGTGGTAGTCGAACGCAGCGCCAACCCCGACCAGTAACGCGCCTATCCTCGCGCGGTGGTTGGCCATCCATATTTCCTGCTTCGGACAACCCAATCCCACGAACACCACCGAAGCACCTGAAGCGTTGATCGCATTGACGATAGCGTCGTCCTCGTCGGGCGTGAGCTGTCGGTAAGGTGGTGCAAACACGCCGGCAATCTGCAGTCTTGGAAAGGCCTCTTTCATGGCGACGCACAGCGTGTCGAGGGTGGACTGCCGGTTTCCATATAGGAAAATAGAATTGCCGCGCTCCTGCAAATTGCCGCACAGACGCCACATGAAAGTCGGGCCGTCAATGCGCTGCTGATTTCGGAACCCCATCATTCGCAGTGCCCACGCTACCGGCATACCGTCCGGTAGTGCCAAATCGGCGCCTCTGATCGCGCAACCTGCATCGGCAAGAAACTTGGCAATCACCACGGAGTGCACGTTGCAAAAGCACAGGTAGCGCGATTGCCGAGTCTGGGTCCAGTGGCCCGTCAACTCGAGCAGCTGCGCCCAGTCGAGCGAATCAATAAAAGGCTCAAGAATCCGCGCTCCCCGTCGTACGTTGGTATTGTTCTGGTCCATGTTTTTTTTGCGTCTGCTTTTAACGAAACCGGTCAACCCAGTGTGGGTCCCTTAATCGGCTTTCTCATTGCTACACGACACGCCGATGGGCATCGGCATCAACCTGCGCACTCGTCAATTAACTTGGAAGACGAATGTTGGCGCGATTTGTTTAGTATAAGAAAATATAAATGTCGAATCCGGACAAAGTGTTATCCGGTTTCGCCATGAGCAGATGACCGGCTTGGCTCGTCATTTCTTCGCAAGCTTAATGTCGACGAATCGCGCAACTTTTCTCCATCACTCAGTAGCATTCCATAGAGCGATTTGCTTAAATGTACGGAATTTTATGATGCTCCTCACGGAATCATCATTGAGACTTGAGCAGGGGCGGGGTGGCGCCTGGCGAGTCAATGGTGTGTTCGAAAGGGTGAATCAATATGCGTTGGTGTTTTTGAAGCCATGAAGAATGGTTGCCGCGACGATTCTTATGTCCAGAGCGAGCGACCAATTCTTAACGTAATACACGTCGTACGCGACTCGGCTAGCCATTTTTTCTATCCGGTCCGTCTCGCCGCGGTATCCGTTCACCTGTGCCCACCCAGTAATCCCCGGTTTGGTCAGAAAACGATGGATGTAGCCATTGACGATCTTTTGATACATTGCATCGTGCTCGATAGCATGGGGGCGTGGCCCTACGACCGACATTTCTCCGCGCAGCACATTGATGAACTGTGGCAGCTCATCGAGGCTGGTACCGCGCAGGAACGCACCGACCCGCGTGATGCGGGCGTCACCACGCGTGGCCTGTTTGACGACGCCATCTTTCTCGTTGTGCACATACATCGTGCGAAACTTGTAAATGCGAAACACCCGGCCGTCGGCGCCCGTGCGTTTCTGTCTAAAAAAGACCGGTCCTCGAGACGACAACTTGACTGCGACGGTAATGACCAGAAGAAGCGGTGCCAGCGCGATCAGGGCAAACGCCGCAAATACCCGATCGAATACCTCTTTCACGATCTGTTGTTGAGCAGAGAGCGGCGAGGCGATCAAATTGATTGCCGGCATCCCGAGAAGGTCGATTGCACCCATTTGAAACGGCGTGAAGGCACTGACGTCGGGAAGGAATCGTATATTTACGACGTAGTCGGTGAACTCGGCGAGGATCCTGCGTATGGTCGACTCTTCGAAGAGCGGCAGGGCCAGCCACACTTCGTGCACCCCCTCGGCGCGAACGTGTTGGGCGAACGTTGACAAGTCTCCAAACACGGGAACGGGCGTTCTCCCTCGATGCTTTGCCGATTGCAAGTCAAGTATCGCCGTTGCTCGAAAGCCGCTCGCCCGCGCTGTTTCGATGTTGTGGACTACGTTCCGACAATGCACCCCGTAGCCGACCACGGCGACTTTTCGCAAATCGCGGCCGGCGCGCCGGATGTGCCGAAGCACTGCGTGAGCGGTGATGCGAGAGAGAATCAATGAGCTGATTGCCGCTCCACTCCAATATG
>Ga0302178_10001270_pt1 | contig 21498 bp, 19 predicted proteins | sample I_Palsa_E1_3_FD_198790 | JGI IMG/M metagenome (GOLD analysis project Ga0302178, IMG submission 198790) | Peat permafrost microbial communities from Stordalen Mire near Abisko, Sweden - I_Palsa_E1_3 | ecosystem: Environmental > Terrestrial > Soil > Palsa > Peat permafrost | place: Sweden... | reverse complement strand
GACGCTAGACAGCTCGAATATTTCCTCGCCGTGGCTGACCACCGCAGCTTCAACCGCGCGGCGGCCTCGCTGTATCTGGCGCAGCCTTCGTTGTCACAGACGATCCGCAACCTGGAACGCGAACTGGATGTGCTGCTGTTCCACCGCATCGGCCGCCGCATCCAACTGACCGAGGCCGGCCGGGCGATGATCGAGCCGGCCCGCCAGGTGCTGCGCGACCTGGAGACAGCACAAGCCGCGGCGGAATCGGTGAAGGGTTTGCACGCTGGCCGGCTGGAGATCGCTAGCATGCCGTCGCCCGCGGTACAGCCGCTCGCCACGATCATCGGCGCCTACCTGCGCAGTTACCCGGCCATGCGGGTGGACGTGCGGTCCGCGCCGACGGCCGCTGCGGTGATCGAAGCGGTGCGCACCGGAGCCGTCGAGATCGGGCTGGCGGGCACCGCGACGGAGCTGCTCTCCCCCGACGTCGAGGTGTGTCCCGTCGCGCGGCAGCGATTCATCGTGCTCGCCCCGCCCGACGGCACGCTCCGGCCGGGACGCGGAGTGCGGCTGGAAGAACTTGCCGGGTTTACCGCGATCGTGGCCCCGCCCGGCACCCGGGCCAGGCAGCTGGTGGACGAGGTGAGGGAGCGCGGCGTGCCGCTGCGGATAGGGGTGGAGGCGGCACACCGCGAGGCCGTGCTGCCGCTGGTCCTCCAGGGCGCAGGAGTCGCCGTGGTGACCGAGGCGTGGGCAGATCTGGCGCGCGGCGCGGGCGCGCTCGTTCTGGACCTCGAACCGCCGCAGTACTTGCACATCTGGCTGCTCTCCCGGCGTGCTCCGCTCACCCCGGGGGCCCGGGCCTTTCTCGACTGCGTCCTGCGCTGAACCCTGTCCGATAGGCGTTGCCTTTAAGCCGGGAAGCTAACCGGTCTTGGACGAATGCCCTGCTCAACGGGTTGAATCGCCGATAGGAAAGCAAACATTGATGAGGACGGAGAACACGGTGAGCATTGCGCGGAGACTGCGGATAGCGGTGATCCCGGCGGACGGAGTCGGCCAGGAGGTGGTGGCCGCCGGGCGCGAGGTTCTCGACGCGCTGGCCGACGCCAGCGCAGGGGAATTCGGGTTCGACTGGCACGAGTTCGACTGGGGCTGCGAGTACTACGCGCGGACCGGCCGGATGATGGCCGAGGACGGTCTGGAGGCGCTGCGGGCCTTCGACGCCATCTACTTCGGCGCGGTCGGCTGGCCCGGCGTGCCGGACCACGTCAGCCTGTGGGGCCTGCGGCTGGCCATCTGCCAGGGCTTCGACCAGTGGGCCAATGTGCGCCCCGTGCGGTTCTTGCCTGGCGTGCGCAGCCCGCTGCGCAAAGCCGACGACACCCAACTGGACTGGGTCGTCGTCCGCGAGAACAGCGAAGGCGAATACACCGGGCTCGGCGGCCGCAACCTTTCCAGCCGGGGTCCCGGCAATGAGGTCGCGGTCCAGTCCGCCCTGTTCACCGAGGTCGGCTGCGAACGCATTATGCGCTTCGCCTTCGACCTGGCTCGCACCCGCCCCCGGCGCAAGGTCTCCAGCGTCACCAAGAGCAACGCCCAGCAATACGGCATGGTCCTGTGGGACGACGTCTTCAAGCGCGTCGCCCAGGACTACCCGGACGTAGAGACAGAATCCGTACTGGTCGACGCGATGTCCGCAAAGTTCGTCCTGCGCCCGGAGGACCTGTCCGTGGTCGTCGCCTCCAACCTGCACGCTGACATTCTCTCCGACCTCGGCAGCGCCCTGGCCGGCAGCCTCGGCCTGGCCGCCAGCGCCAACCTCAACCCGGAGCGGCGCTTTCCTTCCATGTTCGAGCCTGTGCACGGCTCGGCCCCGGACATCGCCCGACAGGGACTGGCCAACCCCATCGGTGCCGTCGGCAGCGCCGCCCTAATGCTGGAACACCTGGGCCTGCCCGGCCAGGCCGCCCGCCTGAACGCGGCCATCGAAACCACCGCCGCATCTGGCATCCCGACCCGTGACGTGGGTGGCACCTCCGCCACCGAGGATGTCATCAAGGCCCTGATCGACGCGCTCGCCGGGTGAGCACGCGGGTTGCCGTCGGCCAGGCGGTCAGCGTCTCCGCAGAGCGGGAACCACAGCTCGTTCAGCCCGAAATTGTTCATGAGCCGCCGGGTCCTCCGCTGACCGGACGACAGCCGCAGGCAGCGCCTGAATCGACGCCTAGGCCGAAGTTTACGGCCAATTACTGACCGTAACTTCAGGTTAGGTACAGGCAGCATCGACCAGGAAGATCTCTTCAGGCCGAGGCCCTTCACGGGAATTACCTGGAGTCGGGCGGTGGCCTGCCTGGTCAGCTCCGTAAGCCCGCGTGTCCTGGAGAGGTTGATGGCGTCCTGCAGGTGGGATTGCTTTGCCATGCCGGGCGATGAGATGAATTTCCAGGACGTGCCGCTCCCCACCGCTCGTCCGGTTCTCATGTGAGGCCGGGATCGAACAGGCGCCGCATGGGCTGCTCGGTGACCCGGGCGATCATGTCATAGTCGCTGTCGACGTGCAGCACCTCGGCTCCATGCAGTTCGGCGGTCGCGGCGATGATGAGGTCGGGGATCGGGCGCCGGTGGCCGTTGCCGCCGTGCGCGGCGAGCAGCCGTTGGACCTCCAGTGCCCGGTCCATCACCGCCTCGTTGACCGGCAGCCATTCCAGTGCCCGCTGGCCGGCCAGCAGCGCTTCCAGATCTGCCTGGTTCCGCGCGGAGTAGCAGATCTCCAGGGCTGTCACGTGGCACGCAGCGATGACGTGTGCGGTGCGCAGGCTCAGGAACGCGGCCCGCGCGTGTTTGTCCCGTCTGGCCCACTCCAGCGCGGACTTGTCCGCGAGCAGCACGCTCAACCGCGGCCGCCGTCCCGCCACGCGCCGCGCAGCGGCTCATCGGAAAGGTCGGCGCCGGTCTCGTCGAGGAGCTCGAGCATGCGGGCCGCTGCCCGTTGGTTCGCCACGCGGCGCAGTGCGGCGTTCACGGTCGCCACCTTGCTCTTGGTGCCCAGTTCCTCGCTCGCCTGCGACAAGGCTTCGTCATCAAGGTCCACTACCGTTCTCGACATCAGATCCTCCCGGATAATGATATCGGCTATCCGCGCTAAGTGTATATCAAGCAACGGTGACAGAGAGGACATCAGCACGGCTGGTCTTGACCTCCTAGCGCAGGACGAGATCGGCCGACGAGGCCTGCCCGGAGCGCGTCCTCGCCAGCGTGACAGGGCGTACGGACAGCCCCTGGTTCATTGTCATGGTGCACGCCGCCAGCGATATCGCGGCTGTGCAGGCCGCGGCGGCCAGCGCAGCGGTGCGGTAGGGGTTCATCATCTAGTCCTTTCGGCCGGTTCCAGACCTGGTGGCGCCTGCGGCGCAGGGGCCGTGGCGGAGGTCGTTGTGTGCAACGGAGGTTTCTTGAGCTAGAGGGGAGGCAGGGTCAGTCGTTGAAGGTCACGACCACCTTCTCGGCGGCGCCGGGGGTGAGCGCGAGCTGGAATGCCTCTGTCACCTCGCAGAAGGGGACGCGGTGGCTGATCAGCCGGGAGAAGCGCTGCTGGTATTCGGCGATCTGCGGGATGATCTCGAAGATCTCGGTGAGATAGCCTTGGGATGCGATGATTGTTACCTCGCTGCGCAGCATCGCGCCGAGATCGATGGGCTCGGGCTTGGAGTGCACTGCCACGGTGACCAGCCTGGCGCCCCACTTGGCCGCCCGCAGCGCGGTGCTGACGACGCTGGCGGCGCCGGTACCGGGGTCCGCGTCGACGTAGATGCCGGTATCCGGGCGGGGCTGGCCGACCGCGTTGGTGCTGTGGCCGTGCAGGTCGGTGAGCCGGGCGGTCACGTCCTCGCGGGAGGAGTCGATGACCGCGTCCGCGCCCACGTCCAGGGCTGTCTGCAGGCGCCCGGGGATGATGTCGGCGACCGCGACGTGCCGGACCCCGGCCAGCTTCAGCCATATCACCGTTCCCAGCCCGATGGGCCCGGCGCCGAACACGGCGACCTTGTCCGCGATCCGAGCTTGGGAGCGGTTCACGCAGTGCCGGGCGACTGCCATCGGCTCATTCAGCGCGGCGATCTCGAAGGGCACGGTGTCCGGGAAGACCGCCAGGCTCGTGCCCGCGCGGGCGTTCTCGATGAGCAGGTACTCGCTCATGCCGCCCTGGACCCCGCCGCAGCCGATGATGCCCGACGGCGCGGCCTGCGGGTTGATGACCACCCGATCGCCGGGCTTCAGGCCGGTGACCTGCGCCCCTGTCTCGATAGTCTCGCCGGCCAGCTCGTGCCCGAGCGGGATCGCGGTTATCTGCCCGCCCGGGCCGAGCGGCATGCCTCCTATCTGCACGAAGATGGCGTCGGTGCCGCAGATGCCGCAGGCGCGGACCCGCAGCAGCACGTCCCTAGGCCCGGGAACCGGGCGTCCGGTCTGCTGGCTGGACAGGATGAACGCGCTGAACACGCAGATCATGATGGTGGCGGCGGCGATGATGACCCGGCCGGTGGTGGCCTGGCCGGTGCGGACGGCCTGGCGGTTGTCGCCGCTGGCGGCCCATTCCTCGCGGATCCGGGAGACCAGGAACACCTCATAGTCCATGGACAGGCCGAACAAGACGGCGAGCATCAGCACGGGCAGGAACGATTCGACCGGTCCGGCCTGGCCCAGGTTGAGCAGGTGCAGTCCCCAGCCGTACTCGGGTACCGGGTCTAGGCGCCGAAAACCCAACGGATATGTGGGCGAGGTCTGCCGGGATCATCACTCGGCAAGCACGTCATCGTGCCGGGCTGGCGGGGCTGCGGTGGAGGGTCCGGGACACGGTGGGCCGGGACACGGTGGGCCGGGACACGGTGAACAGTTCGGCCAGATCGGCGATGGAGTAGTCGCCGGAGGCGTGCATGCGCCGCAGTTCGGCCTGCTGCTTGGCCGAGAGCTTGGGCTGGCGGCCTCGGAGTCTGCCCTTGGCCCGCGCGACGGCCATGCCCTCCCGGATGCGCATCCGCAGCAGGTCGACCTCAAACTCCGCGAAGGTGGCGAGGATGTTGAAGAACATCTTGCCCATCGGATCGGCCGGGTCGTAGGGCACGCCGGCTGCGCGGATCGGGGCTCTGCTTTAGTGGCCGGGTGCGGGTTAGCCGGCTGGCTGGATTTCGGTGGGTTGCCAGCTTCGGTCGAAGAAGGCGGGGAGGGGGCTGTAGAGGCGCAGGATGGTGAACCAGTTGCGGCCGGGGGTGGTCTGGATCCAGTTGCCGCGCGGGACGCTGCCGGGCTGGCGGGGGCTGAGCCACAGGGTGGTGGAGCCGTCCGGGCTGGCCTGGGCGGCGGGGGTGGGGTAGGCCTGGGATCCGGCACGGGGGTAGCGCTGGCCGGTGACGAGCATGGAGCGGGTCTGGTTGTCATAGACGGTCAGCGACCAGAAGGTCTCGGCGGGGATGCCGGGCCGCAAGGTGAGTGTGTAGGTGCGGGCGCCTTCCAGCGGGGCCCGGTTGGCGCCGACGGTCGCGCCGATGTACTGGGAGCCGATCCGGGGCAGGTTCATGCACATGGCCGGGGTGATGCCGGTGGCCAGGTAGAGGAAGGCCGCCCGGGCGTTGAGGAGTTTGGCGCCGCTGTCGGGATAGGCCTGGATGCCGTCCTGGGTGACCTGCGGCGGCGGGGTCTGGAAGCTGTAGCCCCCGGCGAACAGCGGCGAGGTCCACTGCGATCCAGTGCGCGCTCGCGGCGGGCTAGCTGGCTGATGAACGGCCGTGGATACTGGAGCACAAGGATCCGGTTTCATCGTCGCAGCGGCTACGAGGGGAGAGCTTGCGTGCGTCTCCCGGTCTTCACGTCGCTGCAGGGGTACCGGCCCGGGTGGCTGCGCGGTGATGCGGTCGCGGGGCTGACGGTCTGGGCGGTGCTGGTGCCCGAAGCGCTGGCGTACGCCTCCATCGCCGGGGTGTCCCCGGTGGTCGGCCTGTACGCGGCGCCGGGCGCGCTGATTTTTTACGCGGCGTTCGGCAGCTCGAAGCACCTGGTTGTGGGGCCGATGGCGGCTACTGCGGCGCTGTCGGCCGCCGCGGTCGGCGATGTCGCGGCGGGGAAGTCCGGGGCGTTCGCGACCCTGACCGTGGCGCTCGCCCTGACCACCGGGGTGCTCGCGCTGGCCGCGGGCCTGCTGCGGCTGGGGTTTGTCGCGAACTTCATTTCCGAGCCGGTGCTCAAGGGGTTCATCGTCGGCCTGGCGCTGACCATCATCGTCGGGCAGGTCCCCAAACTGCTCGGCGTGAAGAAAGGCTCGGGGGACTTCTTCAGCCAGCTGTGGTACCTGCTGACCCACCTCGGCGAGGCGGGGTGGCTGACGGTCGTGGTGGGCCTGGGCTCGCTGGCCGTGGTGCTGGTGCTGCGCCGGGTCGCGCCGGTGGTGCCTGCCCCGCTGGGGGCGGTGCTGGCGGGGATCATCGCGGTGCACGCCTTCGGGCTGCAGCACCATGGGGTGGAGATCGTCGGCCACATCACCGGCGGGCTGCCCTCGTTCGGTCTGCCGCACGTGCCAGGCGCGGACTACCTCAAGCTCACCGGCCCGGCGGTGGGCGTCATGCTGGTCGGGTTCGCTGAAGGGCTAGGCGCGGCCAAGACCTACGCGGCCCGCGACGGCTACCAGATCAGCCCGAACCGGGAGCTGGTCGGCCTGGGCACCGCGAACCTGGCCGCCGGGCTGTCCAGTGGCATGGTGGTCAACGGATCGCTGTCCAAGACGGCCGTGAACGGCTCGGCCGGGGCCAGGACGCAGGCTTCGGGGCTGGTCGTCGCCGTGCTGACCGTGATCACGCTGTTGTTCTTGACCGGGCTGTTCGAGGACCTGCCGGAGGCGACGCTGGCCGCCGTGGTCATCGCGGCGCTGATCGAGCTGGTGGACGTCGAGGCGCTGCGGGCGCTGTACCGGGCCTACTCCTCCCGGCTCGGGCAGATCTACGGCCTGGCCGCCCGCGCGGACTTCATCGCCGCGGTCGCCGCGATGCTCGGGGTCCTGATCTTCGACACGCTGCCCGGGCTGATCATCGGGGTGGCGGACTCGCTGCTGCTCCTGCTGTACCGGGTGTCCCGGCCGCATGTCGCCGTGCTCGGCGAGATCCCCGGCAGCGGCGGCCAGTGGGCCGACACGGCCGTACACCCCGAAGACCAGGCCGTGCCCGGGGTCACTGTGCTGCGGGTCGAGTCCGGAGTGTTCTTCGCCAACACCGATCATGTGCGCGCAGCGATCGAAGACGCCGCCCGGGCTGACGGCACCCAGGCGGTGGTGCTGGACTGCGAAACGATGCCGTTCGTGGACGTGGCCGCCGCCCGGATGCTCAACCAGCTGGCCGCCGACCTGCAGCGCCAGGGGGTACGGCTCGTGCTCGCCGGGGAGATCGGCCAGGTCCGCGACATGATCGCCGCGGTCAGCGGCAACGACCAGACACCGGAGTACCACCGCACCGTGCACGACGCCGTCCACGCAGCCCAGGCCGCCCCCGCCGGAACGCCCGCCAGCGACAACCGCCCGCCAAGGAGCAGCGATGGGTAAGGCCATCGGAGGATCGCTGCCGCTCGCAGTCGGGATCGCACTCAGCCCGATCCCGATCATCGCCGTGGTGCTCATGCTCACCAGCCGCAAGGCCAGGGTCAACGGCCCGGCGTTCATCCTCGGCTGGCTGATCGGCCTGGGCATCATCGGCGTGATCGTGCTGTCCCTCGCCGGAACGGGCGGGGCCAGCAAATCCGGGTCCCCGGCCGCCTGGGTGAGCTGGGTCAAGATCGCGCTCGGCGTCCTGCTGCTGCTGGTCGCGGCCCGCCAGTTCCGGAGCAGGCCGCACGGTGGCGAGGAACCGCAGATGCCGAAATGGATGGCCACGATCGACAAGACCACCCCGGCCGCGGCGCTCGGCCTGGCCGCCCTCCTGTCCGGCGCTAACCCCAAGAACCTGCTGCTGGCCGTCGGCGGCGCCGCCACGATCGCCCAGACCGGCATCCCCGGCGGGCAGCAGGCCATCGCTTACCTGGTCTTCGTGCTCATCGGCACGCTCGGTGTCGGTATCCCGGTCGGCATCTACTTCGCCATGGGCAAGCGCTCGGAGAAACTGCTCGCCGGGCTGAAGGACTGGATGAGCGCACACAACGCCGTCATCATGTCCGTCCTGTGCCTGATCATCGCGGCCAAGCTCATCGGTGACGCGATCAGCTCCCTGGCCGGGTAACGCATCTTCGCCCAGTGCCCGCGGATGTTTGCCGACCTGTTCATCGGCGACGGCCGGGTCGGCCAGGCCGTCGACCGGGACAGCCAGCCCTCGATGCCCTACCACGCATCTGCCGCCGTCGCGGGCGGCGAGTACATACGCGGGTTGGTGACGAAACCTTGCCGGCGTCTCATCACGCGGAACACGCATTACAGGCGAGGTCTCCGCCAGCACTGCCGTCGTCCGGCCCTATGGTCCCATCGTGTTACTGCGCGCTGCCTGGTCGCGGCCGGAAGCGGAACGACGGGCAGTCGCTGGTGTCCAAGTGGCGGCGCTCTGCGACGGCAACCGAGCGCTCGATGAGAGGCTCGGGTACGCCGGCTTGCTCGCCGTTCCAGCGGACCCATTCCGGCAGCAGCTCGTACGCGGCGGGCGTGGCGGGCTCCTCCGGCAGCCAGTCGTCATCCATGTAGGCAAGCAGGGCCCGGACGCGATGCGGCGAGACCGCGTTCTCGTATCCCGGCAGCGTTCCCGTGACCCAGTCTCCGGCCAGCCACTGGACCGCCTCGCCGCTCGGCTCACCGCCGTGACGCCGTACGTGCCAGTCGCCGAACGCCTTCGCCATGACCTCGGCCGTGGTGGCATGATCACGGTGCGAGCCGCTCTGGTCTGGCCACTGGTGGCCTCGCATGGCCATCGCGTCGGCGATGTCGTGGATGCGGCGGTTGACGCGGAACAGGTTGTCGGCGTAACCGCGCGCCTCATCTCCCCGGAATGGCCCGTTCGGCGACACGTCGCAGCGCACCAGGAAGCCGAGCCGCGAGTAGTCCGTCACCGGTTCAGGGCGGGCGGTACGGGCCGTGTCACCCTTGCTTTCCCGCCAGGCAGCGGCCGCCTGATCCAGCGAATCAAAGACGGCCGCATCCGCCGGGGTGGCGGTCACGCAGGCATCGATGTCCAGGAGGAACACATGCGGGTCAACGCCCCCACGGTAGCCGCATTCGGCGAGGACGGCGAACCTGGTGCGGTAATCGTCGCACATCACCCAGATTCCGCCAGTGACCGCTCCGTCCGGGCACAGCCCGAGCCAGTCCGGCGCCTCGGATGACTGCGGCCGCATGAGCGCGCGGCCGGCGTCCTTTACCGCCTGCATGGCCACCGACCGCAAGGCGGGCGAGCCGATGGCCGCCAGACCGTGCAGCAGCCGCCACGGCGCCTGCCAAGCGCCACCCTCGCCAGCCGCCTCCGCCTTGACGCGATCCGCGGCGCCCTGGACGAGCTCCTCGAACCACCACTCGAACCACAGGCCCCTCTTCGCCTCGTTCAGCGCCCAGTACACCTCGGCTCCGGTCAGCTCGGTGACCGCCTGCTCGAGTTCTCGCGGGCCGGCCGCGGCGATGACCGCGTCCTGGTGGCGAAGGATTCTCCCGATTGACGGGCCGAACCACGCCGGGCGCTCCCGCGGCCCAGTGAGCTGATCCACCAGCGCTGACAGCGTGCGGGGCCCCGAGGACGGCTGCCCAGGCTGGGAGCCAGCAGCCAGGAGATCCGCGAATTGCGTGTCCTCGCGCTGAACCGCGGCACTGGTCGGCCGCCGCCGGGACTTCTGCGCCTTCTTCTGCTTCTTGCTCTTGCGGCCACGGGACACCGGAGACATGCTCAGCAGCGTAGCGCCACGAGATGGGTTCGCATCGTTCATCGTGCAGCTTTACCAGGCGCGACCGCACGCACCGACCGGACCCAGTGCTCAGCGAGCTCTCCTGGCTCGCATCGCAGCGGCGAATGCCGCGTCCGCCTGAGGTGACGCGCCTGAGGCGGGCCACCAGCGCTGCCCGGAACGTGTGAACGGGTACCAGCGCCCGTCGGGACCGTGGCGGATCTGGATTCCGCTCACCGTGTCGGTGAGGATTCCGGCGGCGGCATCGAGTTCCGCCGTCACCGCAGGGCGGGTGACCCGCCGGGCAGCTTCCTCCACGCGCTCGTCGGCGAGCGGGGTGGCGCCGATTGCAGCGTGCACTCCGGCCGTACCGCCGTGCCGGAACGCGAGCAGGAGCCGCCTGACGTCGGCCTCGGCTAGCCCGGTGTTCCTGGAGATCGCCTGGTGCCGTTCCGGGGTGGGTGCCTGAGCGAGCAGGCGGATGGCGTCAACCATCGGATCGTCGTCTCGCGGATCCGGTTCTCCGCCGCCGATCGCGGCCGCCCGGCGGGCCGCGTCGCCGACGATCAGCTCCAGCGTGTCAGGATCCGGCAGCGGCGCCGGGCCCCGCTCGGCGAGCCACTCAGGGGTGGTCACGGCGTCCCTCCGGCACCGAGCCTGACGAGCTGGCCGAGTTCTTCGTCGGTGAGTTCGGTCAGCGACATCTCGTCTCCGGTGAGCAGGCGGTCAGCGATCGCGCGCTTGTGGCGCAGCAACTCGCCGATGTGGTCCTCGACTGTGTTCTCGGCGATGAGGTGGTGCACATGGACGGTCTCGCGGCGCCCGATGCGGTGGGCGCGGTCGGTGGCCTGATCTTCCACAGCGGGGTTCCAGTGCCGGTCGAAGTGGATCACGTGGTCGGCGCGGGTGAGGTTGAAACCGACGCCGGCGGCGCGGACGGACAGGATGAGGCACTCGCCCTCGCCGGACTGGAACCGGTCCACGATCTCCTGGCGCCTGGCGGCCGGGATACCGCCGTGCACGATGTCGGCGGACGTGCCCCGGGCGCAAAGGTGACCAGCCAGGAGATGCGCCATGGACACGTAGCCGGTGAAGATGAGAGCCGCCTCACGCCGTTTTGCTATAGCGGCGAGCAGGTCGTCGACACAAGCGAGCTTGCCCGAGCGAGCCGCCTCGGCGTCGGCGTCCCAGCTGTCGGGGCGCTCACGCAGGTAATGAGCCGGAGAGTTGCAGACTTGGCGGAGCGCCTGCAGCATCCTCAGGATGAGGCCGCGACGCTGGATGCCGCTGCTCGCGCTGATGCTGCCGAAGGTGTCGCGGGTGATGGCGGTGTACAGGGCCCTCTGCTCGGGGGTCAGCTCGACGAGGTGGTCGCTGACGATCTTGGCGGGGAGCTCGGCGGCGATGGCCGGGTCGGTCTTCCGGCGCCGCAGCAGAAAGGGACCGACGAGGCGGTTCAGGCTTTCCCCGTTCGTCGTCGCCCGGAAGGCCTTCGCGGTCCCGAACAGGCCTGGGTTGGTCCAGTCCAGGATGGCCCAGAGATCGGTAAGGCCGTTCTCGACCGGCGTGCCGGTGACCGCGACACGGAGCCCCGCGTTGAGCTCTCGGAGAGCCGCGGCCTGCATGCCGCGCGGGTTCTTGATGTTCTGCGCCTCGTCGGCCACGGCCAGGTCGAAACAGATCCCGCGGAACTGGTCGACGTCTCGCAAGAGTGTTCCGTAGCTGGTGAGAACGATGCCGTCGGTTGGAAGCCGGTTCAGGTCGCGGGCGGCGCCGTGGTGGCGCGTGACCGGGACGGCGGGCGCGAACCTGGCGATCTCCCGTTCCCAGTTGGTGAGCAGGGATGCCGGGCACACCACCAGCGTGGGACCCGCCGACCGGTGCAGGTGGAACGCGATGATCGTGAGCGTCTTCCCCAGGCCCATGTCGTCAGCGAGGACCGCACCGAAGCCGAGCTCGGTGATGCCGGCCAGCCACGCCACGGCTCGCCGCTGGTAGTGACGCAACGAGGCCTTCAGCCCGGAGATGGTGACCGGTTCGTCCGGCTCGCCGGGTTCCGGCCCGCGGGAGCGGGCGAGGAGATCCGCGAGGCGTCCCGTGGCCGCGCAGTCGAGGGTGTCGGCGCCGATCTGGATCTGCCCGGTGAGGGCGGCGCCGACCGCCTGGGACCCGGTGATGGCGGGAAGGTTCGGGTCGCGGGCCCGATCCCGGGATGCCGGGTCGATGACCACCCACTGGCCGCGCATCCGGATGAGTCCCTGCGCCTGGGCGACGGCTGCGGACTCCTGCTCGGTGAGCGCGGCCTCGCCGAGCCACAACCCCCAGCGGACGGCGACAGTGCAGTGGGCGGATACCGCTCCGGCGGCACGGGGCACGAGGACCGCGCGGGCGACCAGGCCGCGGGCCACGTTCTCCGGCCACTCGATGCGCACGCCCAGGCTGGACAGTTCCCGGCCCGCGTCCCCGGCGAGCGGGGCGACGGCGCTCCCGCCTAGCCGGACGGGCCCGCTGGCGAGGTCATCGAGCGGCGGCCAGACCCGCCGGGCGCGGCGCGCCATGCGCAGCTCCGGGTATCCGCGATCCCGCGGCAGCAGTTCCCCGGTGATCCCGTCGTCCTGGATGTGCAGCCTGATCGTGAGCGGCCGTCCCGGGCGGGGGTCGGCACGCTCGGCGCACCGGTCAGCCCACTCGGCGACCTCGCCGGGCAACTGCGCGGGCCGGCCGGCGTAGGGGGCCGGTCCGGTGACGAGGGCGGCTCCCGGCGGCCGCAGCAGGTGCTCGGCGACCAGGTCGGTGAATTCCCTCGCATCCGCTTCGTCAAGGGTGCCGTCTTCCCCGGCGAGAACGCCATCGGGCAGCACCAGCGCCCACCGGTCGTACCCGGCGGCGTCCACGGCGGGATAGACATCACGCCGGGCCACCGCGGCCAGGACAGGCGTGGCCAGGTGCGCCCAGGCCCGGACGCTCGGGTGGACGCCCTGACTCCGGACGCGGGCCAGCACCGTCAGCAGGTACGCGGCCGGGACCGGGAGATCCGGCAGCTCCTCGGGCAGCGGCCAGCCGTCGGGAAGGCTCAGGTGGAACTGTCCCCTGGCGTACCCGATGGCACAGCCGGCCGCCAGGAGACGGTCGGCGACGCCAGCCGGACTGGTGGCGTAACGGGCGACAGCCTCAACGTGCGACGGCGGAGCAGGTATGCCTAGGCCGGTCAGCTCGGCGAGCAGGGCTTCCGCCGCGGCGGCCCGGGCCGCTGCCTTGGTACGTCCCTGTCCTGTCCCGGAGATCTCTCCGTCGGCGTGGCGGCAGGTTGCCGAGCAGGTGAAGACCGGATCGTGCGCCGGCCCGGCGGCCGTAACGGTCAAGCCCAGCTCGGTGAGGGCACCGACCTGGGCGCGTTCGTTGAGCTCGGTGAGCGGGTTGCGGCCCGCCGTGGTCACCCGATCCTCGTCCGCGAGCGGCGGCAGGAGGTCGGCCAGGAGCGCGAGCGCGGCGGCCGCCTGGGCGGCCCTGGTGGTGGCGGCACGGCCGGGAGCACCCACGTGGGTACCCTCCTGGATCCAGTCGTGGTGCGGAAGGACAGCGACGACGACGCCGTCGGTGATGGTCGCGTAACGGACCGGCGCCTGGCCTCGCGACTGGGTGTACAGCGAGAGGACGCCGCCGGCCAGTTGCGGGCTGCGGGTGAGCTGCTCCCAGGCGATCTTGCGGGCGGCGGCCCAGGCGACGGGGTCGGCGACCAGCAGCAGGTCGTGCAGCTCTTGAGCGGACAGCCGTCGGGCCGCGAGGCCCTCCGCGAGCCGCGGGGCAGGGGGCGTCCCGTCACGTATCGCCGCCAGCAGCTCATCGGGGCCGACTGCACCGGATTCGGTATCCGGGTCCAGCGTCTGGCCGGCCGGATCGGGCAGGCCCGCGAGCGTCGCGACGAGGGACAGGGCGGCGAGCTGGCGAGCCGTCTTCTTGCTCACGCCTCGTCCCGGCTGTCCGGTGACGGGCTGCCCATCGACCGTGAGGGTCGTCCGGGCGGTGAAGCCAGCCCCGTCAGCGGCTTCCTCGAACGCGGCCGGGGTACCGAGCCGCTGGGATTCGAGATGAACGATCGTGACCGCCATGTCGGGCCGCTCAGTCAACGCAACGAGAGCAGCTTGCCGGACAGAAGCCCATTCGTCGCTGCGTCCAACGGTGAGAAGGACTAGGTGCAGTTCCCGGGCCTGCAGCACACCGCCGGCGAGGCGGCGCTCCGTCTCCCGGACGGCGGCCGCGGGGACGGACTCGGCCCGGCATGCGGTCTTGAGGGCGGCGAGGAAGTCATCCGGGGTAAGGGCCGTCCAGTCCGGGGCACGATTCGCCTTGTCCCCTGGCGCCCGCGCCGGAAGGAGGGCGTGGTGCCGCCGGTCCCTCAGGCGGGCCGCGAGATCCACTGGACTGGGAGCATGCGGTGATGCGGGCACCAGATGATTATGCCGACCCTCGACGACTTCCGCGGCCCGGTGGCCGGCACTCGGCGTGCAAGCTGGTCCTGGCGAGCACCCGGACAGCCCTCGGCCGACATGCGCGTTGTCAGCGACCGCGGCGTTTACCCGGGCGGGGACGCCGCCGGGGAGCGTTCCGGACGGTGCGCGGCCGGGACTGCGCGCCGAGGATCGGCTCGGCGACCAGCACCCGGAAGTCCTCAAGCGTCTCGCGCGCCGGAAAGCCGCAATCACGCACAGCGCGGACCACATCCTCCCGCTGGGAGCGGGACAGCTCCCCGAGCTGTTGCCGTACCGCGCCGGGACCCCCGATCTCCAGGAACTCCAGCAGGCTTCCAGCCATCAGCCAGGCGGCCTCCGCCGAGCTCACCTCCCCGGGTTTGCGGTCCTGCTTCTCCGCGAGCAGAACGACCGGCCCGAGCTCCGGGTCGCGCGACAAGCGGGCCGGCAGTTCGTCTCCCTCCGGGACAGCTGTGACGAGGGTCTGCAGCAACGCGACCCGCCGGGAGACGAACGGGCAGTCGCGGATCGCCTGCACCAGCGGGTCCAGCGAGCCGCCGTGCGCGGCCCGCCAGATCGCGATCTCCTCCACCCCCGTCTCGGGCGTGTAATGCTCGGCGACCGTGCCGAGCAACTCCGCCGGCGAGGCGTCCGCTAGCTCCCCGACGAGTCCGGCTTCCCTGCCCTCGGCCAGCATGCGCTGCCGCATCGCGCGGGTCCCCAGCGGCGTGAGGCTCACCAGGCGCCCGGGCTCGACCAGCCGCTCGCGCAACGCGGCGGCCCGCTCACCGCTGAACGGGCCTTCACCGAACACCGCGCTGGCCACGCCATGCGTCGAGGTCACCGCGCCGAGCGCCTCGAAGGCATCGAAAATCTGCTCCACGTCGTTGTCCACCCGCCCCCGCAAGCCCATCTGACCGAGTGGGCTGAGGGAGCCGACGTCGAAGTGAGCCCGGACCGTGTCCCAGACCAACTCCGCCAGCCGGGCCACCGGCACCGGCTCCTTCATGCTGTAGATCGCGGCCAGCACGTCGGGCACGATCACGTCATAAAGAAGCCCCACCGGCGAGGGCGGCTCATCCGCCCACATAGGACGGCAGACGGAGTCGCCGAGGCCCAACGCCGCCTCGAACGCACGCTGCCACAGGGCCTCGGCGTGAGCCAGCACCGGCCCCGCCTTCGCCACCGGCACCAGGCGCGTACCCTGCTTGCGGACCAGGCGCGCCTTCTTCGCCCAGTTCACGATCAGGTCCAGGCCCGGAAGCTCGGCGGCGCTGTGGAATCTCAGGCCCTCATCGCCGGTCCCGAGCAGCGTGACCAGCTCACGGGCGTCCGCGGGCCTGATATTCCCGGCCGACGTGAGCGCCCGCCCCTTCGGGCCAAGCCAGTCCGCGAAGTCTCGGAGTTGCCCGGCAACCTTGCTGCGCTCGGCCGCCGCGGCAAGTTCCGCCGCAGCCGGCAGGCTCACCGGAAGCTGGGCGAACTTCCGCTCCAGGCCCGGCGGCCCGAGGTGCTGCCTCATCGCCTGCTCCAGCAGATCCTCGTCCAGCGTCACCCGGCCCGCCTGAAGGTCGCCCAGGAAGGCGGTCATGGCCCCGGAATCACCGATGCCCACGCCGCGGTCCCGGGCGGATATCGCCACCCTCTTCGCCATCCCGTACCGCTCCTGGTCACCGATCGCCTCACCGAACTCCTTCGCGGCGGCGTCGATGGCATCCTCGTCGTCCTCGACGGCCGCGCCCCGCGCGTCGCGCAGCCCGTGAGCGTCCAGGTAGCGGAGCACAGTCCGGAGCGTCTCGGGCGCGTCCAGCAGGTCTTCGTCGGGGGCCGTGATCTTCTCCGGGATCCATTCCAGCAGCGCCCGGCGTACATGCGCCGGGTTCCAGTAGCCGAGCCGCCCGTCCGGGCTGAAGTGCCGCGAATCCAGCAGCGCCCCGGCCAGTGGAGGCGACATCACCAGGCCATGCGCCTCGGCCCAGGCCCCGCACCGCCTCAGCAACAGCTCACGGGCCGCGAGGTAGGCGTCGGTTTCCTCGATCTCGTAACAGGTACGCACTGCTCAACCCTAGCCATCCGAGCACGCTCCCGACCACGCGCTCCGCGATCCCGTCCGGCACCGACGAAATTTGCACTGCGCAAAGCCCTCGGACTCCTGGGGCGCTCGTCCGCGTGAATCTCCGTAGGGACGAGTGGTCCTACCGCAGATGGCTTGCCGCTCACGGAGGACGGCGGACCGACGCCGGCCTGCGGCGCATGATGCGGTTGCTGGTCGCTAAGCCAGGAATGGGTTGCGGACCTGGACGCCCTCGTATTCCTGGCCGACGTTGAGATCCTCCGAGTGCAGGGTGCCGCAGCCGAGTTCCTTCGCGCTACGGAGGATCATCGCGTCCCAGAACGACGCCCCGGTCCGCTGATGGATATCGATGGCCGCGAGCGCGTCGCCAGCAGCCGGGGCGTGCAGGTGCCAGTGAGCCAGGTCGTCGATGATCTGCGCGGCTGCCGGAGCGCCGAGCGGCTTGGGGATCTTCCGCGTCGTGGTGACGAAGAACTCTTGCAGCACCTGAAGCAACGCCAACGACAGCAAGTTACCCGTCAGTCACCTACAAAATGGACGCGCACCCACCTGCTTGCAGGTGGGCCTGGTTTGTCGGCGGGCGGCGCTCTGGTAGCGGACAGTCCGGCAGCTCACCCCCGCCCGGATGCGGAGCCACTGCCGGGCGATCCGGATCACGCCATCGCAGAACAGCGGTCGCGCTTCAAATGCACGGGCGTTCGTCCGGGTCAGCGCCAGCCACCCAGCGTCGCTCATCGCCGCACAGGAATGGAAGGCACGCGGCCCAGTGGCGAGGAGACGCTGACCGATCCGGGATCTCGTACTGGCCGCCGCGACGCTCCAGGACCGGAGAGCACGGCCCGGTGGAGTCGCTACTGGCGACGGTATGCACTCGAATGATGCCGAATGTCCTGGACCGCGACCGCGTGCTTTCCCTCGTCGATGCGGTAGATGACCCGCCCGATGCGAGAGCGCATGAGCAGGCAGTTCACTGACCGGGAGCCGAAGGCTACCGGGATTCCCGTGCCGTCAGGACCGCAGCCCCGCCAGGTAATGGAAGTTGCCGTCGCCGACGTTCCGGCGGAGCGTTTGCATGATGCGCCACGTGTCGTCATGCGGGCCTTCGATGTACATGGGCATCCCGTCCCTGCCGAACTCCAGGTCGCACACGCCGTCCCACTCACCGAGATGCCCCGCGGCCTTCGCGAAGTCCGCGTGCGGCTCGAACCCGAGCCCGCGAGCGTACCCGACCGCGCCGAACACGATCCGCTGGGCGAGAACCAGCGGCACCTCCACGGGTTCCCCCGGATAACCGCGGAAGGCATCAGCACAAAACGACGGGAGCTTCCTCCTCTCGACCGGCTTCGGCCCCAGGACGTTCTTCACACCCAGGCACCAGGTGTCGACCAGGAACTCGCACACCCGCGCCGAACTGCCCCGCTCACGGGCAACGACGACGATGACCAGCCCAGATTCCCCTGCCTCGGCTGCCCCGGTGTCCGGCCACTCCGGGTGGCCGGTGAACTGGACGCTCGACGACCAGCCCTGGTTGACCCAGCAGCCGATAGGTGGCGCCTCTTTCTCCTGGGGCTCGGCAGCGGCGAGCCGCCGGATCAGCGGCGTCACAGTCGCGGGGCGCACCTTGAGGGCGCGGGCGATCTCCTTCGGTGACCGTCCGCGAGCGCGGAGCTCGCGGACACGTTCCAGCAGTTCATCATCGGGCATTCCACCATGATCCCGGATACCGGCACCCCGGCACGCCGCGTTCGGCGCGACCGGGGAAATCATTCCGGCGGAGCCCAGCGGGCGCGGGCCTTCTCCAGGAAGCTTGGCTCCGGCTCGGGAGTCACTCCCGTGACGACCTTCTCGAACTCGCGGATGAAGCCGGCCTTGCGGTAGTGGTTCGCGCGCACCTGGTCCACGAGCTGGTCCCAGCAGTCCGGGAGCCCGGCCACGGCGAAGCACCTCTGCGCTCGGCCGAAGTATTCCACCGCAGCAGCGTACTGCTTGCTCTTGCCCGCTTTCAGGATGTCCAGACCGAGCGCGCGCCACAACCGGACGGCTTGTTCCGGGTACGACTCATCGAGGGCTTCCGCCGCCTCAACGGTGCGGTAGCCCGCGTGACTCAGGTGGTCGTCGGTGCACTGGTCGATGACGCAGGCAAGACGCGCGGTCTCCTCCGTATCGACCAGGAGCGGGAGCAACACCGATAGCGAGGCGCCCGACTGAACGGCCGCCTCGATCGCCCTGTCGTGCCAGGTCGCGCGCGCGGTCTCGGGAACCAGCTCCATGAGGGTCTGGTAGCTGTAGATGGTCGGGACCTGGGTGAAGTGCGACCATTCGTTCTGTATGGCTTCGTCATGGCGGCCGAGCACGGTCAGCAGTTCGCGATGCTTCGCCCGGAGGTCGTAGCTGGTCTCGATGCCGAGGCCGCGTTCGGTCCAGGTCAGCGCCGCCGCGGGGTCGTCCTTCGCAGCCAGGATGGTGGCCATCGCGAGGCAGTCCTTGGCGGTCAGGCCGGATCGTTCCGCCAGCGCAATGTACGCGCCGGCATCGCGCTGGGCGATGTAGACAGCACGAAGCAGAGTGTCGATCTGACGCTGGATGAACGCTGGCTCCGTTCCGGTGTCGAGGAGGCGCTTGAGGTGGCCGGCACATGCCGCCCGCCCTGCCTCGTCGAGGGCCGACGCGATGTCGTCCTCAACGTGCGACCAGAACCCATACTGGTCCCCCGCCATCCACCTGAGCAGCCGGGCCACGGTGTCCGCCGGGTCGGCGGAGACTGCCTGCCGGGCGGTCACCCAGCGGGCGAACAAGCTGCCGCCGAACACGCCGAAATACCCGCTCGAGTCATCGACCTCATCGGCCTTCTCATAGCAGGCGGCGATGAACGTCTCGTACAGCCTGACGGCGCATTCAGGGTCGGCCTCCGCGATCCGTGCCGCGACCGATTCGAGCTCGTTGACAAGGGAGAAGGACGCGTGTTCGGAGATGTAGCGGCCTGGGCGGAGGGCTTCCTCCATCGCGACTTCGATGGGGGCGCTCACCGGACGACTCCGTTGAGCCGCTCGGCGCGGAACGCGGAATCATCACCAAGGTGGAAGTAGATGTGACCCTCGAGCGTGCCATCGGGGTTGAGCGCGGCCCAGCCGCGACCGCTCACGTCGTCGCCCTCGTCGGAGCCTTGCCACGAGAACTCGACGCCCGGCCTGCCATCACGATCCGCGTCGCGGCAGTCGAGTTCTCCCGTCACCGCGATGAAGCCCAGTCCGCCGAGACCGTCCTCATCGAACTCGATGAAGCCGGGCTGGACCAGATCGACGGCCTCCTGATCCCAGTCGTCCATCTCTGTGATACGCCACCGGCCTATAATCCTCCTACTATCGGACATGCGACGAGAGTAGCGGCCCGAAGGGCTCCCGCGTGGACAAGGCGGACTCAAGATCGCGAAGGCGCTCGGCGTCACGATGTCAGACCTGATGGGCCGCAAGCTTCTTCCCGCTGCCACCCCGCAAGTACCGTACAGCCTGCACGAATTCGTGGACGAAGAAGAGCTCCGGAAGCCGACCTGTACATGCTCGCGTCCATTCAGTTCCGCGGCGAGCAGCCTCGCATCAAAGAACGATGGCGGTACGTCTACACTGCCATCACCAGCAGAGCAATCGACAGGACCGAGCCCCGTCACGTCGCGAGAACCGGCGCGGTCGGTGAAGATCTCCGCCCGCTGCCGCGACTCGGACGCAGCAGCGAGTGGCTATCGCCGCGCGCCTTCAGCAAGGTGGATTGCGGGTGGCTTCGTCGCTCGACCGGGAATCGGGTCAGCCGACCTTGTCGGCGAACCGGTGGCGGGCGGCCTGCCGGGATACGCCGAGCGCAACCGCGATCCGGTTCCAGCTCCGCCCGCGGGCCCGCGCCGCAGCGACCCGCTCGGTGACCAAGGCCTCGTCGCGGCGGACCTGCTCCGCGGCCTCGGCAACCGCCCGCAGGTCTGACAGGTCTTCCGGCGCCACGCCGGCCGGGTCGAGGTTGTCTGCCAGTCGCTCGAATCGGCGTGCGGCGTCTTCGATTTCGGCGTCCGTGTGCTTCATGAGATCACCCTTGCCCGATAAGCGGGTAGAACTTGGGACGCAGCCGCATCGCGTGGATGACGACCGGATCCTCGCCATTCAGGTCAAGCACGCCGATCTCCAGCGGCGCGCCGTCGCGGGCCGGGCCGGGCCGGGCCGATGAGCATGGTCAGGTCATCCTCCATGTCGATCTTCCTGATGGCGGTGCGGACGGCATGCCAGATGTACCTTGTCGGCGAAGCGCTATCGTCTCTCCGCCATCTCCAGAGCCGTTCGATCATGGTGGTCTAGCCCGAGTTTCCAATGATCATGCTGCCTCGCAGGGCGTTTCACCTGCTGGGAAGGGGTTTCTGGAGTCGCCGGCGCCTATGACCTAACTGAGGGTGCCTGGCGGTTGAGCTGGAAGACCTGGATGAGTTTGTCCTGGGTGCCGGTGGTCTCGGTGAGCATCCGGCGGGCTTTGGGCCTGCCCCGTTCGGCGGGATAGATCAGGACGGTCTCGCCGATGCCGGCGAGCTGGGTTAGCAGCTCGCGCACTGACATGCGCAGCCCGGCCCGCCGGGCCTGCAGGCGCATCAGGTGCGCGATCTGCAGGGCGAGCACGCAGGTCAGGACGTGGACGTGGATGTTGTGCTCGGTCCAGTGGAGCATCGGGGAGAACGACACCGCGTGCGGGTCTTTCATCTGGCGGAAGGAGAACTCGGCTTCGGACTGGGACCGGTAGCCGGCGATCACCTCGGCGGCGGGCCAGTCGTCGTGGTCGGTGATCAGCACGTGCTTGCCGAACAGCTCCTCCTCCAGGGCGGCGCGCGCGTTCTGGTCGGTGCTCCAGGCCAGGCGGAGGTCTGTGGGCTTGCCGCCGGATAGCTGCCAGGTGATGACCCGGCGCACCCAGGCGTCATGGGTGATCTTGCCGATCTCGGCCTCGACCGCGGCACGGGCCCGCCGGGTCTTGCCGCGGGCCAAGGTGGCGGCGAGCTCGTCCAGTTTGTGGCCGGCCTTGGCCAAGGTGGTGCCGTCGAAGCCGCGGGCCTGATGT
>Ga0302178_10001265_pt1 | contig 21532 bp, 25 predicted proteins | sample I_Palsa_E1_3_FD_198790 | JGI IMG/M metagenome (GOLD analysis project Ga0302178, IMG submission 198790) | Peat permafrost microbial communities from Stordalen Mire near Abisko, Sweden - I_Palsa_E1_3 | ecosystem: Environmental > Terrestrial > Soil > Palsa > Peat permafrost | place: Sweden... | reverse complement strand
CAAGCATCGCCGCGATCGCCAGCAGCGCGATGAGCAGGTCGAACCAGTACGTGCGGGCGAGATGTCCGATTCGGCTCACGCATCGAACGTACTCCACCAGCGGCAATTGAGGATATGCCGGGCGATCGTACAAGCGGGCGGCCTTGGCAGCTGTCATTAGCATGAGGCGCGGGATTCCGCGGTTACCGCTGGCGGCGTGGAAGCGGGCATACCCGCGGGACCGCCAGGCCAGGATGGACCAGCGGGAAAGAGCTGACAAGATCGAGCCGACGCTGGCGGCCGAGCCGATCGAGAACGCCGATGCCAGTGATAGGTCATCACTCGGCGCCGACCGTGAGGCCCGTGCCGCCTCGCGGCATGCGCACCGTTAGCTCGCGTGGCTGACGGGCCACACGATTTCGCCGACGCGGTTCCCCGGGTGCACCAATATCACTGCCTTTGCGGCTAGACATTTCGCCGAGTGAGTCCGCTGGGCTGCGAGGTAGCGCCGGAGAACGTCGGCCGGGTCAGCGTCGGGTTCAGCGGGAAGCGAGCGACCGAGAAGATCTACACGCCTGCCTGAGTAACGCGGCGGATCACTGGAGTAGCTGCCGAATCTTGACGGGCCGAAGTCCCGCGTTCCGCGCCACCGAGCCGGGAACGGCCAGTCGTCATACTGGGCATAGAAGGACCAGACGTCGAAGTCCTTGACGCCGTTCGTTTTGTTTACGTAATGCAAGGCAGCGCCCTGGCACAGGGCCCGGCCCAGGAGACGGTCGGCGTATCTGCCGGAGCCTTGCGGATTCCGCTTGAACAGGTCCGCCTCTGCGTCGGCGGCCAGCGCGGCGAGCCGGAGCAGGTCAGCTCTTTCGATCTGCGCCAGCGACCGATCCGGATCCTCGGGCACACCGCCATACTGTCACGACGGTGCCGATCCACCCGACGCCGCAGCGACCGCATGCGGCATGACAGCACGCAGTCCTTATCGGCGCGGCTGTTCAGTGTGAGTTATCCGGGTCTGGTTCCAGGAGCTGCCTCAGTTTCGGTGCCAGCCGCGCGTATTCAGGCGGATTGCTCTGTTTTAGCTCGGCCAGCTCGGAGATCGCCCGTGCGATGCCCTGTGCTTTGATTTTCCCGATATCGTCCCTCAGCTCGGCGAACCGCTGGACCGCCCGGTCGGCGGTAACCCCGCCCGGCCATCGCTCGATCAGTTCGCTGAGCACGTCGATGATGCGGCCGATCTGGCGCCCGTAGCTGTACTGGGAGACGATCTCCCGCTCGGTCTCCGGCGAGCTGGAATTCTCCTCGGTGACGTTAACGCTGCCGGCGAACATCCAGCCGGGAAGAATCGGCTGGCTGAGCGCCTGCGGAGCCAGGGAAGGAAGCCCGGCGGTCCGCGCGTACCCCTGACGCCACAGCTCAGACCACCACCCCAGCCAGTCCGCCGTGTCCTGAATTCCGGTCACAAGACGTCTCCTCCACGGGTTCTCACAGCCACAAGGTCCAGCCGGCTTGCCTCCCGGGCCCCGGGGCCGCCCCAGCTCACGGGGTCACCATGACGACGAACACTGCCGGCTAGCCCAGTACCAGAACAGAGGCGCGCAACGCCGTCCTGATACACCAGCACCGGGATATGCCGCCGCTGTTGATGCCGCCGACCGCCTGCACGCAACCAACGGCCGATCGCGCACGCCCTGTCCGTGGCGTGAGAGTAGTGCCGACCCGACCACGCTTGGGCCGTTTGATCTGACCCAAAGTTGCGCCCCGACACGATCGGGATCGTAAAGTGTCCTCCGTGGCTGGGCACCGTAGAGCATCCAGATATCAGATACGTGGTGTACCTGGTGCACCTCGACGGCAGTCGAACAGAGCGGACCCCAGACTGCGGCACCACCCTGGCTGCAGCCACTTCGAGTGGCGAGACGGCACCATTTTGGGCACGCCTGAACTGGCCACAGAAGAACAGATGCATACTCTTCGCGCGTGCAAGACGTGTAGCGTCACCCGCGCTGAATCTCTGGAGGACGCACCCTCAAGCATGAAGGATGGAAGGATCGGCGAGGTCTGTCCCGCATGCAACCAGGCGATGTCCTTGACAGGCGTCTGCGACAACTGCAGCTGGTAGTCGGCCCGGCTGCAGTCGGCGATCTTGATCGACGCCGCGGATGTACCGGAACGCGGCAGAAGCGGATGACTGAGCACCAAGTCAAGTCTGTAACCCTGAGGACCATCAGAACGTCATCATATGAGTTAAATCCAATGACCCATCTACTCCTTTACGTTACGCTACCATGCAGTGAAGAGATAGATACAGGACGAAATGAATCCCTTGCGGCCTAAGCAATTTTGGGCAGCGCGCTAGGGACTCTATGCCCGCTATCGGTCCATTGAATGGCTATTCCGAGATGAGCAAGGCGAGAACAAATTGAGCAATGAGGTTCAGGTAGTAGTAACCATACCGGCCGCAGATCTAGAGGCCGCATATCAGTTCGCAGAAGAAAACGATGTGCGAATGGATTGCGCGATTTCCATATTGGCGACGGGAAAGGAAGGCATTATTCGGGCTGCCTCTCATCCTCCTGCTCTTTCGCGCCGTGACAAGCTCAGGTCGAATATATCGAGAGTTATGTATGGAAAAGATGGCGCATTCCCACTCGATGTCGCCGTCAACCTTGAACTCCTCTTTAATGAGCTTTGGACGAGAGCAAAGCCTAAGCTCGAGCAGGCCCACGCTCTTGGATATCGTCCGGCGTCCTGCTGGCGGCTCTCACCGACATTTGACGCGACCTAACTGTCCTACATTTGTTACATGGTCAATCCTAGTTGGCAATATTCCACTTACGAGCATCACCGACTTAGTGCACACTCATCTCGGCACGACAGTGCGTCAAGAGGAGGTTTCCAGTTCGCCAGGTATGTCTGTCGCGCGCTTGGACCAAATCCACTTGCCGAAGATCTAGTCCCTGACTTCCCGAGATCCGTCAAGCCAGGAAGGAACTGATGACGGTAGGCCAGCTCCGGCTGTGCCCCGCCCAGGTCGGGAATGATCTTCCCCTGCTCGGCAACTTCCTGCGGTTTGGTGATGCTGCGAAAACCGGCGGCTTCCTGCACGGCCAGCCGCTTCCTTCCGGCCACGATGGTGACTTACGGGTCGTATTACGCGGCAACCGTGACGACTGCGACGTGGCTTGTGGCCGGTGGTACCTACTCGCCAGCTAGTCGCAGGCCCTCGATATGGAACTCGATGGCCTCCCGTATCGCGGCTTCGCACTCCTGCAGTGTTTCGCCGGTCGCGGCTACGCCAGCGAGGTCAGGGGGGTAGGCGCTGTAATTGGCGGAGCCGTCGCCCTCGATCACGATCGCATACTGGCTCACGACTCACCCTCTCGGTCTGGCGAGCCTGGCTTCCGTCTTCGTTCCGGGGGTACGGCACCAGCCCTGACAAGCTCCGATGCTAGTCGCCCGTCGGCTGGTCACGCTGACTGCGGGAGCGGCTTGACCAGAGGACCCCGCCGCGCGGCGTCCTGTGCGCTGATCTGGCGGAAGTAGACGAACCCGCTGTCCACATCCTCCACGACGGCCCACGACCACGCGCGCGGAGCTCCAGCCACCAGCACCGCGCCCGGTCTGACGGTGTCCTGGGCGACTGCATCGGTCAGCCGGGCGATGTTGCGGCCCTCGTCGTCTTCCAGGTTCAGGTCCGCCGGAAGATCGATGTAGATCATCTCAGTGCTCCTCCCTGTCGACGCTGGGGTTGTCTACGATCCGGTGGGGCGCGGCCGCCAGCCGCGCGACCAGGCTTTTCAGGTCATTGCCTTCGTACACCACATCGTAATGCGGCCGCTGTCGGGTAGCCCACAGCTGAAGCTGGCGCTCGGCTAGGCCGGCCACGGTGAACTCGGCGTACCGCTCGAACCTGACCAGCTTCGTCGATTCCAGCAGCTCACGCGGAAAAGCGAGGTCGGCGACCCAGACCGAAACCCCGTAAAAGCCGTAGAGCTCGTGGTTGAGCACAGCGGCCTGCCGCAAGTCGTCCAGATCAGGCCCGGTGTCACCGAGAACACCCCGGAACACCAGCTCAACGGGTCCCGGCAGCGGCTCGTCACGAAATGCCCGTGTTCTGACCATGCCGCTACCCGAAGATCTGGTCCATGACCTCGGCGCCGCGCGTCAAAGCCGGCACGATCTGATGCCGGTACACCAGTTCCGTCGTCGAGGTCTGGTTGTGCCCCGCCAGCAGCGCGATCGCCTCCACCGGCACACCGCGGGCCGACAGCAGCGACACGAACGTATGCCGCATCTCCCGCGGCACCCACCCCGTCCCCAATCCGGCCTCCTCGGTGATCACCCGAAACGTCCGCCGCACGTTGTGATCGTCCATCGGCGTCCCCACCGCCGACGCGAACACCAGCCCGTGGTCCTGCCACAGCGGCCCGGCCGCCAGCCGGTCCTCCATCTGCCGCACCCGGTGCTCCCGCAGCGCCTCCACGCACTTATGCGGCAAGGCCAGCGTCCGCCGCGACTCCGGCATCTTAGTGTCACCCCCGGCGCGCTCAGCCCGCCACACGAACACCGCCACCTGCTCGTGATCGAACTGGCTGGCTGGCTGGCGCGCCCGGCAGGATTCGAACCCGCGACCCGCTGCTTAGAAGGCAGCTGCTCTGTCCGGCTGAGCTACGGGCGCCCGGAAACAAGTGTGCCCTGCGAATGTCACACGACGGATACACGAAGGTCGCAGTGTCGTCCCCGGGGCGTCCGCTCTTCGTCGGCGAGCGGCTGTCCTGCTGCGATACCCAACTGGCCGAGAGTACCTTAACCTGCCGTCATCCCATAGAGCCCTTCGAGTCCGATCAACCGCACTAGCGTGTCGGCGGCGGCAACGTCGCCAAGCTCGGGAGCGAAGCCGGCCCCGCTATAACAGATGAGCCTGGTCGCGCTCGTGTCGTAGCCCTTCACCGCGAGCCGGTCCCTGGCCCGGTGCAGTCGTTCCAGGTGACCGATCCGTTTCCCGGGTGATCAGCTGCGAGTCTTCCAGGACGGCCAGCGGATGCCCGATATCGGGGACTTACCGCCGATGTGGCTCGCGATTCCCCGCGGGTAGCGTTCCCTGACGCTATCGCGCCGAGTACCGCATGGTAGCTGGCCACCTCACGGATCTCGGCTTCGTCTGCCCAGCAACTAGGCCAGCCCAGCAACTAGGCCAGCACCGTCTAGCTAGCTAGGCGTCGCCCCGGTCTCAGCGGCGAAGGATCGCAGCACGGTCAGGCCTGCCGCCGTGCCCGGGTGGTCGAACTTGGCGCGGCAACCTTGCGACGGCCAGGATCGAAGCCGGCCCAGCTGGTGAGCCACTGTCGCCACCATCGCCACCGTCAGCACACGAGCCCCACCCAGCTCGCGCCGGGATGAGGCGACGTTATGGTGTGGTTGTGACACTCTACACAAAAGGGTGTCTACGTTGCCACAACCATACAAACCGGGCTGTGACATGCGGGGTCGGAGTGCATTCCTGGTGCAGGCGGTGCCGCAGGCCGCTTCGGATCGCCAAGACAGCCAAGACCGCAGGGTCAATGCGCCTCGTCCAGCCGGGCCCGATGCTCCGAGCTGAGCTCCAGGTCCACCGCCGCCAGGCTCTCGTCGAGCTGAGCCACCGACGAGGCTCCCACCAGCGGAACCACCGGCAGTTCCCCACCCAGCAACCAGGCCAGCACCACCTGGTTAGGCGTCGCACCGATCTCAGCGGCGACGGACCTCGGCACGGCCAGCCGCGCCGCCGTCCCCGGGTGGTCGAAGTCGGCCCCGAGCGGCTTGTCCGTCCGGACGTAAGCCCCCTTCAGCAGCGGTGAGTAAGCCACCAGCGTCAGCCAGGCTCCGCGCGCAGATAGCTGAGCAGGTCCCCGCTCGCCACTCCCACCCAACCGTCCGCCGGCCGCCAGAGGGCACAATGGCCTGATGCCCTGTTCCCCCCGCCCGAGCCGGTCACGCTGGCCGCTCGCGGCCGGGCTGGCGGCCGGCGTGGTCATGGACGCGCTGCTCGGCGACCCGCGCCGCGGTCATCCGGTGGCCGCCTTCGGCCGCGCCGCGGCCGCGCTCGAGGCCCGCGACTACGCCGACAGCCGGACCCGCGGCGCCGCGCACGCGGTCGCCTGCATCCTGGCCGTTGCCGCCCCCGCCGCGCTCCTGCACCGCCGCACGCGGCCCTGGCCGCCGGCCGAAGCCGCCGCGGTCGCGTCGGCGGTCTGGGCGGTCACCGGTGCCCGTTCGCTCCATTATGAAGCCGAACGGACCCTGGCCGCACTGTCCGGCCACGATCTTCGCTCCGCCCGGGCTGTCCTGCCCAGCTTGTGCGGCCGTGACCCATCCAACCTGGACGCGAAGGAGATCACGCGGGCGGTGATCGAGTCGGTCGCCGAGAACACCTCGGACGCGGTGGTGGCGCCGCTGCTGTGGGGCGCGGTGGCCGGGATACCCGGCCTGGTGGCCTATCGCGCGGTGAATACTCTCGATGCGATGGTCGGTCACCGCTCAGCCAGGTACCTGCGGTTCGGCTGGGCCTCGGCCCGCCTGGACGACGTGGCCAACTGGGTTCCGGCCCGGGTCACCGCCGCGCTGACGGCAGCTTGCGCCCCGCTGCTGCCCGGAACCACGCCTGCCGCGGTACTGCGCGTGGTGCGGCGTGACGGGGGCCGCCATCCCAGTCCGAACGCGGGCCGGTGCGAGGCCGCCTTCGCGGGTGCCCTCGGGATCCGGCTGGGCGGGACGAACGTCTACGGCGGCGTCGCCGAGACGCGGCCAGAGCTGGGGGAGGGCCATAGCCCGGAACCGGGCGACATCCGGCGGTCCATCGTTCTGTCCAGGGCGGTCACCGTGTCGGCGACCGCCCTGGCCGTGCTCATCGCACTGCGCCCGTGGCGGGCGCGTTACCGGCGGAGCAGGAAGCTCAGCGCCCATACGATCAGCGCCGCGATCGCGACCCACCACAGCAGGTGGAGGGCGAATCCCGCGCCGGCGATGATCAGGATGATCAGCAGTGCCAGCAGCAATATCATGTCGGGCCTCCTTCTTGAGCCTGAACAGTCATAGGCCTACCCCCCTAGGCTGGTCCAAACATGCGGGCTTGCTTCGCGGACGCTGAGGGATAGTCCGGTGCTGCTGAGGTATCTAATTGACCAGGGGACCAATCCGAGGAGGAACCATGGGCAGGCTGCTGCTGATCATTCTGTGCTTCTTTTTTCCTTTCATCGCCGTGCTGATCCATGACGGGCTGAGCATCAAGGTGCTGTGGGCCTTCCTGCTTCAGCTGCTCGGGCACATCCCCGGCGTGATTTACGGCATCTACCAGGTGACCCGCGACTAGGCGCCTCCCGCGCCCGGGATGCCAGCAATGGTCGCGTCGCTCTCCCGCGATCGATAAGGTTTCCCCATGCCCGACACGGTCCTGTACACCGCAGCGGCGACGTCGACGGGGGACGGCCGCAACGGCCACGTCGTTTCGTCGGACCATCGCCTCGACCTCGACCTCGCGCCGCCGGTCGAGATGGGCGGCAGCGGCAACGGCACCAACCCCGAGCAGTTGTTCGCGGCCGGGTACGCGGCCTGTTTCCACAGCGCGCTGCGGGTCGTGGCCCGCCGGGCCGGCGTCGATCCCGGCCAGTCGAGCGTGACCGCCGAGATTGGTATCGGACCCGAGGGCGAAGCCTACGGCCTGGTCGCCACGCTGCTGATCCACATCCCCGCCCTGGACCGGGAGCAGACCAGGGAAATCGCCGAGGCGGCGCACCAGGTGTGCCCGTACTCCCGGGCCACCCGTGGCAACATCAGCGTCGAACTGCGCGTGCCCTGACCGCCGTCGCCATGAGTATCACGCCCGAGGGGTTCCTCAACTCGTTTCTTCCGGATCTGAAGGGGCGCCGTGTCTATTGATCTCGCCGCTATCGAGGCGGAGCGTGCGCGTCTGCACGCCGAATACGTCCAGGCCGACCGGCCGGAAAGCAGCGCCCGCGGGATCCATCACACCGCGCTGCTCAGCTCCGACGTGGAGCGGACGATCCGCTTCTACGCCGGGATACTCGAGTTCCCGCTGACCGAGATCATCGAGAACCGCGACTATGCCGGGTCCAATCATTTCTTCTTCGACGTCGGCCACGGCAACCTGCTGGCTTTCTTCGACTTCCCCGGCCTCGATCTCGGTCCCTACGCCGAAGTCCTCGGCGGCCTGCACCACCTGGCGATCTCGGTGACGCCGGAGAAGTGGGCCGCGCTGCGCGCCAACCTGGACGCGTCCGGCATCGACTACGTAGAAGAGAGCGGCGCTTCGCTGTACTTCCGCGACCCCGACGGCGCCCGCCTCGAGCTCCTCGCCGACCCCCTGGGCGAGATGTATGGCAGCCAGGTCCTCTAGGACTTCCATGATCGCCAAGACCTCACCGTCCGCACAGACGGTCAACTCTTCGCGATCATGAAAATGCGCGCCCGGGGTGCTTTGTACGGGCTGGCGATCGGGGATGCGCTGGGGATGCCGACGCAGCTGCTATCCCGCCGCGAGATCACCGAGCGCTGGGGCGCGTTGCTGCACGGCTTCGAGCCCGCTCCGCCCGGGCACCCGATCGCCGCCGGGATGCCCGCAGGGGCGGTCACCGACGACACCGAGCAAGCCGTCCTGCTCGGTCGCTTGCTGGTGCGGGGCGGCGGCGCGGTAGACCCCCGCGAGCTGGCGGCCGCCCTGGTCAGCTGGGAGCGCGACATGGCCGAACGCGGCTCGCTCGACCTCCTCGGCCCCTCCACCAAGCGCGCGGTCGCCGCCGTCGTGGCCGGCACGCCTCCGGAAGAGGCGGGCGCCTCTGGCGACACCAACGGCGCGGCGATGCGCATCGCCCCAGTGGGTATCGCTGTCGCCCTGAACCCGCCGCCCTCCCCGGACCGGACGGCCGCCCCGGACCGGCCGCTCTCCCCGGACCGGCGGCTCTCCCCGGACCCGGCGACGCGAAGTGACATGTCGACGCTGGTCGACTATGTAGTCGCGGCCAGCCGCGTCACGCATAACACCGGCCTCGCGCTGGCCGGCGCCGCGGCCGTCGCCGCCGCGGTGAGCGCGGGCGTCTCCGGCGCCGGGATCGCCGGGGCGACGGCGCTGGCGATCAACGCGGCGCGGATCGCGGCGGATCGCGGTCGCTGGGTGGCGGGCGCGGACGTCGCGGCCCGGATCGAATGGGCGACGGGCCTGGTCGCGGGCCGGACCCAGGCGCAGGCCGCCGAGCTCATCTACACGCTGGTCGGCACCAGCCTGGCCACCCAGGAATCCGTGCCGGCCGCTTTCGCCGTGCTGGCCGCGGTGCCGGCCGATCCGTGGCACGCCTGCCTGCTGGCGGCGTCGCTCGGCGGCGACTGCGACACGATCGCGGCCATGGCCGGCGCGATCGCCGGGGCCTGCCACGGCGTCGCCGCCTTCCCGCCCGAGGCGATCGCCGTCATCGACGCCCAGGGTCTCGGCCTCGCCCCGCTCGCCGATGACCTGTACGCACTGCGCTCACGGGCGTCCCGGTGAGCCAGCCCCGCAGCCGGCCGCCGCTACAGCGCCTTCTGTTCGCCGGCGAGGCGATTGTCGACCTGCTGATGTGGATCAGCGCGCTGCCCGAGCGCGGCGGAGACATGCTCTCGGACTCCGCCGCCATCGAAGTCGGCGGCGGGTTCAACATCATGGCCGCCGCCGTCCGGCAGGGCCTGCCCGTCCTGTACTGCGGCGGTCACGGCACCGGCCCGTGGGGCGAGAAGGTCCGCGCGGCCCTGGCCGCCGAGGGCATCGGGTTGCTCCGCGCGCCGGACCCGGACCTAGACACGGGGTTCGACGTGGCCCTGGTCGAGGCGGACGGGGAGCGGACGTTCATCACTCACCTGGGGGCCGAGTCGCTGCGCGAGCCGGACGCCTGGAAACCGGTCCGGGTCAGGCCCGGCGATGCGGTCTACGTGTCGGGCTACGGCCTGGTACCGCCCGCCTCGGGCGCGATCCTCGGCGCCTGGGCCGCCGCGCTGCCGCCCGACCTCCTGCTGTTCGTCGATCCCGGCCCGCTGGTCGCGGACATCCCCGCGGCGGTCCTGGACCCGGTGCTGGCCCGCTGCGACTGGTGGAGCTGCAACCAGCGCGAAGCCGCCCTGCTCACCGGGACCACCGACCCGGCCGAAGCGGCCCGCCGTCTGATCGGCCGGACCGGCCACGCCGACGTCATCGTCCGGGCCGGCTCGGACGGCGCTGTGCTGGCGCTGCGCGCGGGCGGCAGGTCCGGCCCGGAGGGCCCGGGCCTGTCGCTCAGCCACATCCCGGCTCCCGCGGTCACGGCGGTCGACACGACGGGCGCGGGAGACGCCCATTCCGGGGTCTTCCTGGCCGCCCTGGCCGCCGGCTTGACCGCGAGCGACGCCGCCCGCCGCGCCAACGCCGCCGCTGCCCTGGCCGTCACCCGCTCTGGTGCGGCCGTATCCCCCTCCCGCGCCGAACTAGACCAGTTCCTCGCCGCTTCCGGCCTCGCGTCCTGACCTGCCGCCGTCAGGCCTTGATGCTGAGCAGGACCGTGACCTTGATGCCACCGGGGTTCACGGTGACGTAAGACTTAAGCGCGATCTTGCTCGTCACGGTGACGGTCACCGTCACCCATCCGCCGCCCCCAACGGATCCCGCGGCCGGCGACACCGTTATCTTGCCGCCCAGGCCGGCCGGGACGCTGATCGCGTAGTTATTGACCGGTCCGCCGACGGCGGAGAGGAGGAAACTCCCGCTCGCCGCCTTGCCGCCGGTCGAGGTGAGCACCAGTTCGTCCGGCACCGCCTCGAGGACGCCTCGCGTAGGCGTGGGCGTGGGTGTCGGCGACGCGGACCGGGACGGTGACGCGGACGCCGAGGGTGAGGATGTCCCCGACGCAGACGCCGAAGCCTGCGGCGTTGCGTGCCCGGAGGGGGAACCTGGGCTGACCGTGCCCTCCGGCGCGGTTACCGAAGGCGTCGGATGGCCCTTCGCGGGCGAGGCCTGACGTCCCGGCGATGGTGACGCGCTCGCGGCGCCGGGCGAGACCCCAGAGCCACCGGAGACCCCGCCGCCGTTCACGAGGGTAGAGGCCTGGGCACGGTGCGAACCGCCGACCCCCAGCATCACGATGATCCCGGCCGTCACACCCACCGCCGCCACGATCGCCACGGCCGCCGCTACGCGGGGGTGCCGCCGCAGTTGCCGCCGCCACGGCGGTCCCGGTGAGTCGTCTGCCCTCGGGAATCCCGCCGCGCCGAACGCCCCCGCGCGGTGCGCCGTGCTCACGCGATCCGCGCGCCCGGCCGGCGTGCTGTCGGCGCAGGCCGTCAGGACCTGCCCGCGCAGCCCGGCCGGAAGTTCGACGGCCGGAAGCGCGTAATCGCCGCTCGCCGACCGGGGCATCTTCGGGGGCGGCGACGTGACGCCCGCCGCGCTGCGCCGGCGCAGGCATTCGCTCTGCGCCACCGCGAGCAGCCAGGCGCGAAGCTTGCCCGGGTCGCGCAGCCCTTCGAGCCTGGAGGTGGCGATGAGGAAGGTATCCCGCACGACGGCGGCCGCGTCGTCGGGGCCGGGCAACATGAAGCTGCAGTACACGTAGAGCGGCGCGGCGTACCGGTCGTACGCCTCGGCGAGCCCGTCCGGGTCACCTGCGACGATGGCCGCGACCACCTCTTGGTCCTGCATGCGCCTAACGCTAGTGGGGCCTGGCATCTCGCTCACTCGGAACGAATAACCAGATAGCGGAAAAAGGGCAACAACGTCATCACGGGCACCTCGCTGGCCGACCCCGATGGCGACCGTTAAAACGGTGCCGGCGTTCTCCCGGTGCTGCCTTCCGGGCCTGGGGGTTGGCGGGATAACGCCACGCGGGGGGTCAGGGGCCGGTGGGGAACGATGTGGGCGTTGTCCCGGTGGGGGAGGGTGCCGGCGTTGTCGGTGTCGGTGTCGGCGATGGTGTCGGTGTCGGCGTCGGCTTCAGGGCGGCCGGGGCGGAGGTCGTCGCCGAGTGCGACGGTGATGGCTTCACCGTGGTCGCCGCCGGGGTCGGCGCGGCCGCGGGACCCTGCCCGGTGGTCGCGGGCTGGCTAGCGGTCGGCGACGCGCCGGCCGGCGCTCCGGCGCTCCCGATCGGGTCAGCGGTCGCGGGCGCTCTGCCGGTCGCCGGCCTGCCGGAGGCCCGGACCGCGTCCAGCGCGTGCGGGACGTGCGAACCCCTGAGCGCGAGAGCGGTGATGATCCCGGCCGATGCGACGGCGATCACGATGCCCGCCGCCGCAGCGATCCGGGCGAGCGCCAGTGCCCGCCGCCGGGGCTGGCTGATCGCCTGCGGGAAGCCGTTCGGGCCGAATGGTCCCGCCCGGAGGGTCACCTCTTGCCGGTACGCCAGCGTCGGCTGGCTGCTGTCGGCGCACAGCCGCAGCACGTCCTCCCGCAACCAGTACGGCAGGACGGCCAGCGGCGCCATGCCGAACAGCGCCGCGGTCCGCAGCGCGCCGCGCCTGCGCCTGCCGCAGACCTCACACTGATCGGCATGCCGGCTGATCCGCTTCCGCATGACCGCGGTGAGCCGTCCGTCCGAGCCGGCCAGCAGCGTGTCGAGCGTCCGGCAGCCTCGTCGCCCGGTACGGGCGACGAGCAGTGCGCCCAGTTCCTTCTCCAGCTGGCTACGGGTGCGGACGACCAGGGCGCGCGCCCGATTACGGGACACACCGAGCACCGCCGCGAGATCGGCGCCGTGCAGGTCGTGCCTGAGCTCAAGCTCGAGGACCTCGCGCTCACCCGGACCCAGGCCCGACAAGGCGGCACGGACCCGCCTGCGCAGTTCGGTCCGGTCGGTATCGTCACCGGCATCGCCGGACGCGTCGGCCGCTTCGTCGCGGGCCACCTGCGTCTCGCTCAGCCGGCGGTGGCATTCGTTTCTGGCCACGGCGTAGAGCCAGGGATGCAGCCTGTGCGGGCCACGCAGGCCGCCGAGTCTGCCCGCGGCGACGACGAACGTGTCCTGGACGGCCTCGGCCGCGTCGGCGGGGTCGTCCAGCATCCAATGGCAGTAACCGTAGAGGGACTCCGCGTATTGGTCATAGGCCTCGGCGAGCGCGTCTAGGTCACCCGCCGCAATGGCCGCGACAATTTCGCGGTCGTCCATGACTTCACCGTAGTTGAATTGCCAGCATATGGCCGGATTTGTTCAAAATAGGCCGGGGGACGCCCGATCCCGGGACAACTAAGGGTCAGTTGTTACTCGCGTCCGGAGGCTGGATGGGCTCCGAATCTCGGGCCGGAGGATGGAACGGGATCCACACTTGCACGCTGGTCCCGGCGCCGAACGCGGACTTGAGCATCGCGTGACCACCGTGAGCCACGGCGATCGCCTGGACGATAGACAGGCCGAGGCCGCTGCCGTGGCCGCCGTTGCCGTTGTGGCCGCCCCGGTAGAACCGGTCGAACGCGCGGGCCGCCGCCTCGGCGTCCATGCCCTGGCCCGCGTCGGTCACCTCAAGCAGCGCGCCCAGGCCGACCTGGGACAGCCGGACGGCCACCGGGGTGTCCGGGCTGGTGTGCTCACGGACGTTGCCGAGCAGGTTGGCCAGCACCTGCCGGATCCGCGGCTCGTCGGCCACGACCACCAGGCTGTCCGGTGTCCTGGCGCTGACCGGCCGGCCCGGCTCCACCGCCTGGGCGTCGGCGACGGCGTCGGTGACCAGGGCCGACAGGTCGGTCTCGGTCAGGTCCAGGGAGGAGTTGCGGTCCAGCCGGGCCAGCTCGAGCAGCTCGGCGACCAGGCTGGACATCCGCTCGGCTTCCTGCTCGATCCGGCGCATGGCGTTCGGCAGCCGGTCCGGACCGAGTGCGCCCTGCCGGTACAGCTCGGCGTAACCCTTGATGGTGGTCAGCGGCGTGCGCAGCTCGTGCGACGCGTCCGCGGCGAACTGCCGCACCTTCTGCTCGGACTCCCACCTGGCCCCGAACGCCTGCTGGATCCGGTCCAGCATCGTATTGATCGCCGCGGCCAGGCGCCCCGCCTCGGCGTGGTCGCGCGCGTCAGGCATCCGGGCGGTCAGGTCGCCCCGGCTGGTGATCACGTCGGCGGTGCTCGCCATCCGGTCAAGCGGCGCGAGGCCACGGATGATCAGCCAGCGGCCGCCCACCGCGAGCAGCGCGAGCAGGATCGCGCCGGTGATCAACTCGGCCAGCACCAGACCGCGCGTCTCGCTGCCCACCGCGCTGTCCGGGCGCGCGATCACCAGGTAACTGATGTCGCCGGCCGGCAGGGCGCCCTGGCTCCGGTCTGCCTCCGCGGGGGTGACCATGCGCCAGATCGCGGTCAGCGGTGCCTCACCCTGCGCGGTGATTCCGAACGGCGTGACCGCGGGGTTCTGCGCCCGGAAGGCCCTGAATTCCTGGTCGGTCGCGACGCTGGTGAGGTACCGCTGGAGCTCGGTCAGGGCGGCCGAGGACGGGGTCACCGGGGTGACCGCGCGAGTGCGGGTGTCGTAGTAGGCCACCGCGTAGCCGCCCTGCAGGCTGGCGAGCTCGTTTAGCCTGACCCGGGTGGTCAGGACCAGGTCGGAGTTGAACTGGCCCTGCTCGGAATTACCCAGAACGACCGTGGTGACCACGCCCATGACGACAAGGAACAGCGCGGTGACGGTGAGCAGCCCGGCGAGCAGCCTGGACCGCAGCGAGAGCCTTCCGCGGCCGGTGGCCAGCCGCCGCGTGAGCTTCATCGGGTGGCGGGTTCGGTTTCCGGCGGCGGCCGCAGGCTGTAGCCGACGCCCCGCTGGGTGTGAATCAGGGGCGGCCCGAGCGGGTCGAGCTTGCGGCGCAGGTAGCTGACGTAGGTCTCCACCACCTGCGACTGACCGGCGAACTCCCAGCCCCACACGTTCTCAAGCAGCTGCTGCCTGGTCAGCATCCGCCCCTGGTTACGCATCAGGTACGCCAGCAGCCGGAACTCCGTCGGCGAGAGCTCCACCTGGGTTCCGCCGCGGCGCACGACCCAGTGCTCCTCGTCCAGTTCCAGGTCGCCGACCGTCAGCAGTTCGGCGTCGCTGCCCAGCTGGCCGTCGGCCCCGGGGGCGCGGCTGGTGCGGCGCAGCACCGCCCGGACCCTGGCCACCAGCGCCTCGACCGAGAACGGCTTGGTGACGTAGTCGTCGCCGCCTATCGTGAGCCCGCGGATGGTGTCGGAGGTGGTATCCCGTGCGGTCAGGAAGATGACCGGGACGTCGTTGCCTTCGGCGCGCAGCGTACGGCAGACCTCGAAGCCGTCCATATCGGGAAGCATGACGTCCAGGATCATCAGGTCGGGCTCGTAGATCTCCGCCTGGTGCAGCGCGTCCTTGCCGCTGGCGCTGACCGCGACCGCGCAGCCGTGGAATTTGAGCGCGACCTCGACGAGCTCGCGGATGTTCAGCTCGTCGTCAACGACGAGCACCTTCGGGATACGGTCACCGTCTGCCATGGGATCTCACGTTTCATTGTGCAACATAGATGCAGCTTAGATAGTGCAGCCTAGATAGTGCAGCCTAGATAGTGCAGCATGCTGCGGCGCGCCCGCACCGGGCGCGCCGCAGCATTCCTCGCTCGTTAGCTCAACGATGCCTTGGCCGAATCAGATCCAGAAGCGGAGCTGGCGGACTTGGGCGTCCTGATGACGATCAGGCGGGCATCCTTGTCCCCGTTGACCACGGGACCGCCGGCAAACACCAGTTCACCGGCCGAAAGCGCGCTCGTCGCCGTCTTGCCGCCGCCCCGTCTGACCACCGTGTCGCTCACGATCACCCAGGTCCAGACGGTGCCGTTGGGCGCCTTGACCACGACGTCGCTGCCGCTGACCGACTGGATCGTGCCGCGCTCGAACGCCAGCGTGCGGTAGCCGCCCTGGTAGTGGAAGGTGACCTCGCCGTCGACGCCGCCGACCCGGCGCAGCCGCGCCAGCGCCGACCTGACCCGGCGCGCCGGGACCGTGGACGACGCGGCGGCCGCGGTGGTCAGGGCCGAGTTCAGCACGGCGCCCTGCGAGCTGGCGGACGCCGAGGAGCCGGACGTTGCCGCCCAGGCCAGCCCGCCGCCCACCAGGAAACCGGCCAGGGTGATGCCAGTGCCCCAGCGGAACAACCGCTTGTGGCGAGGCCGGGAAGGTTCGGGCGTACCCGCCGGGGTGCTGCCATAGCTTCCGGCAGGGGTGTCATATGAGTTGTTCATGCCGGTAAGAATGCGTCCCGGCTCTTGGACATCGCCCCGCCCACCATGTAAGCCACCTGTGAGTGCCCCCCGAGTTTGCTGTCGCTCAGCATGGCAGTATCGGTGAGTGCTCACGATTCTCTCGGTTTCCACCGCCGGCACCGAACTGCTCGCCGCGGCGGCTCGACGCCGAAGGCGACCTCGGAGCGGGACCAGACGCGCCCTCGCCAGCAGCTCGCGGGGTGCCGATCGGGTGAGAGATCGGGTGAGAGATCGGGTGACAGATCGGGTGACAGATCGGGTGACAGATCAGTCGCGGACTTGATAGCCGCATCGATTCTCAGAACCCCTACCGTCACACGAGCCACACAAGTTCATTTGCTTTGCCCTCCGATTTCTTCGCAATCTTACGCATACCCCTTTAAGGCCGAAGATTAGCCCCGAAGCCGGACACCGCGTTCGGGACCTGCGAATCATGTGGGACACTAATGAAATCAGTTGCGACACTAATGTCTGTCTGTCCGGAGCGGGTGGGTGGGGGAGGTGTGGTGGCTCAGGTCCCTCGTGCGCCGGCCGGGGTCGATATCTCTAGGCCAACTCCGGCTCGCATATACGACTACATGCTGCAGGGCGATAACCATTTCGAGTCCGATGTCCAGGCGGCCAAGCGCATCCTGAGCGCCGTGCCGGAAATCAGGGATTGCGCGTGGTCGAACCGCGGCTTTCATCAGCGCGCGGCGAAGTGGATCGCGGAGCGCGGCGTACGGCAGTTCATTGACATCGGCTCAGGCCTGCCGACGGTCGGCAACACCCACGAAGTCGTCCAGAAGGTGATTCCGGGTGCCCGGGTGGTTTACGTCGATCATGACCCGATGGTCGCCGAGCAAGGCAGCCTTCTGCTCGCCGACGACCGATCGACCCGGTTGATCTGCGCTGACCTGCGTGAACCTGAGGCCATCCTGGAGCACCCGGATCTGGCGGAGCTTATTGACTTCGCAGCGCCGACCGGGTTGCTGCTGACCGCGGTCCTGATGTTCGTTTCCGACAGCTCGGATCCCTGGCGCCTAGTCGAACGGTACGTCAATGCTCTCGCACCCGGAAGTTACCTGGCCCTTTCGCATCTGACCGACGACCATAAGCCGCCGGTGACGGCGGAACGCTTCCGTGCCGTTTTCGACCACGCCACCGACCGCCTTTACTTCCGATCGCGGGCCGGGATAACCCGGTTCTTTGACGGCATGGAGCTGGTGCCCCCTTACCCGGGCGCTCAGCCCGCCATCTGCTATACGGGCATGTGGGGGGCCGAGGATCCGGTGCTCGCGGACAGCGACGGCGCGCGATGGCTCTACTGCGGGGTGGCCAGGAAGCCATGACCGCCAAGCCCACGGTCGCCGAACTCGGTATCGACCCCGCCGTGCAAGCCTGGCATCGCTCGGGTCACGGCGACGGAGCGATCGAAATCGCCTTCGCGCCCGCGATCCGCGGCTCGGTACCTCCGGATCGGGCCGAGTGGGTCCTCATGCGCGTGACCGGCGACCCACAGCAGCGAGTTCTCGTATTCGACCGGCACGAGTGGGAATGCTTCCTGGACGGCGCGCGAAACGGAGAGTTCGACGACGCCATGCGCCTACCCGTTACCCCGGGGTAGCTCCTGACGGGGGTAGATCCGTACCTTGATTTGCGAATCGCAACTTAGGTACCGTATAAAGCACTACTGGGTTCCTGTCAACAAGGGGAGCGGCCATGGCTGATGACGCCTACGGCGCCACCATCGCCAAGCGCCGCCTGGCTCGCCAGCTCACCGCGGCGCGGGTCCGGACCGGCTACACCGCCAACCACGCCTGCGACATCCTGAACTGGGGCCGCGGCAAGGTCGGCCGCTTCGAGGCCAACCAGTGGAAACGTCCCGAGATGAGCGACATCAGGGACCTCGTCCGCATATACGGCATTGACGGCGCGGAAAAGGAGGAGATCGAGGATCTGGCCATCCGGGCCAGGGCCCGGCCCTGGTGGCGTGAGTACCCCGAGATCTTCGACGGGGAGTTCCCTGGTTACGAGAACGATGCGACGAATATCCGGGTCTTCATGCCGCTCGTGCTACCCGGTCTGCTGCAGATTCCCGCCTATACCGAGGCGCTGATGCGAGCTGGGCCCCGGCCGCCCGCGTGGCGGCGCAGGGCGCTGGAATCCCGGCAGCGCCGGCAGGAGATCCTTGATCGCACCGATGGCTCCGCGCCCACGTTCAGTGCCGTGATCACCGAGGCGTCCTTGCTTTACCGATGGGGCCTGAGGGAAGATCGTCGCGAGCAGATAGAGCACCTTGTCACGGTGAGCACCCGCCGCAACGTGCAGCTTCATATCCAGCGGTTCGAGGACGGTCCGCCGACCGGCACGCATTCGATGATCAACATACTGGGCTTCCGCGATGACGAGCCGAGCCTCGTCTTCGTGGAGACGGACTATGCGGTCGAGGAGGTGAGCAAGCCGGACTCAGTGCAGGGGTATATCGAATCGTTCGAGCGAGCTTGCGATGCCGCACTTGAACCCGCGGACACCAGGGGCTACCTCGAGCGTCTGGCCAAGCGAATGGAGTAGCTGATGACCGACCTGTCTGCGGCCATATGGCGGAAGGCCCGCCGTAGTTCGCACAACGGCGGCTGCGTGGAGATCGCGGCCAATCTGGAAGGCGTGGCCGCGGTGCGTGATAGCAAGCGGCCCGAAGGAGGCGCCCACGTCGTGGACCGGCGCGCTTTTGCCGAGTTCCTGGCCGACGTGAAGAAGGGCCGTTACGACCTGACGTAGTCGTGATGCGAGGAAGTTCGGCCCCCCCGCTGGATGCAGCCCGCCGGGGGGCCTTACTTATGCCGGCCCTGTCTCTAGGCCCCCTCACCACCGCGACCGTACCCGGCAGCATCATCAGACGCCAGTTAAGAACGGACCATTTTAGTCGGGTATGTCCAGGAGGGTCGATTTGGCCACTGTGATGCGTCTGTACAAAACTGCGACGAAAATAATGATGCTACCCATATTGCGAAGCTGGGCACCCGAGTCGTAATCTGAGTTTCACAGATCAAGAGTCAAAATTTCAGGTACGCTTTCAATGGAACTACCGCCGAAGGCACCGTCAGGCCGACGGCTGATAGACAGGTGATTCGCCGGAGGCGCCAGGTATGAGGCAGCAGGGCAGCAGCGGTTGGGGCGGCATGCACGCGGGCTCTTGCCACGTGTGGTCGCTTCCAGCCGACACTACGTGCGCTGCAGTCGCGCGGCAGGTGTTCCGGGACGCGGCGCAGGAGACCGGGCTCGAGCCCGGGGTCCTCGACGACTGCATCCTGATGGCCAGCGAACTCGCGGCCAACACACTGCACGCGCGCGCGGTGGCCGGTGCTGGCGGAGGGGGGGATCAGCTCGTGTCCGTTAGCCAGGACATGGGAGGCGAGCTGATAACGTCCGCCAGCCCGCCGCCGCGCCCCTCCCCGCTCCCCGAACTCTGGCTCTACCTGCGCGGTCTCGGCATCCGCCGGGAGCTGGTCTGCAAGGTCTTCGATTCCTGCCGCGGCTGGCGGCACGGTTCCGTGCCTTCGGCATCCCTGGTGTCGGCCCAGGCCGTGGCCGGGCGCGGCCTGCAGATCGTGCACGAGCTGTCGCGCGGCCGGTGGGGGCATCATCCCACCCGGGCCAGGCTCGGCGGCCGGCACGGCGGCAAGGCCGTCTGGTTCGCCGTTCCCGCTCCGCTCGCGCATGCCCGTCTGGTGGACGTGACCGGGCTGCGCGCGTACACGCTCTCGGCTGACGTCACGGCCGACCGGGCGAACGCGCGGCTCAGCGCGCGCCAGGCCGCGATGAAGCTCGAGGCGATGCTGGCCGATCGCGGCGTGGCCGGCCACTTGGTACGCGCCGACAAGCCGGCCTGCGACACGTCGGTCCTTTCCGTCTGCCACGACCTGACCGTGTGGTGCCGGGGCGGTGTGGTGTCGCTGACGACCCCGGAGTCGAGCGAGCGGTGGAACTACGCCGATCTCGTCGAGGCCGCCGAGCTGACGGTGCAGCGATACGAGGAGCTGGGGGCCTCAGTGGGGGGCGATCTAGCCGCCGCCCAGTGAGGCGGCCACCCGGGCGTAGGTCCCGAGCGTGACCTCCCAGAACTTCTCGACGTCGATGTCCATCGCGACCAGCGCGTTACCGCTGTCCATCTCGCCCGGTATCTCGAAATCGGTCACCGTCATGCCCGCCGTGAGCTGCCCGGCCACCTCGACCTGCACCCGCGCCGGGACCAGGCTGAACAACTCGGGCTCGGCCACCCAGGCCACCGCGCAGACGTCATGCACGGGCGGTCCCCCGGGCTCGCGCACCGACCGGTACTGCGCCAGAGCGGGCAGCAGCAGCTCATTGCCGAGCGGTCCCAGGTCTGCCATCCGCTGCTGCACCGCCGCGGTCGCGCCGGTTCGCAGGGTCACGTCAAGACCCAGCATGGTGACGATCCAGCCGGCCCGGAACACCACCGCCGCGGCCTCGGGGTCAGCCCAGATGTTGTACTCGGCGGCGGGCGTCACGTTACCGCGGCCCGCCGAACCGCCCATGATCACGAAGCCCCGTACCCAGTCCGCCAGCCGGGGTTCGCGCCGCACGGCCAGCGCGATGTTGGTCAGGGGACCCGTCGCGACCAGCGTGATCTCGCCGGGGGCGGCGCGCACGGTGTCGATGATGTAGTCGATGGCGTGCCCGGGGGCCGGATCGGCCACCGCCGGCGGCAGCGTGGCGCCGCCCAGCCCCGAGTCGCCGTGCACCTGCCGCGCGTCGAGGGCGGGGCGCAGCAGCGGCCCGGGGCAGCCCTCGGTCACCGGTGTCCCGGCGGCCCCGATGAACTCGCACACCGCCAGCGCGTTCGCCGTCGTCTTGGCCAGGCCGACATTGCCCGCCACCGTGGTGATGCCGGCCAGCTCGATGTCAGGGTGCCCGTGCGCGAAGGCGATCGCGAGCGCGTCGTCGATCCCCGGATCGCAGTCCAGGATGATGGTCGTGGGCATGTCCCCCAGCCTTTCTGGTTCTCGTGGTGCTCGACATGACGGTACCGAACGGCCCGCCCCGCACGCCTCCGTGACCTGGATTCGCCGGGGTGTGTAGCCTCGTGGCGAGGAGGTCCGTCATGCACACCCCGCCCATTCCGAACGTCGAGAGCTCTGACCCGCATATCGCCGGGCTCATCCACGACGAGGCCCGCAGGCAGTACGAGAAGGCCCGGCTGATCCCCTCGGAGAATTACGTGTCGCTGGCCGTACTCGAGGCATCGGGCAGCGTGCTGACCAACAAGTACTCCGAGGGCTATCCCGGCCGCCGTTACTACGAGGGCCA
>Ga0302178_10001263_pt1 | contig 21557 bp, 20 predicted proteins | sample I_Palsa_E1_3_FD_198790 | JGI IMG/M metagenome (GOLD analysis project Ga0302178, IMG submission 198790) | Peat permafrost microbial communities from Stordalen Mire near Abisko, Sweden - I_Palsa_E1_3 | ecosystem: Environmental > Terrestrial > Soil > Palsa > Peat permafrost | place: Sweden... | reverse complement strand
GACAACCGCCGGTCTATTCAGGAGTCCTCTTGTTCCTCAAGCGCAACACGCCGATCCAGCCCCAGGACATGACGGATCGTTACGATTCACCGGATCTGCCGCACGGGGCTCGTTACCGTCACGAAATACGGGTCAGATCCAAATAGAGCCGTCGTAGCCACATGGTCGCGGCGAGTGGTGCGGTGCCGGTGCCAGTGCTCCGCGGCGACCTGGGCCGGGTCCTGCGCCACCCGGCGGATCAGCAGCCGCCACAGCGGAGCGATCCGCGCCTGGCGCCGATCGCGAAGGCGATGCGCGCGTCGTGCGCAGCGCGGGCCATCTGCCCGGCGAAGTACCCCGCGTCGGCGCGCTTCGCCACCCGGCCCGAAGCCCGGGCCCGCTCCGGCATAGCGGCCAGGGGGCGGCGCAGCAGGTCCGGCGCGGTCGCGCGGGCATCGGTGCCGTCGCCCAGGTCAACGGCCAGCACGGCCTCGGCCTCGGCCGCCACGTGCGGCCGCCTTCGGCTGCACAAACAGCCACCGATAGACCCGCGGCGCCGCATCCGGTGACCCCCACATCGACAGAGGTCTTCGCAAGATGATCGCAGCGATGCTAAATCCGAGCAGCCGACAGGCTCCGTCAGAGCTTGGCCAGCAACACGGGATAGGATTCGTACCTGTCGTGCACGCTGTCGGGGCGCACCGGCGGGTGCTCTGGGTCGGCAGCCACTCCGGCGCCGAACAGCCCGCTGAGAAGCAGCGTGACCGTGCCGTCGCGAACATCGCTCCCGCGGCCGTCCGGGGTTCCGAGCACGAGCGGCTTACCGAGGCACAGGTGGCGGCCCGCACCGAAGCTCAGCCCATAGGGAAGCGCGCCCTTGGCTGGTACGCGACGAGGATTGAACGCCTCGGCGTCGTCGCCGTACGCGTTGCGATCCATATTCGCCTCAAAGCAGTCGACCAGCACATACTCCCCCTTTGACACTGGCCTGCCGTCCGGCATCGTGGTGTCCTGGATGCAGGAACGGATCAGCACGTGCCGCCCAGGATGCACACGCAGCGACTCCATCGCCGCGACCCGCAGGAAATCCTTGTCCCGGTCGAGTGCCCTGTCTTCGGGATGTTCGCTGAACCAGGCAAGCAGTTCTGCGATGCTGTGCGTCACGGCCGTTGACGTGGTAAACGCGGCCGCCGCCATATACAGCAGGGATTCCTTGAGGATCTCGTCGTCGGACCAGGGCAGTGTCTCGTCGGCCACGATCACCGAAAGCAGATCCTTCTTCTCAAGTTTGCCCTCAGCGTGGAGAGCGCGCCTGCGGCCGAGGGCCTTCTGCACGAATTGGTCCCAGAACTCCTGCTTGGTCTGCAGGGCCTCGCGCATCACCTCGCCGTGGTCCCGAGTGGACCACTGGATCAGGATCCCGTCGGCCAGCTGGCCGAGCATGCCGGTGAGCATGGTCAGATGCTCGGCATCCAGGTCATCCAACCCGACGACATGAGCGGAGATACGCAAAGCCATCCGGCGCACGAAAGGGATCAAATCGACCTGGACGACACCGGCCGCGCTACGATTTCCCAGCTTTGCAGTCTCAAGCTCCTCGACCATGACCCGTCCGAGGATCGACTTTTCGTAGTACTCCAGGTGCCCCGAGCCGAAGAGCGCTCCCTCGACACGCTTGAGACTCCGATGCCGTTCACCGTCCGAACCCAGTAGCGTGCCACCGAGCAATCCCGCGTTCTCATCGAAAATGTCCGAGCTGAATGCGGCCGACTTGAGGACAGCGACCCCATCCTCGTAACTTGCGGTGCGCGGCAGCGATCGGTCAAGAGGCAGCGGAACATTTCCCCCGCGCGCCGGGCACCCACCTTGCATCGCAGTCTCCTTAAGCATTCGCTCATTGCTCCTAACATTATCATACTACCCGGGAGGGGGCAACCTAGCTGGTGAGAGGGGCTTCTTGGTCAGGCGCGCGGGCAGACGACTACGGCTGGTCCGTCGGTCCTCGTCAGCGCAGTGTCGAAACCCGCCTCACGAGACACTCGTGTCACCAGGCCGAGTATCCGGCCGCAAGGAAGTCGAGAGTCTTGCGCTCATCGACGAGTTGCTTGCGGGCGGCGCGTGCCAGTTGAGGGCACAGTCCCCCGGGGGACTGGTCAGGCTTGGTTCAGTTCAGTTGAAGTCTGGACTTGATGGATCAATCATGCTAATGATTAGAGCAACATAGTCTCGCTGAGGAGAAACCTCGATGACTACAAGCTCACGTGCCCGGGTTGCTGCGCTGCTGAGTGCCGCCACCATCGCCTCGGCCGGCCTGCTCGGAGCCTGCAGCAGCCCGGACGGTTCCGGGAACAGCCCAAGAGCCCCCATCTTGATCGGCCAGTTGACGGCGGGCAGCGGCACCTACGGTTCCCTGAGCACGGAGGAAAGCCAAGGACGGGAATTCGCAATCGACCAGATCAACGCGGCAGGGGGGATCGACGGGCGCCGCTTGCGCTTGGTCACCGAGGACTGGCAGTCAAACACGGCGCTGGTCTCTAATGACGCGACACAGCTGATCCGCCAGGGCGTAGTCGCCGTGCTCGGGCCGGACACGAGCACGGCCTCCGTCCAGCTTGACCCGCTGATGGCGAGTGCAAAAGTACCGATGATCAACAGCGCTGGCCTCAATCCGGCGGGCGCGTACAGCTTCTCGGTCCAGCCGCTGGACTACTTCACATTGGTAACGCAGTACGCCAAAGACCACGGGGCGTCGAAGATCTGCGATCTGGGAGCGGCCGGGGCCTCGTTCGAGGCCGTCCAGGCCGTTATCCACCCCGCTGCGGCGGCCACCGGGATCGCAGTGGGAACCGAGATTTCCTTCGACCCGACGCTTCCGGATCTCACTCCCCAGGTGACCGAGCTAAAGGCGGCCGGATGCACCGCCATATTCGCCGGTGCATCCGGTAGCTCCCTCGCGTTGGTCGCAAGCGCGATGACCGATCTCGGGATGACGTCTGATCTGCTGATGAGCCAAGGGGCCAACGCTACCACGACGACGCTGGGGCAGATGGAGGCCAGCAACGCGTTCACCTACTTCCCGATCCCGGCAGCAAGCCTGGGGTCCGGGGTGCCGGCGGGCGATCCCAAAGCCGCGGAAATCAAGCCGTTTGTGCAGGCCTGGACTAGCAAGTTCAGCAAGCCACCGACGGTGCCGGAGGTGGTCGGTTACGCCAACGTCGAGGTCCTGGCAGCCGCGCTCCGCTCTGGCGCCACCACCGGACCCGCGATCAAGAGCTACCTCGAGAGTGGCAAAACGATCACAACCTCGCTGGCATCCTTCCGCTTCTCCCCGAGCCTGCACGCCGGAGCCGATACCACCGGCGGCTACTTCGCGATGGCCCACTGGGACGTGCAGACATCCCGGTTCGAGCTTGCCCAGCAAGGCTGAGCGGCATTGATCTACCTGCAGTCGGCCGTCAACGGACTGGGGATCGGGTCGCTCTACGCGCTCGTCGGACTGGCGGCGATGTTCGTTCTTAGGGTTACCGGCATCGTGAACTTCGCCGTAGGGGCGATCGTCGTGCTCGGCGGCCTTTTCTCCTCGTCGCTTGCCGGGATCCCGCCCGTCGCAGTGCTGGTCCTGACGGCGTTGGTGGGAGTGCCCGTCGGCGTTGCCGTCCATTTCATGTCCACCCGCTGGCTGCGTGGCAGATCCCAGTTCGCTGGGGTCCTGGTCACCGTGGCCATGGCGAGCGCGCTGCAGGGGCTCGCTTACCTGCTCTATTCCTCTGACCTCCGCTACGCGCCCCAGATCTTCGCGCCGCGCAGCTTCCAGCTGAGCAGTTCGCTCACGGTTGACAACGGGACGCTGCTGCTGGTCGCCGCGGTCGTGGTCGGTTACCTGGCGTGCTGGCTGGTGCTCGACCACACCACGCTGGGCAGCGCCCTGCGCGCTGTCTCCGACGACCCGGTCGCAGCCCGGCTGGTAGGGCTGCGCGTCCGGCGGATCGAGATCACGGCCTACGCGGTCCTCGGCGCGCTTGCCTTCTTTGTAGGCAATGTGTATGCGCAGGTGGACGGCGTGACAGCGGACAACGTCTTCCCGACGCTGGTGGGTGCTCTGTTCGGCTTGATCCTGGGCGGATCAGGCAACTTGCTAGGGCCCCTGATCGGCGGGTTCCTGGTTGGGATGGCGCAGTCCGTGACCAATGCACGGCTGAGCGATTTCTGGGGTACGGTCGTGGACCTGCTTTTGGTGGTCGTCGTGCTCGCTGCAGTCCCTGGCGGCATTGTCGCGGACCGGCGCCAGCGGAGTGTGGCGTGAAGGCGCCGGCGGGGTCGGCAACCGCCGCGGCGGCGCGCCGTCTCTTGCTCCTGCATTCGACGGCACGCCCTATAGGCCGCGGCACGTTCGCCCAGGAAAGGTGGAACTGGTTGGTCCGCGCCGCGGTCGTCATCGTCTTCGGCTGGGGCCTGCTATCCCCGAGCTACGGTCTTCAGGGGGCACTGGTCACGGCTGCATACCCGGCTGCGGTGGCGATTGCGTACTCTCTAGTCCTCGGCTACGCGAGCGTGTTCGACTTCGCTTGGAACGCGGTGGTTGGCATAGGTGCCTACGCGTTCGCGTTCGCCGAGCAGCACCTAGGTGCGGGGCCACTCGTCGGAACCGTGCTCGCGGTCGTTCTGGCCAGCATCCTCGGCGCCGTCACTACGCTTCCCTCAGCATGGCTGTCCGGATTCCAGCTGGCGCTTGTGACGATCGCCGCCGCCACGGTCTTCGGCGCCGCCCTCGTGTCATTTCCGAGCGTAAGCGGCGGATCTTCGGGACTGCCAGTCCTCAGGTCGTGGTTTAACTTCAGCCCGCTGGATACCCGAGCGCAGTTGGGTGTTGCCATCGGGGTGGTCGTGGTGACGGGACTGGCAGTATGGGCAACCACGGCAGGGCGAACTGGCCGCCTTCTCATTGCGGCCGGAGATGACGAGTTCCTTGCCCGCAGCCTCGGCGTGCGGACCACGCGCGTGCGGGTACTGGCAGCTACGTGGGCAGGTGCGCTCACCGGGCTCGTCGCATCGTTTTCGGTTCAGCAAGCGCAGGTCGCGTTGCCCGATTCCTACGGGCTGCCGCTCCTCATCCAGGTTTTCCTCGTGCTGGTAGTAGGCGGCAGGCGCAGTGTCTGGGGGCCGGTGGCAGGCAGCCTGATCGTCGTGGCGATACCGGCGTACATCGGCGGGATAAATGGCAACGTCCTCACCATCGTCTTCGGACTGTTGGTGGTGTTCACCGTTGTCGTGCGGCCCGCAGGACTCTACCAGGACCGGATGCGCGATCGGGACGGTGTTCTCGGGGCGCTTCCCGGCCCTTTGCGAATGGGAAGGACGCGTTTTCGCGGTACGTCCAAGACATCCGATCTGCGCCTCTTTACCGGAGTGGAAGCTATAGGTCTGGTCAAGTCTTTCGGTGCAGTGCGTGCCCTAGACCACGTCAGCTTTAAGGTCGGCCCGCACGAGGTTCTCGGCATCGTCGGCCCTAACGGTTCCGGTAAGACAACGTTGCTGAACTGCCTCAACGGAATTTGGCGCTTGGATGAGGGCAGCCTCAGCTGGCGGTGCAGGGACGGGAGCAAGACCGCGCCACGCGCGGCCGGCACCATCGCGCTGGGGCGGCACGGCGTTGGCCGTAGCTTTCAGACCCCGCGCGTCTTCGGGGGACTGACCCTGCGCGACAACCTGGAGGTGCTGCCTGGCGGGATACGCGTCCCGCCTGCCCGCATGGATGCCGCCGTGGCCGACTGGGAACTCGGACCATGGGCCAGCCAAAGCGTTGGATTTCTTCCGCATGGGATTCGGCGGGCCGTCGAATTCGCCAGGCTGGACCTTGCCGGAGCCTCGGTGCTGCTGCTGGACGAGCCGGCCGCTGGCCTTTCCGACGAGGAGCTCGCCCGCTTCGTGTTGGCGGTCCGACGCTGGCGAGACGAAGGCCGATGCGTGGTGCTCGTGGAGCATAACCACGAACTCATCAACGCTGTCTGCGACCGGACTATAGTGCTAGCCGCAGGAAAGGTGCTTGGGGTTGGCGACCTGGAAGAACTCCGACGGGACGAGCATATCCGCGAGATCATCGGAGACCGTCTTGACTGACTATGGGCAGGGACTCGAGGTGCGCGCAGTCAGCGTCGGGCATGCTGGCGCCACCGTGCTACACGGCATCGAATTGGACGTCCGGCCGGGGGAGAGCGTCGGCCTCGTCGGCCCGAACGGCGTCGGCAAGTCCACGCTACTTTGGGCGATTGCGGGACTCCTGACGCCTTCCCAAGGCACGATCCGCTTCGGTGGCACTGATCTGGCCGGGTACCCCCCCGAACGTCGCCGGCGCGTCGGCATTGCCCTGCTCGCTGAGGGCAGGCGGATCTTCCCCAGCCTCACAGTGCACGAGACGCTCACGCTGGCCCACCGCTCGATGGGCCTGAGCAGGGCCCAAACCAGGGACGCCGTCGCGCAGTGCTACGAGCGGTTCCCGTCGCTCGCGCGGCGGCACGCCGTCTCCGCCGCGCTGATGAGCGGCGGAGAGCAGCAGATGCTCTGCATGGCCGTGGCACTCGCATCCAGCCCGGGGCTGCTGCTAGTGGACGAGCCATTCATGGGCCTAGCACCAGCGGTCACTGCGAGCCTGATTGACCACTTCGGCAACCTCGTGCGCGCCGGAGTGGCCATGGTGATGGCCGACGAGAGCCGGACCACTCTGCAGCGCGTCGGACTGGACCGCATCATCGACATCACGAAGTTCGGATCGGGGACCCGGCAGGGTAACGATTGATGGAGCGCATCACTTAGCCGTGGCTCCGGGATGAACGCTTCCCCGCGAGCCTACTCATGGCATCAGCCGTTCGGGAAGGAAGTGCCAATGGCAGACATCAGTCGTGCGGATTTCCGCCGACGCTTGACCCCCGATGAGCCGCAGATGATCCAATGGTGCCCCGACGCGTTGACCGCACGCCTTTGTGAACAGCTGGGCTATGACGGCGGCTACCTGGGAGGCGGCGGTCTCGGTTACTCGATGGCGATCTCGGAGGCACTGCTGACCGTGTCTGAGGTCGCCGCGGCGACGTGGCAGATCCGGCGCCGCTCACTACTGCCGCTGATCGTTGATGGCAATGTGGGGTTCGGTGATCCGGTCCACGTGACCAGGATGGTCTGGGAACTGGAGAACGCCGGGGCCTACGGGATCGAGCTTGAAGATCAGGTGGCGCCGAAACGAGCCAGCCACCACCGCCATGTCGAGCACCTGATCACCCTGGACGAGATGGCAGCGAAGATCAGGTGCGCGGTCGAGGCCAGGCGTGATCCGGACCTCCTGCTTATCGCGCGCACCGGTGCTGCGCAGAACGAGAGTTTCGACCGTGCCATCGAGCGGCTCGCCGCATACCTGGAGGCGGGCGCTGACGTCGTCATGTTGCTGCCTGGCGACGAGGAGCAGCTGGCCAGCGCTCCCGCCCGCTTGAACGGCCCGGTCGCCACCCTGACGTCGTTCGACCTGCACAGTCCGGAAGAGTGGCGGGAACTCGGGTATTCGATCCTGATCGATCCAGTAACCGGACAGACTGCGGCGTTCACCGCGCTCCGTGAAGCCTACAAGCTGCAGCGCGAAGGTATGCCCAGCGGCCGTAAGGCATCGGAGACATTCGCCATCTACGAAAGCTTCCAAGATCTCGCTGGCTTCGAGGAGTTCTATGAGATCGAACGGCGTACTACCGAGCCGGGAACGTGATCTAGTGCCAGGCCCGCATAGCTGGGCATGGACAGATCCCTTGACACGCACGGACTTTGCTCCTATGTTTAGCCCAATAATCATCGCGGAGGAGCTGGCTGCTAGCCGACCGGCCTCGAGGTCGTGCCGTGCTGGGAGGACGCCCCCCTGCTGTACTCAGAGAGCCACCAGTCAAGGGGGCCTATGATGCGGTCAGCTACCTACCGTCTCAGCATCAGCACCGCCCGGGCCGACGCGCTGTTCGCATCGGCGCTGCAGCGTTCTGACGAACCCAGTGCGGCGCAGGTAGGTCAGGCGATCGCCGCGGCCATCCGCGAGTTCGGAGCCCAGGGCTGCGCAGCCCGGGTAGCACAGGCGTACGGCGAGCACCCGGAGACCGCGGTCCTGCGGATGCGTTGGGCGCGCGCGGTGGTCACCGGCGCGTTCGGCGGCGCCCGGCCGGAGCCAGCAACCGGCTCGGTGCCAGGTCAGCGCACAGCGCCCGACATCTACTGCGCAGCATTATCCGGGATCGCGCCCGCGGGCCTTGTGTTGACGCCCAGGTCCAAACGTTCATGATTGTTTCGGCTGAGAGTCGGTGCGGAACTTCCTGTAGGTGTGCCTTTACCCGCTTCGCTCGGCAAGCTGCGCCTAATCGACTGAGCAACTCATGCTGAGCAACTCACGAAGGGGCGATGTCACGCCACTTGACAGGCCGTTCGTATGCGTCGGGAAACTTCTCCTTAACGTACCTATGGAACTCGCGCATATGCTTGCGCATGGCCCACCGGGCGCCTTCAGCGTCTTTTGCGCTGATAGCGTCGGCGACGGCGGTGTGGGCACGCAGCACCGCGGCCCGTCGCTCCAGTGGGTAGCTGACACCCAGCGGCATTCCGTCGGTGATGACGTGCAGGGACGAGATGAGCAGTTCGAAGAGCTCGTTACCGGCAGCTGCCGCGACGGCGGAATGAAAGCGGTCGTTCTCCGCCAGAAAATTCTCCTCGTCGTCCAGAAATTTCTTCATGCCAGCAACCGAGTCGGCTATTTCCGCCTTTATCTGCTCCGATGCCGCTTCCGCGGCGCGGGCGGCGAGCTCGGGCTCAAGCATCTCCCGTGCTGAGATGAGCTGGTTGAAAGGCATGGACCGCAGTTGCAGAAACAACCCGAGCAAGCCTGCGAAGTCCTGGGCGTCGGGTTCGGACACAAACGGACCACCCTGCGGGCCTGCCTTCACGGTGAGGATTCCGCTCATCTCCAGGAACCGGAGCGCCTCTCGAAGCGTCCCCCGGCCCGCTTCGAAGCGAACGAGCATATCTCGCTCGCTGGCGAGCCGGGTTCCCGGCGGCAGGTTGTCGTCGGTGATGTCGTCGACAATCATCTGCGCTATGGAGAGAGCTGCCTTGTGTGCACGGCGGCCCCTGGGCCGTCGACGGGGGAGCCTCGAGATATCGTCCACCCGATCCCCGGCCTCCGACGTTAGCGGGCTGGACGTCATACTGATGACCCCAATCGCGCAGCCCTAAAGGGTGCAATCGCTCCGATCATGATATTGATAGTACAGCATCAGCTTTGTCGGCATGCGATGGATGTCGCGCCACTGTCACGCCGTGGCACCGACCTGGCCGGGTTCAGTGAACTCTACGACATCGAGCTGGCCACGACGGAACCCGGGACCTGACGACCCGAGACGCAGGAGGTCACCGGCTGACCATCGGACTTGACACGCCCACAGATGCTCCTATGATTAACCTAGAAGTCAGATTCGAGCATGGACACTGCGTCGGCGGCGACGTCGGCCCGCGTATTTGCAGGATGTGAGGACAACGATGTTGCGTCCAGACCTCAACGAGCGTCTTTGCCGCGTGGGGGCCGGAACTCCGGCCGGTGAGTTGTACCGCCGTTACTGGCTTCCGGTCGCGACCGAATCCGAGATGGTCGCGAACCCGGTCAAGCGGGTACGCCTCCTAGGCCAGGACCTTGTCTTGTTCCGCTCCGACTCCGGCGAGCTTGGCCTGGTCACCGAGCGGTGCCCGCACCGGGGCGCGTCTTTGGGCTACGGGTTTCCCGACGGTCCCGGTCTGCGGTGCCCGTACCACGGATGGCTGTTCTCAGCTGACGGCGAGTGCCTGGAGCAGCCGAATCAGATACCGGACTCACCGCAGCTGCGCTCGCGCTCACAGGTCGGCGGCTACCCGGTGCGCGCCCTCGGCGGGCTGGTATTTGCGTACCTGGGGACCGCGTCCGTGCCCGCGCTGCCCTTGCTGGATCTGTTCGCCATGGAGGAAAGTCCGACCAGGTTCCGTGACATCGGGTATGCGGTAATTCCCTGCAACTGGCTGCAGATAATGGAGAACTCGTTCGATCCGACGCACGTCGAGTGGTTGCATGGCCGGCTGTATAACTACCAGCTTGAGCGGGCCGGCGAGGAACCGACCGTCCTGGGCGGACACCATATCAAGATCGGCTTTGACCTGGTTGACTACGGTGTCATCAAACGCCGGCTGCGCGAAGGGCAGACTGAGGAAGACGAGGACTGGAAGGTCGGACACCCCGTCTATTTCCCCAACATCCTCAAGGTCGGCGGATACGGGCTGAGCTCGTTCCAGATCCGCGTTCCGATGGACGACACGCACACGTTGCACTTCTGGTATTGCTGGTACGACGTCCCGGTCGAGTTCGCCAGTCTGGTCGAGCAGGTCCGCAGGCTGCCGGACACGTACGAGGTGACTCTGCGGGGCGCCGACGGCAGTTTCCTGATGAACACCATCGACTCACAGGATGCGATGGTGTGGGTGAGCCAGGGGCCGCTGACGACACGCGATGATGAGCACCTAAGCTCATCCGACCAGGGTATCGCGCTCTATCGCAAACTCTTGCGCCGACAGCTGGACGCCAACGAAGCGGGCGGTGCCGTCATGAACGTGCGCGATGCAGCCACGGCACATGAGCTCATAGAACTGCCACAGGAAAAGAAGGAACTCGGAATTGGCGGCGGCGGCACCAACCCCGTCGCGACGTTCCTGCGGACACAGGGCTTGTACAGCCCGCGGCTAACCGAATTGTCCCATCGAATTGATGCGCTACATAAGGTCGGCTGAGGGAGCTATGCAGCGGCAACAAGGCAATGCGGTACCTGACGGCTGCATGGGCACAGTCGAGTGCGGTGAGGCAAGCCATATCAACAACAGCGGGATATGCGCACGGTGTGGTGAATGGCTGCCAACCGCGCGATGCCAAAATATCACCTGCAGTTGGGCTTGCGCGATGGGAGAAGCGACGCTTGAGGCCGCTGTGGCTCATCACTGTTCAACTGGCCACCCTGTACGAGTGCTCATCGGCTGACCCGGGCGGGAATCCGGTCATGAATCAGTCCAAGCACAGCCAGTCAAAGGAGTTCGCTTATGCCGCGTAAAATCATCGACGTGCACGGCCATATCGTCGCCCCGTCGGAGTTGTATAGCTACCGGGAATTCCTCATCGGCAGCCGTGGGCATTACGGACGTCGGCTGAAAGGCTTCTCCGAAGCGCCCGAGGGCCTTGGCCACGGGCGTACTGGCGTCATTCCGCCTGAGGATCTCAAGCACTTCGCCGAGGTGCACATAGCCTGGCTCGATCGGGTGGGCACCGACGTCCAGCTCGTCTCCGCGCGACCGTACAGTCTGATGCACTCCGAGAAGCCCGGACGGATCGTGCACTGGTGGGCGCAAGCCGTGAACGACGCCATCGCGACCCAGGTTGAGTTCTACCCGCAGCGGCTGCAGGGGATCGCCAATCTGCCCCTGGTCTGGGGAGATCCCGTCACGGGCGTCTTCGACGAATTGAACCGCTGCGTAAATGAGCTCGGCTTCGTCGGTGTCCTTGTCAACCCCGACCCCAGCGAGGGAAGGGCGCCCATGGAGGTGCCCGGGCTCGGTGATGAGTACTGGTATCCGCTGTACGAGAAGCTGGTCGAGTATCAGACACCGATGCTCGTGCATTCCGCCGGCTGCGTCTCCCTGCGAGAGAACCAGAGCCTGCACTTCATCTCCGAAGAAAGCGTCGCGGTCATGTCGCTGGTGCAGTCGGACGTGTTTGATGCCTTTCCGGACCTGAAGGTCATCATTCCGCATGGCGGTGGCGCGATCCCTTACCAGGTCGGCCGGTTCCGGGGCACGTACTGGGAGGGCACCGGCCGCCCCGGAACCTTCGACGAGGCGATCCGTCGGCTCTACTACGACACCGCGCTCTACACCGAGGAGGCGCTGGCGCTACTCGTCACGGCCGTAGGCAGCGATCGCGTGGTACTGGGAACCGAACGGCCCGGTGACGGCTCGCATAAGCGGACGCCGACCGAAGCGTGGGCAGACGACATCGCCGCCGTACTGCGCGGGATCCCGGCGCACTCTGCCCGGGACATCGACCTCATGCTCGGCGACACGGCGCTCGACCTGTTCCCGCGGCTGCGGAAGAACCTCGACGTGGCGGGCGCGGCAGGATGACCTCAGAACTGCTCGATACGACTCCCGCTCCTGCCGAGCGCGAATCCCTCGTGCGTCTGGTCCGCGATTTCGCGCAGGCGCGGGTCGCTCCGCGCGTTCAGGAATATGACGCCTGCGAAGAGCTTCCGGCCGACCTGCTGCGGGAAATGGCGGAGCTGGGATTCTTCGGCGGCGTGGTGCCTCCCGAATGGGGCGGCCTTGGCCTTGACTACGTCACCTATTCGCGGGTAATCGAGGAGATCTCCCGGGTTGACCACTGCCTCGGTGTGCTGATGAGCATGCCGTCGGCGCTGGTCGGAAGCAGCCTGCTCGCGTTCGGCACCGGCGAGCAGAAAGAGCGGTGGCTCACGCCGCTGGCTGAAGGCAAGATCTTCGGCGGCACCGGGGTCACCGAGCCCCGCTCCGGCAGCGATGTCGCCGGCACCCAGACCCGCTACGTGCGTAGTGACCGCGGCTTCGTCCTGCACGGCGCAAAGGCCTGGATCACCAACCTGGACCTGGCGTCCTTCTTCGTGACGTTCGCGACCAAAGATCCGTCGCTGGGCAGGCGCGGCCTGTCGGCGTTTATCGTGCCGGCCGATGCCCCAGGCGTCCTGAAGAACCCCGTGCGCAACAAGCTGGGCTTCCGGCCGCTGTGTACCGGCGAGATCACGTTCGACGAGGTGGTCCTCAGCGAGGACGCGCTTCTCGGGCAGGAGGGCGATGGCTTTGCCGTCGCGATGACTGCCGTCGAGCGGGGCCGGCTTTCGGTCGCGTCTCGGGCGGTTGGCCTCGCCCAGTCATGCCTGGACGCGTCGGTGCGCTATGCCAGGGAGCGGGTGGTGTTCGGGCAGCCCCTGAGTGATTTCCAGATGGTTCAGCAGAAGATCGCCGACATGGCGGTGTCCGTCCAGGCCGCCCGGCTGCTGACCGAGCACTGCGCGGTGGCTATGCAGCGTGGTGAGCGGGCGCGCACCGAGGCGAGCATGGCGAAGCTGTTTGCCACCGACACCGCCCAGGCGGCCGCCACGGAGGCCGTGCAGATCCACGGGGCCTACGGTGTGTCAGAGGACTATGGTGTTGCTCGCGCCTATCGGGACGCGAAGGTGTTCCAGATCGTCGAAGGTGCCAACGACATCCATCGCATCCTGATCGCTCGCGACGCCCTGGCCGTCGGCGGCCCGGAGGAGCACAGGCGATGACCTTTGCCGCGCCGATGAGCTCCGCTGGCACGGGCGGAGGGAACGATTCCGGCCGGGCCATCGAGCAGATCCGCGGGCACGTGCGGTCGCGTCAGCCCGGCGGCATGGGAGAGACGACCACCAGGGCGGTGCTGGAGCCGCTTGGCCTGCCGTTCGTATCGAGTACGGCCGTCGGTTCGACCGAGGAAGCTGTCGCCACGGCCATGCGCCTGGGCTGGCCCGTCGTCCTGAAAGCTGTCTCGGACGAAGTCCTGCATAAGTCGGATGCCGGGCTGGTCGAGCTGGGGCTGGTCACACCCGAGCAGGTCCGGAGCGCCTACCGGCGGCTCGTCGGACGCGCGGCCGGATTGGGAGTCACCGATGCCCGGGTTGTCATGCAGCCGATGGCGCCAGCGGGCACCGACCTGTTCCTGGGCTGGGTGCGCGACCTAACGTTCGGCCCGATCATGGCGGTGGGGCTTGGCGGAGTCACCGTCGAGCTGTTCCGCGACGTCGCGCACGGTGTGGCACCGCTGGCCGCGACCGATGTCGCGCGCATGCTGGCCTCTTTGACCTGCGCTCCCTTGCTGACCGGGTACCGGGGAGCGCCCGCGGTCGACACCACGCAATTCTGCGAGCTCGCAGCAGCGGTCAGCGAGCTCGCGGCTGCCGTCTTGGAGATCGCGGAACTCGATCTCAACCCGGTCCGGATACTTGCCGACGGGAGCTGCCGGGTGCTCGACGCCCGCGCAGTGCTGCAGCCCACCTCGTCCGCACCCAGCCGGCCGGCCTCTGCCTCGCCCGACTTGCGGCCGCTGCTGCGACCACGCAGCATCGCTGTTGTCGGCGCGTCCCGTGATGCGAGTCGGCCCGGCGGACACCTTCTGACGGCGCTGCGCGAGCACGGATTTACCGGTCCTCTCTATCCGGTCAATCCGGCTGCCGCGGAGGTATGCGGCCTGACGGCCGTCACCACGCTGGCAGCGATCCCAGAGCCGCCCGACCTGGCGTGCGTCGCGCTTCCAGCCGCGGCCAGCGTCGAGGCCGTCCGGGAGTGCGTGCGACTGGACATTCCAGCGGTGATCGTCTATGCGTCCGGGTTCAGCGAGTCAGGTGGCAAGGGCAAGGATCTCGACGAGGAGTTGCGCTCCACAGTCGTGGGATCGCGCACCGTGCTGTGCGGACCGAACACAATCGGCGTGGTCAGCGCACATCACCGGATGGCAGCCACGTTCAGCCAGGCCCTCGACGGGCTCGATTTGCGAGCCTCGGGCACGTGCCTGATCGCGCAGAGCGGCGCCGTCGCTGGAAGCCTAGTCTCTCGCGAGCTTTCCGATGGATACGGAATCGGTGACTGGGTGACAGTCGGCAACCAGTCCGGACTCGATGTCGCCGATTACCTGTCGTACTACGCGCGGCTAGATACCACCACCTCGATGGCTTTGTTCCTGGAAGGGCTACCAGACGGCGGCCGCTTCCGTAGCGCGCTGCGTGCCGCGCGCTCCGCGCGGCTGCCCGTCGTGGTATTTAAGGCCGGCGTGACCGCGGCCGGGCAACGCGCGGCCATCTCCCACTCGGCCGCCCTGGCCGGGAGCGAGGCCGCTTACCGCGCGGTACTCGAGGAGGAGGGAGCCGTGCAGGTCACGGAGATGACCGCATTGCTTGAGGTGGCCTGGGTACTCGGGAACTCACCGCGGCCGGCGGGCCGTCGAGTGGCGGTGGTAACCACGTCCGGCGGTGCGGGCAGCGCGATGGCGGACCTGGTCAGCAAGCAGGGTCTCGTTCTCGCATCGCTGACTGCTCCGACAAAGACCGAGCTCTGCAATGTCCTGCCGGCCTTCGCGAACGTCGGCAACCCCCTGGATGTCACTGCGGAGGGCACTTTCACCAGGGGAACCCTTCGCCGCGTCATGGAGCTCATAGCGGACGATTCCCAGGTCGACGTGGTATGCGTCGTTCTCACGGCCATCACTGGTCCCGAGGCTGTGCGCGTCGCGAGTGAGATAGCGGCCGTAGCGAGCCCCGGAAGACCGCCCGTGCTGGTCTGTTGGCTAGTGGCCCGGTCACTCGCGGCAGAGGGCATGGCGTTGCTGGCACAGCGGGGGATCCGGGTGTTCACCGAGCCAGCCCGTATGGCCGCAGCGGCCGGCCATCTCGTGAGCGCGGTCGCCCGGTGACGGTCCGCGGCGTTTCCAAGTCCCCGATCGAAAGGAGAAGCCGGTGAGCGGTCCTGCCGACGTCGAGGATCTTCGCATGCAGGTTGCCCTTTCGTGCAGGATACTTGCCGCCACCGGTTGCGTGCGGGAGATCACCGGGCACGTCAGTGCTCGAGTCCCCGGCAGCAACCAGGTACTCGTTCGGTGCCGTCCGGCCCAGGACCCCGGCGTCCAGTTCACCATTTCCGATGACATCAAGCTCCTGCGACTCGATGCGACGAACGCCGATCTGTCCGGCGGGTACGCACTGCCGGGGGAGTGGCCCCTACACACCGAGCTGTATCGCGCCCGCGCCGATGTAGGGGCTGTGGTCCACGGCCATCCGCGGTCGTCGTTGCTCTGCGGGATCCTCGGCCTGCCGATGCAGCCGGTGATAGGCGCCTACGACCCTGGGGCAATGGAACTTGCCGTGCGCGGTGTGCCCGTCTACCCGAGGGCCGTGCTCATCAGCACCCGCGAACTCGGCAGCGCGGTGGCGGCAGCCATGGCGGACGCCGACGCTTGCCTGCTGCGCGGCCACGGGGTCGTCACGGCTGGCGCGGACGTGCAGCAGGCCACCATCCGGGCGATCAAGCTCGAGACGCTGGCCGACCTGACCCTCAGGCTGCGATCCGTTGCTGACGCCCGCCCGGCGCTGCTGGCCGCGGATGACATCGAAGACGTCTCCGCGTTCATCGCCAGCCGTGATGCCGCGACGACATACGCGCATTGGACATGGGATTTCTACCGGCATTCGCTCGGCAAGGCCGCAGACATCTCTAGAAGGACCTGAAATACGAGAAGGAGTAACCACAATGGCTCGAGTAGTTGGCGGAGTGGGGATCTCGCACAGTCCTCAACTATCGATCGAACCCGGCGGCTGGCGCGCGCACGGCGATCTCGAACAGGAAAGGCTCGCCCAGCTTAACTTGCCTCCCTCCGGGCGGACGCCGGACCAGATTGTGAGCGAGCTGTCGCCCGTCCAGATCGCGATTAGATACGAGGCCTGCCAGCGTGCCCTGGCACGCAGCCGCGATGCGCTCCTGGCGCTGCGACCAGAGGTTCTCATCGTCATCGGGGACGATCAGCGAGAACTGTTCCTCGATGACATCATGCCCGCGATCTCAGTCTTCTGGGGTAAGTCCCTGGACGACCGTCCGCCGGGAACGGAAAGCTATCCGTCCACGATGGAGTCCGCCTACCCCTACTACCACGCCAGCAAAGATGAGACCTACCAGACCGAGCCTGATCTCGGCCTGCACCTGGTGTCGCAGCTCGTCGAATCGGGGTTTGACGTCGCACAGTTCACCGAGCAGCCGGCCGGACGCAGCCTCGGGCACGCATTCACTTTCATCTACCGTCGGCTTCTTGAGGGACTGCCGCGGCTGCCGCTCGTGCCCATCATGCTCAACACCTACTACCCCCCCAACCAGCCCACGCCCGCTCGGTGCGTGCAGCTTGGCCGCGCTCTCAGGGCCGCAATCGACAGCTGGCCGCCAGGCCGCCGGGTCGCGCTTGTCGCCTCTGGCGGCCTAACCCACCCCATCATCGATGAGAAGCTCGATCGTCGCCTGCTGGCGGCGCTGGAAAGCCACGACCACGATGATCTGGCCCGGCTGCCGGTGGCGAGCCTAACCGAGGGCAGCTCAGAGATCCGCAACTGGATAGCGGTCGGGGCGGCACTGCACGATGCCCACGGCGAAATCCTCGATTACGTCCCCGCCTACCGCTCGACGGCCGGGTCCGGCTGCGGGATGGGATTCTTCGCCTGGGCCCGGGCCAACGCGTGAACGCATCTCGTGACCGTCTTATGGTCCTGGACACCTGCGTGGTCTCGGACGCGCTAGATGCGCTGGGCTTGCCTGGCGCGGTGGCGGGCGTGCTTCCCATCTGGGAGGGCAGCAAGCTCGCGGGGCGCGTCGTCACCATGCGGACGGTGCCTGCGGACGGACGTACCAGTCATCGTCACCTGGGGACGGCGGCGATCGAACGCGCCGACGCCGGGGAAGTCATCGTCATCGAACAGGCCAGCGGCGGCTCTCCGGCCTCGGCCACCTGGGGCGGATTGCTGGCCCAGGCGGCGCACCTTCGCCGGATTGGCGGCGTCGTCATCGACGGTGCCTGCAGAGACGTCGACGAGATCCGCGAGCTGAGGTTGCCCGTCTCGGCCCGCGCTGTTCTCCCTTTCACGGCACGGGGCCGCTTCGTCGAGGACACGGTGGGGGAGCCGGTGGTCATTGGCCAGGTCACCGTGGCCGAGGGCGACTTCGTCATCGCCGATGGCAGTGGCGCCGCCTTCATTGGCGCTGCGCACATTGCCGATGTTCTCATCCAGGCGGAGCTACTGGCGGCCCGGGAACGACTCATGGCCGACGACCTGCAGCGCGGCAGCCGCCCGTCAGACGTCTTGGGCCGCGACTACGAGGAGATGCTCCATGAACGTTGACCGCACGGTCGAACAGCTGCGCGAGATCGGCGTGTCTACCCTGTCCGACGCGTTGGATCGGCTCGGGCTGCCGGGCGCGGTGCCGGGAGTACTGCCGTTCGAACCGGGTCTTCGGCTCTGCGGGCGTGCGTTCACCGGACAGTACGAGCCCGTCGATGAGACTGGCGGCACTGTCGGTGACTACATCGACGATGTCCCCCCCGGTCAGGTCGTCGTGCTGGACAACAATGGCAGGCTCGATTGCACGGTCTGGGGCGACATCCTCACCTGCGTGGCCTCGTCACGCCGGATCGGCGGGACGGTCATCAACGGCGCATGCAGAGACGTGGCGGCCAGCCTGCAGATCGGTTACCCGGTCTTCGCCTATGGGCGCAGCATGCAAACCGGAAAGGACCGCGTCCGGCTGGCGAGCATCAATGGCCCAGTGCGGCTCGGCTCGGTGGGCGTGCACCCCGGCGACATCGTGGTAGGGGACGCCGATGGCGTCGTCGTCGTCGCGGCACGGCAAGCGGACCGAGTCCTCGACGTGGCCGCTGCCATCGAGGCTGCGGAAACGCGGATCCGGGAGGCAGTAGCTTCGGGTCAGCGACTCGACGCGGCCCGCGCCAAGATGGGCTACCACCAACTGCAGACACCCAGCGAGCCACGATGACGGGGCCGGCGGAACTGCTGGCTGACTTCAGCACGGCCACTCTGCACGAAGCGGGTGCCACGCCGCTCCCGCCGCAGGTACGCCCGCTCGATTCGAGCTGGCGCGTGTGCGGTCCGGCGTTCACAGTAGACCTCGCCCCTGGCCACAACATCTGGCTCCACCGCGCCGTCTACGCCGCGATGCCGCGCGACGTACTCGTCACGGCCACGGGCGGTGCGTATGAACATGGCTACTGGGGTGACATCCTCACCCGTGCGGCGGTGGGCCGCGAACTCGGCGGGCTAATCATTGATGGATCAGTGCGTGATTCGGCCGATCTACTCCAACTCGGCTTCCCGGTATTTGCGCGTGGGCTGTGTGTGCGGGGAACTGGAAAGGACGCCTCGGCGGGCGGCCTCGGCATGCCGATCACCGTCGGATCTGTGACGGTACGGCCCGGCGACATCGTGATCGGCGATGCCGACGGCACCGTGGTCGTCTCACCTGCGCAGATCGGCCAGGTGGCCGAGCGCGCCAAGCTTCGGGAACGGGCCGAGAAAACCATCCGAACGCGTATCTCCGCAGGAGAGTCCACGCTCGATCTCTACGGACTTAGATGAGAGCGGCGCGCGGACTCGGCGTCGTCGGCTGGGGGGCGGCTGGCCGGCTTATGGCGGAAGCGGTCAGCCGCACCAGCCGGTTCCGCCTGGCGGGCATCGCCGACGTAAGCGCGGTTGCGCGTGAGCGCGCCGCGGCCGAGGCGGGATATGCGGTGTATGCCGAAGCCGAGCAGCTTTGCTCGGCTGCCGACATCGATGTGGTCTATGTTGCCTCACCAACCGCGCATCACCTTGCTGCGGTGCGGAGCGCGGCCATGCACGGCAAGGACATCATTTGCGAGAAACCGCTGGCCTGCCAGATCGATGACGCCCGGCAGGCGGTCGAAGCTGCCCGGGTCGCGGGTGTCACCTTGCTGGTCGGCGCGACCCACGGCTACGACGCCCCATTCCGTATCCTCCGGCAGGTCGTCGCAGACGATCGCCTGGGGCCACTGCTGTCTGCGTGTTCTACCTGTCACACCGACTGGCATCGGCGGCCGCGAAGCGCAGCTGACCTTGACGCCAGCCAAGGTAATGGGCTGGTGTTGCGCCAGGGCGCCCATCTGGTCGACATCCTGCGGTATGTCTGCGGCGGAAAGGTCGCTACTGTCTCCGGCTCGACGTTCGGGGGAAGTGCAGGCACCGAACTGGGTTTTTCCGCGCAGCTGATCTTCGAAAACGGTGTCCACGCCACCGCGTACTACACCGGAACCGGCGGTTTTGACAGTCGGCTGCTGACGTGGGGGGTAGGCGAACTCGGCACGGTTGACATCGAGCCGAATCCGGCGCTGACACCCTACTTCGTTCTGCCCGGACCCGGTATGGCGCCGCCGGTATCCCCGGTGTTCGGCACCACCGTAGCGACGTTCGCCCAGGGCGGCGCCTGGGTCACGCCCGCCGGGCTGTTGCTCCTCAACGGCTCCGATGTCGAGGAAATCATCAGCGCCGATGAGCCGTCCGGCTGGGACGCCGTGCTGGCAGAACTCGACGCCGTGGCCGCTGGCGTGCCGCCTGTACACAGCGGGGAGTGGGGACTGGCCACCCTGGAGGTCTGTCTCGCCGTCCACGAGTCGGCGCGCACCGGCACACCGGTCGCGCTCCAGCATCAGGTCGACCTCCCGTCGCAGCCGATGCCCCACCCGGCACGCAAAAAGGAGAACCGATGATCATTGACGCACATGCGCACCTCAACGCCCCGCCCGAACTCTATGCCTACCAGGCATCACTGTTGTCGTCCCGCGGAGCCCACGGTCAAAGTGCGGCTGGCGTAACGGATGCTCAGCTCAAGGACTACGGCGAGCGGACCGTGGCGGTAATGGACAGCGTCGGTACCGATATGCAGCTGATCTCCCCGCGCCCGTTCTCCTGTTCTCACTCAGCGTCACCGGCCAAGATCGTGCACTGGTGGACAAGTGCGGTGAACGACGTAATCGCACGACAGGTATCCCAGTTCCCAGCGCGGCTGGCCGGAGTGGCCGGGCTCCCGCAGGCCTATGGCGAATCCCCGGCGCAGTGGGCGGACGCGCTGGAACAAGCGGTGACCGGGCTCGGCATGGTCGGATGCGTCCTCAACCCCGACCCGTCCGAGGGCACCGGCCACGTGTCGACACTCGGTGACCCGTGGTGGTATCCGCTGTACGAAAAGCTAGTCGAGCTGGACGTGCCGGCGCTGATCCATTCGGGCAGCTGCCAGAACGGACGCGAGAGCTACAGCGAGCACTTCATTACCGAGGAGAGCATCGCCGTTCTTTCGCTACTGAACTCCGAGGTCTTCCTCCGCTACCCGACGCTGAAAATCATCGTCGCTCACGGCGGCGGGTCGGTTCCGTACCAGATAGGCCGCTGGCGCGCAGCACGCGCCCATCCCCGGCTCCGCCAGGGGCACCTACTGCACGAATCGTTCGACGAGAGCCTGCGCCGGCTGTGGTTCGACACCGTCCTGCACAATCCACTGTCCCTCGAATTGCTACTCCGCACCGTAGGCTCCGACCGCTGCGTGTTCGGTACGGAGAAGCCCGGTAGCGGCAGCGCCCCGAATCCAGACACTGGCCGGGACTTCGACGATCTACGACCGGTCATCGAGGGATTCGACTTCCTCGATGACAACCAGAAAAAAGCCGTGCTGTCCGGTAATGCACGCTTGCTCTTCCGGCGCCTGAACAGCCAGCTCAGGCTGGTCATGTGAGCCAGCGGGCCTTGAGCCAATGGCAGACGGTCAACTGTGAGGTCGGCCGGCTGGGCCTGGAGTTCACCCGCATCGCGGCGGGGCGCTCCTCGGTCGCTCCGGCCAAAGGTGATCGACGTTTCGCCGATCCGGCGTGGACATCGAACCCTGTGTTCCGCATG
>Ga0302178_10001262_pt1 | contig 21561 bp, 5 predicted proteins | sample I_Palsa_E1_3_FD_198790 | JGI IMG/M metagenome (GOLD analysis project Ga0302178, IMG submission 198790) | Peat permafrost microbial communities from Stordalen Mire near Abisko, Sweden - I_Palsa_E1_3 | ecosystem: Environmental > Terrestrial > Soil > Palsa > Peat permafrost | place: Sweden: Abisko... | reverse complement strand
ATCCTCTGTGGTGCTCCCCAGAGCACTCCCCGCCAGACGTAGGTGATACGTAACTGGTCAGGTCCTGTCGAACTGGTGATGTTTTATCAGGCGTCTTCGGGCAGCCAGGGATGGCCCTCGGCGAGCAGGACGAGGGCTTCGAAGGAGCAGGTGCCGTGTTTGGCCGCGGTGGCGAGGTAGCTGCGGATCGCGCAGAATTGCTCGGCGCCGGTCAGGGTTCGCATGCCGCCGGAGACTTTCTGCCGGACTTTGATCATGCGGATCTCGCGCTCGGCCGCATTATTGTCGGGCGGAACCCGCCAGTCGGTGAGGAACCGCAGGTAGTCGGCTTCGCGGTTGATCAGGCGGCGGGCCAGCGCGTTGTGCTTGCGCATCAGCGGGGCGGACCGGGCGCGGGTCTGGCTGAGACCGATCCGGGCGGCCGAGCGCAGGCAGGCGGTCTGCTGGGCGACCGCGGCGGCGTCCAGCGGATCACGGCCGCCGGCGATCGCGTCAGCGACCATGCCCTGAAGCTTCACCAGGGCATCGCAGGCCTGCGCGGCCCAGCACCACTGGCCGTCTCCAGCGGTATCGGCCACGGCCTGCAGCTCCCGCTGGACATGGGCGGTGCACAGCTGATGGACCGGGCCGCCGGGCTGCTCGCCGGAGGCTGCTGCGCCGGCCGGGGTCAGTGCCGGGCCGGGCGCGCTGCGCGTGAAGGTGTCATAGGGCGCCCAGGCGTCGTGCACGGCGACGCCGGAAAAGCGGGGCAGCACGCCGAGGGCCCGGATGCCTTCCAGGCCGCGCCGGGCATGGCAGATGATCAGCGTCCAGGCCGGGCTGGTGGCCACGTGCACCCAGTGCAGGCGGGCGGCGACCCGGAACCCGGTCTCGTCGAAATGGACGACCTCAGCACCCGCGAGGCGATCCCGCACCTGGGCGGTGAACCTGGCCAGGCCGTCAGCGGCCCGCCGGGCCATCGCGGCGACCGTGCCGGACGACAGCGGGATGCCGAACAGCTCCGCCAGCGCCATCGCCGTGCGGCTCTTGGACAGGAACTGCCCGCCATAGAGGTACAGCACGATCGCGGTGATCCGCGAGCCGTACTGGACCGGCGCGTCCACCCCGGCCGGGGCCATGCCCTTGGTCTTATGCCCGCAGCCGCACTGCCGCTCGATCAGCTGATGCTCGGTGACCTCCACCTTCACCGGCGGCAGATCGAACACCTGCCGCCGCTCCACCCCGGTGACCGGCGCCCCGGTCAGGCCGTTCCCGCACCCCCCGCAGCAGGCCGGCTCGTGCCGGACCTCATAGCGGGGCCGGGCGACCTGCGCCAGTGTCCTGCCCTCATGCCCGTCCTGGCCGCCGGGCCTGCGCCCGGTCTTCTTCCGCAGCGACCGCGGCTTCGGACCGCCCTTGGACAGCCCGTCAGCCGACGGCGGCTGCGAGGAGTTCTTTGACGTCCGGCTGACCTGCGCCTCCAGCTCGGCGATCCGCTCCAACGCCGTGCCGAGCTGCTCCCGCGACCGCACAAGCTCCGCCTGCGCCGCGGCAAGCTCCGACCGCAGGCTCACCACCAGCGCGGCGAGCACCTCATACGACGGAGGCTGATCAGCAGGCACACCAGGACATTAACGACCAGCGGGCAGCAGCACTGCCAACCACGAATTCCGGCGTGTCGGCCATCAACCAGACACGCCACAAATCAGACCTGACCAGTTACCTTCGAGAATGCTATGGGAGGAGGCTGTGACAGGAACGCCTGCGAATAAGCATCATTCATGGCGGTCTCGAGCCATGGAAACTGCGACGCCATTGCCCATCTAACATCCATGGGGTCAGCGATTCCCACTAGGCGGCGGCTGATATTGTCGCGACGGTCCACAAAGACGATGCAGTGGAGGGCTCGCTGTCGGTGCAGCAGTTCCGAGAAAAGGTACAGCCGTGAGGCAAGCCATCTACGACCGTCGCGCAGGTTAATCACTACGTAGTCAATATCGTCTGGCTGCAGGAGTTGCTGCATGAGGGAGGTTACACCGCTCTGGATGTCGCTCGAGGCGACTGGATTCCGGAGCTGTTCCAGACCCGGAAGGTCGGCCTGAGTGACTGTCGCCAGCTCAAGGCTGACCTGGAAGACCGAAATCTTGCTCGTACGCCGCCCGAGTTCGGCCAGTGTCCCTGAGCGCCAGAGCACTACCACGCCCAGGAGCGCCACGACAGGCCACGCGATTGCCCGGATGATGTCGACCGCCATGGCTACGCCTCTCCTGGCAGATAATCGAGCTACGACGCGCCAAAATGATAGTGGAGCAGGAGTACGAGGAATACTTACCGTGGTGGCGACTAATCATGCAGGTGAGCGCATGCACAGCCGCTCTCGTAGCGCACCCTATCCGACAATAGGAAGACTGGCCATGGCCGAGGCGCGAGCCTGGTCCGTCTTGCGGCCCCGGACTGCCAAGCTCGATGGCGAATGCATCGGAGGTCCGCCGCCAACGCGGGACGGTCCACGGTGTCGCAGAAACACAGCTGCCCTGGTTAGACCAGTCGGTGGCGTGCACTTCCTTCGGTCTACGATCCGTCTGCGCCGGCCGCCTGAGCGCGGCGAGGAAGTCCGGAACCAGTGACTGTGATGTGGGTTCCAATGGCCCAGTCTTTGGCTGGACGTCATGGGACATGATCCAAAGGCTGCGTCGTCACCACAGACAGCGGTCCCTTGCCCGCCCACCAGAGAGCCTGCTCGAATGCGGCACCTCGCGAGCTAGGTGTGTCCCCTGCTGGCACTCTCATTCCTGGGCGCGTTCGCGTCCTTCCTTATGCACCTGGACAGGAACCTTGCCCACCCGGTAATGAAATGCGGCCGGCCGTCGCTTAGCGGCGTGCTGTCTTGCACAAGTGCCTGGGAATCCGGAAACTCGCACCTTCTCCGCTCCCTGCGCCGGAGTAGAGTCTTAACCACGCCCCGATGCGCCTCGGCCTGCGGGAGCGAGGGGGTCGCCATGGCGAACAGCGGGGACGACATCCCGCGGCTGGTTGTAATCGACCCTCCTGAGCTGCGCGATAACATCCTACTGCTGTCGCGATCGCGGATCATCGTCGGTCACTCCGCCACTGGGCAGCTGATCCTGGACGACAGTTATGGGAGCCGCCGCCACGCTCTCATCAAGATCGATGAGTCGGGCTCGGTGACGATCCGAGATCTGAATTCCGTCAGCGGAACGTTCGTCAACCAGGTGCGGCTCGAAGGCCCACGTGTGCTTCAGCGCGGAGATATCGTCCGGTTCACCGACCATGTCGCCCGCTTTGAGCCGGCCAGCACATCGCCGCCGGGCGTTCCGCCGCCGCGAGTCAGTCCGGTGCCTACGCTGCCCCTATCGGCCGGCGCGAAGACCGTTCCCCGTGCTGTCGCCAAGGCGCCGACGGCCGCCAGCTCACCGGACGCGGCCGGGGCCGACATCGGCACAACAGACGCCCAAGCTGCGGGGCCTGTTTCCGCTCCCGCTGTCACCATGCCGCCGGCCCCGGCGCCGCGCCCAACGGCAGCCGCCGGGGTTGCGGTCGCTGACCTGGCTCCCGTGCTGGGCGCGGGGAGCTCCGAGCTCATCACCGCGCTCGCCGGTCACGGGATCACCACGCTGGCTGATGTCCGCCAGGCTGGGGATCTCAGTGCCATCACGACGCCGGCGCAGGCCACCGCGCTGCAGCTTCTTGAGGCCCACGCCGACCTGGCCCGTCTGTCATCGGACGTGACCGCGAATGCCAAGGTCATCGCCGCCGGGTTCAGCGGCACCCTGGCGATCGCCAGGGCTCCGCAGGCAAGCTTCGTCACCGCTGCGGCGCCGGCGCTGGGTGAGGCTGGCGCAATCACTATGCACTCCCAAGCCGTGGCCATGTACAACGCGCTGGACCAGCTGCTGATCGGGGCGCATATTGACGCTGCCGCCGGCGTAGGCAGCGGCTTCAGCGACCGGCTGGATCTGATCATCAACCCGCCTGACCTGCAGGTGTGCCTGTGTGAGGACTGCCAGTCAGCGCCGGGCCCGACCGCGTACCTGGCCGACCTGCTGTCGTATGTGGCCAGCCACCTGCGCAGTTACGGCCTGCCGGTCGGGCTGCCTTTCCTGGCCGGTACCTTTCATCAGCCGTTCGCTGACCTGCCGACCGACTGCGCGGCGGTGGAGACCGAGGTCCGGCAGGTACGGATCTGCGCGGAGGTGCTGCGCAGTTACCTCGCCGCCCCGGCACACGCACCGACGGCGGCGCAGCAGGCCGAGCTGGCCATCGCCGAGGCCGCTTACGTACTTGCCGCCTACAAGGCCCTGCTGGCTGGGCTGGGGACCAGCTTCGATGAGCTGCAGCTGGCTCGATATGCCGACCCGGCGACCCGCAGCTCGCTGGCTGGCCGGTTGGGCCTGACCGTCGACCCGTACGGCGCCGGCCGCCCCGACGGCCTCGACCTGCTGGTCCTGGACCCCGCAGCCGTCCCGCCATCCCCGCACGCTCTGACCGAGCCCGGCATCGAGCGCATCTTCGGCCTGGCCAACACGAACCGCAACCCGCTGTCCGACGGCCCCGTGCTCCTCGATCTTGCAGGCCTGATCACCCGGTGGAACCTGGACGGCGTCACCTGGGACCGCAACACCGACCCGGACGGCACGATCTATCTCACCCTGTCCCAGCCCAGCGCCGCCGAGTTTGATGTCTCGCTGTACTCCGACCGCCCGCGCACCCATCTGGTGGCCTCCGGCCAGCTGCCCCTGCCAGCCGCGAGCTTCCCGGCAACCATCAGCGTGAACGGCGACAGCGGCCTGTCCGGGACCATAGAGGTCTCCGGCACGACGGCCAGCCAGGCAATCACGCTGCAGGCAATCCCCGCACTCAGCTCGTGGCAGCTGCAGACGCTGCGCGCCGAATGGCTGGCCGAGGATCACCCCGCCGATGCCTACACGGCGGTTACCAGCGTCACGCCGCTGGCCGCCCTGCCCGCCTCGGTGACGATTCCTGGCCCGCTGCAGGCCGAGATCGCCTACGACTCCTCAGCCAAGGTGCTCAGCTGCACCGGCGTCATGGCTCCGGCCGACCTCGCCCAGCTGCTCGCCCTCGCGCCGGCCGGAACGGCAGGCCATGCCTACACCCGGGCGGTCAGGACGCTGTATGTGCAGTCGCAGCGGCCGCCGGTGATCGACCCTGACGTGATCGGGCCCGATGACTTCCGCTCACCGGTCCCCGCAGCGCCCGGCGACCCCGCGCAGCCGTACGACGTGTGGCTAAACCGGCGGACATGGGTATTCACGCGGCTCACCGCACTCCAGGGGATCACCGCGTCCGCGCCGGCCGGCACCGCATTCACGGCCATGCTCAACTCGATGTACAGCTCGGTCAGCTACCTCACGACCAATGCCGCACCCTGGGCAGCCACCACGCCGGTCGGCGACCTGGAGTACCTCTGGGAGAACCTCGCGGAGGGGGCGGACGTCACCGCGAACACCCTGCGGGTGGCCGGTGACCTTAGCCTGACCGTTCAGGCGTTTAACCGGCTGATGGACCTGAGGCACCAGGACCAGGCCGCACCGGCCGACCCGCGCAATCCCCCGCTCAGCGACGCCGACTGGCTCGAGGTGGCCTCGCTGCTCACCGGGGCAGCCAAGACCCGGTTCTTCGCCGCCTGGCGCGCCGAGGAAGCCGCATTGCCGCTGGTATTCGGGCCCGCCGCCTTTGTCGTATCGCTCACCGAGCCGCAGCCCGGCGACTGGCCGCCGGTGCTGCCCGCCGGCACGCCGCTGATCGACCCTGCCCTGGTGCCGCTGACCGGCCTGCCCGATCCGGTCGCCGGCGCCCGCGCCATCAAGTTCTGGCATGACCGGGCCACTCAGGTCGCCGGGCTCACCAGCCAGCTGCGGTCAATCAACGAGGCGAGCGGCGGCTTCCAGGCGATGCTCGAGCAGGCACTGGGCGACCCAGCGGCCGGCGACCCGCTGCCCGTCGATACCGCCAACCTGGCCCAGCAGCTCGTCGATCCCGACCCGGCTTTCGTCGCCACCGCGACCACCACGATCCAGTCCGAGCTGTTCATGACCGCAGACCAGTTCACCACGGTCATGACCGCCCAGACAATGGCCGCCAGCGCCAATCCGCTGACCAGGCCCACCGCCGCCCAGTGGAACCAGGTGTACGCGATCCTCACCGCCGCGGAAACCAAAAAGCGGCTCTACCCGCAATGGCTGACGCAGGAACAAAATCCCGCCAGCGGCGTCACCTACTGGACGGCACGCAAGGCCGCTCTCCAGCTCTGGCGGGCCAGCGCTGACCAGCGCAGCCAGTGGCAGGCGGCCCTGGCAGGGCGCAGCCGGGCACCCATCATCGACCCCGACCTCATCGGCCCGGCCGATATGGTCAGCCCGGCCACCGCGGACCCGGCGTTCAGCCTGTGGTGGAACCGAAGCCAGTGGCTGTTCAACCTGTCCGCAGGGCCGCTCCCCACGGCCAGCCTCACCGCCTTCGACAACGCCCTGCTCAGCTTCATCGCAGTGACCGGCGAGGAGCTGGAGGCCATCGCCCGGCAGGCGGCGGCCGGAGGCGCCGTCACCGCCCGGCTCGCCCAGCTCAACCTGACCTACCCGGCGTTCACCCAGCTGATGGGCGTCCGCTCCTTGATCAAGAACGGCATCACCCCGCTGGACAGCGAGATCCAGGCGGTGCAGGCGATCCTCATCCAGGTCAGCAAGCAGCGCATGTACCCCGAGTGGCTGCAGGCCGAGGCCGACCGGGGCATCATCCTTGGCCCCGACGAGTTCCAGCTGCCCGCCGCCGGCACCGCAAGCCCCGACCTGCCCGGGTGGCGTGCTACCGCTGATGCCCGGCAGGCGTGGGAGGCGACGCTCCAGGCCCGCGTCGAGCAGCAGAACACAGTTCTCGGCGCGGCCGCGGACAACGCCGACGCCACCGAGGGCGCGACCCTCACCCAGCTGCGTGACGCGCTGGTCCTGGCCACCGACGCCCCGGCTCCAGCCGCCGGCACGCCGCCCACCCTACTCAAGGCCAAAGCCGACTGGCTGACGACCAGCCTGATGATCGATGCCGAGACCGGCGGCAGCGTCAAGACCACTCGTGTCGAGCAGGCGATCGAGACGCTGCAGGACCTGATGACCGGGTTGCGGGACGGGCAGATCGGCGGCTTCGAGCTGACCCTGACCTCCGCCCCGGCGGCCATCGCGTTCAGCGGCACCAGCCGCTACGACCTCTTCGCTCGCGGCCCCGACAATGGCCTCTGGCACAAGTGGTGGGATACGACCTGGCACGACTGGGAGTCACTCGGCGGCACCCTCCTGTCCGCCCCGGCTGCGGCCTCGCAGGCGCAGGGAACCGTGGACATCTTCGTCCTGGGCGCCGACGGCGCCATCTGGCAGCGTGCCTACAACGCCGGCGGCTGGGGCACCTGGAAGTCGCTCGGCGGGACCTTTGCCCAGGGCCCGGCGGCAGGATCACAGATACCCGGCAACCTCGACGTCTTCGCTGTCGACCAGCAGGGCCTGCTGTGGCAGCTCAGCGGCCAGCAAGGCGGCTGGGGCCTCTGGCATCAGGCCGCCCGCACCGCACCGCCCGTCAACGGGATAGCCTCCGCGCCGTCGGTGGTGGCGTCGGGAACCGGCATCTACGACGTATTCGCCAAAGGCGCCGACACCCAGCTGTGGCACACCAGGCTCGACGGGACCTGGGCCGCCTGGGACCCTCTGGGCAGCGCCCTGGCCGCCGCGCCGTCCGCCACCGCCGCAGGCGGCACGCTAGAGGTCTTCATCCTCGGCACCGACGGCGCCATCTGGAGCCTGACCGGCCAGGCAGGCGGCGGATGGGGAACGTGGCAGTCCCTGGCCGGCTTCTCCACCCAGGGCCCGGGGGCGCTCGCCGACAACGACGTTTTCAGCGCGGGATCCGGCGGCGTCCTGCAGCACAAGTGGCTGGATGGCGCCTCAGGCTGGGTCGGCTGGGAGACCACCACCAAGCTCAGCATGGACGCGCCGGACTTCGACGCCGAGTGGACCTGGATGGGGTCCTACGCCACCTGGCGCGCCGCGATCATGGTCCTGCTCTACCCGGAGAACCTGCTCGACCCCACCCTCCGCGACCAGCAGCACCAGACTCCTGCCTTCCGGGCACTCGTCACAAGCGTCCAGCAGAACGCGACGCTTACCCCTGACCAGCTCAGCCAGATGGTCAGCCAGTACGACACTTACTACCGCGACGTCTGCTCCCTGAATGTCCAGGCCTCCTGCAACGTCACCGCCGGGCCTGCCCCGCAGACCACGCTGCTCTACATGTTCGGCATCGCCGCCAACTCGCAGACCGCGTACTGGTCGACCTACAACTCAGCAGACCAGTCCGGATACGCACAGACCTTCTGGGATTCCATCCCCGGCCTTGGTAACCAGCAACTGGTCAGCCTCAGCGCCGCGACGTCGCTAATAGATCCCAACGGCAAGCTGTGGGTGCTACTGGTCTTCATCGTGAACACCTCAAGCGGCCTCACGCTGGCGATCACCCGGTATGACCCCGTGCAGTGCGCCTGGGAGCAGCAGGTCTACCCGCTGCCAGTCCAGCCCGAATGGGCATCATTCACCGCGCAGCTCGGCTTCCAGGGAAGCCCGCAATTGTTCGGGCAGAATTCCGGCACCTACCCGCCAGGGATCGTCGTCACCACGCCTGACGGGCGGTACGAGCGAACGCTCAGCGCCAACGGGACAGACTGGTCGGCCATCGGGTGGGCCAGGGTCGGCTCCTGGGGACCATGGACGCAGGCCACGGCAGCCGACGTCAGCTCCGGTCAGGCCATCGCCGCGGTGTCCCGGACGCCCGGCCTGATCGACTTGTTCTGGGTCGATTCCTCCGACAGTATTGTGAGCACCGCCGAATCGAACCTCGCAGTCAACAGCGGGACGCTGGGCGGCGTATCCCAGATTGATATCGCCTTCACCGCCGGTGACCCTATCGCTGCCAACCTTGCGCCTACTGTGATCGTTCGCACTCCGGATCACTTCGATATCTTCGTCATTGGTGCTGGTCCCCCCGCGCCGCACCCTCCAGGTCAGCCGCCTGGCTTCGACCTCCCTAACATCTTCTGGAATTGGCAGGACAATAATTTCGACGGCGGTCAGTGGCATACGTTTGAGAATATTAGTGTAGGTGACGACATCATTAACGTTGCCGCGGTCGCCCGCAACGACGGTAACCGTAATTACCTCCACGTGTTCGGCCTCGGCAACGACGGCATTGTTCGCACCACCTGGTCAGGCGGGCCGCCCGGAGAAGACTCCTGGCAGCCCTGGATCCAGATGCCCACTCCGTTCTCCGGCAGCCAGGACATCGGGGAGACTAATTCCCTGCAGCTGTCCGCGGTCTCCCCCGACCCGCAGACGGTCATTGTCACGGTGACCAACTCCGACGGAGACGTCTCCGGCTACTACTGGCAGGACGGCTCGTCGTGGGTATCAACACATGGGTGGATCGTTCTCAATGAGAGCCAGCCATCCGCGGCCAGCAGTCCGCTCACCGCCATTTCCGAGGGCGCAGACGTCGTCGATGTGCTGTATCTATCCCCAGCCACATCAGTGCTGCTGAGCAGGCCCGACTACTCGGCCGGAAATCCGGTGGCGGTCCCGGTCACGTCGCTGGGCGGCAGCCTCCACGGCGGAGCGCCGGTCGCGGCGCTAGCACGCTCGCAGGATCGTGTCGAGGTATACGTGGCCGGGCCTGGAACGCCGGGAACGAGCATCTGGACCAGGTCCACCGACGATCCGGGCGACCCGGGTTCCTGGTCCGGGTGGACGGCGATCAGCAATGACGGCGGCGACATTAGCACCCTGGCCGCACCGTGGAGGGTGGCCGCCGTGTCTCAGCTTCCCCAGCGCACCGACCTGTTCGCCGCCCTCCTGGGCACAACGGGCGGTAGCCCTGGCGTGATCTACACCACCTACTGGCAGGACGTGGACTTCGGCCCACCAGATGTGCAACTGCCCCCGTTCTCCCCGGTGCCCATCGTCAGCGCGCCGCTCGACATCCCCGGCCATCTGTCGAGCACGGACCTGCAGAACCGCAGCCCGGCGATTAAGCAGGCGTTCGAGGCCAACCTGGCGGTCCCGCCCGGCTTCACCCAGGCTGCCCCGGCATCGATGATGACCTACCTGCAGGAGGCCTACTACTTCGTCCCTGTTTACCTGGCCAACCAGCTGCGGCAGCAGGGCCAGTTCACTGCGGCGCTGGACTGGTACCGCACCACCTACGACTACAGCGTGCCCGAGCAGATCAGCGACATCTATTATGGCCTGGTCCTGGAGGAGGGGCCCCCGCAGCTGTACACGCTCCCGGCGGGCTGGCTCGCGGATCCGCTGAACCCGCACGCTATCGCCATGACCAGGCATTATGCCTACACCCGTTACACGGTGCTGCAGATCGTCGGCTGCCTCTTCGCGTACGCGGACTCGCTGTTCACCACCGACACGTCCGAGTCCGATGCGCAGGCCCGGACCCTGTACATGACCGGGCTGTCCCTGCTCAGCCTGCCGATCTTCGACCAGTACGCGGATTCCTGCGCGGGACTGACCATCGAGGTACTCGACATCCCGGTCGATCCGGCCTGGCAGCCGATGCTGGCTATCATCGCCGCCGACCTGGCGACTATCGGCCGGCCCGCCGCCTTGGCACCGCTGATCCCCAAGATCACGTCAGCGCTCGGCGGCAAGGATGCCTGGCCGGACCGGTTCTCCGCCGCCCGCGCCCTGATCACCGGGGCCCGGCGTGACCTGCCGCCCAGACCCACTGTTAGCGGGGTCCTTGCCGCCCTGGACACCCGCGCCGCCGCCGCCTACTCGGCCCTGCTTTCGATTCCCGCGGTGGACGCCGCTGCCACGGGCGTGAGCGCTACGGCCGCCGCCGCATCCGGGCTGGCCGCCGGGTCCGCTGCCTCTGGGCCTCCGGCGGCAGACGCCAAGCCCGCAGCCGGGCAGCCATCCGCCGGGCAGCCGGGCGGCCAGGAAGCCCCGCTGCGCACATCCCGGCCGATACTGAAGGACCCAGAGCCGGGCCCTCAGCCACCTGATCCGGGGCCCCCTGGCGGGTTCAACCTGCCGACCGTGGACTTCTGGTTCTGCGCGCCGGTCAACCCGGTGATCGGCGCGCTGCAGGCCCATGGCGAGCTGTGCCTGTATGAGCTGCGCCACGGGATGAACATCGCTGGCATGACCCGGCAGGTTGATCCGTACTCGGCACCGACCGACTCCGGCAGCGGCCTGCCGACCATCGGCAGCGACGGCCAGCTCATGCTCCCTGGCGCCGTGACACTGCAGCCCACGGCCTACCCTTACGCGACGCTCATCAAGCGCGCACAGCAGCTGGTCCAGACCGCCGCGCAGATCGAGGCCCAGATGCTCGCCGCCCTCCAGCAGTACCAGCAGGCTGCCTATGCCGAGCTGCAGGCCAGGCAGAACCTGACGGTCACCGACGCCACCGTTCAGCTGCAGTCCCTCACCGCGCAGCAGGCTGCCGCCTCGGTAACCTTGGCCCAGCTCCAGCAGCAGAACGCGCAGATGCAGGCCAGCTACTGGCAGCAGCTCCAGGGCAGTGACATCGGCAGCCTGGAGCAGTCCGCGATCACCGCGCAGCAGACGGAGAAGGGCCTGCAGATAGAGGCGGGTGTAGCGGGCGCAACCACTGGCTTGCTGGAGGCCGTCGCCACCTTCGGCGCCACCAGCGGATCGTTCCTGGCGGCGGGACTGACGTCCGCCGCGGGCGTATCCGCTACTGCCGCGCAGATCGACAATGCGCAGGCAAGCCTGGAGCTGCAGCAAGACAGCTGGCAGTTCCAGCTCAGCCAGAGCCAGGAGGCCGCGCAGATCGCGGGCCAGCAGATCACCATCGCGACAGACCAGGTGCGAGTCGCGGGGCAGCAGCTGGCCATCGCCCAGCTTCAGGCGGGTAATGCGGCCGACACCCTGAACTTCCTGGTCAACCAGTTCCTGAACGCCCCGCTGTATGACTGGATGGCCGGCGTCCTGCAGGGCGTCTACAGCTACTTCCTGCAGCAGGCCACCGCCGTAGCCCTGCTGGCGGAAAACCAGATGGCCTTCGAGCGCCAGGAAGTCCCGCCCGGCTTCATCAAGTCCAACTACTGGCAGCCAGCCTCGGCCAACCTGCTGGCCGCCGGCACCTCCGACACGATGGGGCTCACCGGCGCCGAGCAGCTGACCCAGGACATCACCGAGCTCGACCAGTACTACTTCAGCACCGACCAGCGCAGGCTCCAGCTGACCAAGACGATCTCCCTCGCCCAGCTCTACCCGGTCGACTTCCAGCAGCTCCGCGAGACCGGGGTGATGAACTTCAGCACCCCGCTCACGCTCTTCGACCAGGATTTCCCCGGCCACTACATGCGGCTGATCCAGCAGGTCAGCACGTCGGTGATCGCCCTGATCCCGCCCGTCCAGGGCATCAAGGCCACCCTGTCCTGCACCGGCGCGAGCCAGGTGGTGATCGGCCCTGACGTGTTCCAGACCGTGGTGGTACGGACCGATCCCCAGTCGGTGGCCATCACCACCCCGCTCAATGCCACCGGCGTGCTCAGCACAGACCCGCAGTCCGAGCTGCTGCTGCCATTCCAGGAGCTCGGCGTGGCGGCTCAGTGGGAATTCAGCATGCCCCTGGCGGCCAATCAGTTCGACTTCAGCACCCTGGCCGATGTCCAGATCACCATCAACTACACGGCTCTGGCCGACCCCGGATACCGGGCCCAGGTCATCCGGTCGCTGGACGGTCAGGTCAGCCAGGAACGGCCGTACAGCTTCGTCAATGACCTGCCCGACCAGTGGTATGACCTGAACAACCCTTTCCAGACGGCCACGCCGATGACCGTCCAGTTCACCGTCGCCGCCACCGACTTCCCGGCCAACCTGAACGACATCCGGATCCAGCAGGTCATCCTCTCCTTCGCCAGGGCCGACGGGGCGAGCTTCGAGATCCCGGTCAGCTCGCTGCTGTTCTTCGAAGGGGCCAGCACCGCAGCAGTCGGCGGCGCGGCGACCACCATAGGCGGGATCATCAGCACCCGACGCGGGAACGCCGCCAGCTGGATCCCGATGATCGGCAGCACGCCATTCGGTACCTGGCAGCTCACGCTGCCCGACACCCAGGTCGTCAGGGACTGGTTCACCAGCCAGCAGATCACCGACATCCTGTTCGACATCACCTACACCGCCAAGACGCCGCCATGGCCGGCCTGACCCGCTCCGTCCCCGGCCGATGACCGGCCAGGCGGACCGGCCGCAGGAGATCCTGTCCCTGCCGGAGGGCGGCGGGGCGCTGTCCGGGATCGGCGAGAAATTCGCACCGGATCCGCATACCGGCACCGCGAACCTCAGCATTCCGCTGCCGCTGCCAGCCGGGCGCAACGGCTTCGGGCCGAAGGTGAGCCTGGCCTATACCAGCGGCGTCGGCAACGGCCCGTTCGGGCTCGGCTGGAACCTGGACGTCCCCGCCATCAGCCGCAAGACCTCGCTGGGCGTTCCAGTCTACGACGACCGCACCGACGTGTTCATCCTGGCCGGCGGCGAGGACCTCGTCCCCGTCGGCAGCCCGGCCCCGGGCGTCACCCGCTACCGCCCCCGCACCGAAGGCTCCTTCTCCTACATCGACCACCACAGCCAGCCGGGCAGCGACTACTGGCAGGTGCGCAGCAAGGACGGGTTGACCAGCACCTACGGCACGCCCGGCAGCGCCGGCAATGGCCCGGCGGTAATCACCAATCCCTCCAACCCGCAGCACATATTCGCCTGGAAGCTGACCCTGACCACCGACCCGTTCGGCAACCGGATCGAATACCTGCAGGCGCGCGGCCCGGTCCGCCAAGATGGCCCGCACAACTGGGACCAGCTGTACCTATCGCAGATCCGCTACGTCGACTACGGCGATGCTGCGAATCCTTCGTTCCTGATCTCTGCGCGTTTCAGCTATGCGGCCAGGCCGGACCCGTTCTCCGACTACCGGGCCGGGTTCGAGATCCGGACCGTCCAGCGCTGCGCTTCCGTCGAGATCCACTCCGACAGCGGTACGGACCTGCTGGCCCGCACGCTCACCCTCGGCTACGCCGACCAGCAGCCCGGCCACCAGGCTCCCATCAACGCCCTGTCGCTGCTGGTGTCCGTCCAGCTGACCGGCCACGACGGGACAGCTACTGAGGCGATGCCGCCCGTCACTCTCGACTACACGGCCTTCTCTCCCACCGGGCGTCAGTTCGCCCCGGTCGGCGGTGGGACCACCCCGATCGGCGTGATTGCCGGCTCCGACCACGAACTCGTCGACCTGCTGGGACGGGGCCTGCCCGACGTGGTCCAGCTCAACGGGGTGGCACGCTACTGGCGCAACACCGGCCAGGGACACTGGGCCATGCCGCAGGCCATCCCGGACGCCCCCACCGGAGTACAGCTCGGCCAGCCTGGTGTCCAGTTTGCCGACGCGAACGGTGACGGTCACCTCGACCTCATGGTGTCGACCGCCATGACCGCCGGGTACTACCCGTGGAGCTACGACGGGACCTGGGACAGCACATCGTTCCGGCCCTACCAAGTCGCGCCCAGCTTCGACCTGAACGACCCGCAGGTGCACCTGGTCGACCTGACCGGGAACGGGGTCACCGACGCCATCCGCTCCGGCAGCCGCCTGGACTGCTTCTTCTGCGACCCCGACACCGGCTGGAGCGCCACGCGCTCCGTCGAGCCAGGCAACCTGGCCGACTTCCCTGACGTCTCATTCGCCGACCCCCGTGTGACATGGGCCGATATGACCGGCGACGGCCTGCAGGACATCGTTTACATCCACGACCGGATCATCCAGTACTGGCCCAACCTGGGATATGGCAATTGGGGTCAGCGGATCACCATGGCCAGCTCCCCGGCGCTGCCGTTCAATTACGACCCGGCCCGCGTGCTGGTCGGCGACATCGACGGCGACGGCGCCGCCGATCTGGTCTATGTCGGCGGCGGCCAGGTCACTATCTGGATCAACCGCAGCGGCAACAGCTGGTCCGATCCCATCACCATCGACGGCACCCCCCTGGTGTCCGACTCCGACCTGCTCCGCCTGATTGACCTGTTCGGCAACGGCGTCCCCGGCCTGCTGTTCAGCACTACCGACACCGCTACGCCCAGCGGTCGGCCCGGCAGTTGGTACTTGGAGTTCACCGGCGGGGTGAAGCCGTATCTGCTGTCGAGGATCGACAACCACATCGGCGCGATCACCAGGCTCACCTACGCCTCCTCTACCAGCTACTGCCTGCAAGACGGCCAGCAGCTGGCCACCACCTGGCAGACCACGCTTCCCTTCCCGGTCCAGGTGGTCGCCAGGACCGAGAGCGTGGACGCCATCTCTGGCGGCCGGCTCACCACCACGTACCGCTACCACAACGGCTACTGGGACGGCGTTGACCACGAGTTCCGCGGCTTCGGCCGGGTTGACCAGACCGACACCGAGACCCTGGACCTGCTTGAGGCCGCACCGCCGGCCGGTCCCGAAGGGCTCCCGCAGCTCGAGGTGCCTCGCTGGTGCACTCCGGTGCAGACCCGCACCTGGTTTCATCTCGGCCCAGTCGGCGACGCCATCGCCTGGGAGGAACTCGACTACAGCAGCGAGTACTGGCCCGGAGACCCGCCGACCCTGACCCGCCCGCCCGCGGCCGCCGCCTTCCTGGCTGCCCTGCCCCGCAGTGCACGCCGGGACGCCATCCGCACCCTGCGCGGCCAGATCCTGCGCGCGGAGGTCTACGGGCTCGACGGCACACCCCGCCAGGACAGCCCCTACACGGTCACCGAGAACGTGCAGGGCGTTTCCGGCCTCCCAGTCGGCGCCGCATGGCCTACTGCCCCGCAGCCTTGCCAGCTGCGCGTGTTCTTCCCCGAGCCGCTGGCCGCCAGGACCACGCAATGGGAACGCGCCAGCGACCCGCTCACCCGGGTCACGTTCACCGACAGCTACGACGCCTACGGTCAGCCCGTCACGCAGATATCCGTCGCCGTTCCGCGCTGCCGCGACTACACAACCGCAGATCCTGACCCGTCCGGGCCGTACCTGGCGACCTACGCCAAGACTGACTATGCCCAGCGCCACGACGACCAGGTCTTCATCACCAACCGGACCGCCAGGACCACCAGCTACGAGGCCGTCAACGACGGAACCTCCAGCCTGTGGGCCCTCCATGCGGCGATCCTCAGCGAGACTGCGCAGCTCAGGCCCTTCGCGCAGACCCGGACCTACTACGACGGGACAGCGTTCACCGGCCGCCCGCTCCGCCAGCTCGGCTACTACGGCGCCGCCGTCCGCACCGAGACCCTCGCCTTCGACGACGCGATCCTCGACCAGGCCTACGCCTCAGGCAGCGCCCCCACCAACCCGCCCGAACGGCCCCCTTACCTGCCAGCCGCCGGCGGCAGCACCGCGTGGACGGCGGACTACCCGGCCGAGTTCCGCGCCGCCTGCCCGCCGCTCGCCGGATTCTCCTGGAACCCGGGCGGCGCCGACCCCGACGACCATCCCGGCTACTTCGCCGCTGCCAGCCGCCAGCGATACGACTTCCACGCCGGCCAGGCAGGCGCGGAGGGACCACCAGGAACCGGCGTCGGACTGCTCCAGGTCACCCGCGACCCGCTCGGCAACGACGCCAGCGTTGTCAGCTACGACCAGTTCAGCCTGAAGCCACTGCAGGTCCGCGGGCCAACCGGCCTGCTTAGCGCGGCCGACTACGACTACCGCATCCTGCAGGTCCGCCAGCTCACCTCGCCCAACGGCAACCGCAGCCTGTGCACGTTCACGCCGCTCGGCCTGGTGGCGAGCGTGGCGATGATGGGCAAGCCCGGCGAGAACGTCGGCGACACCCCGGCCGCGCCGAGCCTTCGCTACGTCTACGACCTGACCGCGTTCGAAGACCCGGCACACGCTGCGCCCATCTCGGTGCGCACCATCCGCCGTGTCTACCGCGTCACCGACACCGCCGTCGCCGCGGCCGACCGGGACGAGACCCGCCAGATGGCCGAGTACTCCGACGGCTTCGGCCGCAAGATCCAGACCAGGACGGAGGCCGCCGATTTCAGCGTCGGCGACCCTGCCAGCGGCAACAGCGGGCTCCCGCTCGACCCAGCCCTCAATGCGGACGCCGTCGGGCACGAGCGCGCCCCCGCCGATCCGACGAACGTCGCGGTGACCGGATGGGTCATCTACGACAACAAGAACCACCTGGTGCGGTCCTACGAGCCCTTCTACGCGACCGGTTTCGGCTACGCAGTCCCGGCCGGAGGCGAGCTCGGCGAGTACCAGGACCTGTACTACGACCCGCCGGGACGCAACGTCCGCACTGTCAACCCTGACGGCTCGCAGACCTGCGTCGTCTACGGCGTCCCCGGCACCATCGCGGCGCCCGATCTGACCAGCCCGGCCCTGTTCGAGCCGACACCGTGGGAGACCTACACCTACGACCTCAACGACAACGCCGGCCGCACCGACCCGGCAGGGTCCCTGGCTTACCAGTCGCACTGGAATACTCCTGCCAGCATGGAGACCGACTCACTGGGGCGCGTTACCAGGGCCGTTGCCCGCAACGGCCCTGACCCGGCGACTGACTGGTTCACCGTCCAGACCAGCTACGACATCCGCGGCAACGTCCTTGCCGTCACCGATGCCCTGGGCCGGGTGACCTACCGGCGCCTGTATGACTACGCCAACCGGTGCCTGCGCATCGACAGCCTCGACGCCGGCGTCCGCCGCATCATTCCCGACCCCGCCGGCAGCCTGGTCGAGCAGCGGGCCGGCAGCGGCTCGCTCACGCTCGCCGCCTACGACCGGGCCCATCGCCCGATCCGCACCTGGGCAAGGGACGCGTCCGGCGGCGCCGTCACCCTGCGCGAGCTGCTGATCTTCGGTGAGTCCGCGGACGCAGGCCTCGGGCCGGGTGTCGCCGTCGGCCGCAACTTGCTCGGCCAGGTGTACCAGCATTACGACGGGGCCGGGCGGGTCACTCTCAACAGTGCCGACTTCACCGGCAACCCCCTCGACAAGGTCAGGGAGGTCATCGCCGATGACCTCGTCGCCGGGGCCGCCCCCTTCGCTGTCGACTGGCAGCCGCCTGGCGGCGGCGACCTCGTGTCCCACGCGGATAGCCTCCTCAACACGCAGGACCCCTACGAGACGTCGCTGACCTACAACGCGCTCAACCAGGTGCTCAGCACCCAGCTGCCGGTGGCAGTCGACGGCCTGCGGCACGAGATCCGGGCTGCCTACGACCGGGCGGGGGCCGTCACGGCAGTTACCCTCGACGGGGGCAGCTTCGTCAGCCTTGTCACCTACAACGCCCGCGGCCAGCGGACGATGACCGTCTACGGGAACGGGCTGATGACCCGCTGCGCTTACGACCCCGTGACATTCCGGCTCACCAGGGTCCGGACGGAGCGCTACAACCTGTCCGGCCTCGACTACCAACCCACAGGTGCCCCGCTTGACGACCGGCTGTACAGCTATGACCTCGTCGGCAACATTCTTGGAATCCAGGACCGGACGCCGGGTTCCGGGGTCGTCGCCAACCCCGCCGCATTCTCCGTTCAAGACCCGGTCCTGGCCGGGCTCCTCGCGACCGGCGACGCTCTTGTCCGCGAGTTCGCCTACGACCCCACCTACCGGGTGGTCTCGGCAACCGGTCGCGAGTGCAGTAACATCCCCGCACCCCGGCCGGTGACAGACGACCCGCGCTGCGGCTACAACTCCGGCAGCTTCGGCACCGTCAGCCAGGGCAACGCGCCGTCGATGACCGCCCTGTACACCGAGGAGTACCGCTATGACCCAATCGGCGACCTCGTCACCCTCGCCCACAGCACGCCCACCTCCACCTGGACCCGCGACTTCGGCTTCGGCGGTCTGCAGCCGCAGGACTGGCAGGCTGCCTGGGCCGCGCACCTCAACAGCGCTACCGGCTGGAACAGCCCGCCGACCACCCAGTTGACGCACCTCAGCAACGACCCGGCGGCCGGCACGCCCACCTACTCATACGACGCGAACGGCAACCTCGCGGGCGTCACCACGTCTCGGCACCTCGACTGGACCCACGACGACCGGCTCGGCGCTTACCGCACTCAGGCCGGCGCCGCCTCCGCCTCGCTGACCGCGACGTATCTCTACGACGCTGCCGGCAACCGCATTAAGAAAGTAGTGCTACGAGGTCCCATCGTCGAGTCGACCGTTTACATAGACGGCCTGTACGAGTACTTCAGCCGGACCCGACCCGCCGGGACCATTGAGCAGAACACTCTGACCATCGCAGTTGGCGACGGACGCGTCGCGACGATCCGGCTAGGTACGCCGCTACCAGACGACGTTACGCCGGCCACGAAGTACGTCCTTGGTGACCACCTCGGGACATCAGCGGTGGTCATCGACAGCACAGGAAGCTGGGCGAACCGGGAAGAGTACTCACCCTACGGCGAGACAGTGCTGGGAAGTTACGCCCACAAGCGCTACCGATACGCCGGCAGAGAGCGCGACGAAGAAAGCGGCCTCGACTACTCTCGCGCCCGGTACTACGCCCCGTGGCTCGCCCGCTGGGTTTCTCCCGACCCGCTCACCGTGCGATCCCTGGGATCCGACCTCAACTCCTACCGGTACGCACGCAGCCGCCCTCTGAACACGTCCGATCCATCAGGTCTGGACGACCAGCAATCAAGTGCGGCACCCGCGCCGGTATGCCAGGCACCGCCACAGGTATGCACAGAATCATCCGGAGGCTGTGCCGACACGAGCATGTGCAGCGTTCCGCCGCCCGAAACAGCAGGCTCTGCGCCTCCATCCCCATCGCCCAGAGGTCACAGCATCGCCCCTCCTCCTTCCGTAGACGCTCCAGGCTCCCTTCCGCAACTGTCGCGGGGTTTTCTGTATACACAATGGAAAGGAGCGGTGCGAGACGTCGACGACCCGAATAACTCGCTAGCCGCTCGCGCCGCGCTCGGCACGCTGTCTATGCTGCTCGAGCCGGCCGCTCTTACAGAGGAGGGCATACGGAGCGTTGCCAATGACCTTATCTCGACGGGAATCGGAGTTGGCGAGTGCGCCGCGCGAGCTTATGCTCTCGCTAGTCAAGGAGAATCCGCTGAGGCTACGCTTGCAACACTTTCAGCCGTAGAGGACGCATCGCGGTTTACCGCTACTGCATTGTCAATCGCTGCGCCGCTAGCCGGACCGGCAGAGACCGTGGCTCCGCTGGAACGAGCGGCCGCAGGACAAACGACACCGACCGTAGCGCAACTCAACAGCGAGTTTGCAGCGGTCGTGAAATCGCAGAACGAGAAGCTTGCTGCCAACATGCCCGAACTTATGGACCTGCATCTTAGTGCCGGCGAGTACAATGCCGCGATGCAGGCGCCTGCTCGCGCCTATGGAACTGTTCTGGAAAGAATGACTGAGGACGCAATTCGAAATTCACCCGGCCTTGCGCCATACTTTGATTATCTCAGCGGCGCTAACAACCCGGACTGGATCGGCAGGGGGCCTCTTCAAGGTCTGATGTTTGACGTCACGACTAAACTCGGAGAGGCTGCGCATTATCTACGGCCATACGGGGAAAACCTGGTCGTCCATGCCTACACAAGACCGCTTTCAGTGGGTTTCTAACCTCCATCATTCGTGATTTTGGATTAGTCCCTCTTCGACCGAAGTTCCCCAGGTGGCTGTGCCGTAGCCGGGCAGGCGGCGGCGCAGCGCGGCGCAGACGGTATGGGCCAGGACGGAGAGCACGACGTCGAGGTCGATGTTGAGCGGGACCGCGCCGGCGAGCGCGTCGAGGCCGAAGGACTGTATTGCTTCGGCGAGGCGCTGCTCGATGTTCATCCGCCGGGCGTAGGGACTGGATGACCTGGCGGGCGGGGAGCTGGGCCTGGTTGGTGATCAGCAAGGTGGGCTGGGCGGTGGCGAATCATGACCCCGTTGTGGCCAACTTGGGTGATCAATCGCCGTTTTCAGCGGGTCCGGCTGGACGTTTAGCCTGGTGGAGCTAAGGGGGCTCGAACCCCTGACCCCTTGCTTGCAAAGCAAGTGCTCTTCCAGCTGAGCTATAGCCCCGAGATGTCTCCCGCCAAGGGTACCCGCTGGCGAGCCAGCCGGGTGCGGGCGGCACGGCCGTGCGGGATAAGGCTATTTGAGCAGGCGGGACAGGCGACGGTCGGCGAGGGGCTTGCCGCCGGTCTGGCAGGTCGGGCAGTACTGGAGCGCGGAGTCGGCGAACGAGACCTCCCTGACGGTGTCGCCGCAGACCGGGCAGGCCTCGCCTGCCTTGCCGTGCACCCGCAGCCCGCTCTTCTTCTCGCCCTTCAGGTCCGCGGCGGCCAGGCCGGCCGAACGTTCCACGGCTTCGGCCAGCGTCGTCTTGATCGCGTCGTACAGGATGCCTACCTCCTGTGGCGTCATGCTGGCCGCGATCTTGAACGGTGACATCTTGGCCGCGTGCAGCACCTCGTCGGAGTAAGCGTTGCCGATGCCGGCGATGATCCGCTGATCGCGGAGCACGCCCTTGAC
>Ga0302178_10001258_pt1 | contig 21592 bp, 23 predicted proteins | sample I_Palsa_E1_3_FD_198790 | JGI IMG/M metagenome (GOLD analysis project Ga0302178, IMG submission 198790) | Peat permafrost microbial communities from Stordalen Mire near Abisko, Sweden - I_Palsa_E1_3 | ecosystem: Environmental > Terrestrial > Soil > Palsa > Peat permafrost | place: Sweden... | reverse complement strand
AAGCTGAAGGTCTACGCTGAAGCAACGCATCCGCATTCGGCACAACAGCCGAAAGCGCTCGAGATCTAAGGGGAGCCCACATGATCGGTAACTGGAATTACGGCACGGGCCGCCGCAAGAGCGCCACCGCACGTGTGTTCATCAAGGCAGGCAAGGGCGACATCGTTGTCAACGGCAAGCCTATCGCTGAGTACTTCTCGCGCGAAACGTCGTTGATGATCGTGCGTCAGCCGCTGGAACTCACGAACCACGGCGTTACGTTCGACATCAAGGTCAACGTGTCGGGCGGCGGTGAAACGGGTCAAGCCGGTGCGGTTCGCCACGGCATCACCCGCGCGCTGATGGACTATGACGCAACGCTGAAGCCGGAACTGTCGAAGGCTGGCTTCGTGACGCGTGATGCTCGTGAAGTCGAACGTAAGAAGGTCGGTTTCCACAAGGCACGCCGCAGGAAGCAATTCTCGAAGCGTTAATCGCTTCGGTGTGCTCTGGCTTTCGGGCCAGGCCACTGCAAAAGCCGCTGGCGCATACGCGTTGGCGGCTTTTTTCATATTGGGCTGCCGTGCGGTGGGGCACGCTTGAAGAGAACCCATTGATTTTGTGGGCTTCGGCACGATATCGAGATCAGCCCTACAATAGCGGTTAGAAGCTTTTTTGGAGAGTTCGAATGAACGCAGTCACCGACACCCCCGTGACCGAGATGCCTAGCCCCTTCGTTTTTACCGACGCAGCGGCTGACAAGGTCAAGCAGCTGATCGACGAAGAAGGCAACCCGGAGCTGAAACTGCGCGTATTCGTGCAGGGCGGCGGCTGCTCGGGCTTTCAATACGGTTTTACCTTCGACGAAGCTGTCAACGAAGACGATACCGTGATGAACAAGAGCGGCGTCCAGTTGCTGATCGATTCGATGAGCTACCAGTATCTGGTCGGCGCTGAGATCGACTACAAGGACGATATCAACGGCGCTCAGTTCGTGATCAAGAATCCGAACGCCACCACCACCTGTGGTTGCGGCTCGTCGTTCTCGGTTTAAGCGATAGAAAGCTGGACCGGCTGTATAAGGAAACGGGGCTTTGGCCCCGTTTCCTATTGGTGCAGCACGGCGGCTGACCGACAAAGCCGGGGCGCGGGTACCGCCGCGATTCGTCGATCCCCTTGCGTCCCCCTTCAGGCTCACTCAGCGCGGATAGATTGCGCCCAGCACCCGTTCGCCCGCGGCTCCGGTGACGGCAGCCAGATTGCCCGGCTCGCGTGCTACGCAGCGCATTGCCAGCCACGCGAACGCCAGTGGCTCGACCTGCTGAGGCGGCACACCGAGCGCCTCAGTGGTCAGCACTGGGACGCCGCTCACCCCGCTCTCCTCGAGGGCGGCCTGAATCGCTTTCATCAAGACCGGATTGCGCGCGCCGCCACCGCAGACGTAGACCGCACGGGCATCCGACGCGTGGCGCTCGATCTCGCGCGCGACCGTGATCGCCGTCAGCGCGACGAGCGTCGCCTGCACGTCGGCAGGTGGCAGGCCGGCAAACGCCTGCAGTTTCGCGTCCAGCCACGCCGGATTGAACAGGTCGCGACCGGTGCTTTTGGGCGGTTGTTGGGTGAAGAACGGCTCGTCGAGCAGTGCATTCAGCAACGGCCGATGCACCTGGCCGCCCGCTGCGAAGTGTCCGTTTTCGTCGAAAGGCTTGCCGAGATGGCGGTGCGCCCATTCGTCGAGCAGCGCGTTGGCCGGCCCGCAATCGAAGCCTCGCACGCTGCCAGTGGCGTTCAGGATCGTGATGTTGCTGATTCCGCCGAGGTTGCAGACGACCCGCGTCTCTCCCGGTGCCCCGAACACGGTCGCATGGAAGGCCGGCACCAGCGGCGCGCCCTGGCCGCCCGCGGCGACATCCCGGCTGCGGAAGTCCGCGATGACGTCGATATGGGCCATTTCCGCGAGCAGCGCCGGGTTGTTGATCTGGCGCGTGTAGCCTTTTTCCGGCCGGTGCCGCACGGTCTGGCCATGTACGCCGATCGCCCGCACGTCGGGGGCGGACAGATTGCCCGCGCGCAGCAGTTCGTGACAACACACGGTATAGCGTGTGGCGAGCGCGTTGGCTGCGAGCGCCTCGCGCTCGATCTCGTTCTCGCCGGAGTGTTGCAGGCCAAATAGCGCTTCGCGCAGCCCCTCCGCGAAGCCGACAAAGGCCTCCGCGAGGACGACCGGAGGCTTGCCCTTGGCGAATTCGACGGCGACGCCGTCCACGCCATCCATGCTGGTACCCGACATCAATCCAAGATAGACGCCATCCGCCGTGCTGTCTTGCGCCACGTTGCTGCTCCTGTCAGTCGTTCGTTGTGATCCGTGTTCGCAGATTATCAGACGCCTGCCGCCGCTGTCTGCGGACGCGGCGGCTCGCATCTATGGGACAATCTCACTTTTTGCAGACCTCACGTTCCAGCATGAGCACCGAGTCCACTTCCAAGCCCAGCCCCGCCTTTCCGATCACCGACGAAGTCCGCCACGCGCTCGCCGTTACCAAACGCGGCGTCGACGAGTTGCTGATCGAGGAGGAATTCGCCCAGAAGCTCGCGAAGAGCGCAGCCACCGGCGTGCCGCTGCGCATCAAGCTCGGTCTCGACCCGACGGCGCCCGACATTCATATCGGCCACACCGTCGTGCTGAACAAGATGCGCCAGTTGCAGGATCTCGGCCATACGGTGATCTTCCTGATCGGCGACTTCACCTCGCTGATCGGCGATCCGTCCGGCCGTAACGCAACTCGTCCGCCGCTCACGCGAGAGCAGATCGAATCGAACGCCAAGACCTACTTCGATCAGGCCTCACTGGTGCTGGACCGCGAAAAGACCGAGATTCGCTACAACAGCGAATGGTCGATGCCGCTCGGCGCCGACGGCATGATCAAGCTGGCCTCGCGCTACACGGTGGCGCGGATTCTCGAGCGCGAAGACTTCACCAAGCGCTATCAAGGCGGCCTGCCGATCTCGATCCACGAACTCCTGTATCCGCTGATGCAGGGCTACGACTCGGTCGCGCTCAATGCCGATCTCGAACTCGGCGGCACGGATCAGAAATTCAACCTGCTGGTGGGCCGCGAACTGCAGAAGCAATACGGTCAGGAACAGCAGTGCATCTTGACCATGCCGCTGCTCGAAGGGCTCGACGGCGTCGAGAAGATGTCGAAGTCGAAGAACAACTACATCGGTATCAGCGAAAAGCCGACCGATATGTTCGGCAAGCTGATGAGCATCTCCGACGACCTGATGTGGCGTTACTTCGAATTGCTGTCGTTCCGCCCGATGGACGAGATCGCCGGCTTCAAGAAGGAGATCGAAGGCGGTCGCAACCCGCGTGACTTCAAGGTGATGCTGGGTCAGGAAATCGTCGCGCGTTTCCACTCGCCGGCTGACGCCGAGCGTGCGCTCGAGGATTTCAACCATCGCGCGAAGGGCGGTGTGCCGGACGATATCCCTGCGGTGACGCTGGCGGGCGCACCGCTCGCGATCGGTCAGTTGCTGAAGCAGGCGAATCTGGTGCCGTCGACGAGCGAAGCGCTGCGCAACATCGAACAGGGCGGCGTGAAGATCGACGGCGCGACGGTCTCGGACAAGGCTCTGAAGGTTGAAGCGGGTGAGTACGTCGTGCAGGTCGGCAAGCGCCGTTTTGCACGCGTGACGCTGACGGCGTGATGGGACGCGGCATGTCTCGTCTTAAGCTGGACTGCCGCGCATGATCGCGCTGATTCAACGGGTCCGGCGCGCGGAGGTTCGGGTCGGCGAACGTGTTACCGGCGCCATCGAAGCGGGCCTGCTGGCGCTGGTGTGCGCCGAGCGCGGCGATACCGATGCCGCCGCCGACCGGCTGCTGGCGAAGGTGCTCGGCTACCGCGTGTTTGGCGACGCGGCTGGCAAGATGAACCTCTCCGTGCAGAACCTCGACGGGGCAGGGCGCGCCGGCGGTCTCCTGCTGGTGTCGCAGTTCACGCTGGCTGCGGATACCAACAGCGGCCTGCGCCCGAGCTTCACGCCGGCTGCGCCGCCCGACGAAGGCAAGCGTCTTTTCGACTACTTCGTTGCATCCGCTCGCGCGAAGCATCCGATTGTTGAGACCGGCGAGTTCGGGGCGGATATGCAGGTCTCGCTCGTCAACGATGGGCCTGTGACGTTCTGGCTGCAGACGCACGCGTGATGTCCAGATCCCTCTTGCGACATTAGCGCGTCGCCATAACCAGCCACGTTGCCACTTATTTCTATGCCCACGCAGATCCTCTTTATCCGGCACGGTGAGACCGACTGGAACCGCATCAAGCGCATCCAGGGTCACATTGACATTCCACTCGCGACGACCGGAGTCGAGCAAGCTCAGCGCCTCGCACAACGGCTCGCTGACGAAGCCGCGCAAGGTAGACGGCTTGACGCGATCTACTCGAGCGATCTCCAGCGCGCACAGCAAACTGCCCAGCCTATCGCCACTGCACTCGGTTTGCCGCTGCAACTGCGTGAGGGTCTGCGCGAGCGGTCGTACGGAGCGTTTGAGGGCTACGACCGCGATCAGATCGCCGAACGCTACCCGGACGAATTCGAGCATTGGCAAACGCGTGATGGCGGCTTTGCGCCGCCGGACGGCGAATCGATGCGAGCGTTCTATCACCGGGTAATGGAGGCCATCACGCCAATCGTCGCGGCGCATCCCGGTAGACGGATTGCGTGCGTCGCGCATGGCGGCGTGCTCGATTGTGTCTACCGGTTTGCGCGCGACTTGACGCTCGAGGTGCCACGCGACTACGCGTTGCTCAACACGAGCGTCAATGTGGTGGATTTTGATGGCGGGAAGGCGAAGGTGGTGTCGTGGGCGGACATTTCGCATCTGGATACGCCGAGCGACGACGACACGTTACGGCGGATTCCAGAACCGGGTCGCTGAGCTGATAGATAGATTCAGGTCGACCCAGATCGCGCGCACTGCGTAAATGAGGACTGTCTAGCCCCGCGCCGCCGCTACCCGCCGCCGCGCCCGCTTCGATACGCCGTTGGTCAGCGCCCAGCGAATCACCGGCGCGACCAGCTTTACCCCCGGTCTGACTACAGCGCGGCGCATGCCGGCCAAGGTGTCGAAGCCGAGCATTTCCTGCGCCCACGGCGGCAACAAATCTACCCCGGCATTGAGCATCAACGCCCCCGCAGGCCGCAACGCCGCGCTTGGCGGTCGCGCCGTCATCAGAATCCGCACCACTTCACGCGTGCGCGTGCTCGTTTCCAGTTCGGGTCGCATTGCAAGCAGATAAGCATCGATCTCGGCCCGCGAGCGTGGGATATCGGCGGCGCCGAGCATCTCAGCAATACGTGCCGTCTCGGCGAAGTACTGGTCCTGTTCGACGATGGGCAGCGCCGGATTCACATAGTGCAAATGGGCGGTCAGAAAGCTCGATACCTCGGCAACATGCACCCACGTCAGCAAAGCGGGATCGCTCGCCCGGTAGGGCCGGTCGTCCGGCGCGGTGCCTGTCACGCCAAGATGAATCTGCTTGACCCGCTCGACGAGTGCCAGCGCGTCGCGCCGGTTGCCGTAGGTGGTGCCGGCAATGAAGGTAGCGGTGCGGCGCAGGCGCCCCAGAATATCCGTTCGGAACGAAGAGTGGTCCCACACGCCGGCCAGTGCCAGCGGATGCAACGCCTGCAGCAGGAGGGCGCTGATGCCGCCCGTCATCATCGAGGTGAAATCGGCGTGGATTTTCCAGCAGACCGCTTCCGGGCCGAAGAGGCCGGGGTCGCCAGGCGGCGAGGAGTAATCGAGCGTCGGGCCACTGCCGGTTGTCAGGTGCGTGACGCCGCTTGCCACCTTTGAGCGCACGCGCTGCGCGAGGCGTTGTGCAAGGCCGGCACGCTCATCTGGGTAGCTGGCTTGATCGGACATTGCTGGCTTTCCTGGCTTTCTTGATTCTTTTGACGTGACGCGCGGTAGGTCAGGTCGCGCCGGAGTCCCACAGGTCGCGTACCGGACTGGACGAATCTGGCGCAGCGAGGCCGAAGTGCCGATAAGTCAGCAGCGTAGCGACGCGGCCACGCGGCGTGCGTTGCAAAAAGCCTTGCTGGATCAGATACGGTTCGAGTACGTCTTCGATAGTGTCGCGTTCTTCGCCGATGGCCGCGGCCAGATTGTCGACGCCGACCGGGCCGCCGTCGAACTTGTGCAGGATCGCCTCGAGCAGTTTGCGGTCCATCAGGTCGAAGCCGACCGGGTCGACATCGAGCATCCTGAGCGCGGCATCGGCCACTTTCGCGGTGATGTTGCCGTCTGCCTTGACCTCGGCAAAGTCGCGCACGCGGCGCAGCAGCCGGTTGGCGATCCGTGGTGTGCCGCGGGCGCGCTTGGCGATTTCGAACGCGCCGTCCGGATGAATCTGTGCGTGCAACAGCGACGCAGACCGCGTGACGATGCGCGCCAGTTCCTCGGCGTTGTAGAACTCGAGCCGCGAGACGATACCGAAGCGGTCGCGCAGCGGGTTGGTCAGCATGCCGGCGCGGGTGGTGGCGCCGACCAGCGTGAACGGTTGCAGATCGAGCTTGACGCTGCGCGCTGCGGGCCCTTCGCCGATCATGATGTCGATCTGATAATCCTCGAGCGCCGGATACAGGATTTCCTCGACGACCGGCGAGAGCCGGTGGATTTCGTCGATGAACAGCACGTCGTTCTTTTCGAGGTTCGTCAGCAGGGCCGCAAGGTCGCCGGCGCGTTCGAGAACGGGGCCGGACGTTTGCCGCAGATTGACACCCATTTCCCGCGCGATGATGTGCGCGAGCGTGGTCTTGCCGAGACCCGGCGGCCCGAACAGCAGCACGTGGTCGAGCGATTCGGAGCGGCGCTTGGCGGCTTCGATGAAGATCTCAAGCTGGCCGCGCACCTTTTCCTGCCCGACGTACTCGTCGAGCTGACGCGGGCGCAACGCACGCTCGAACGCTTCTTCGTTCGGGGACACGGGCGTGGCAGCGATGATGCGCTCGGCGGCGAGTTTGTCGGTTTCGATCATGGTTGCATTGTACAGCGCGGCGCTCGCCGCCGAATCTGGCCAAACGGCCAGGGTGCGCTTTGGACTGTGGCGTGCGAAGCTTTAGTCCATCGCAAGCAAGACGCCTGGCTTCCCATCAAGCCTTGGAGAGCGCCTTCAGGGCCAGCTTGATACCTTCGGAAACCCCCGTGCCCGCAGGCACGTTCTTGACGGCCGCCAAGGCTTCTTTTTCGGAGTAACCCAATGCGAGCAATGCGTTCAGGATATCGGAAGCATGGTCGGATGCCGACACCGCGCCCGCCATTGCGCCCAGGTCGGCGCCGATCTTGCCCTTCAGTTCAAGGAGCAAGCGCTCCGCCGTTTTCTTGCCGATGCCCGGCACGCGCGTCAGACGCGCCGCGTCCTGCATCGTGACGGTCTGCGCCAGTTCGTGCACGCTCATGCCGGAGAGCACCCCGAGTGCCATGCGTGCGCCGATGCCGCTGATCTTCAGCAGTTCGCGGAAGGTCGCGCGCTCCTCGGCGGTGCCGAAACCGAACAGCAGATGGGCGTCTTCACGCACGATCATCTGGGTGAGCAGGACGACCCGTTCGCCGGTCGAGGGCAGGTTGTAGAACGTGCTCATCGGCACGTCGACCTCATAGCCCACGCCGTTGCAATCGACGAGCAGGTGTGGCGGATTCTTTTCCAGCAGGACGCCGGCAATGCGACCGATCATGGCGGATTCAATCGTGAGAGAAAGGGCGAGTGTAGCGCACGGAGCCGCCCGTGAGCGACGCGAGGCTACACGCTATCGCGGTTGACCTGCCGGATGCCGCCCCCTAGACTGAGATCCCTTTTGGCGGGTTTTCTCCCAGCGACCAGAAGGAGTTTCTATGCTGAGCCTCACCACCGTTGCCATCTTTGCCGGAGCGTGTCTCGCGCTCACTGCGACGCCTGGTCCTGACATGCTGCTGGTTGCTTCGCGCAGCGTAAGTCAGGGGAGGTCAGCGGGATTTGCGTCCCTTGCGGGCATTTTGGTGGGCACCTACTGTCATGCACTGGTTGCGGCATTCGGGCTGTCGCAGCTCTTTGTCGCCGTGCCCATGGCCTACAACGTCGTGCGTTTTGCCGGGGCTGCGTACCTGGCATATCTCGCCTGGAAGACGATCCGCTCGAAAGGCACCGCGCTGTCACCGGATGCGTCGCTGAATCGGTATCCCGTCAGCCGCATTTTCCAGCAGGGCCTCATCACCAATTTGCTGAATCCAAAAGTGGCGCTCTTCGTGCTGGCGCTGTTTCCGCAATTCGTGCGGCCAGAAGCGGGGTCTGTGGCATTGCAGATCATGGTTCTCGCGACCGTGCTGAATATCATTGGCTTCTGCGTGAACGGCTCGGTCATCCTGATGGCAAGCAAGTTGAGCCGAAAGTTGATGTCGGGGCGCCGGCCTTCGCGCGTGCCCCAATACCTACTGGGCGGTGTATTCGCCGGGCTTGCCTGCCGGTTGGCACTGGCGAGTCGTAACTGATCGGCTTGGTTCACCAAGGTGAGTCGACGTACGCTGCACGACTGGTGGTTACCGTAGCTAACTAGCCCACCAGCCGCCCGCGCCGCACCCGCAGCCCCTTCTTGGCGAGCGAGGGCGCGATGCCCCCCAGCGTGCTGAGCGTGCTGCCCCCGTGAGCATGGCAAATCGCCATGCCGAGCGCGTCGGCCGCGTCGGTGCTGGGCGCGCCGGAGAGTTTCAGGAGACGCACCACCATCTGCTGCATCTGCTCCTTGGTGGCGCGGCCATAGCCCACCACAGCCTGCTTCAACTGCAGCGCGGTGTATTCAGCTACCGGCACGCCGCCTGCCACCAGTCCGCAGATTGCGGCGCCGCGCGCCTGGCCGAGCAGGAGCGTGGATTGCGGGTTGACGTTGACGAACACCTTCTCGATCGCAGACTGATCGGGAGCATGCTGGCGAACCAGCGTCGAAATGCCTTCGAAGATCGTGCCCAGGCGCGACGGCAAGTCGGCATCGGCGGTCTTGATGATGCCGCTTGTCACGTAGGTGAGTTGATGACCGTTCTGATCGATCACGCCGAAGCCGGTCACACGCAAGCCGGGGTCGATGCCGAGAATTCTCATGAGATGCGCTGCGAACTAAGTGCCTGCGATACTACAACGAACGGGACGCGCGGCGGAGGCGCAAGCCGCCGAGTCACGAATAAAAGCCTCGCCGGGTTTGCGGCAGCCGGACGAAGCGAGCGTGAGGGATAGTCGGGGCAACCGGAAAGCGGCCGAGGAGGCATGCATGGAACGCTATCGAAATCTAAGCGGTGACTCAGGCGTCGACGCGTACGCGCTCGGCGTCGGCTGCATTGCGGTTCGCTTCAAATCGGGTGTGACCTATTGGTACACAGACGCGAGCGCCGGGGCGGGACATGTGGCTGAGATGAGCCGATTGGCTCAGCGCGGTTTGGGATTGAGCACGTACATCAGTACCCATCCCGACGTGAGCGCTGGTTACGCCAGGAAAGACCCCGACGATTGAGCAGCGTGCGCACAAACAAAACGGCCCGGCAGAGAAATCTGCCGGGCCGTTGCGGTCAAGACACCGCGCCATCGCACGGTCAAGAAAGAATCAATGCCGGAAGTGACGCACGCCAGTCAGCACCATCGCGATGTTGTGCTCGTCGGCCGCGGCCACGACTTCATCGTCGCGCATCGAACCGCCCGGCTGGATCACGCAGGTCGCGCCTGCTGCGACCACCACGTCGAGACCGTCGCGGAACGGGAAGAACGCATCCGACGCCACCGCCGAGCCGGCCAGCGTCAAGCCCGCGTTCTGCGCCTTGATGCTCGCGATCCGCGCCGAGTCCACACGGCTCATCTGGCCTGCACCGACGCCCAGCGTCATACCGTTGCCGCAGAACACGATAGCGTTCGACTTCACGTACTTCGCCACGCGCCATGCGAACAGCAGATCGTCCATTTCCTTCGGCGTCGGATGACGCTTCGTGACGACGCGCAGCTCGTGCGGCTGCACATTGTGCGAATCGAGCGATTGCACCAGCAGACCGCCGCCCACGCGCTTCAGATCGAACGTGTTATGACCGTCGCCCAAAGCGATTTTCAAGAGACGCACATTCTTCTTCGCTTCGAACACCTGCCGCGCTGCCGCGCTGAACGAAGGCGCAATCAGCACTTCGACGAACTGCTTGGCCACGGCTTGTGCCGCTGCTTCGTCCACTTCACGGTTAAACGCGATGATGCCGCCGAATGCCGAGGTCGGATCGGTTTGCAACGCCTTCGCATAGGCTTCGTGCGCATCCGCGCCCACCGCGACGCCGCACGGATTCGCGTGCTTGACGATGACGCAGGCCGGCACGTCGAAAGTCTTCACACATTCCCACGCTGCATCGGAATCGGCGATGTTGTTGTACGAGAGTTCCTTGCCTTGCAACTGCTCGTAGTTCGCCAGCGCGCCGGCCGGCACCGACAGGTCGCGGTAGAACGCGGCGCTCTGATGCGGGTTTTCACCGTAGCGCAGGTCCTGCACCTTGTCGAACGCGAGGTTGAAGGTGGCCGGGTAGGTGTTGCGCGACGAATGTTGCAGCTCTTCGGTCAGGCTCGTCAGGTAGTTCGTGATCGCGCCGTCGTACTGCGCGGTGTGCGCGAACACCTTGGTCGCCAGACGGAAGTTGGTCTTGTACGAAACCGCATTGCTGTTTGCGCGCATCTCGTCAAGCACAACCGCGTAATCCGAAGGGTCGACCACCACCGTGACGTCACGATGATTCTTCGCCGCGGAGCGCAGCATCGTCGGACCGCCGATGTCGATGTTCTCGATCGCGTCTTCCAGCGAGCACTCTTCCTTCGCCACCGTCTGCACGAACGGATACAGATTCACGACCAGCAGGTCGATCGTCGGAATGTTGTGCTTTTCAAGCGCTGCCATGTGTTCCGGCAGATCGCGGCGCGCAAGGATGCCGCCGTGCACCTTCGGATGCAGCGTTTTCACGCGCCCGTCGAGCATTTCCGGGAAGCCCGTGTAGTCCGCCACTTCGGTGACGGCGAGGCCCGCGTCCGCGAGCAGTTTCGCGGTACCGCCGGTGGACAGGATCTTGACGCCGAGGTCCGACAGCGATTTGGCGAAATCGACGATGCCGGACTTGTCGGAAACGGAGATGAGCGCTTGCTTGATCATGATGAAGAATGAGAAGCCGAAGGGGTGGACGTGGCAGGGCGCCAAGAAATTACAACGAGCTACAGCAAACCGTGCTGTTGCAGTTTCTTGCGCAGCGTATTGCGGTTTATGCCGAGATACTCGGCGGCCAGCGACTGATTGCCGCCCGCCTGCTCGAGCACCACCTCGAGCAACGGTTTCTCGACACACGAAATAACCATGTCGTAGACGTCGTGCGGATTGGAGCCGTCGAGGTCCTGGAAATACATTCCCAGGCTGTCGCGGACTGATTGTTCGATATTGTTCTTGCTCATGCTGCTAGTCGGTCGGAGTGGTCCGGCTCGCCGTTCGGGTTGACATCCTCTTCCACGTAGACGAGGCGGTCGGAGAGCGCCTTTTGGGCGTCGAAGAACTCATTGACGGCGAGGAGTTGTTCGCGCGTCGTGTCCAGCGTATTCATGCGGTGCCGGAACACATTGGCGCCAGAAAGGCCGCGAGTGTACCAGCCGATGTGCTTGCGCGCAGTGCGCACGCCCGTAAATTCGCCATAGAACGCGTAGTGATCTTCGAGATGCTCGTTCATCACCTGCTGGATCTCGTCGATGCGCGGCGGCGGCAACAGCTCACCGGTTTGCAGGAAATGCTCGATCTCACGGAACAGCCACGGCCGGCCCTGCGCCGCGCGGCCGATCATGATCGCGTCGGCGCCGGTGGCGGCCAGCACCTCGCGCGCCTTCTGCGGCGAGGTGATGTCGCCATTGGCGACCACCGGGATGCGCACCGCGGCCTTCACGGCGGCGATGGTTTCGTATTCGGCGTCGCCGTGATACAGGTCGGCGCGCGTGCGGCCGTGCACCGTCAGCATCGAAATGCCGGCGTCTTCGGCCAGACGGGCGACGCTCAGCGCGTTCTTGTTGTCGCGGTTCCAGCCGGTGCGGATTTTCAACGTGACGGGGACCGCGTCCGGCCCCACGCCGACCGCGCCCACCACCGCCTCGACGATCCGTTGCACCAGTGGCTCGTTCTGCAAGAGCGCGGAGCCGGCGGCCACATTGCACACCTTCTTGGCCGGACAGCCCATGTTGATGTCGATGATCTGCGCGCCGTTGGCGACGTTGTAGCGGGCTGCCTCGGCCATCATGGCGGGATCCGCGCCGGCGATCTGCACGGCGATCGGCTCGACCTCGCCCGCGTGATTGGCGCGGCGCATGGTCTTCTCACTTTTCCACAACTGCGCGTTCGACGCGACCATCTCCGACACGGCATAGCCCGCGCCCAGCCGCTTGCAGAGCTGGCGGAACGGCCGGTCCGTCACACCCGCCATGGGGGCGACAAACAGGTTATTGCGCAGAATGTGGGGGCCGAGAGTGGGCATGGCGAGGACGCAACCGCCTGACATCCGAGTGATGGGGACGGGCGCGAAATACGAGGGAAAACAACTATTTTAGCGTTAACGGAATCCCGACACCCGACTTGAGGCTGTCGTAACCCATTAAATCTTCTATGAAAGTGTCCGGGTTCATAGACCCGCAGAACGCGAACGACCCGAGACGTGGCGCATAGCTGGGATCCGCGCACCGGTTCGGCGCGCGACCGCGCGGCCCGCAATGCGTACCTGCCATTCGAGGGCGGCCATCCGGTTGTGTGCCCGATGCGGCACGTGGGACACGCCGCATTTGCCGCCTGCAGGCGCGCTGCCTAGCGGCGTTGCCCAAACATCATCTGCCGTGCCAGCGCAGTTTTGACCGGCGGCACGAATTCGAGCGCCGTCAGGGCGAGTCCGCGCAGCGTAGCGAGGGCAGGGAAGTCAACGGTGAAGAGGCGCGCGAGCGTATCGGTTGAGCGAATCGTCAGGCGCCGGTCGAGCGAACGGCGCTGTGCGAAAGCGGCCAGCGCGAGCGGCGTCGCGCCGTGCTGCGAGAGCGCGTCGGCGAGCGCGTGCGCATCGCGCAGTCCCAGATTCAACCCTTGGCCTGCCACGGGATGCAGCGTCTGCGCCGCATTGCCGATTGCCACGACCCGTCCCTTGACGAGCGTATCGAGCGCGTTCAGGCCGAGCGGAAACGCCGCGCGACCTTTGATCTGCGTAAAGCGTCCCATCCGGTCGCCAAACGCCGTGCCGAGTTCGCGCAGGAATGCGTCGTCGGGCAATTGAGCACGCCGTGCCGCGTCGCCCGGTGAGCAGCACCAGACGAGCGCGTAGTCGGCGTCACGCGCGCCGCCCGTGGGCAGCATCGCAATCGGCCCTTGTTCCGTGAAGCGCTCCCAGGCGACATGCGGGCGCGGCGCCGACACGCTAACCGTGCCGACTAGCGCGGTTTGACCGTAGTCGCGCGTGCCACCCGCGCTGCTGCTTTTCTGCTGCTCCTGGAACAGGCCGCCTTCAGCATTCACCAGAATGCGGGTGCGCAGATTGCGTAGGCCTTGCGCAGTTTCGACCGGCAGCGTCACGCCGTCTTGTTCCTGAACCGGCGCTTGCGCCGAGGTGCACTGGAACCAATGCACGGAGGTGGGCCGCACGGCCTCGGCAAGCGCCTGCACGATCGAGCCGTAGCGCAGCACATAGCCGAGCGCGGGCAGGCCGTGCTCGGCGTGGTCGATCAGCGTGCGGCCAAAATGCCCGCGCTGCGACACGTGGATGCGGTGAATCGCCGTGGCGTCCGCAGGCCAGTGCAGCGGCTCCAGAATCATCCGGCTGCCTTGCGAGACGGCTATCGCACGTGGATCGCCGAGCGCGTCTTCCGGCTTGCGCGCGTCGATCAGCGCAATCGACAGCCCCTGGGTCGCGCTGCGGCGCGCGAGCCAGCCGGCCAGCGCCAGGCCGACGGGCCCGGCGCCGACGATCGCCACGTCGAAGTCAAACGGCGCGTCAGGCGTAAGTGACGCACCACGCGAACCCGGTTGCGGCGTGCCGGCCGGTTGAGAAACATCGTTCATGGGCTATCGGTTCCGTCTCTTCACGCCGCGCGCGTGGCGCCGGCCGCGGTCAGCGCTTCCTGCATCAGTGCTTCGATTTCGTCGGCTTTGACCGGCACGCCACGCGTAAGCAGCTCGCAACCGTCCGGCGTCACGACAGCGTCGTCCTCGATACGGATGCCGATATTCCAGTACTTCTCAGGGACGTTTTCCGCCGGGCGGATGTAGAGACCCGGTTCGATCGTCAGCGCCATCGACGGCTGCAGGATGCGCGAGGGTAGCGCGCCTTGTGCGTCGCGCGGCGCGCCGCGTTCGCGGTAGTCGCCGCAGTCATGCACGTCCATGCCGATCCAGTGGCTGGTACGGTGCATGTAGAACGGCGCGTAGGCGCGTTCCTCGATCACGTCGTCGACGGAGGAAAAGAGTCCGCGGTCGACGATGCCCGTATCGAGCAGCCCCTGCGACAGCACGCGCAGGGCCGCGTTGTGCGGATCGTCGAAGGACGCGCCAGCGCGGGTGGCGGCGATCGCGGCCTCCTGCGAGGCGAGCACGATGTCGTACAGCTCGCGCTGCGCCGGTGTAAAACGGCCGTTCGCCGGGAGCGTGCGGGTGATATCGGAGGCGTAGCCGTCCAGTTCGCAGGCGGCGTCGATCAGGATCAGTTCGCCGTCGCGCGCAATCGTGTTGCCTGCCGCGTAGTGCAGCACGCAGGCATTGGCACCCGCGGCGACGATCGAACCGTACGCCGGCCCTTGCGCGCCGTGTTTGCGGAACGTGTACAGCAGTTCGGCTTCGAGTTCGTACTCGCGCACGCCGGCGTGGGACGCGGCCATGGCGCGGCGATGTGCGAGGGCCGAGATTTCGCCGGCGCGGCGCATGATGGCCAGTTCGTGGGCGTCCTTGAAGAGACGCATCTCGTCGAGGATCGGCAGAAGGTCGTGCGCGGCGGTCGGCGCGGCGATGCCGCTGCGGCCCTTGGCGCGCACCGCGTCGAGCCAGCGGTGCACGTTTTCGTCGAGCTCCGTCGAACTACCGAGCGCGTAGTGCAGCGCCGGCTTGTCCGCGAGGATAGCTGGCATCTGGCTCTCGATTTCGTCGACCGCAAACGCCGCGTCGAAGCCGAACACCTCGCGGGCAGCGTCGGGACCGAAACGGAAGCCCTCCCAGATCTCGCGCTCGGCATTCTTCGCGCGGCAGAACAGGGTCGAAGCCGGACCGTTCTCGCCCGCGCTGGCGTCCAGCACGAGCAACCCTTCGGGCTCGGTAAAGCCCGTCAGGTAGTAGAAGTAGCTGTCGTGCCGGTAGGGATAGTCGGCGTCCCGGTTGCGCACCACTTCCGGCGCGGTGGGGACGATGGCGACTCCACCGCCTGCCGCGCGCAGCGCAGCTAGCACGCGCTCGCGGCGCTTGCGGTAAACGTCGATGGCGAGAGTGGGTTCGTTCGGCTGGTTCATGGTGAGATTGTAGCGCCCAATCGGCATTCGGATTCGGCACCTGGCCATCCGGCCAGATGGACGGGCGGGGCGGGAAGCCGCAATGTTGCAATCCGTCCACAGGTCCAGTGGGCGTTGTTCCGGAAGACGGCGCGCGGTGCTCAGGAAGCTCGGCAACCAACGTATACTTCCGCCCAATTCCAGAAGCAGAAAAGGCAGGTGTGATGCTGAAACTCATCGGTTCGTTTGGCAGCCCGTTTGTCCGCAAGGCGCGGATCGTGTTCGCCGAAAAGAAGGTCGACTACAAACTGGTGCTCGAAAACGTCTGGGCGCCGGACACCACCATCCATACCTTCAATCCGATCGGCAAGGTGCCGTGTCTCGTGATGGAGGACGGCGAGGCGGTGTTCGACTCGCGCGTCATCTGTGAATACGTCGATACGCTGTCGCCGGTCGGCAAGCTGATTCCACCGTCAGGGCGCGAGCGCGTCGAGGTGCGTTGCTGGGAAGCGCTCGCCGACGGGATCCTGGACGCGGCGGTGCTGATTCGCCTCGAAGGCATGCTGCGGCCGGCCGAACAGCGCTCGGACGCGTGGCTGGCGCGCCAGCAACGGAAGATCGACGATGGCCTTGTGGCCATGTCGCAAGGACTTGGCGGCAACACGTGGTGCGCGGGCAACCGTTACACGCTGGCGGATATCGCCATGGGATGCGCACTCGGCTACCTGGATTTCCGCACGCCGGGTCTGAACTGGCGCGAGCCGTATCCGAACCTCGACAAACACTTCCAGAAGCTGTCGCAGCGGCAGTCGTTCGTCGATACCTTCCCGGCAGACTGAGCGCGCTGCGCGAGCGCGACGGACGGGCGGCCGGCGACCGCGCCGCCGCCCGTCAGGTCGCCGCGAGTTCAACCTTCTGCGCAAACGACTCGGCGCTCGCCACCGGCCACCACTTTTCGTACAACGAATAGCGGTAGTTGCCGTTCAGCAGGTCGTTCGGCTCCAGGTACTTCAGCAGATCCGACATCAGGCTGACCTCATGCGAGGACACCCGCCGCACGATGTGATGCGCGCGCAATTCGGCCGGATGCTTGAGGCCGGCGGCCTGGATGATTTCCTGCAGCGCGTGCAAGGTGTTGTGGTGGAAGTTAAAGACGCGGTCGGACTTGTCCAGCACGACGAGTGCGCGTTGCCGCACCGGGTCCTGGGTGGCAACACCGGTCGGGCAGCGGCCCGTGTGGCAGGTCTGTGCCTGGATGCAACCCACCGCGAACATGAAGCCGCGCGCCGCGTTGACCCAGTCGGCGCCGATCGCGAGCGTCCTGGTGATATCGAATGCGGTAATCATCTTGCCGCTTGCGCCGATGCGAATCCGTTGCCGCAGGCCGATGCCGACCAGCGTGTTGTGGACCAGCAGCAATCCTTCCTGCAACGGCACGCCGACGTGATCGGTGAATTCGAGGGGCGCCGCGCCCGTGCCGCCTTCCGCGCCGTCCACGACGATGAAGTCCGGCAGGATGCCGGTCTCGAGCATCGCCTTGGCGATACCGAAGAACTCCCACGGATGGCCGATACACAGCTTGAAGCCAGTCGGCTTGCCGCCGGACAGCGTGCGCAGCCGCTCGACGAATTCGAGCAGGCCGCGCGGGGTCGAGAATTCGGAATGGGTGGCGGGCGAGATGCAGTCGCGGCCCATCGGCACGCCGCGCGTCTCGGCGATTTCCGGCGTGATCTTGGCGGCCGGCAGCACGCCGCCGTGACCCGGCTTCGCGCCTTGCGACAGCTTCACCTCGATCATTTTCACTTGCGGTTCTTGCGCTTGCCTCGCGAACTTGTCGGCATTGAAGGAGCCGTCATCGTTGCGGCAGCCGAAGTAGCCCGAAGCGATTTCCCAGATGATGTCGCCGCCATGCTCGCGGTGGTATTTCGACATTGAGCCTTCGCCAGTGTCGTGCGCGAAGTTGCCTTTCTTGGCGCCAAGGTTGAGCGCCATGATGGCGTTGGCCGAGAGCGAGCCGAAGCTCATCGCCGACACATTGAAAATCGACATCGAGTAGGGCTGCGCGCGGTCTGGGCCGACCACTACACGGAAGTCGTGACCATCGAGTTTGGTCGGTGCGAGCGAGTGGCTGATCCACTCGTGCGCCACGGCTTTCACGTCAAGCTCGGTGCCGTACGGACGGCTGTCGACGTCGTTCTTCGCACGCTGGTAGACGATGCTGCGCTGGGCGCGCGAGAAGGGCTTTTCGTCTGTATCGTCTTCGACGAAATACTGGCGGATCTCGGGCCGGATGAATTCGAACAGGAAACGGAAGTGGCCCCACAACGGATAGTTACGCAGGATCGCATGGCGTTCCTGGGTCAGATCGAACAGACCGAGCGCGACGAGCAATACGGGAACGGTGATCCAGAACCACGACAGATGATGGGCCGAGGCGAGCGCCGCACACGCAACGAGCAGCACGACCGCACACCACATGGCCAGATAACGTCGAGAAAACATGGGGACTCCGTTGCAGAGAGCGGTTAACCGCTGATTGTTATGTTGCCGCGATGGTCATCGTGCGGCTTGTTGCGCTGCTCATTGCGCCAATTACCGCGCGGTGAGCAGCGCGGCGGTCTGCGGCTGCCGTACGACCGGTTGCGCGGTAACCGCATGTTCGATGATGCCGCCGCCCAGGCAGATCTCGCCATCGTAGAGCACGGCCGATTGCCCCGGTGTGACAGCCCACTGTGCGTCTTCGAAATTGAGCGCGAAGTGGCCGTCTGCTTGTCCTGCTGTGCTGAATGTGCAGGCCGCGTCGGCTTGCCGATAGCGTGTTTTCGCACCGCACGTGAAATCTTCCGCGGGCGGATGGCCGGCAACCCAACTGGTATTGCCCGCGCTCAGTGTATGGCTGAGCAGCCATGAGTGATCATGGCCTTGGGCCACGTACAGCGTGTTCGACGGAATATCCTTGCCGGCGACGAACCACGGCTCGCCGCTACCTTCCTTGCTGCCGCCGAGGCCAATGCCCTTGCGCTGACCGAACGTGTAGAACGCGAGGCCGATATGCTCGCCGACCACCTTGCCGTCGGTAGTTTTCATCGGGCCCGGCTTGGTCGGCAGGTAGCGGTTCAGAAAATCGCGGAACGGCCGCTCACCGATAAAGCAGATGCCGGTCGAATCCTTCTTCTTCGCGTTCGGCAGGCCAATCTGTTCGGCGATTTCCCGTACTTTCGTTTTGGGGATCTCGCCGAGCGGAAACATTGTCTTCGACAACTGCGCCTGATTCAGGCGGTGCAGGAAGTACGACTGGTCCTTCGTGTGGTCCAACGCCTTCAGCAATTCGAAGCGGCCTTCGACCTCGCGCACGCGCGCATAGTGGCCGGTCGCAATGGTTTCCGCGCCGAGCGACATGGCGTGGTCGAGGAAGGCCTTGAACTTGATTTCTGCGTTACACAGCACGTCCGGATTCGGCGTGCGGCCGGCCGAGTATTCGCGCAGGAATTCGGCGAACACACGGTCCTTGTATTCGGCGGCGAAGTTGACCGCTTCGACGTCGATGCCGATCAGATCGGCCACCGAGACGACGTCGATCCAGTCCTGCCGCGTCGAGCAGTACTCGTCGTCGTCATCGTCTTCCCAGTTCTTCATGAAAAGGCCGACGACGTCGTAACCTTGCTCTTTGAGCAGCCATGCGGTGACCGACGAATCGACGCCGCCCGACATGCCTACTACGACTTTCTGCTTGCTCATGGGTTGCCTGACTTGCTTGATCGGGTGGGCCCGACCGAATGCGTATGCACGAAGTCGAGCGGGAAACGCCGGCCTGCGAGGTAATCGTCGATGCAGCGCATCACGAGCGGCGTGCGATGCCGCTCGGGGCACGCGCGCAACTCGTCTGCGCTCATCCACAGCGTGCGGACGATATCGGGATCGAGCGTGCGGTTGGCCTCGGCCTCGCCGGCGCTGCCGCAATACGTGAAGCGCAAATAGGTTACGCCTGCTGAGGCTGGGCGCTCGAAATGCGTCATGTAGACGCCCACCAGCGCCTCGGGCGTGAACCGATGCGCGGATTCTTCGAGCGTTTCGCGCACGACCGCCTCGGCGAGCGTTTCACCCGCCTCCAGATGGCCGGCGGGCTGGTTGAGGCGCAGCCCGTCGTCGGTGTGCTCCTCGACGAGGAGAAAACGTCCGTCGCGCTCGACAATGGCGGCCACGGTGACGTGCGCAGCCCAAGTTTCCGGATTCATGGGGCGGTATTTTACCGTCTATGGCGGGCGGCTGCCCGGAAGCGGACGGGCGCTGGCGGTCCGCCGGGCGTCCCGGCCGTACGCGGCATGACGGGGCGTGCCGTAGGACGCATCCTGCGCGGCAATCAATCGCTCGCTTGCGCAGTGCCGGAGGCGGCTCAGCCAACCTGGGCCTTCGCCCCCCGGATTGTCCCTGATTTCGGTGCGCCCCCCGGTTTCGGTTAAAGTGACGTCGTAGCCGTTGCACTTGCAAGCCGGCGTGCCTCGTCGGCAGCTCTGTCGTAATAACAGGAAGGCCGAGGAGGAGTCAAAGATGCACATCGGAGTGCCAGCCGAGACGCGAGCGCACGAAACACGCGTTGCCGCCACCCCCGAGACGGTGAAGAAATACGTATCGCAGGGCCACCGGGTCACAATCCAGAGCGGTGCCGGAACGGGTGCCAGCTTTCCTGACGAAGCTTTCAGTGCAGTCGGCGCGGAGATCGTCGATGCGGCCACCGCATTCGGCGCCGATCTCGTTCTCAAAGTCCAGTCACCGACCGAAGCCGAACTGCCGCATCTGAAGCGCGGCGCGGTGCTGGTCGGCATGCTCGATCCTTTCAATGCCGACAACGCGGCGAAGCTCGCTTCTGCTGGCGTGACCGCGTTCGCGCTTGAAGCCGCGCCGCGCACGACGCGTGCGCAGAGCCTCGATGTGCTGTCGTCGCAGGCCAATATTGCCGGCTACAAGGCCGTGCTGCTCGCTGCCGACCTCTACCCGCGCTTCATGCCGATGCTGATGACGGCAGCGGGCACCGTGAAAGCGGCGCGGGTGCTGATCCTTGGCGCGGGCGTGGCCGGTTTGCAGGCGATTGCGACCGCGAAACGTCTGGGCGCGGTGATCGAAGCCTCGGATGTACGTCCGGCGGTGAAAGAGCAGATCGAATCGCTTGGCGCCAAGTTTCTCGACGTGCCGTATGAGACCGACGAGGAGCGCGAGGCCGCACAAGGCGTAGGCGGCTATGCGAGGCCCATGCCGCCGAGCTGGTTGCAACGCCAGGGCGCGCTGGTCCACGAACGCGCCAAACAGGCCGATATCGTCATCTCGACCGCGCTGATTCCGGGCCGTCCTGCGCCGACGCTGATTTCCGTCGAAACCGTGCAGGCCATGAAACCCGGCTCTGTGCTGATCGATCTCGCTGCAGGTCGTGGCCCCGAGTACGAAGGCCGGCGCGGCGGCAACTGTCCGCTGACCGAGGCGGACAAGATCGTGACCAGAAACGGCGTGCAGATCGTGGGCTTCACGAACCTGGCCTCGATGGTGGCCGCCGACGCTTCCTCGCTCTACGCCCGCAACCTGCTCGACTTCCTGAAGCTGATCATCAACAAGGAAGGCGCACTCAACATCGATCTCGCGGACGACATCGTCGCGGCCACGCTGCTGGCCCGTGACGGCGAAGTCACGCGCAAGGCATAGGAGACCGGCGATGGAAGTCATCAACCATACCGTCATCAATCTGATCATCTTCATCCTGGCAATCTATGTGGGCTACCACGTGGTCTGGAACGTCACGCCCGCATTGCATACGCCGCTGATGGCCGTGACCAACGCGATCTCGGCCATTGTCATCGTGGGCGCGATGCTGGCTGCGGGTCTCACCGTGGGGGACACGGGCAAGTTCTTCGGCACGCTGGCGGTCGCGCTGGCTGCGGTCAACGTGTTCGGCGGCTTCCTCGTCACCAGGCGAATGCTGGAGATGTTCAAGAAGAAAGAGCCGAAGAAGCTTCCCGCAGCGGCAAAGGAGAAGGCGCAATGAGTCTGAACGTCGTCACGCTGCTTTATCTCGTTGCTTCGGTCTGCTTCATTCA
>Ga0302178_10001257_pt1 | contig 21603 bp, 18 predicted proteins | sample I_Palsa_E1_3_FD_198790 | JGI IMG/M metagenome (GOLD analysis project Ga0302178, IMG submission 198790) | Peat permafrost microbial communities from Stordalen Mire near Abisko, Sweden - I_Palsa_E1_3 | ecosystem: Environmental > Terrestrial > Soil > Palsa > Peat permafrost | place: Sweden... | reverse complement strand
TCGACATGACGGTGAACCAGATCGACGCCGACAACCTGGCGCTGTCCCTGTTCGGCACCACGCAGGTGCAGGCCGGCGGCACCGCTGCAGCTGAAGCTTTGCCGGCGGGCTTGGTCGCTGGCGACGTGTTCTACCTCGCCAATCCGGGCGTGGCCAGCGTCGTGATTACGGACAGCACCGCGACCCCGAAAACATTGATGCAAGGCACCGACTACGTGGTGGAAGATCCCGGCTTTGGTCGCTGCCGGCTAGTCAGTGTCGGCACCTATACGCAGCCATTCAAGGCCGCCTATACGTACGGCGCGCGAAAGTCGGTTGGCATGTTCACCGCCGCCCAGCCCAACGTGGCCGTGCGCTATGAGGGCCTGAACTTGGCCGAGGGCAACGCGCCGGTGCTGGTCGATCTGTACAAGGTCGCCACCGATCCGCTGCAAGAGCTGGCGCTGATCAGCAGCGGCAACGACGTGACCGGCATGCAGGTGAGCGGCGGCATCTTGCTCGACAGCAGCAAGCCGTCCACCGGTGCGCTGGGTCAGTTCGGCGCGATCTCGCAGATCACGCAGGCCGTGGCGCCCTGATGACTACAGCGACCGATAACACCGATGGCGCGCTGGACGCCGCCATCCTGCTGCCGGATCGCACCACCACCATCGCCGGCAAGGCGGTGGTGATGCGTGAATACAGCTTCGCGGAAAGCCTGCGGCACTTTGCGCTGATCGCCGCGCTCAGCGATGCCATGACCGGCATTGCGCTCAATCGCGACTTTCACGATTTCGATTCGCTGCGGGCGGCCTTTGGCGACAACGCCGACGGGGTGATGGAACTGATTGCGATCGCTTGCGATCAGCCGGTGGAATGGGTGGGCGGGTTGAATGCCGACGAGGGTGAAGCGCTGCACATGCTGTGGTGGGGAGTGAACGCGGATTTTTTTCTGCGACGCGTCCTGCTCAGCGTCAAGCTGCGAAAGGTGCGCGAACTCGCTGGGCTGACATCTTCGCCACCCTCACCGCCGCCGGACACGACGCGCGAAGCCTCACCGGATACACCCAGCGGCAGCTGATGCTGTTCTACGACGCGGCGCTTCGTAAAGAGCGTCGCGATCGTCGGGCACGCGTCACGGATATGGCGGCCGCCCATGTCGGCGGCAAAGCAGCCACTGACTACATCGCGCACTTGAAGGATTAACACCCACGATGGCCGTCCAAGATTACGAGTTGCTATTGCGTGTCCGGGCGGACCTGATGGAGGCCGTCAAGGGCATGGACGGCCTGTCCACCAGCATCGGCGGCGCCAAGGCCGCCGCCGATGCGGTGGGCGAAAGTGCGGACCAAGCCAGCGCCCGCATTCAGAAGATGGTGCAGGCCACCAGCGCGCAGGCGCAGGTGCAGGAGTCGGCGCGATCGCAGGCCGAGCGTGCCGCGGCAACCGCACGCAACACCATCCAGAGCTATGACGATCAGACGGCTGCTGCGAAGCGGGCGAGCGAAGCGCTCGCATCCTACCGTTCGCGCATGGCCACCACCGCCGGCACCGGTGGTGCTGCGGCTGGCATCGCTGCCGAACGCTCGGAGATGGCGAAGCTTGCGGCGCAGATTGATCCAACCCTAAAGGCCCTGGCCAAGCTCGACGCACAAGAGCAGTCGCTGAACGCCATGCGCAAAGCGGGCGTGGTCGGGCTGGACGATTACACGCGCTTTAAGTCGGTGATCGACCAGAACCGGGTGGCCATCACGGGCGCCGGTAGCGCCATGCACACGTTCAACTTCAACACGGCGCAGACCCGCATTGAAATGGGGCGGTTGATCAAGGATCTGTCGACCGGTCAGTGGAGCCGGCTGGGGCAGACCAGCATGACGCTGGCCAGCCAGGCCGGCCTGATGTCGGTGCTGTTCAGTCCGCTGGGTCTGGCGATCGGTGCGGTCGTCGGCTCGCTCGGTGCGTTCGTCCTCGCGGCCGAGCAGGTAGCCACGGAAAACGACAAGCTCAACCAGTCGATTGCCGCCACCGGCAACTATGCCGGCACTACCACGGGGGAGATCGACAAGCTGGCCAGCGGCATCACCACCGCCAATGGCAGCCTCAGCGCCTCGCGTGCGGTCCTCACGCAGCTGGTGGCCAGCGGCAAGGTCGGCAGTCAAGCGCTGGCTGCGATGGGGCAGGTCGCGGTCGACATGGCCGTGCTCACCGGCCAGAGCGCCGACAAAGCCACGGCCGAAGTGCTGAAGATGTTTGACGGCACGGCCGCCAGTGCGGTCAAGGCTAACGATCAATATCACTTCCTCACCACCAGCATCTATGACCAGATCAAGGCGCTGGAGGAAGAAGGCGACACGCAGGCAGCCATGGACGTGGCCGCCGAGGCCTTTCACCGTGCCGCGCAGGAACGCATCGAGCAAATGGATGCTCAGCTGTCCGGTCTGGCGGCGATGTGGGACAAGGTCAAGAAGTCCGCTGGCGGTGCGTGGGAGCAGATGAAAATCGGCGCGTCGCTGGTGCTGGGCACCGCCGACGATCAAACCACCATGTATGCGCTGCTCGGCAAAAAGATGAGCGCGCAGGAGGGTGGTACCAACAACGTCGGTGGTGCGCTCGCCCGTATCGGCGGCGCCGGCACGGGCCTTACGCCGCTGCTCAATTCGGCCCTGTCCAAGATGCCGGGCACGCGTGCCACGTGGAGTGATGCCGACGAGGCTGAGCTCAAGGCGCTGCAGGCCAAGATCGACAAGGCTCAGCAGGATGCCGACGCCGCTGCCACGCGTACGCAGCTCAACGACAAAGCCGTCACCGCCGACGCCGGCCTCGATCGCCTGGCGGCCAGCATCGACAAGGCGTATGGCCAAAAGGAAAAGATCAAGGAGCTGAATAAATACTTTGAGGATCTGTGGGCCGGCGCCGATCCGAACACCGCCAAGCTCAACGGCGTGCAGCGCGTCGTCGGTGCCGATGGCAGTGCCCATTTTAGCGGCGGTCTGTACGACACGCTAATGGCCGATATCGACAAGAAGCCCAAGGCCAAGAGTGACGCCGCGCAGCAGAAGGCAGCCGCGGCGGCGCACGCCGATCTGATCAAGCGGCTGGGCGACGAACAGGGCGCGCTCGACCCGGTGGCCAAGGTGTGGGCCGCGTACAACGACGAAGTCACCAAGGCCAACGAACTCGCGGCCAAGGCCAAGACCGAGAAGGGCGCCGACGTCGTGGCGATCAACGCGCAGCGTGACGCGCTGATTCAGTTGTACGGCGCCGCGCGCGATGCCGCGCTGGACACCATCGCGGACAGGGATCGCGAGGCATTCGTCAAACTGCGCGACAGTTTGAAAGACGTCAACGGCGTGGATTTCGGCAAGGCGCTGGCCCAGCTCAAGCAGCTGAACGATGAGCTGAAAAAAGGCACGATCACTGCACAGGAATACCACGACACCACCGCGCTGGTGCTCAATCAGAACCTGCCCAAGTTGCCCGAGTATAAGGGCGTGGATGCCACCGTCGGCGGCCCGTTCGGCGAGCTGGACAAGCTCGACGTGCAGCACAAGGCGCTGGAGGAGGCATATAAAAAGCAGCTCGACACACTGCATAAGTGGCACGCCGCCACACTCGATTCGGACCAAGCGTTCGCCGACAAAGAGCAGGCCTTGGCCACGGCGCATGCCACCGAGCTGGCCAAGATCGACACCGCACGCCAGCAGGTGATGATGCTCGGCATCACCAGCTCGCTGGATGCCGCCGCCGTTGCGATCAAACAGGGCTATGGCGAGCAGAGCAAGGCGTACCGTGCCGCGTTCGCGCTGAGCAAGTCCGCGGCGATCGCGCAGGCCAGCGTCAACATGTACATGGATATCAGCCAAGCCGCGGCCAAGGGCTGGCCGCAGAACATTCCGCTGATCGCGCAGGCGTTCGCTGAGGGCGTCGGCATCATCGGCAATATCCGATCAGTCACGGCCGGATTTAGCGACGGCGGCTACACCGGCCATGGCGGCAAGTATGAACCGGCCGGCACCGTGCACCGCGGTGAGTTTGTGAACCGTCAGGAAGTGGTCAAACAGCCTGGTGCGCGCACGTTCCTCGAGGACTTCAATCGGCGCGGCATGGCCGCGGTGGTCGACCGATCACATGCCGGCTTTGCCGAGGGCGGTTACGTCAACGGCGGCATGGCTTTCCCCGCGGGCTTTGCGGCGCGCAATGACCCGAGTTTCAACATGAACCAGAAAAGCGGCATGCACGGTGCCGGTGCGGGTCGGAACCTGCGCCTGATCACCACGCTCGATCCTAACGCGATCAGCGACCACCTCAACAGCAGCGAGGGCGAGCAGGTGATTCTGCAGGTGCTCGGCCGCAATAAAACCACCCTGAAAACCATGGTGAATCACTGATGGCCTACGAGATCGGCTTTGTCGACAACACCGGCAGCGAAGGCGTTGCCCACTGGCAGTTCCTGCTCAAGATCAAAGCCCTGGCTGAGGCCAACGGCTGGACCACGCTGCGCTATCTCAACCCGACGCCCTATACCACCGACACGGTGATCCGTGAGCTGATTCTGCAAGGTGTCGGTCTGTCCGGCACCGAGCAGATCTTCATTGGCTTTCGCGCGTACCAGAGCGTCAGCGCTGATTACTACAACCTCAGCTGTGCCGCCTTCACCGGCTATGCCGCCGGCAATACCTTCATCACCCAGCCGGGCTATGTCGAGAGCGGCGTGCCGGCGCACAACAATCGCATCGATTACTGGCTCGTTGTGAATGCGCAGCGCATCGCGTTCGGCCTGAAGGTCGGCACACCGGCCTACGAGCATGGCTACGCCGGCAAATTTCTGCCCTATGCCACGCCGGGTCAATACCCATATCCACTGGCGGTCGGCGGCATGCTCAATGGTGTGCCAGCGACACGTTTCAGCGATACCGCGCACTCGATGCCTTACAAGGGCACCCGCGCCAACTTCAAAATCCGCTTTGTCGATGGCGCATGGAAACAGATCGATAGCTGGCCTTGGAATAACGCTTACCTGGCTACCGCCACCCAGCTGCGCGACACCAACAACAACTACAAGCTCCTGCCGGTCGTGCTGAATGACGCCGGCCCGAATATCTACGGCGAGCTGGATGGCGTTTACTCGATCAGCGGATTTAACAACGCCACGGAAAATACCCTGACCATCGACGGCATCCCCTACGTCGTGCTGCAGGACGTCTCCCGCAACGGGTTTACCGACTACATTGCTTTGAGGCTCAACTGATGGCCTACGTCGCCGGTACCGCCACCAGCGTGGCCGACTTGCTCACCGCGTTGCAGAGCGCCTGCACGGCCAACGGTTGGGCGCTGAGCGGAACCATCCTCAGCAAAGGTGCCTGCTACATGCAGGTCAAGGTCGTGGGGGGCTACCTCACGGTGTTGGGTGGCACGGGCAATGCCGGCAGCGACACGCTGGCGTCTCCCGCGACCCCTGCTGCCGCGCTGGGCCAGTTATGGGCCGCAGACCCCTTCGCGTTTCCTCTGACCTATGAGATCAACGTGCACGCCGCACCCGATGAGGTGTACGTGGTCGTCAACTATGCGATTGATCGGCACCAGTGGTTGGCCTTTGGCTGTAGCCCCGCAGCAGGCTTGCCCGGCACCGGTAACTGGTTTGGAGCCAGCTTGTGCCGCGGCTCCCAGGTCACTGGGATCAGCATGAGCACCTCGCAGGGAGGTTGGAATAATTTTCAGGCGCCCGCGCTGTTCTGGCAGACGGGAGCGAGCAATTTCTGGACCGGCGTCCTGCATCACGGTCTTGATGGTCTCACGTGGTCTGCCGGTGCAGGGGGCGGCGTGGCGAACGCTGCCGATGCACTGCCCGGTGCCACGTCACTGCTGAGCCGACAACCGAATAGCTGGAACGGCGAGGTGGTGTTGTTGCCCATCCAGCCATGCGTGGCGCGCCCCTCGTCAAAGGTCAGCATGGTGGGTGATTTGGGTCATGCCCGGTATCTGCGCAACGACAATCTGGCCGCTGGCGACATCATCACGCTGGGTCCCGATCGCTGGAAAGCTTATCCCTGGTATCGCAAAAACAGTGCGGCGCGGGATGGTGTGTACGCAACCGCCATGGATCACAGCGGCACGCTCGGCTGGGCTATTCGTTACACGGGCCCATGACCATGGCCTCACTTTCCGGCTCTCGTATCACCTCGCCCCTCGGCGGACTGCAGTCGCCAACGGTCAGCGCCGATCTGCGCACCTATGCCGTCGACTACTGGCCGCTGCATGCTGCCGTCGTCGGTCGCGCGCCGAATGGTGTGCCTACGTCGTCATGGCCCGTGCAGGCCAACGGGGTCGCGCTCAGCGGAACCCACGCGAACAGCTACCTTCTGGACTTCTACAACCGCGTGCAGATCCACCCGGCCACGATCGCGCTGGGCAACCTGGTCAGTTCGCAGACGCGCACCGTGTCGGTGTGGAATGCGTGGCTCGATCGCTCCGCCACGGTGACCGCCGTGCAGAGCGACAGCGACAGCGCCATCGTGATCAGCGGGCAGGGCAACCCGCCACTGGTGATGCCGCCGCTGCAGGAGTTGACGTGGCAACTCAGCGTCGGCGTGGCAGGTACGGCCACGCTCGACACCACCGTGCAGTGGGTGTTTGCCGGCGACCCCTCGCTCGGCGTGCGCATCACGGGCCAGCGTGTTACCGCGTGGACGTTCGCGCCCCATTGGGACAGCGGCGTCACCGAGCGGCTGGAGTGGTTGACGCTGGTGGAGCGCGGGACCAATGGCAACGAAACCAGCACGCCGCTGCGCGAAACGCCACGCCGTAGCTGGGAGTTTGTGCCGGTGGTGGAGGGCGTCAACCGTCAGCGCATGGAGGCGATGCTGTACGACGCCAGCGCACGCACGTGGGCGGTGCCACTGTGGGCCGAGATCCATGCGTTGCCGACGCCTTTGGCCCTTGGCGCGCTGAGCATTCCGATGGCCACCGCCGGGCTGGACTTCCACAAGGGCGGTCTAGCTATCCTGATGACGGACGCGCACACGTACGAGACGGTGGAAGTCGACACCGTGACGGACAGCGCGATCAACCTGGTGCGCGCCACACTCAATGCATGGGATGCCGGCACGAAGCTGTACCCGGCACGCACCGCGCGGCTGGATGAATACCCGACGCTCAACCGCTTCACCACGCGGCTGGTCGACACGACGGTGCGCTTCGTCAGCATGGACGCCAACGACTACATCGCGACCATGCCGGCGGCGCGCTACCTCGGCACGCCGGTGCTGGAGGATCGCCCCGAGTGGAGCGACAACCCAACCATGCAATACGGCCGTGATGTGGAACTGATCGACGGCAACACCGGCGGCGCGCTGGTCGACGATATCAGCGGCAAGCCGTGGCCGATTCAATCGCACCGCTGGCAGGTCTACGGCCGCGCAGCGCATGACAGCCTGCGCCAGCTGCTGTACGCGCTCGCTGGCAAGGTCGGTCGCGTGTGGCTACCCACCTGGCAGGATGACCTGTATCCGGCCGCCGATGCCGCCGGCAACACCATGGACGTGACGAACGGCGGCTATACCGTCTATTTGCACGGGCAGAACGGCCGGCGCGACATTCGCGTGCAGTTGGTCGATGGCACCGTGTTCTATCGGCGCATTACGGCCTCAGCCGAGATCGACACCGATACCGAGCGTCTGCAGCTCGACAGTGCGTGGCCGTCGACCATCGCCAAGGCCAACGTGGTGAGCATCAGCTTTATGGCGTTGTGCCGGCTCGACACCGATGCGGTGGAGATCCACCACTGGACCGATTCCGTGGGCGCCGCGGCGTGCGCCGTGACGTTTGCGCAGTTGACCGGCAATGGCTGAGGTCGAGATTTACACCTTTGCCTGCGGGCTGCAGATGTGGCGCTACACCGACGCCCTGCTGCCGGTCACGTTTCTTGGCAACACTTACGCGGCAGCGGTGATCAAGCGCGGTGCGATCGAGCAAAGCACGGATCTGGAAAAGGCCACGCTCACCATCACCGTGCCGGTGACGTTGGGGCTGATGGATCTCTTCCGCCCGGCGCCACCGTTGCGCCGCATCTATGTGACTGTGCAGCGCCTCACGCGCGGCGATACCACGGCGCGCACGTTGTGGAGCGGCACGGTCGGCTCGCCGGATTCTGGCCAGCACACCGCGGTGCTTACTTGCATGAGCCGGGCGGCGGCACAGCAAAACACTGGACTGCGGCGTAAGTGGACCAAAACTTGCGGCTTCGCGTTGTACAGCCCAGCGCCCATGTGCGCGGTCGATCGCACCGCGTTTCGCGTGAATGGCACGCTGAGCACTGCCCGCGGCAACGTGATTAAGTCGGGCGCGTTCGCAAACAAGCCCGACGGCTATTTCGCGGGCGGCTTCATCGAGTGGACGCGCAACGGCGACGAAGCCTGGCGTTTTGTTACGGCGCATGTGGGCGACACGCTGACTCTACTGACTGCCGCGCCCTTGCTGGTAGGCGATGTGCTGCAGGCGTACCCGGGCTGCGATCACTCCACCGGCGGCAATGGCTGCGGCCGGTTCAATAACCTGAGCAACTACGGCGGCCAACCTTACATCCCATCTAAAAACCCGTTCGGCGCGAACAACATTTACTGAGGTCCACATGCCGTTTCTTATTTATATGATCATCATGCTGGTGGTGGCGGTGGCGGTCTATGCCAGCATGCCCAAGCCGCCCAGCACCCAGCCGCAGTCGCTGACGGACGGCGGCGTGCCGCTGGCTTCGGACGGTCGCGACATGTGCGTGGTGTTCGGCGAGGTCTGGATCGACGACAACAACGTCTGCAATTACGGCGGCCTCTACACCGTGGCGATCAAGTCCAGCGGTGGTGGCAAGTGAGCGCTCCCATCGTGGTGATCATGCAACACGTGCGCGCGGCCTCGATGCCGGGCGTCGGCGTGCTATGCGCATCCGGCGTGCGCGCGTGGTTCGCGCAGCACGATCTGGACTATCGCGCGTTCCTGCACGATGGCCTGCCGCTGGAGACGCTGGAGGCCACCGGCGATGCCTTTGCCTTGCGCGCCTGTGCGATCGCACGTGCCGAAGTGAGCGAGGTGAGCGATGGGCGGTAAGAGCAGCGACGCCACCATCGGCTACTGGTACGGCGGCACGTTCCATATGGGGCTGAGCCATGGCCCGCTGGACGAGATTCTGGAGATCCGCGGCGACGATAAGACCATGTTTCCGGCTTCGGGACAGCCCACCATGACCGCCAGTGGTGCGGTCACCATCAACGCACGTAGCCTGTACGGCGGCGAAAAGCAGGAGGGTGGTGTGCAGGGCACGCTCACCGTGCTGATGGGTGAGGCGACACAGGTGCCCAGCGCGGCGCTAGCCACCATCGAGCCCATCGTGCGGCCTGCTTACCGCAACATCTGCACCGTGGCATTTACCGGCCTGATCGGCGCGATGAGCCCCTACGTCAAAGCGTGGCGCTTTCGCGTGCGTCGCCATCTGAAGGGCTGGAATACGCCGGTTTGGCGTCCGGAGCTGTGCAAGGTCGGCCGTGGCATGAACCCGGCGCACATCATCTATCAAGTACTCACCGACCCGGTGTGGAGCGCGTCGGAAGATGCCGGGCAGGGCCTCGACGATGCCAGCTTTCTGACAGCCGCGCAGGCGCTCTACAACGAAGGCATGGGACTCTGCCTCAAGTGGTCGTCGGCGGATGCGGTGGGCGACTTCATCAACATCGTGATCAACCACATCGGCGCATTGCGCACCATCGACCCGACCACGAACCGCGCCGGCATCCGGTTGCTGCGCGCCGATTACGACGTGGCCACGTTGGCGGCCAATCCCAACACCGTGCTCGATGAAAACGACATACTCGAGATGACCAGCTTTCAGGTGCCGGTACTCGATCAGTCCGTCAATCAGGTCACGGTGACATATCGCGACGTCGATACCAACGAAGATGCGGCGGTGGTGTACCAGAACCTGGCCAACATTCAGGCGCAGGGCAAGGTGGTGGACCAGTCCACCGCGTACCCAGGCGCGTGGAGTGCGGCGCTCGCCAGCCGCCTGGCGGCACGGGACTGCCACACGCTTAGCGCGTTGCTGGCCAAGGGCGAGTGCAAGGTCAAGAGCACGCGCTGGAAAACGAAGGTGGGCGACGTGCTGCTGCTGAGCTGGGCGCGCGAGAAAGTGGTGCAGATGCCGATCCGCGTGCTCAAGGTCAACTATGGCGACAGCACCGCGCGCAGCCTCACGATCAGCTGGGCACAGGATGAGTTTGCGCTGCCGTCCACCTCGTACCTCACGCCCGGCGGCTCGCTGTGGGCAGCGCCAGACCGCACGCCGCAGGCCATCACCACGTCGCAGGCGGTGGAGATGACGTACCGCGACCTAGCGCGCACGATGGACCCAGCCAACCTGCAGATGCTCACGTCCGACGCCGGCTATCTCACCGCGCTGGCCGTGCGCCCGCCGGGCGTCAATTACAACTATCACCTGTTCACGCGGCTGGGCACGGCGGCATACGCCGATCGCGGCGGCGGCGACTTCATCACCACCGGTACGCTGGGGGTAGCGATCGGGCCCACCGACACCACGCTCGCGCTATCGGCGTTCGATGACCTCTCGGCGGTGCAGGTGGGCAGCGCGGCGCTGCTGGATGCCGAGGTCGTGCGTATCGACGGTATCAATACCGTGACAGGCAGTGTCACGTTGGGCCGCGGTTGTGTCGATACCGTGCCAGCGGCGCACGCGCTCGGTGCGCGGTTGTGGTTCTATCAGGGCCATGTCGGCTCCGACAGCACGCAATACGTGGTCGGCGAAAGCGTCAACGCCAAGCTGTTGACCGTTTCCGGCGCAGGTATGCTCGATCCATCCGCGGCGGCCACGCTCAGCCTGCCGATGAAACAGCGCCAGGCGCGCCCCTACCCACCGGGCAATCTCAGGGTGGCGGGCAATCGGTATCCGGCGACGGTCGTCGGCAGCCTGGCACTGGCATGGTCGCATCGCTCGCGCGTGCTGCAAGCGGATCAGATGGTGGACACGCGGCAAGTCGATATCGGTCCGGAATCCGGTACCACCTACACGGTACGCGTGTATCTCAACAACGCGCTCAACAGCACGACCACCGGTGTTACTGCCAATACCCTCACGCCCGTGGTCAGTGGTGATGGCCCGGTACGCGTGGAAATCGACGCTGTGCGCGCCGGGCTTACCGGCTGGCAGACGCTCTCCGCATCCTTCGCTTACTCACGCAGCTAGACGTGTGCCACCTGTCGGGTAAAGGTGGCACAGCGAGCCCGGCATGCTGATCGCATGCCAAACCAACCGCCAAACTCTGCCACCGGCTCTGCGATCAGTCTTGCATGGGGCGCGCGCGTCTCCACGGGCTTTGCTAAAACGCTGCTCGGCATCTGCCGTGACTTTGGTTGGGGTGCTGAGCATCCGAGCTGGCTGATGAGCTGTATAGCGTTTGAAAGCGGCGAAACGTTCAGCGCATCAGTGCGCAACGCGGCCGGATCTGGCGCGGCGGGCCTCATCCAATTTATGCCAGCGACGGCCGCTGGCCTTGGTACCACCATCGAGAATCTGCAGCTGTTGTCGGCCGAGTCGCAACTGTCCTACGTGCGGCAGTATTTCAAGCCGTACGCGCGGCGCATCGGCTCGCTGTCGGACATGTACATGGCGATCTTGTTGCCCAAATACGTGGGCCAGCCCGGCAGCTCGGTACTGTTCTCTGACGGCGCAGGCTACCGGCAAAACGCCGGCCTCGATGCGAGCCACGACGGCAAGATCACGAAAGACGAAGCCACTGCCAAGGTGCTCGCCAAACTGCAGCGCGGGCTGACGCCCGGCTTGACCGCAACCTATGTCCTATGACTCGCCATGCGCGTGATAGGCACTGACATGGATCAGCCGCCGCTTAACTTCACCTGGTGGCAGTTGGTGCTGTACCCCTTGTTTGCGTGCGTAGGCGGTGCGCTTGGCCATGTGCTGCGCACGCTCGACGCTGGCGGCCCCATTTCGCTGTGGCGCACGTTGCTGGAGTCGATGGCCGCGGGCTTCGTCGGCATTCTGGTGATGCTGATCTGCCAGCAGCTGCACCTGTCCCCGCAGTGGACCGGCGTGTGCGTCGGGGTGTGCGGCTGGCTGGGAGCCACCGTGAGCATTCGCATGCTGGAGCGCCTGGTTCGGGCCCGACTCGGCGTGCCGGTGGACGAAGGCGATCACACCGAAAGCACCTTCATTGGTGCCACACCGCCGCCGGCCGGCGACAAGGGGAATTGATGAAAAGCATCTATCGCTATGCCGGTGTCGCGCTCGCGGCCATCGGGCTGGTGACGTTGGGTGCGATCGCCGTGCGCCACTACGGTAATGGACGATTCGAAGACGGCCGCAACGCGGTGCTGGCTGACGATGCGCGCGCGGCTGTCCAACGGCAAACCGACCGCGATGCACTCGACCGGTACAGCGCGCTGGCCACCGGCACGCTCACCACCGCGCTCGGCACCCAGCTGCCCGCCATCCAAGGCCAGACCCATGACACACTCGAAACGATCCGTACGGTCTATCGTGACCGCCCTGCCGCTGACGTGGCTTGCGCTCGCCCTGACGGCGTGCAAACCGCTCTCAACGCGGCCGTCGAAAGAGCCAACCAAGCCGCCCACGGTCAACTGTGATCGGACACCGCCGCCAGCGGTCGTGCCGTTTGTGCCGGAGCTGAAGGGCGCCGCCGATATGCCGGCTAACGATGCATGGAAGGCGCAGATGATCGGCCTGTATCAGGCCGAGGTCACCATTCGCCGCGAGGAGCATGTCTGCATGGACACGCTGCGCGGGAAGGGCGTCATTCAATAGGAAAAGAGAAGGGCGACCGGCCATGGTGCGTCAACACCACGGTAAGTCACCAACCCGCAAGCACGCTGCGAGTCAGCCGAGGCCGACCGGTCCGCGCGAAGCCCTGCGGGCCTACGTGGCAAGAGGATCACTCGCAAGCCGACGGTGGCCGGTGGGCTGCTCTGACTCAGGCCGTGCAGCGTGTCCGCCCAGACGTGACCCGCGGTCTGTTCCTTCGGCCGGTCAGGTGAATTCGTGCACTTTGTGTTGCTCGTGATTGGATGACGGCACATCCTGATTACGGGCACCTGTAGTTTCTGACAGGGCGCATCTTTCGGATGCGTAAAGTTTGCTATAAAGAGCGCTGCTCGCAGGCCCACGACAACCGTGGGTGGCATCGAGCGCACTTTGCGCGCTGCGCATTTAGGGGATACATGGACATCGCACGGATAGCGCTGCGTGCGCTTCGGGATCGCTTGGCAATGGGGCAACGGGGCAAGCAAACATCACGTTGGCGCACTGGGCATCAGCTGCTCGCCGTTGTGGTATTCGCGCTGGCGCACCTGCCATCGGCGTCGGCTCAAGTGCAGATCTTCGGCGGCACTTATTACTTTCATTCCATGCCACAAGCTTTGGCAGCGTGCATGGCGGACGTACCGACGCGTCAGTACCTTTACAAAGCTTGCTATACCTATTCAGGAATCAACGAATACTGGGATAACTGGACGTCGTCCTTGCACCCTCTGGAGGCTGAGGGGACGAATGATTACCTCGACGTTGGAGTCACTCCCATCGCGCCGGGTACTCCCGGCAAGAATGCAGGCCCCGCCTGTCATTGTGCGACCAACCCTATTAATAAGTCCGGGGGAGACCCCATTAATCTGGGCACGGGTAATGAGTATCGTGACGAAGAGGACGCCGCCCTCGGCGCGCTGAGCTTCCATCGCTATTACAACAGCCAGCCTGAAGTTATCTCGGCAAACATCGGCGTTAACTGGCGCGACAGCTTTGACCGCAGCGTGCTCGCAGTAAGCGTCAATCCAACCCAGGCCACGGTCGTGCGGCCCGATGGCACGCAAGTCCTCTTCAATCTTAAGGGCGCCGCATGGGTCTCCGACTTGGATGTTTCCGATACGCTGTCGTCGACATCCGATGGGTCAGGTGATATCACCGGCTGGACATACTTCGAGGCTGCGACCCGTCATAACGAAAGCTTCGATGCCTATGGGCGAGTCACATCCATCGTTGACGAAAACCAGCGCACAACTTTGCTCACTTACGCTCCAGCGTCGGTGCTGCCGGGAAGCGGCAGGCTGAGCAGCGTGGTCGACCCAGAGGGTCGCCAGCTCTCGTTCACTTACAACAGTAGTGGAAACATTGCGACGGTGACGTTGCCCGATAACGGCGTGTTGACTTACGGCTATGACAGTTCCGGCAATCTTCAGCAGGTGACGTACCCCGATCAAAGCACGCGGGTGTACCACTACAACGAGAGCGGGTTGACCTCTGGCGCTTCGTTCCCCAACAACCTCACGGGAGTCACGGACGAGACCGGAACGCGCTACGCCAGTATCGGCTATGACAGCGTCGGTCACGCCAACTCCTCCGTGCTCGCAGGCAACGTCGACCTCACGCAGGTCACGTACAACAGCAATGGCACGACATCGGTCACGTATCCGCTGGGTGCACAGACCACGCTGAATTTTGTGGTGACCAGTGGCACCGTCCACGGCAGCACCGTCAGTGCCCCCTGTGGTCCGATCTGCGATCAACCGTACGCCGCGGCTACGTTCGATAACAATGGCCATCCGCTCACAGCGACCGATTTCAAAGGCAATGTGACTCGGACAACCTACGACGCGAATGGATTGCTCGATCAGGAAGTCGACGCCCTCGGAGCGACCAATCAACGCGTAACCAATACCACTTGGAACACCGCGCTGCGAGTGCCGCTCCAAACCACCGTCGTCAACGCGAGTAACGCCACGGTCGCCGAGACTTCTTGGGTCTACAACACGATTGGCCAGCCGCTAGCCCGTTGCGAGATCGATCCGGTTTTGGCGAGCAGCTACACCTGTGCAGTCACCGGTGTAGTCCCAGCGGGTGTGCGTCGCTGGACCTATAGCTATTGCGCGGCGGTGGACGGCGTGCAGTGTCCGTTGGTCGGATTACTGCTCAGCGTCACCGGCCCCCGTACCGATCTCGCCCAGACCATCACTTACAGCTATTACATGACCAGCAGCGCCACGAGCTGCGGCACACCGGGTGCGGCGTGTTACCAAACGGGTGACCTTTATCAGATCACCGATGCGCTGGGCCATGTGACCACTGTCGCTTCGTACGACGGGGCGGGCCGCATCACGCGGTCCGTCGACGCTAACGGCATCAACACTGACTTGGCCTACACGCCGCGTGGTTGGCTCGCCTCGCGCACCGTCAACGGTGCCACCACTACCCTCACTTATTGGCCATACGGCGCAGTCGAAACGATCACCAAACCCAACGGGGTGACCACCACCTTCAAATACGATACCGCCCATCGTCTGACCGACATCCTGGATGCGCAGAGCAACGACCTTCACTACACGCTGGACGCGGCTGGCAACAAAACCAGTGAGCAGATTTTCAACATCTCTGGCATGCCGCTGCAAAGCCAGTCACGTCAGTTCAACACGCTGGGCCAGCTCACAGCGGTGATCGACGGGCTCAACCAGACCGTCTTCAATGCCAGCGCCAGCGGTAACTACGATGCTAATGGCAATCTGGTCAACAGTACCGACGCCCTCGGTCACCAGCGCCAACAGGGCTTCGATGCACTGAACCGCTTGACGAGCACCATCGCCAATTACAACGGTACCGACACGGCCACGAAAAACACCACCACAACGACCAGCCTGGATGCGCTAAACCGCATGACGAGCGTTACCGATCCGGCGGCTCTCATAACCACCAACACCTACGATGGTCTGAGCAACCGCACGCGGCTGCAAAGCCCGGATACCGGCACCAGCACCGACACTTTCGATGCGGCCGGCAATCGCCTCACGCATACCGATGCAAAGGGCGTCGTCAGCACCTCGACCTATGACGCGGATGATCGCCTGATCAGCACCAGCTACGTCGATACCACGCAAAACGTCAGCTATACCTACGACGAAGCCAACACAGTGACAGGCTGCAGTGCTTCCAGTCCAATCGATCGGCTCACGAGGGTGGTGGAGGGCGCCGTCACTACGGTGTTCTGCTACGACGGCCGCGGTAACGTCATCCAGAAGATGCAGGAGACGTCGGGTAATAATGACATCACCCATTACAGCTACACGGCAGCCAATCAACTAAGCAGCGAAAGTACGCCTGACCAGACCGCGATCAGCTACACGTACGATAGCAACGGACGTATCAGCGGTGTGCAAGTGACACCCAGCGGCGCCACCACGGCATCGCCTACTGTGGTCAGCGCCATCAGCTATCTGCCGTTCGGGCCGATCAGCAGCTACACGCTAGGTAACGGTCAGACCATCATTCGCGGTTATAACGCCAACTACCAGCTTACCGACCTGACCAGTCCGGCCCTGGTGCTGCATTTTGCGCGGGATGCGATGGGCAATATCGTCGCCTTGGGCAACGCACCAGGTGCCAACCCAGCTACGGAGACGTATAGCTACGATCCGCTGTATCGGCTCACTGGCATCACCGACGCCGGCACCGCGCTGGAAACCTACACCTACAATCAGACCGGCGATCGTCTAAGTAAGACGGCGCCCGGCCTGGCTACCGGTGCCTATCTCTACACCAGCGGCACACACAAAATCGCCAGCATCGGCAACGCAGCACGCATCAACGATGCTGACGGCAACACGACAGCTAGTGTGATGGGAGGGAATGCGTACGGGTTCGGGTACAACGGACGCAACCGCTTGACGGTGGCGCAGCTCAATGGCCAGACCGTGGGCGCGTACACGTACAACGCCGTGGGCGAGCGCATCAACAAGGTCGCTACCTATCCGCAGGCCGTGACCGAGCGTTACGCCTACAATGAGGCCGGTCAATTGATCGGCGAATACGGCACGACCAACAGGGATTACATCTGGCTGGGCGACTTGCCGGTGGCGGTTGTGGACAACACCATCAATGGCAGCGTGACGACCAGCACGGTCAACTATGTGACTGCCGATCAGCTAAATACGCCGAGGGCGGTAACCAATAGTACGGGCACCGTGATCTGGCAGCTGCCGTATCAAGAGAACCCCTTCGGTGAACAGCAACCGACGTCAGCGACGGGCTATGTATTGAATTTAAGGTTCAGTGGGCAGTATTACGATGCCGAATCTGGTTTGGCGAACTTTGGCTTCCGAAGCTACGAGGCGGCTACGGGTCGTTCTCCCCAGAGTGATCCGATGGGGCTTTTCGGCGGGCAGATTGATACTTATGCGTATGTCGACTCCAGTCCATTAAACTTCGTTGACCCCTATGGCTTGGCTTTGCAACGCGTCACGCTCCCGGGACTTGGCTCAACATACCTGGATGACTCCTTCTCGCCCCACGTCGATCAGTTCATAGCTAATGCTGCTGCAAATGGGGTGAATCTGAATTTTAATAGCGCTTATCGAACTCCCGAGCATCAAGCGGCCTTACACAACGATCCTCATGCCATCACCCCAGCAGATCAGAGCCTACATTCGTGTGGCTTTGCGGTCGATGTGAATTATTCAACGTTATCTACGGCGCAGCAAAAAATAATTCGAGACGCAGCCAGCTCGGCGGGTTTAAGTTGGGGAGGGAGCTTCAGTACTCCCGACCCACCGCATTTTTATATGAATCCACCCGCTGACAGATCTACCGCAATTCAAAATGCAACCGATGAATACCAGAAGTTAAATGCCCCAACGACCCAGGGTGGAACACCATGAAGCGTATCTTTGTTAAATGTATAATTTGTATCTCAATGCTCCTAGTCGTTGGCTCTGGCATTTGTCAGAATTCTCCTAATTCAAAGCTGAAGATCACTGGAATTTATTCAAATATGCAGTACAACGCGGAGTCTGGTGACGTTCTTGGGCAGGAAATATTCATTGTTTTCTCAAGAGATGGGTATTTCGCCATTCTGCAAAATAGCGAAGGTGAGCCGGCCGTGCCAGTGGTCGTTCCATTGAAGGTTCTAGGCTCAAATATTTATTTTCACGTGCCTTCGAACCTTGATTCCAGAGGTAACTTTCAAGGTGTCATTACCGGTGCGGAACTGAGGGGGGCGTTTAGCGGGAACGACCAAAAAGTTGAATTAAAAAGGAAGAATAGCTACTGGCAATAGCTCTCGCGAAGTTTTGCCTTAATGGATATGACGTCCGCGAAGCAATTTGAGCGCCCGCTAAATGGCTCAAGGCATTCGCAGAGGAAGTTCTCGTTCCAGGTCGTTTCGGCCGCAAGCCATATCTCAGACTAGCTGTGCTGACATCATTAGATGAGCAAATCAACGCTAGGTTGGCGGCGTAGGTTAACTTCAGCGTTAGACTTCTTTGACAGGAGACGTATGGGACACGAGATTCAAAAGCCAAAGCTCTTCATCAGCCACGCCACCAGCGATGGAGAGTTTGCGCATGCTGTCAAAGCCGAGATCGAGAAGGTGTTCGCAAATGGCGTAAGCGTTTTTTGCACGAGCTCGCCCGGTTCTATTCCAATTGGTAATGATTGGCTATCAGACATTGAAGGAAAGCTCAATTCGGCTCAGGCAGTCATCGCCATTGTTACCCCAGTCTCTATTGAGCGCCCTTGGCTTTGGTTCGAACTAGGCGCCACCTGGTCGAGCGGCCGATCTGGCGACTGTCACATCTATCCGCTTTGCGTGGCTGAAATTGACCTCAGCTCACTGCCTCCTCCGCTAAATCGCCTGCAAGCATTGTCACTGGGTCGTGCATCAGACTTAAAGATGTTGTTCGAGGCCCTAATAGCTCAGTTTGGCTTTGGCAAGATCTCGTCTTTCAAAGCGTCCAACATTACGTCCCGCATTCCCAAGTACGAGAAGGTACGGGTGAAAGAGGTAGATCTAAACGAGCGTCGGTTGTACTCGGGGAAGTACTCTGGATACAGCAATGAAGAACTCATGGAGATCATCGACACCCACTTGTTCTTCCCGGACTACGAAACCGAACAGCGATATTCCTCCATTCGCGGCAGAGAGGAGGTTGTTCAACGCGGTAAGCTTCTTCACTTTGGGGAAATCGACCGTGAGCTTGAGCTGCCCCCAGGGACGGCGAGACAACTCGTCGTTGCGGTAGCGGAGCGTTACGACCTCAAGCCAACGCTTCTCACGGATAACGTTGTGCGCTTCGAATATGGCGAGGACGAAGCCGAAGCCTAGCAATCACTCGAGCGTCGAATGTCCGTATATGGACTCCTGACCCACCGCGCGGCAGCGCTAACCGCTAAAAGGGCCTGAGTCTTCGCCGCTAAGGTTCTGGTCCTAAGAGGGGACCCGACTTAGAGAAGTTCACGGACTCCCCAAATTTCCCCCACGATAGCGATCAAGCCCATATATTATGCGGTTTGCGGGTGCCCCTCTTGGGCATCTTTATAGTGAAAGCGGGCGATTGGGCTCAGCGGCCCGTCCCTGGGCGATGAGGTGCCCCCTTCGATCCTTACGAGGAACGTCTCCCGTTGCGGAGGAGTTCATAGGATATTTCCGAATACCAGTTCGGTTTAGAGGAATGGAATGGCTGAGACATTCGAACTGCTTGAGAAAGCACTCGCTGACGGAGAGAAGGCCATCGGTGAGCTATTCACGTTCGTCACGTTTTGCGAAGCGTCGATAGAGCTAAGCCCCTTTACGGCGAAGGCGCCGGAGCTCGCCAGGGATATGACCAAGAGGTCCGGTGTCGCTTGGGGCGATGGCGCGTTACTTCGCATGGAATCAAGCGCGGAGGCAGTTAAGAGAGGGGTCAGCGACTTGCCCGGTCTGACCGCGTACCTTCACAGCCTTGCATACATCCGCCTCTGCACAGCATTAGAAGTCGTGGTAGATGCGGTGCTTGTCTCCGTACTATCCGACACTGATGGCTGGGACCAACTGCCAATGGTTTCGGGATTGAAGGTAGCAAAGGTTGATGTCTTGTCCTTGCTTCGATCTTCCGTCGATCAGCAGGTACGGTTTGTAGCGGAGGAGATCAAGAGGGGGATTGGCGCTCCTCTGAAATCAGGCATAGGGCGCTTTGAGTCCGTGCTCAACGCTGTCGGAATGTCAGGGTCGGTTCCACCGGAGGTCAGGGACGCGATCCTTCAACTCGTGGAAGTTAGGAACGCGGTCGTTCATCGGGACGGCGTCGCTGACCGACGGCTTGTGGATAAGGTGCCGGGACTCGGATTCAAAGTGGGAGAGACGATTCAGATATCCAGGGTTGAGTTCGCCATCGCTTCCACCGCCGCGATCTGGTACATCCTTGAGCTGCGGCGGCGTGCCAGCGCGATGTTTCCAGGTGCCGAGAATCCTCACGAGGCAGGCTTTTCAGAAATGATTCTTGAAGACCTGAAGGGGTACCTTTCAAAGCGAGGGGAGTCTTAGGGAGGATATGTGAGATTACATGGTAGCCAACGGGTGGCAAATCGGGTGGCAAATTAAATAAGTCGTTGAAAAATAAACATAGTCATCGGCCTGCAAAGCCGCGTACGCCGGTTCGATTCCGACCTTGGCCTCCATTGCGAACAAAGAGTAAGGCGCCTCCGGGCGCCTTTTCTTTGGTTTGACGCAAGTATCGGAGGTGCTGACAGATCGCCGCTCGGTAGCTCCTTTTTTCGCATCCCTGGATAGATCGACTCAGCACGCGGCATGTTCTGCTTTCGACGTAGCGGACAACATCGGATCACACGAGTTTGAATCGCAGATGATGCGCTTCGCCCTGCTTGTCGTGCTTCTTGCATCGTCTGGCCTGACCCTCGCAGCTCCTCGCGACAATATGAGTCGATGGCTATCGTCGAATGGAGCTGGACTCACTGTGGAAGCTTCAATAGATCCAGGGGCGACCATGTACGGGTGTATTGCGGCAGTGACCATGCGGTCCGATCCAGTAACCTACCGGGCATGCGCGACCCGGCATCACTGCAACGACGGGGTAGGCCATCGGACGCACCACGACCAAGGCAGCCGGCCCGCGGCAGAAGCCCCATCCATCGCGCCACCGACCTGGGCCGCAGCCCTGGGCGGCGTAAGCGGATACCGTGACGAACAAGCCAATTGCCAGTGCGCCAGCCTTCGATGCAAAACCTAACTTGGACATGATCTTTCTCCTGTGTGCAACGCTGTTTTGTGCGTTGCAGCAGAGTCTGGTCCGGTCCCGATGAGAAAGAAAATACCGTTTTGCTATGCGGCTATATCCGCCAGATATGGCCTTGGGCTTTCCTCTTCGCGGTTCACTACACGATCAGACGGCCCAGTCAGTAGCTGATCCGCGAATCGACAGATGGCGGCCGCCAACCGGTTAGCGTGTAAAATGACCGTTTGCCAGCAAGAAATATGGTGCAAGCTCCTCAACGGACGAATGTCCGTGGACCGACGTTCATACGCTTGCTTGCTCGGCTGACGGACGTTGACGTTCCCCCATCCAGACAATCGCTGTCGGACCGGCTGGGCCAATGGCTCGACTGGACGCACGCTGTTGCGCTGTCCACATCGCTTGACGGAAAGCCATCCGAGGTGGGTTGCGACGCGCCGTCCTTTGGCAGCGCCGAAGAAAGCGAGTGCGCCCGTGTGCGTACTTCGTTGGCAAAGGCCATTGCGAGCGAATCCGCATTCGCCATCTCAGGGCAGCGCGCGGCAGGGC
>Ga0302178_10001256_pt1 | contig 21604 bp, 18 predicted proteins | sample I_Palsa_E1_3_FD_198790 | JGI IMG/M metagenome (GOLD analysis project Ga0302178, IMG submission 198790) | Peat permafrost microbial communities from Stordalen Mire near Abisko, Sweden - I_Palsa_E1_3 | ecosystem: Environmental > Terrestrial > Soil > Palsa > Peat permafrost | place: Sweden... | reverse complement strand
ACGAATTTCATCGCGAACCACGCAAGGATCAGAAACACGAACATTTGCGCAAACAGTGTTGCGTTTAGATTCACGGTGTTTCCTTACTGTAGTGCATTATCGGATGCGGACGGAGTGGCCAGCCTCTATGAACATCTGCTTTGCCACGCCCATCCCCCTAAGCGAATCCCAAAGACCCGCTGTCCGACAAATCAACCTGCGAGCTTCGACAGCAGCGGATTGGCGAACGCGAACAACATTGCGATACCCACGCCGATCAGGAACGCAGCGTCGATCAAACCAACCAACAAGAACATCTTCGTTTGCAGCGGGTTCATCAATTCCGGCTGGCGTGCGCAAGCTTCAATGTACTTGCCACCCATCATGCCGATACCGATACACGCGCCGCAAGCACCCAGACCAATAATGATACCGATACCGATGGCGGTCGGACCCTGAATGAGGGCTGTCAGACCTTGGATGTTGGCGAGTAAAGCTTGCATGGTCACTCCTTTGAGAAAAGTCTTAAAAACTTAAATTTAAAAATCAAAAACTAAACGAAACAAACCTTATACAACCGGGTACTTGCACAGCGCTCAATGCTTGTCGTGCGCCTGGCCCAGATAGACCAGCGTCAACATCATGAAAATAAACGCTTGCAGCAGTACGATCAGAATGTGGAAGATGGCCCAAACGCTACCAGCAATCACGTGTCCGACAAAACCCAGCACCGTGAAATCGGCGCCGAAACCCCACATACCGCCTAGCAGCGCGATCAGCAAGAACAGCAGCTCACCGGCGTACATATTGCCGAATAACCGCATACCGAGCGACACTGTCTTGGCCACGTATTCGATGATGTTCAGACCCAGATTCGGGATCCACAGCGCCCAGTGCGCACCGAACGGCGCCGTCACCAGTTCATGCAACCAGCCGCCCAAGCCCTTGATCTTGATGTTGTAGTAGAGCATCAGCAGGAATACACCGAGCGCAATCCCGAACGTTCCGTTCACATCGGCTGTCGGCACAATGCGATGATGGGGAATGGCTTGCGACAAACCGAGCCAGCCGATTACGCGACCCGGCAAATCGACCGGAATCAAGTCCAGCGCATTCATCAAGGCTACCCAAACGAATACCGTCAAGGCCAGCGGCGCGATAAACGTGCGCGTGCCATGGATCATCGATTTCGATTGGTCTTCAACCAATTCGACCAGCATTTCAATCGCACACTGAAAGCGGCCCGGCACACCCGAGGTGGCGCCGCGCGCGGCCACCCACAAAATCACCAGGGTCAGCAGCGCCATCGCGATCGACCAGAACAACGTGTCGTAATTCACGATTGAGAAATCGATAACGCTCGTCTGAGGCTTGCTGGAGAAGAACGTCATGTGGTGCGCGATGTACTCGGACGGATCGAGTGGACGCGTTTCGCCGCTAACTATCATTTGTTCAGAGACCCCAACAATATTGAAATTCTTTAAGCCTGCGGAGCTCCCGGTTATCAGACGCATGTCGCAAAAGCGAGACGCGCACACCTATAAACCAGGTTCAACAGGCACTTATTTAACCACCATCGCGAGCCAATACGTTTTAAGCGCAAGCAGATACGTCACCAACAGCGGCACCCAGCGAACCTCGGGGTAGGCATAAGCAATAGCGATCAGCATCGCCAGCGTTAAGCCCGTCTTGATCGCTTCACCGACTATCAACGTCAACGATGTCTGACGCTTCACGCCTTTCAGGCCCAACGCAAACAGGCTACTTGGAATCCAGCAAGTTGCGCCGCCCAGCAGCGCGGACAGCGCAGCGGGTCCCGGGTGGTCAAAGAACCACCACACCAGTGCCACAACCAGGGACAAAACCATTTGCGCGGCGACCACTCTTAATGGCGTAACGCGCGATGGACGACCCACATCCGGACCGAATAGTTTTTCTGCTTCAGCCCGCGTGAGCGGAACGATATTATTGTCTTGCTCGACGTCCCAATCGTCCTGTGGGTATAGTGTCCGAACCTTGGGGTTGTCGCGCGCGTCCTGCTCGGCTGACGAGCCTGCGGGCTGCACGCCAGGTACTTCGCGCGTCATGACACATCCTTAGTCCGGCCCACTGCCCTTACAAGGCTTTCAGGCACATCAAGCTGATAAATCGGTGCGATTGTAAGCGATTCTTACTGGCGATTCAAGACTTTACGCGCGCAAATCGATTCCATGAGCCGGCTTCTCTCATGGCTGGTCCACCCTATGCTTTTATGAGATTTTTATTTTTTCGGGACCCTATAAGACGAATTATAAGCCCCTTAAGAACCGCGCAATTTTCGCACCAACAGGGTCCCACATTAGCGCACCCAGGAGCCTCCTGACGCCCTATCTATTGAAGCGACAAAAGCTGTCGCTTCAGCACAACGCCTATTTTTCGCACGACTCAGCCTAATCGGCCAAGATAATGCAGTAAGCCCGCGCCGGCTCCCGCCGCCAGCACAAAAAACGGCAGTGAGATCAAATGAAATGGGCCCCAAATACCACGCAAACCCGTCAGGCGGACCGCGATCAAATTGGCCAACGAGCCGATGCCCAAGCCAAAGCCGCCCACGCTCACCGCATACGCCAGAACACGCCAATTTGAACTAAATTCGGCCAGCACAATGGTCGCGGGTACATTGCTTATGCCCTGCGAAAGCAAGGCCCCGGCCGCAAACAAATGCCGGGCATCGCGCAAATCGAAGCCGGTGAGCATGGCGTGAATAGCGGGCAGCATTGCCGCACTGCGCAGCACCACAAACATCAGCGCGAAAATCAGCAACAGCCCCCAATCGATTGTCAGGACCGCTGCGCGCCGCCAGACACCGTAACCCGCCACAACGGCCAGCAAAGCGAGCGGCGCGCGATGCATATCGGCTAATACGACAAAGGCGATAAAGGCCAACACCGTCACCACGATCAGCGGCCGGTCGACGTCCTGGGACGCGGCATCATGCGATAAATCGAGGGCGCGGCCACCGAACAGTAAGGCGGTAAGAATTAATAACATCGCCATGAGTACGGCCGCCAGCGGCGCAAGGGCACAGGTGAAAGCCAAAAACGACACGCCGCTGCTTTGCCAGAGAAACAAGTTTTGGGGATTGCCTAGAGGCGTCAACACCGAACCGGCATTGACTGCTAGCGCTATCACGCTCACCAGACGCTTGATCGGCAAAGGGTTAAGGCGGTGCAAAGCAAGCGTCAATGGGATCACCACAAACAAGGCGACATCATTGGTCAGCACCGTCGCCAGCAAAGCCGCGAGCAGCACCAGCAGGCAAGCCAAAGCGCGTTCGGTGGCAAGTCGTCGGACGAGACTGTGCGCCAGACGATCGAGCGCGCCGGAAAGGCCGATCGCCCGAGTCAGCATCAGCAGCCCGGCCAGCGTCAGAATGGTTGGCCAATCGACCAGCCCGGGCAGCGACGCCCAGCGCTGTGGGCGAGCCATTTGCAGCACAATCAGGGCCAGCACCAGAACCACCAAAACCGGGTCGCTAGCCAGCCAGGATTTAATTCGACTTAAAACGCCGACGCGCCCTACCGGAGCGAGCGCCATCGTCAGGGCTGGCCGCTGCGCAAACGCGCGAGAATACCTTCCAGCGCATCGAGGTCGCCGAAATCGATGCTCATCTGCCCGCGCCCTTTGCGTCCCAACTTGATCTTGACCGTGGCTGCCAGCAAATCGGAAATTTCTTCTTCCAGACGTTCGACGTCACGGCTACCCTGCTTGGGCACGCGAGGCGCGGCTTGCACCTCGGCCGCTTTGAGGGCGTTCGACACCAGTTTTTCGGTATCGCGTACCGACAAGCGCTTGTTGACGACTTGGTGCGCCATGGTGATCTGCGCCGCCGCGTCGACTGCCAGCAAGGCCCGAGCATGCCCCATATCGAGGTCGCCTGCCAGCAGCATGGTTTGCACCGGTTGCGCTAGGTTTAATAGACGCAGCAGGTTGGAGACCGCACTACGCGAGCGGCCCACCGCCTCGGCGGCTTGCTCGTGGGTAAAACCGAAATCGTCGATCAGGCGTTGAATACCCTGCGCCTCTTCCAGCGGGTTCAGATCTTCGCGCTGGATATTCTCGATCAAGGCCATCGCCGCCGCGACCTCGTCGGACACCTCTCGGACCAGCACCGGGACATCGTCCAGACCCGCTATGCGGGCAGCGCGGAAACGGCGTTCACCGGCGATGATCTCGTAGCGCAGCCCGTCGGCATCGGTCCCGACCGAGCGCACCAGGATAGGTTGCATCAAGCCTTGCGCCCGGATACTGGCGGCCAGCTCCTGCAATGCCCCTTCATCCATGCGCGTACGCGGTTGATATTTCCCGGCCTGCAAACGATCGAGCGACAGCACCGTCGGCACGCCATCTTGCCGGCTTGCGTCGCTGCTGTCCGAACTCGCGCCCAGCAAGGCTTCAAGCCCGCGGCCCAAACCTTTCTTTTTCAATGCTGCGTTCATTTCATTCCCAGAATTTTTGACGTTACAGCTTTTGGACCCGCGCGATCATTTCCGCGCCGAACTGAATATAGGCTTGTGCGCCACGTGAAGCGCGATCGAACACCACACCGGGTAGGCCATAACTTGGTGCCTCGGCCAGACGGACATTGCGCGGAATCACAGCATCGAAAACTTTTTCGCCGAAATGCCCCTTTAATTGCTCCGACACTTGCTGCTGCAAGGTGATACGCGGATCGAACATGACCCGCAATAAGCCGATGACTTTCAGCTCGCGGTTCAAATTAGCGTGCACCTGCTTGATGGTATTGACGAGATCGGACAGGCCTTCGAGCGCGAAATATTCGCATTGCATAGGAATAATCACTCCGTGCGCCGCGCATAAGCCATTCAGGGTCAGCAAAGACAGCGCCGGCGGGCAGTCGATCAAAATAAAATCGTACTCGCTCAAAATGCCGGCCAAGGCCAGTTTGAGCTGACGCTCTCTGTGCTCAAAGCCAACCAGCTCCACTTCCGCGCCGGCCAACTCGCGATTCGCGGGCACCACGTCATACCCCGCAGCCTCCGCTTTGACGCGCGCATCGGCGATCGTCGCCAAGCCAACCAAGACCTGATAGACCGTCGTTTCACAGGATGCTTTATCGATGCCGCTGCCCATCGTCGCATTGCCTTGGGGATCGAGATCAATCAGCAAAACGCGCTGCTGTTGTGCCGCAAGGCTGGCAGCAAGATTAACGGTGGTGGTGGTCTTGCCGACGCCACCTTTCTGGTTGGCAACGCAAAAAATTCTGGTCATCGATAGTATTCCTTTAGCCCTGGGTTTAGCCCTGAATACCGGCTACCCATTCGGGTCCACACTCCAGGCATCATCAAACCGGCCGGTAGAGCGCTCCGTCGGGCATCACGGTTGCGTTGTTTTTATCAATTTCGGAAAATCGTCACCCTGCCCTGCGAATTGCAGCCTCGGCAAGATTACGCTTGAGAAAACGCCGGGCCGCCCCCAAGTTTCCTCACCCCCGGTGGGCCTGGCGCGCAGCGACAGGTCGGCAGACACGCATTTATGGAGACACGGCAATCATTTCCACCAGATGACGTTCGGCCTTAAGCAGCGGCACTTCAAGTCGTATCAATTGATCGACAGCCATGCCTGCGGGCAAACGCGCGATCTCGTCGTCAGGGCGCACACCCTTCATGCCCCAGAGTGAGCCGCCCGGCGCCAGCAGATGGCCCGCCACCTGGACAAAATCGGATAACTCGGCAAACGCTCGCGACACGATTACATCAAACAGAGCATCAACTTCGACACCCGGGCGCAGCGTTTCGACGCGCCCCGTCACCACCGTCACATTGCTCAAGCCGAGCGCGCCTTTGGCGTGCGTCAAAAAGGCGGTTTTCTTGTGAACGATGTCATTAAGCGTAATACGCCAATCGGGCAAGACAATCGCCATCACAATCCCCGGCAGGCCGCCGCCCGTCCCGACGTCCAATGCGGACGACGGACCAAGACTCATCAGATGCGGGATGATGGACAATGAGTCCAGCACGTGTTGTATCAACATCTGTTGCGGATCGCGGATCGCGGTCAGGTTGTAGACCGAATTCCACTTCGACAGCAACGCAAGGTAGTCCAGCAACATCGCTTGCCGACGTTCGTCTACCGCCAAGCCCAGGGCATCGACACCACCCGCCAACATCGTCGCAAGCTGTTCGCGACCGGTTTGCGATCCACGACTGGAATGATTCGGGTTGAAAATAGCACCGCTCATGAAGTGGACACCTTAACATTGCCAGTGACTTTTTCCGTGACCGCACCCGAAATACCGTCTGCCCTGCCCTCAGCGCTTGCCGAATCAAGATCGGACGCCACAGCCGCCGCCGGCGTCGGCCGACGACCCAGGCTTTTTTTCAAATGCACCATCAAGAGTGAAATCGCGGCCGGAGTCATGCCTGACATGCGCGAAGCCTGCCCTATCGTTTCGGGCCGGGTTTGCGTCAATTTTTGACGCGCTTCAAACGACAAACCCCGTACCTCGGCGTAATCAAGGTTTTCCGGCAAACGGGTATTCTCGTGCGCGCCATGACGCTCAATCTCCCCCGCTTGGCGTTCGATATAACCCTGGTACTTGATGGCAATCTCGATTTGCTCCTCAATCTGCGCACGCAACACAGGGTCGGCTTCGGCCAAAGAGGCATCGGCTGCATAAATGCCGCCTTGCAGCTTCATCAAGCTCGCGTAATCGACATTCGGGCGACGCAACAATTCTGCGAGGCTATATTCATGCTCGATACCTTTACCCAACAAAGGCAAGGCATCTTCCAGCGGCAGCGTCTTGGGGTTAACCCAGGTCATTTTCAAACGCTCTGTTTCACGTGAAACAGCCTCGCGCTTGCGGGAGAAAATATCCCAACGATGATCGTCGACAACACCCAGTTCACGGCCAATTTCCGTCAAGCGCATGTCCGCGTTATCTTCGCGCAGGCTCAAACGATATTCGGCCCGGCTGGTAAACATGCGGTACGGCTCTGATACACCGCGCGTCACTAGATCGTCGACCAACACGCCAAGGTAGGCTTGATCACGGCGGGGACACCAAGCATCGCGCTCTTGAACCAACAGCCCGGCATTGATACCCGCGAGTAAGCCCTGAGCCGCGGCCTCTTCATAGCCGGTTGTGCCGTTGATTTGTCCGGCAAAAAACAGGCCGTTAATCGCTTTGGTTTCCAGTGATGCTTTCAAGCCGCGAGGGTCAAAATAGTCATATTCAATCGCATAACCGGGACGCAGGATATGCGCTTGTTCAAGCCCGCGCATCGAATGCACGAGAGCCAGTTGCACATCAAACGGCAAACTCGTCGATATCCCATTCGGATAGTACTCATTCGTCGTCAGACCTTCGGGCTCCAAAAAGATCTGATGCGCGTCTTTGCTGGCGAAGCGGTGAATTTTGTCCTCAATCGATGGGCAATAGCGCGGCCCTACCCCTTCGATAACGCCCGTGTACATCGGCGAACGATCGAGCCCCTGACGAATGATGTCGTGGGTGCGTGCATTGGTATGCGTGACCCAGCATGGCACTTGCCTAGGATGTTGCGCGGCGCTGCCCAAGAAAGAAAACACGGGGACCGGATCGAGGTCGCCGGCCTGTTCTTCGAGTTGCGAAAAATCAATGCTGCGACCGTCGATGCGCGGTGGCGTGCCGGTTTTCAATCGCCCTTGCGGCAGTTTAAGTTCTTTAAGACGCGCCGACAGCGAAACCGCCGCCGGATCACCTGCCCGCCCGCCCGTATAGTTATTCAGGCCGACATGGATTTTCCCGTCCAGGAAAGTCCCGGCAGTCAGCACCACAGCACGCGCGCGAAAACGGACACCAACCTGTGTCACAGCCCCCACAACGCGATCGCCCTCAACCATCAAGTCATCGACAGCCTGTTGAAACAACCAGAGATTGGCTTGGTTTTCGAGACGATGTCGTATTGCCTGTTTGTACAACAGACGGTCGGCTTGAGCACGCGTGGCGCGCACAGCCGGGCCTTTGGACGAATTCAGAATACGGAACTGTATACCGCCCTCGTCCGTCGCCGCCGCCATTGCACCGCCCAAAGCATCGACCTCTTTAACCAGATGACCTTTGCCAATTCCGCCTATCGACGGATTACAGCTCATCTGCCCAAGTGTCTCGATATTGTGCGTAAGCAACAAAGTCGTGCAGCCCATACGAGCTGCCGCGAGCGCCGCCTCTGTGCCGGCATGGCCACCGCCGACGACGATAACATCAAATTCTGTGGGATAAAGCATGACTATTTCGCGCCAAGTACTGCGCGAATCTCCGAGAAATATATGGGCGAATTATAGCGGCATCGAGCGAGCTCGGCCGAAACTAGATGGAAACAAGGGGTAAAGATGTGTGTTTCACGTGGAACACGTTGGGGGGCTCGCGGAAGATCTCTCGCAAAGATGGACTGATTTGCATCCCAGACGCTAGTGAAACGTGTTGTCGTGTCGGTTTGCTAGCGACGGCCCATTCGCCGAGGCCGGGCTGAGTTGTATGCGGGAGATTCGTGAAACTTGTATCAAACCAGTTTGCTGGCACAGCCCCTCGCCGGGACGAGGGGCAAAGAACCCAGATTCAAGCACTCTTCTTAGTCAAGCCCAGATAAGTATCAATCACCCTGGGATTAAGCGCCAGTTCCTTGGCCGGACCTTCCAACGCCAATTCCCCGGTCTCCAGCACATATCCATAATCCGCCACCTGCAGTGCCGCTCGTGCGTTCTGCTCGATGAGCAGCGTCGCTACGCCCGTCAGTCGCAGTTGGTGAATGATGTGCATAATCTCCTTCACGATCAATGGTGCCAGTCCCAAGCTCGGCTCGTCGAGCATCAGTAATTTCGGTTGCCCCATCAAGGCACGCCCCACGGCCAGCATTTGCCGCTCGCCGCCGGACAAAGTGCCGGCCGCCTGTTTGCGTCGCTCTTTCAGGCGTGGAAACAAGTGATAGACCGACTCCAATTCGCTCATGTAGTTGCGTTCGCCGCGCTGTTTGCGTGCATACGCACCGAGTTGCAAATTGTCTTCTACCGCCATGCTCGCAAACAATTCACGCTTTTCCGGCACCAAGCACATGCCACGGGCGACGCGCGCCTCGATCGCCAAATCCTCGATCCGCTCCCCAAGGTAACTCACAGCGCCGTCCGCCTGGCCCGATGGCGGCAGTGCGCCCATCAGGCCATTGAGCAGCGTCGACTTGCCCGCGCCGTTCGGCCCGATCACCGTCACAATCTGGCCCGCCCCAACCCGCACCCGCGCGCCATGTAAGGCCTCCACCTTGCCATAGCGCACCGAGAAACCAGAGACCTCGAGAATAGGAGCGCCAACGGCATTGCTTGCGTCGGTGGGGCTCGGATCGCCGGCGCTGTTTGCGTTGAATTGATTTGTCGTGCTCATGCCGTCTCCCCCACCTCAACCACCACGGGATCATCGACGCCGCCGAGGTAAGCTTCCAGCACCGCAGGATCCTGCCGCACCGCCTCCGGTAAGCCCTCGGCAATTTTTGTCCCGAACTCCATGACCACCAACCGGTCAGTCAAATTCATCACGAAATCCATGTCGTGCTCCACCAGCAATACACTCATGCCCTCACCCTGCAGTTGTTTCAGCAGACCGGCCAATTGCTGTTTCTCTAAATAACGCAGGCCCGCGGCCGGCTCGTCGAGCAGCAGCAACAGCGGATCGGAGCACAGGGCACGCGCAATTTCCAAAATGCGCTGCTGCCCCAGCGCCAGGCTGCCGGCTTCCTCATGCAGATACGCCCCCAGCCCGACCCGCTCCAACTGACGAGCGGCTTCGGCCATCAATTGAGCTTCCTCCAGGCGATTCAGTCTCAACACACTGCGCCACACGCCCGCACGGCCGCGCAGATGCGCGCCCAGCGCCACATTCTCAAGCACGCTCATGCCCGGCAACAGACGTACATGTTGGAAGGTCCGCCCCATACCCCGCTGTGCAATCGCGCGTGCATTTAAGCGTTCAATACGTTCGCCGCACAAACTCACCGCCCCGCCGCTGGCCTTTAGCACGCCGCTCACCAGATTGAAGGTGGTCGATTTGCCCGCGCCGTTCGGCCCGATCAAGCCGATAATCTCGCCCGCTTGCACTTCAAAACTAACGTCATTGACGGCCACTAACCCGCCGAATGTTTTGCGCACCCGCTCCACCTTCAGAACCGTTTCGCCGGCCTGCGGCTTGCGGCGCTGCGGCAACGCCGGCGCCGGAATCAGGGCCGCCGGTGCACGCGCCGGCCACCAGCGAGCCAGATACGACCAGACGCCATCACGCGCATACTGCAGCAACAACACCAACAATATTCCGTAGACAATAATCTCGAAGTTGCCGGTCTCGCCGAGCAATTTGGGCAGCAAATTCTGCAACCAGTCTTGCAACACAGTTAGCAAGGCGGCTCCCAGCACCGCCCCCCACACTTGCGAGACGCCGCCGACCACCGCCATAAACAGATATTCAATGCCGTGGTTCAAGCCAAACGGCGTCGGATTCACGGAGCGCTGCAGGTGTGCGTAGAGAAATCCCGACAATGCCGCCAACACAGCCGCGTAGACAAAAATCACCACCCTCAGCCAGCCGGTATCGACGCCAAACGCTTCGGCCATCAGCCCGCCGCCCTTCAAAGCGCGAATCGCCCGGCCCGGCCGGCTGGCGAGTAGATTCTGCACCGACACCACCGACAGCAAGACAAAGGTCCAAATCAGGTAATAGATGCTGCGGCCGGACTCCAAGTGCCAACCCAACAGATTCAACACCGGAATACCGTTAATCCCGTCGTACTTGCCTAACCATTCCAGATTGCCAAACAGGTAGTACAACGACAGGCCCCAGGCTATCGTCCCCAGCGGCAGGAAATGGCCCGACAGGCGCATGGTGACCGCCCCTAGGCAGAGCGCCAGCAAGGCGGTCAGCAACACCCCTGCGACCAGCCCAAGCCACGGCGAAACGCCGTATTGGGTACTGAGATAGGCCGTGGCATAGGCGCCGATGCCGACAAATGCAGCCTGACCAAACGAAGTCATTCCGCCAATTCCGGTGAGCAAAACCAAGCCCAGAGCGACCAGCGCATAGAGACCGATGTAGTTCAATAACGTTACCCAATACTCGGGGATATGTAGCGGATGCGGCAGGATGGGCAGCAAGGCGAGAATCACGGCCAGCAATACAATGCCGGGCACTTGGCGTTTCATGAGCGTGTTCCGGTGGCTAAGGGTGTTGGGCAGTCGGGAGGCCGGCTTGGGGCCCTGTGCCGGCTCTTGGGGATCGGGTAAATGCGCCATCTTAGGCCTCCCCCTCGTCAAGGGCCGGGTTCGCCAGCGAGCGCCACAGCAGCACGGGAATGATCAAGGTAAACACAATGACTTCCTTGTATGCACTGGCCCAGAACGAGGCATACGACTCCAGCAGTCCAACCAGCAAAGCGCCGGCTGCCGCAATGGGGTAGCTTCCCAAGCCGCCGATAATGGCGCCGACAAAACCTTTCAAACCCATCAAGAAACCCGAGTCGTAGTAAATCGTCGTCAACGGCGCCACCAGCATCCCGCACCATGCGCCCAAGGCCGCCGCCAGCAGAAACGCCAAGCGCCCGGCTTGCGCCGTGCCGATTCCAACCAAGCGCGCACCCAGGCGGTTCACCGCGGTCGCGCGCAGCGCCTTGCCTGACAGGGAACGGTCAAAGTAAACATAGAGCGCGGCAATCAGTATCACGCTGCTCGCCAGCACCCACAGACTCTGCCCTGAAATACTGATTGAACCCAGCGTCAGCGTCGCGTCCGAGAACGCCGTGGTACGCGAACCTTCCGCCCCAAACATCACCAGGCCCAAGCCCACTAAAGCAAAGTGCACCCCAACCGAAACAATCAATAGCAACAAGGTGCTGGCCTCGGCCAAGGGCTCGAACGCGAGCCGGTACACCATCGGCCCCATGGGGGCGACGATCAGCAGCGCGAGCGCGACTTGCACGGCCAGCGGCAGCGCGGCGCCATGTTGCAGCAAAGCCTGGGTGACCCCGAGGATAGCCACCGGCAGCAGCACAAAGCGTCCGGCCAGCACCGGCAGTGTGCGCCAGGCGCGGCGCCGGCTGCTCGCGTGGCGCAGGGTCCGCGCGCTCTCCGCGACCAGACACGCCACACCCAGCACCACCAATAGCCAACAGGTGCCCGGCAGTTTTTGGGTCTGCAGCGCCGCCAAAGTCAGCGCGCCGTACGAGACAAATTCGCCTTGCGGGATCAGGATCACACGTGTGACCGAAAATACCAGCACCAAGGCCAACGCCAGCAAGGCATAGATCGCCCCGCTGGTGATACCGTCCTGCAACAAGATCGCCGCAATCGATAAATCCATAGTACTCAGTCCTAAGCGCTGTTCACATATAAAACGGCTACGCTGCGCCGGCTTGCCGCCCGCGACCAGCAAATCAACGGCATATGCCCGGCGTACCTGCGCGGCCGTTAAGCTCCAGTGTGCATAGAGGCTTAGCGGCGCGTATAGCCGGGCATGCTGTTCGCTACTGCACACCGACCACGCGCCCTTTAGGGGCATGGCCGGCAAACCATCACACTTAATTGCTCTGCAGCTTCCACTTGCCGTCGACAATCTCGACCATCACCCGTGCCCGATCATCGAAGCCATTGTGGTTTTCCGGCGTGGTATTCATGATGCCGTGCGACAGCGGCAGGTCATGAATATTCTCCATGGCAGCGCGCAAGGCTACGCGGAAAGCTTCGGTACCCGGCTTGCCTTTTTGCAAGGCCACCGGCACAGCACGCGCCAGCATCTGACCGGCATCCCAGGCATGACCGCCGAAGGTCGCGATCGAACCGGCGCCATAGACTTTTTCATACGCCACCCGATAGGCGGTCGACGAGGCCTTAACCGGGTTGGAATCGGGCAACTGCTCCGATACCAACAATGGACCAGCCGGCAGGAACGTGCCTTCACAATCCTTGCCGCAAACGCGCAGGAAGTCGTTGTTGGCAACACCATGGGTCTGGTAAATCTTGCCTTTATAGCCACGCTCTTTGAGCGCAGCCTGAGGTAGTGCCGAAGGAGTGCCCGCACCCGCGATCAACACGGCATCAGGGTTGGCGGCCATCGCCTTGAGCACCTGCCCGGTCACCGAGGTATCGGTGCGGTTAAAGCGCTCTACATCAAGCACCTTGATGCCATTTGCCGCGGCTGATTTATTGAATTCGGTCAACCAGCTTTCGCCGTAGCCATCGGCAAAACCGATAAAACTCACGGTCTTGACGCCGTGCTTGGCCATATGTTCGGCAATCGCTTCGGCCATCAGTGCGTCGTTCTGCGGTACTTTAAAAACCCAGGCGCGCTTGGCGTCCATCGGCGCGATAATGCCGATCGATGCCGCCAACGAAATCATCGGGGTTTTCGCTTCCGACACGACGTCGATCATCGCTAGCGAATTCGGCGTCACCGTCGAGCCGATAATCGCGTCAACGTGGTCTTCGCTGGTCAGCTTGCGCGTGTTCTGCACGGCATGCGAGGTATCCGATGCGTCATCGAGCACGATGTACTCGACCTTCTGCCCGCCCATTTCGGTGGGTAGCAAGGCAATCGTATTCTTCTCTGGAATGCCCAGCGACGCCGCGGGGCCGGTCGTCGACAAGCTCACACCTATCTTTATTTGCGCCAGCGCGGCCGTAGCACTGCCCATTAAGGCAACGGCGAGCAGGCCATGTACTAAGCGAAAAGACTGTTTCATCAAGATCTCCTGTGCAAGTTAGCTAGACAAAGACGCCTGGCCTGTGTCTTTGTAAAAACGATTGGATCGCGCTGCGTACATACACGATCAATATAATTATTTAATATGTTAAGTATTCATAGCGGGTACTGCTCTGTCAAGACGCACCACCCTAGGGAGTACCCGAGGATAGTCGCGCCTGATGATGAATCGCCGACGATGGCAGCGTGACGAAACGCTCAGGTAATCCTGCCGTCACACAATGCAGATACACTCGGGGCCTATCACTCTGAACGCCAAAGCATAGTCGCGCGCCGCCAAACACACCCGGCCAAGGCATGAGTGGAACAGCCAATAAAAAAGCGCTGCTGGATAAATATCCAACAGCGCTTTTCTTGGCACTGAGTGCCTTATTGTCTCCTCGTTCCCCACCTTACAAATGCGGTGCATCGAACTGCATGAAAGATAAACCACGGTACACCTCGCAACAAGCTAGCATTTACCCTATATGGTGCATACCTTTCCAGCTTAGTGAATAAACGGCCCATAGTCGGGCACGCTCAACTCCCTATAGCTAGGCGCGCAGAGGCCTAATTCTCGCAACAATCTCGCCGACAATGCCGCGCCGAAACAGCAATACGCAAATAATAAATATGAGTCCAATCACAATCGTCACTGACTCTCCCAGGCTCGCGAACCACGAGACCCCGGTGATCGACGCCAATGACTGACCGATATCACCCAGGCGGTCTTCCAAGGCAATAATCAGGAAGGCGCCGACCAGCGGCCCCAGCAAGGTCCCCATGCCGCCAACCAGGGTCATCAGGATAACCAGCCCCGACGTGGTCCAATACGCATCACCCAGCGTCTCAAAACCAAGCACCAATGCCTTAAGCGAGCCAGCAAGGCCTGCCAGGCCCGCCGACAAAATAAATACCAATAACTTAAAGCGATCCGTGTCGTAACCGAGCGAAATCGCGCGCGGCTCGTTTTCTTTGATCGCGGTGAGTATCTGTCCGAACGGCGAGTGGACAATGCGCACGATCAGCAAAAAGGCCAGCACCACCACCACCACCATGACGTAATACAGCGTCAAGTCATGTGTCAGGTCAAGCAAGCCGAACAATTTGCCGCGGGGAATCCCCTGCAAACCATCCTCGCCTTTTGTAAACGGCGCTTGCAGAAACACGAAATAAAGCAGTTGGGCAAGCGCCAGCGTAATCATCGCAAAGTAAATGCCTTGCCGACGTATCGCCAGGATCCCCATCACCAAGCCCAGCGTAAGACTGGCGCCGACCCCCGCCAACAAACCCACTTCAGGCGGCAGACCCAGTGTCTGAATCACGTAACCCGTGGTGTAGCCTGCCAGCCCAAGAAACGCGGCGTGGCCAAACGACAGCAAGCCCGTATAACCGATCAACAAATTGAAGGCCGCCGCAAACAAGGCGTAGCACAATAGCTTCATCAAAAAGAGCGGGTACACGCCAAGCCAAGGTGCGGCAAGCAGGCCGATCAGCAGCAAACCATAGAGCGCTTTCTTAAGCATGACCGTCCTTTTACTTTTCTTTACCAAACAGCCCGGCCGGTTTAACCAACAAGACCAACACCATGATGACAAATACCACGGTCGCGGAAGCCTCTGGATAGAACACCCGAGTCAAACCTTCAACCACACCGAGCATCAAGCCGGTCAGAATGGAACCCATGATGGAACCCATGCCGCCAATCACCACCACAGCGAACACCGTGATGATCATCGGTTGGCCCATCAGGGGTGAAATCTGGATCACGGGAGCGGCGAGCACACCGGCAAACGCCGCCAAGCCCATCCCGAAGGCATAGGTCAGCATCACCATCAACGGCACGTTAATACCGAACGCCTCGACCAATTTAGGGTTCTCGGTGCCCGCGCGCAAATAAGCGCCAAGCTTGGTTTTCTCGATCACAAACCAAGTCGAGAAGCACACGCTCAGGGAGGCCAGCACCACCCAGGCGCGATAATTCGGCAAATACATAAAGCCCAGATTAGTCGCGCCGGCCAACAGTGCCGGCACATCGTAGGGCTGCCCGGACGAGCCGTAGATCGAACGGAACAGACCTTCAATCACCAAGGTCAAGCCAAACGTCAACAGCAAGCCATACAACTGATCGATCTTGTAAATCCAGCGTAGCAGACAACGCTCCAGCACGATGCCGAACAAACCGACCACCAGCGGCGCCAGAATCAACATCGGCCAATAGCCGATGCCGAAATACGAAAAACCCATCCAGGTGACCATGGCACCCAGCATAAACGTCGCGCCATGCGCGAAATTCACCACATTGAGCAAGCCGAAAATCACCGCCAGGCCCAGGCTCAGGATCGCGTAGAAGGAACCGTTCACGAGTCCCAACAGCAACTGGCTCAAAAAAGCCGACAACGGAATGCCAAAGATATCCATCGAATCGGTCTATCCGCTTGAATAAGAAATCGAGACGCAAGCGCTGGTGCGCCTACCCGGACGGACCATCTTCCAGCACGCCCTGGACGAGTGCCCTCACAAACATTCCATACGGCGGCAATCGGCGCCGCCGTATGGATCCAAACTCAGCGCAAGCCGCTTATTTCCACAGCGCGCACTTCGACTCCGCCTTGGTGTCAAACGCGTCGTCACCCGATACCTTGGTGACCACCTTGTAGAAATCCCAAGGTGCCGTCGATTCGCTCGGTTTCTTCACTTGCATCAAATACATATCGTGAATCATCGAGCCATCCTGGCGGATATAGCCCTTGGCGTAAAAGTCGTTGATGCCGACTTTCTTCAGCTGAGCCATGACCTTGTCGGGGTCGGTGCTGCCCACCGCCTGCACGGCCTTCAGATAATTCATCATCACCGAGTAATCGGCTGCTTGCAGGCTGCCCGGCTCTTTTCTCATCTTGTCGAAATAACGCGCCGACCACTGACGCGATGCATCGTTTTGATCCCAGTACCAGCTATCCGTCAGTAATAGCCCTTGGGTCGATTGCAGGCCCAAACTGTTGATGTCGGCAATAAACATCAACAGCGGTGCGATCTTCATGGTCTTGGTAATGCCAAACTCATTGGCAGCCTTGACTGCATTGACGGTATCGCCACCGGCATTGGCCAACCCAAGAATCTGCGCCTTAGATGCTTGAGCTTGCAACAGGAAGGAGGAGAAGTCCGAAGCCGACAAAGGATGGCGCACCTCGCCGACCACTTTACCGCCGTTGGCATCGATCACCTTCGTGGCGGCCGCTTCCAGGGCTTTGCCAAAGGCATAGTCGGCGGTCAGGAAAAACCAGGTTTTGCCGCCGGCCTTGGTAATCGCCGAGCCCGATACTTTCGACAAAGCGGTCGTGTCGTAGGCGTAGTGAATCGTATACGGCGTGCACTGTTCATTGGTCAAGGTATCGGCGCCGGCGCCCACATTGATATAAAGCTTATGTTTTTCGCCGGCCACCTGATTGGTCGCAAGCGCAGTACCGGAATTGGTGCCGCCGATGATCATATTGACGCCATCGCGGTCAAACCATTCGCGCGCGCGCGAAGCCGCTATATCGGGCTTATTCTGGTGATCGGCATACAACAGCTCGATTGGCTTACCCAGCACTTTGCCGCCGAAGTCGGCAATTGCCATCCGTATCGCTTCAAGACCGCCCGGGCCGTCGATGTCGGCATACAAGCCAGACAGATCGGTAATGTAGCCAATCTTGATGGTATCGGTATCCGCGGCCTGAGCTGCCGTCATGCTGCCAAACACGGCCGCCATGCCGATGGCCATTGCACTCGCCAATTTTCTGAATTTCATATCCCGTCTCCTTGATCGTGCATCGTCGTATTGGAACACCGTCACCCTACTGTGCAAGCTATCCCTTTGCTCTTGAACCGCACTCAAACGCCGAGTAATTCATGCAACACGGGCATCTTTGCATCGAGTTCACGTGCGCCGAAATGCTCAACTATCCCGCCATGCTCCATCACATAAAACCGATCGGCCAGCGGCGCGGCAAATCTGAAATTCTGTTCGACCATCACCACCGTATAGCCGCGCGACTTCAGCATCAGGATCATGCGCGCCAGCGCCTGAACAATCACGGGCGCCAGCCCTTCAGAAATTTCGTCGAGTAACAGCAAGTTTGCGCCCGTGCGTAAAATCCTGGCCACCGCGAGCATTTGCTGCTCACCGCCCGATAGGCGCGTACCCTGGCTCTGACGGCGCTCTTGCAAATTCGGAAACATGTCGTAGATTTCGGCAATCGACATGGGTTTGGCCTGCTTCGACACCACCGGGGGCAGCATCAAATTCTCTTCGCACGACAGGCTGGAAAAAATGCCCCGCTCTTCCGGACAGTAGCCGACGCCGCAATGGGCAATCCGATGCGAACGCATACCCACCGTCTCGACACCATTGATTTTGATCGACCCGGTGCGACGCCCCGTCAGCCCCATAATGGCGCGCATGGTCGTGGTGCGCCCGGCGCCGTTGCGGCCCAGCAAGGTCACCACCTCGCCGCGATTCACACGCAGATCCACACCGTGCAAAATATGCGATTCGCCATACCAGGCCTGCAAGCCGCCGATTTCCAGGACAGCTTCGGCCCCTGCAGCGGGTGCTGCGCCCACGGCTCCTAACGCGCCCGGAAGACCGTTATCGGGATTCACTTCGATTTCTGCTCGCATTAGCCGTGAGCCCCTTGCAAGGCCGCATCCACTGTGCCCATATAGGCTTCCATGACCAGGGGGTTTTTCGACACTTCGGCATAAGCGCCTTCCGCCAAAACTTCGCCCCGTTGCAATACAGTAATGGTGTCTGAAATACCGGCAATCACATTCATATTGTGTTCGACCATCAAAATGGTACGGCCGCTCGACACTTTCTTGATCAAGGCCGTCACGCGATCGACATCTTCATGACCCATGCCCTGGGTCGGTTCGTCGAGCAACATGATTTCCGGTTCCATCGCCAAGGTCGTCGCGATCTCGAGCGCCCGTTTGCGTCCATAGGACAGCTCAACCGTGGGCGTATCGGCAAAATCGGTCAAGCCCACTTGATCGAGCAAAGCCATCGCGCGGTCATTCAACTGCTCAAGCGAGCGTTCGCTGCGCCAGAAATAAAACGCCGTGCCCAGTTGCTGCTGCAAGCCGACACGCACATTCTGCAGTACCGTCATATGCGGAAACACAGCCGAAATCTGAAACGAGCGAATAATGCCGCGACGCGCAATCTGCGCGGGTTTCTCGCGAGTAATATCGATACCGTTGAAAACAATCTTGCCCGCGCTGGGTTCCAGGAACTTCGTCAGCAAATTAAAGCATGTGGTTTTACCGGCGCCATTCGGGCCGATCAACGCATGAATGGTGCCTCGCCTGACTTTGAGATTCACCTCATTCACAGCGGTAAAGCCGCGAAATGCTTTGGTCAGGCCACGCGTTTCAAGAATGATTTCGTTTTGAATCATGTCCCCTGCCACGGTATGTTTTTTTAAGTGCCCTAGGATGGGGTGCGCCCCCAAAGGAAGTCCCCGTAGGGAGCGCCGCAACAAAACTGACGTGCCGACGACAGACTAAACGCTGTCGCGTCGTATTGTCGCGCCAATGATGCGCCGCACTTATCGGTGTTTGCACTAATCAAACGTAATCAGTAGCACTCCGCACAAGTCTAGTGCGCGTAAGGCCTTTAAGCTGCGACGATTGCTGCTGGAAAACCCTTGTTATCGGCAGACTACCGATGTCACACGGCAACACGATGACAGATCGACTATCCTGCATCACCCACATTAAAGCTTGCGACGATCGGCGCGTATCATCTCGCTGGCCCGCTCGGCGATCATCAGGGTGGGCGAATTCGTGTTGCCCGACGTGATAGTCGGCATCACCGACGCATCGACAACCCGCAAGCCCTCGATACCGATTACTCTTAAGCGGCTATCGACCACCGCACTGGGGTTATCCGCCAAGCCCATCTTGCAAGTGCCGACGGGGTGAAAAATTGTGGTACCGATTTGTCCAGCGGCCTGCTCCAGTTCCTCTTGTGTCTGAAAGTCGAGTCCCGGCATGATTTCCTTGGGCGAGAAACGCGCCAGTGCCGGCGCCGCAACAATCCGGCGTGTCAGCCGCAAGCCATTGGCCGCCACCCGGCGATCATGCTCGGTCGACAGGTAATTGGGCGCTATGCGGGGCGCCACAGCGGCGTCGGCCGATTCAATATGGACGCTGCCGCGCGACGTGGGACGCAAATGGCAGACCGATGCGGTAAACGCATTGAAGCGATGCAACGGTTCGCCAAAACGCTCCAGCGACAACGGTTGCACATGATATTGAAGATCGGGGCGCACGATACTTGAATCTGCCGGATCGGATTTCGCGAACGCACCCAACTGCGAAGGCGCCATGCTTAACGGCCCGCTTTGCGTCAATGCGTAACGCACCCCGATGGCCAGTTTGCCCCACCAGTGCGCCGTCAAGGTATTCAGGGTACTGACGCCCTCCACCTTAAAAGCCATTCTAAGCTGCAAATGATCTTGCAAATTTTCACCCACGCCGGGCAGATGATGGACCACCGCCACGCCCAATGCTTGCAGACGCGCGGCGTCACCAATACCGGATAGCTCCAGCAATTGTGGTGAGTTAACTGCGCCAGCGGTGAGCAAGACCTCACCCTGTGAATGCGCCACATAATCGTTGCCGCCGCCGCGGTAGGCCACGCCCGTGCAACGACGCCCTTCAAACATCAGCCGCTGCACCTGTGCGCCCGTAATGATGGTTAGGTTGCTGCGCTTGCTTGCCGACCGCAAAAAGGCCTTGGCCGTGGACCAACGTATGCCGCGTCGCTGATTTACGTCGAAATAACCCACGCCAAAATTATCACCGCGATTAAAGTCGTCGGTACGCGGCACGCCGGTTTGCGCCGCCGCCTCGGCAAACGTCTCAAGCACCTGCCAGTGCAAACGTTGCTTCTCGACGCGCCATTCGCCGCCCGCGCCATGCCATTGATTCGCGCCGGCATGATAATCCTCGCTGCGCTTAAATAGCGGCAGCACCGCATCCCAGTTCCAACCGGCGTCACCGGTTTCTTGCGCCCATCCGTCGTAATCTTCGCGCTGGCCACGCATATAGATCATGCCGTTAATCGACGACGACCCGCCGAGCACACGCCCGCGCGGATAAGACAAAACGCGGCCGTTCAGACCCGCTTCGGCAGCCGTTTTATATAACCAATCAGTGCGGGGATTGCCGATGCAATAGAGATAGCCAACCGGTATATGTATCCAGTGATAATCGTCTTTGCCGCCTGCCTCCAGTAATAATACCGAGACATCCGGGTCGCTCGTCAGTCGGTTGGCCAGCACGCAACCCGCCGTACCCGCGCCCACAATGATGTAATCGTAAGTCTCCGAGGAAGTGCTCTTGGGACTTCCCTCTATGTGTTTTGCCACGATGTCTCCTGGTCGCTTTTTTATTGGATCGATGCAGCAACAGCATGCCGGGCAGTATGCTCCACACACCGCCCCGCGTAGATGATTTTATCGACCGTTTCGCAACTTACTTCGCAACCGGCATGGTGAACTCAGCCCCTTTGGCGATACTGTCGGGCCAGCGCTGCATGATGCTCTTATAGCGCGTGTAGAAACGGATGCCTTCTTCACCATAGGCATGATGATCGCCAAACAAGGAGCGCTTCCAGCCGCCAAACGAATGCCAGGCCATCGGCACAGGAATCGGCACATTAATGCCGACCATGCCCACTTTGATCTGACGAGCAAAGGCGCGTGCGACGCCGCCATCCGAAGTAAAACAAGCCACCCCATTGCCGAACTCATGATCATTAATTAACTGCACCGCACTGGCAAAATCCGCAACACGCACCACCGCCAGCACCGGCCCGAAAAT
>Ga0302178_10001254_pt1 | contig 21613 bp, 21 predicted proteins | sample I_Palsa_E1_3_FD_198790 | JGI IMG/M metagenome (GOLD analysis project Ga0302178, IMG submission 198790) | Peat permafrost microbial communities from Stordalen Mire near Abisko, Sweden - I_Palsa_E1_3 | ecosystem: Environmental > Terrestrial > Soil > Palsa > Peat permafrost | place: Sweden... | reverse complement strand
GCTTGTGGGCGGATCGTAAACTGCTGATCGCTCTGGTGTCTGGCCGTCCGGCTGCGCCGCCGCTGGCTCCCGATGACCCGCGCCCTCATCCTATGCAACGGCCGCAGGTCTACCGCTTGCGCGCGTCACGGTCGTCGCATAACCCATGTCTGGACCTTTCCGCATATTTCACATTCGCGCTCGAGTATGAAAGCTTTGGGTGGGGCTTTACCCCAAGCCCGGTCCCACTCGCCCCATTTGTGTTTGTGCCAAAGCCTCATCTAGTGTGCCGCCGCCTCGCCGCGTCGCACGTTCTCCCGTGGCGCTCGATCGCGCAAGCCATGCGACAAACGTAGCCGGGCCGAGTAGTGCTTGCAGTGCCGGAAACTCGATGGGAAATATCGGGAAAGCAAATGGTTGAGACTGAGGGGATGCACGTGACGGCGAAGGCCGACTACGCAATCCGGGCGGCCGTGGAGCTGGTCGACAGCAGTCAGGAGCTGCCGTCCAAGATCGACGCGGTCGCGCGGGCTCAGGGTATTTCTCCCTCCTTCCTGGAGAACATCCTCACGCAGCTGCGATCCGCTGGAGTCGTGCGCAGCCAGCGCGGCCCCGAGGGAGGCTACTGGCTGGCTCGTCCGGCCGACGAGCTCAACATTGCGCAGATCATCCGAGCGGTCGAAGGACCGCTGGTGGGCGTGCGCGGGCAACCCCCGGAGGAGGTCGAGTACATCGGCTCGGCCGAATCGCTGCAGCAGGTCTGGATCGCGGTGCGCGCGAATCTGCGCAAAGTGCTCGAGCATGTGACGGTCGCCGATGTCGCCGCCGGCAAGCTGCCGAGGGACGTCGTCGCACTCACGCGCAAGGAGGAAGCCTGGGAGACGCGTTAGTCCCGCACTACCGCCTCAGCCCGCGGCTTCCAGACATCGACGTTCGCCTCGGCCTTCGCTCAGCTGGGCCGCGAGGCCCTTACCCGTTTTCCCGGTCGCGCCTGTGACAAGCACCAAGCCACTCACGCGGCATCTCCGTCCTCGGGCGAGCTGCCGAGAATAAAAGCGATGTCTTGGCCGTCGCCGGTGCTCAAGAGCGCCAAAACGTATCGTCTGACACCATGCTCCGCTTCGCACCGAGCGAACTGACTGACGCTGAGCTCGCGCTCCAGGCTGAGGTGCGAGAGTTTCTCGTGCGCGAGTTGCCGCGCGGCAGCTTCACTCCCGGGCTGGGGATGGCGGCTGGTCGCGACCGGGAGTTCTCGCGCGCGCTCGCGGCACGGGGTTGGCTTGGCATGGCCCTGCCGCGCCGGTACGGCGGCGCCGAACGCGGCGTCGTGGACCGCTTCATCGTCGTTGAGGAGCTGCTGCGCTGGGGGGCGCCGGTTCGCTACCACTGGGTGGCCGATCGGCAGACTGGACCGCTGATTCTGCGCTACGGCACGCTGGCTCAGCGCGAGCGGTTCTTGCCGGCGATCTGCAGCGGCGAGGTGTCGTTCTCGATCGGTATGAGCGAGCAGGAGGCGGGCAGCGACCTGGCCGCCGTGCAGACGCGGGCGACGCGTACAGACGGCGGATGGTACGTGCGTGGGACAAAGCTCTGGACCGGCGGCGCGCACGAGAACGACTGGTGCGTGGTGCTGTGCCGGACAAGCGACGAGGACAATCGTCATCAAGGCTTGTCACAGCTGATCGTCGACCTGCGTGCACCCGGTGTGAGCGTGCGACCGATCGCGTATCTGGACGGCAGCGAGTTCTTCAACGAAGTCGTGCTCGATGATGTGTTCGTTGCAGACGACCTCGTCGTCGGCGAGGTCGGAGCAGGCTGGGCGCAGAACACCTCGGAGCTGGCCTACGAGCGCGCCGGACCCGAGCGCTGGCTGTCGACTTACCTCGTGGTCGAGCAGTATCTGCGCGAGCGTGGCGCCACTGACGAGCGTGCGGAAGCTGCGCTGGGCGAGGCGGTCGCCGGTTGGTGGGGAATTCGCGCGCTGTCGCTGTCGGTCGCGCGTCTGCTCGACGCCGGCCAAGCGCCCGCTGCGGAGGCAGCGCTCGTGAAGGAGCTGGGAACGCGCTTTGAGCAGGAGGTGCTCGACACGATCTGGCGCCTCGTGCCCGACGATCCCGATCCTGCCGCGGAGTCGCTGTTCGAGCGGCTGCTCGCGGCCGCGATCCTGGGCGCCCCGTCGTTCACGATCCGGGGCGGTACAAACGAGATCCTGCGTTCGGTCGCGGCGAGGGCGCTCCGCGCATGACGGTTGGTCAGGCCCTGGCGGTGCTGCGCGAGCGCGGACCCGACCGGGCCGCGGAGATGGTGCTGCTCGGGGAATGGCTGCTCGTGCAGGCCGGACTGAGCGGGGATGGCGGAGAGGTGACCGTCGCGCCGGGCAGCGCCCGCGACAGCGTGGAACTGCGGGAGGGTCGGCTGAGCGGGATCGTGCATCGGGTGCCCTGGGCCCGCGACGCGGCTCGGGTCGCCGTCCTTCTTGACGGCCGCGCCCTGGTGGTCGAGCGCGCGGCCGTCTCGATCCAGCCGCACGTGAATCTCGCCGGTGACACGCGCGATACGGTGGTGTTCGACGACGCCGTTGCCCGCTCCGGCCCGGGCGTGGACGCCGAGGCGCTCTTCTTGCGCGGCGCGTTGATGCGCATCGCGCTCATGGCTGGAGCGCTCGATGGCCTGTATGAGATCGTCGTTCGGCACGCAAGCGACCGGCATCAGTTCGGACGGCCGATCGGCTCCTTCCAGGCTGTCCAGCAGCATCTCGTCACGATTGCCCAACAGGTCGCTCTGGTGGGCTTGGCTGCTGAGGCGACCGCGCAGCGGCCCGACGGGTTCGAGATCGCTGCGGGCAAGCTGCTTGCCAACCATGCGGCGCTGAGCGCGGGACGAGCCGCCCATCAGGTCCTGGGAGCGCGCGGCACCACGCGCGAGCATCCGCTCGGCCAGCTCACGCGCCGGCTGTGGGCCTGGCGCTCGGAGTACGGTGACGAGCACCACTGGAGCACCCGGCTCGGTGCAGCCGTTGTCCGCGCCGGCGCGGACGAGCTATACCCGGCGATCACGGGCGGCTCCACCGTCGTGAGCGTCTGATGGCAGATATCGCCTACACAATCCATGGAGCGCCGTCCGCGCGGGCACCGTTGCTGCTCACCCACGGCTTCGGCGCGAGCCAAGCGATGTGGGCGCCCAACCTCGACGCCCTCAGCCGCGAACGCCAGGTCCTGACGTGGGACCTGCCCGGCCACGGCGCGAGCGCGCACGCCGGTGCGGGCGAGCTCTCCCACGACGGCTGCATCGCCGAGATGCTTAAGCTCCTTGACCGGCTCGGCGCCGAGCGCGCGGTGATCGGCGGGATGTCGCTCGGGGGGTACCTCTCGCTGCTCTTTTGCGCGCGTCACCCCGAGCGAGTGGTCGCCCTGCTGCTCGTCGATACCGGACCGGGCTTTCGCGACGACTCGGCACGGGAAGCGTGGAACTCATGGGTAGTCGGGCTCGCCGATGACCTCGAGGCCCGCGGCCTCGATGCGCTGCGCTCCGGTCCCGAGGCAGAGGCCGCCGAGCACGCCGGCGGCGCCGTCGCGTTGGCCGCGGCGGCGCGCGCGATCCTGACCCAGCGCGACGAGGAGGCGTTCGCGTCGCTGGGCGCGATAGCGGTGCCCACGCTGGTCGTCGTCGGCGCCGATGACGATCCCTTCCTGGCCTCGGCAGAGGCAATGGCCCGGCGCATCCCCGGCGCCCGCAAGCTCACCCTGCAGAACGCCGGGCACGCCGCCAACATGGACCAGCCGGCCGCGTTCGACCAAGCCGTCGGCGAGTTCCTGAAGGAGCTGTGATGGAGGGGCTCGCGGTGCGCATCGGCGAGGACCACGTCGCGAGCGTCGAATTCGACCGCCCGCCGAACAACCACTTCGACGTCGAGCTGATCGCCGCTCTCGCCGACGCCTATGAGGCGCTCGACGCGGACCCGGCGTGCCGGGCGATCGTGCTGTGCTCCGCCGGCCGGCACTTCTGCGCGGGCGCGAACTTCGCCGGCGCCGGCGACAGGGGCGTCCCAACGCTCTATGCGCACGCCGTGCGGCTGTTCGCCGCAGGGACTCCCGTCGTCGCGGCCATTCAGGGCGCGGCGATCGGCGGGGGCCTCGGGCTCGCGCTGTCGGCCGATTTCCGCATCGCGAGTCCTTCCTCGCGTTTCGCCGCGAACTTCGCGCGCCTGGGGATCCACCACGGTTTCGGGATCACGGTCACGCTTCCCGCGGTGGTCGGGATGCAGGCGTCGCTCGAGCTGCTCTACACGGGTAGGCGCGTGAAGGGGGAGGAGGCATATGCGCTCGGCCTCTGCGACCGCCTCGCCGCTGACGAGGGGCTGCGTGAAGAGGCGCACGCGCTCGCCCGCGAGATCGCCGCCTCCGCCCCGCTGGCCGTCCGCGCGATCCGACAGACGATGCGCGGCGAGCTCCCTGATCGTGTGCGAGCCGCGACTGAGCGCGAGCACCTCCAGCAGGCGCCGCTGTTCGCGACCGATGACTTCCAGGAGGGCGTCCGCGCGACCGCCGAGCGTCGGACTCCGCGCTTCAGCGGTAGCTGACGTGCTCGCGTCGTAGTCGCCGGGCTGCGGATGAGATCGCGGTCAGGGTAAGGCAACTCCACCCCTAGGGTGTCTTTGCGGCGGCTCGACGGCGGGCGAGGATGGCCTCACAGACCAACACCGCCCATCAGGAGGCACGAGAAATGTTCACCAGCAAGATCCGCACCAGCATCATCTCCGCCGTCGCCGCGCTCAGCATTCTGTCGCTCGGACCGATGACATCAGTCGCAAGTGCCCTGCCAAAGACTCACAGCAAAGCCTGGTACTGCAAGCTCGCGAAGGAAGCCTACAAACAGGACATAGAAACGGCCTATGAAGCGGAAGAAAAAGGGGACACAGCCGGCGCCGAAGTCTGGTACCAAGAGGCCATAGCGGCCCGTCAGGACTACGAAAACAAAGGGTGCCCCGGCCCCATCATGACTTATCCCGTCGTACGTGAAGGCTTGGTGCCCAAGACAAACGAGCAAGGCCCCTCCGGCCCGTTATCGACGAAGAAAGAAGAAGCATCGGGCGTGACGAAAGTCGAACAGCCTGCGACCGACGTGCAACGGCCCTCGACCCTGCCGCTGGCCACCAAGTGAAGCAACGCCACGCGTCAGCCGGTTTGAAAGTGAGAGCCCCCGCTCACGCGGGGGCTCTCCGCGGGTGCGTCGAAGTTGAGTTGGGCCAGCCGTCGATACCGTCCGGGCTCAGTTTGTCCAAGCGTCTATGTGACGGGTTCGCGTAGGACTGTTAGCGTCGCCACGTCAAGCGTCGGCCGCTGGCCGTGAGAGCGGGGATGCCCAACTGATGAGTGCGGGGGCGCGTAATGCTTAGAGCAATGTTTTTGGCGCTAGTCGGAGTCGGTTTGGCCTTGTCGATCGCCGCGTCCAGTTTCGGCGCCAGCGCCTCCGGTGTGAGTGCTGCGGCCGAAAAAGAATGCGCCAGCGTCACTGAAGGCAGCGCGGCGAAAGACGAAGAAGCGTGCGCTCAGGGTTACGACGGGGCGAAAGCCGGCAAAACGGTGCAGCAGAGCTGCGACTCCGTTGGCGCGGGCGCCGTAACCGACCCCGAGGACGTCAAAGACTGCTTGGCGGGCTGGACCCTTGCCGACGTTGCCGGGACCTCGGAAGCCGGTAAAGCTAGTGCTGCGGCCGAAAAAGAATGCGCCAGCGTCACGGAAGGCAGCGCGGCGAAAGACGAAGAAGCGTGCGCTCAGGGTTACGACGGGGCGAAGGCCGGCAAAACGGTGGAACAGAGCTGCGACTCGCTAGGTGCGGGCGCGATCACCGACACCGAGGACATCAAAGACTGCGAGGCGGCCTGGCCGCTTGCCGACGTTGCTGGGACAGCTGAAGCCGGCAAGGCCAGTGCTGCGGCCGAAAAAGAATGCGCCAGCGTCACGGAAGGCAGCGCGGCGAAAGACGAAGAAGCGTGCGCTCAGGGTTACGACGGGGCGAAGGCCGGCAAAACGGTGGAACAGAGCTGCGACTCCCTTGGCGCGGGCGCGATCACCGACACCGAGGACGTCAAAGACTGCGAAGTGGGCTTCTCAGTGAGCTGACGGAGGCTTCCCGCGCGTTTTCAGGGCTGAGCAGCAGCGGCGCGCTGTCTTGAAGGGCTTTAGCCGAGGCCCTACGCACACGTGGCGCCCAGGCCTGGGCACACCGTCTGACGAGTGTGCCGAGCCTTCCTCAAGCACACGGCACCGCTGCGCCGATGCCGTGGGGAGGCGCAAAGCGCGCCCTTCTCGATACCTCGACATCCAGGGAGCCCGGCCATGAAGTGGAGCGAGCAGGTACGAGACGGTGTGGCGGTCCATCTCCGGGCACATGGACTCGCAGAGTGTCCCGTCTGCCACGCGGACACGCTCGATGTGTGCGACAAGCCCGTGCTCATGGTGCTGGGCGGAGCTGCATGGCCCAACCCCCCCCACATGGGCCCGATGGATCCAGACACTGCAGTCGACTTCATGGTGAGGATCGAGTGCAGCGAGTGCGGCTACAACGTGCTGTTCAGCAGCGACCGCTTCTACGGGGCAGAGATACCCGCGTTTGAGGCGGAGCTCGCACCGTCGGTCTGAGCGTCGAGGGTTGCCGAGCGGCCCTCAACAGATGTACGGATTGATGGTCTAAAGCTCGCCTGTCGTCAAGCCGATAAGGCCGCCAGAGTGGACACTGCCGAGCGCCCCCAGGGCCCAAGCCGGATGCAATCACGACGCCGAATCCGCAACCGGAGCGCTGCTCTCACCCGAGCGTTCTCGTCGCACCGGCGCCGCCTCCTCGTGGGCATGGCGGTGGCCGCCTGCATCGGGAGCGTGCTGCTGGCGGGCGCGAGCGGCGCGCTGGCAGCTTCGACACTGTCGCTGTGCATGCCCAAGGGGCCGAACGAAGCCTTCAAGACCGTCGGAAAGAGGGGCTGCGGGCCGAAATACAAGCTGGTAAAGCTCGACGTGGAAGGCAAGGAAGGCCCGCAGGGGCCGAGCGGTCCTCCCGGCGCAAACGGAGCCAACGGCGAAAGAGGCCCGGCCGGGGCGACAGGCCTGCCGGGAGCAACAGGCCCAACGGGCCCAACAGGCTCGACCGGTAGCTCAGGTGGCCCGACAGGCCCGACCGGTGCGACTGGACCGGAAGGCAAAGGCGCGACGGGCGCGACCGGTGCCACGGGCCCGACGGGTGCGACCGGCGCTCAGGGCGTCACCGGCGCGACCGGGTCGACAGGCAGTTCGGGCGGCCCGACGGGTCCGACCGGAGCGACTGGAGCGGAAGGCAAAGGCGCGACGGGCGCGACAGGGGTCGCAGGTCCGACGGGAGCGACCGGACCCACGGGAGCCCAGGGCATCACCGGTGCCACGGGAGCCAGCGGGACGGGCGCGACCGGAGCAACTGGGCCGCAGGGTACGGGTGCGACTGGCGCGACCGGAGCGACGGGCGCCGTGGGCGTCACCGGTGCGACAGGTGCGATGGGCGCGACGGGCCCAACGGGTGCGACGGGTGTGTCTGGCGCTCAGGGCGTCACCGGTGCGACAGGTGTGACGGGTGCGACGGGTGCCACGGGTGCGACGGGTGCCGCTGGTGCCACGGGTGCGACTGCGTCGACTGGGGCGACGGGTGCGACGGGTGCGACGGGAGCCACGGGCACGACGGGAGCTTCGGGTGCGACCGGCGCAACGGGTGCGACCGGCGCAACGGGAGCCACCGGCGCGACGGGCGCTCAGGGCGCCACCGGCGCGAACGGGTCGACGGGCGGCTCCGGCGGCCCGACAGGTCCGACGGGAGCGACGGGCGCCACGGGAGCGACGGGAGCGACGGGAGCGACCGGCTCTCAGGGTGTCACCGGCGCGACCGGCCCGACCGGCAGCTCAGGTGGCCCGACAGGTCCGACGGGAGCGACGGGTGCTACCGGCGCCACAGGCCCGACAGGAGCAACCGGAGGTGACGGAGAAGGTGGCGCCGAACCCGGCGACAGCGCCGTTGCGATCGATGCGAGCTCGCAGCACACGTGTGCCCTGCTCTCCGCGGGTGACGTCAAGTGCTGGGGGGAAAACGTGACAGGCGGGCTTGGTGATGGCACGGTCAGCGGGCCGGAAGAGTGTTCGGCTGGCATTGAACTGCCCCTCCGTTTCGCCGGTGCCCTCAGTGGGTTTGCATGCAGCACAAGGGCAGAGGCGGCTGACAGCATCGCGGGAGCTACCGCAATGGGAACCGGTAGCGGTCCGACCTGCCTGGTGGTTTCCGCCGGCGACGTCGACTGTCTGGAAACCAGCTCTGTTCCCGTCAGCGGCATCGCGAACGCGACGTCGGTGAGCGCCAGCAGCGACGGTCATGCATGCGCCGTGATCTCTGGAGGCACGATCAAATGCTGGGGAACCAACGCTGACGGTCAGCTCGGCGACGGCAAAACCTCGCAACCCTCCGCGACGCCCGTGGCGGTCGAGGGAATCACGCACGCAATCGCCGTGCGCACGGGCTCGTTTGACACATGCGCGCTGATCTCCGGCGGGAGCGTCGAATGCTGGGGGGGAAACCAGGATGGGGACCTGGGCGACGCGTCGATTGAAGGCTCCAGTAGCCCGGTGCCGGTGAGCGGCATCACGGGTGCAATAGCCATCGAAGCAAGTGCCTTCGACGTATGCGCCCTGCTCTCAGGCGGCAGCGTCGAGTGCTGGGGCAACAACGACGACGGTCAGCTCGGCGACGGAACATCCACGGGCCCGGATGGTCCCGAAACCTGTCAGGACGAAGCCTGCAGCACGACGCCGGTGTCCGTCTCCGGTATCACGACCGCGACGGCCCTCACGGTCGGCGGCGAGCCAACCAACTCACCACTCTTCAGCGCCACCACGCACGTCTGTGTCCTGCTCTCCGGGGGTAGCGTGGACTGCTGGGGAGCCAACGAACTCGGCCAGCTCGGGGACGGGACATTCATCGGTCCCGAAGAGTGCCGTCAGGCCTGCAGTCCCACGCCGGTGCCCGTCAGCGGAATTACAACGGCTCGTGCTGTGAGCGCCGGTGAGGACCATACCTGTGCACTGCTCTCCAGCGGAAGCATCGAATGCTGGGGGAGCAACTTCTTCGGCCAGCTGGGCGACGGAAAAACAACGGGGCCGGAAACATGCCCGCCCTTTTCGGAAGAAGAAGAGATCTCCTGTAGAACCTCTCCGGAACCGGTTGTCGGAGTTTCCTAGCCGCTGCACGGCCGCAAGATCCATCGGGGATATATGGCTCACGGCGAGCCCAATGTGCCAAAGGACCCAGATTGGGTCGCGCTATCCTGGCGCTGATGGGGGATGAGGCGGCCGCGGCCCGATCGGCGGCTTACGCCGCGGTGCTCAACGAGAACAACGGTAAGCGCCCGCGGGGCACGCCGGCGGACGCCTTTCGTGCGGCCGTCAAGGCATTCGAAGACGGGCGGCGCCTGGATATGGGCCGCCTGGCCTCGCAATTGGGCATCGCCAAGGCGACGCTCTACCGCTGGACCGGTCCGCGTGAGCAGCTCATCGGCGAGGTTCTCAGCTACCTCAGCGAACGGGGATGGAGACAAGCGCTCGCGGCGGCGACCGAGCTGGAGGGTGCCGAGCGCGTGCTGACCGTCGCCCGGCACTTCCTCGATACCGTCGTCGCGTTCGAGCCGTTGCGCCGCTTCGTCGAGAACGAGACGCCACTCGCCTTTCGCGTGCTGACGGTGCGCGGAGGCGCAGTGGAGGGCACCGTCAGCCGGCAGATCGCCGAGATGCTCGAAGAGGAGAGAAAGCGAGGCACGCTGACGCTGCGTGCCCCGGCGGTCGATCTGGCATACGCGGCCACGAAGGTCAGCGAGGGCTTTCTCTACAGCGATCCCCTCGCCAACATCGATCCCGACATCGACGCTGCGATGGGCATCATTCGGCTGCTGTACCAGTAGCGTCGCCGAGCAGCTCATCGAGTGTCCGGCCGCTGAGCACCGAGGCCGGTCGTTCGGCAACGACGTCCGATCCCGACGAGGCCTCCTCGTCGCGACGCTTCAGGAGCAGCCATTGCGGCTTCGGCCCGGGTCGGGTGCGCTGCAGCACAAAGCCGCCACGAAGCTTCTCACCGTGCAGGACGAACACGGCATGGCCGCGCTCGAGTGCCTCGGGCCACGCCACGCGCCCGCCCTGCTCATAGGCGCCTTGGTCCCACACCACTACTCCGCCGCCGGCGGTCAGGCCCTCGAAGGCGTTGCGGTCCATCCCGTGATCCTCGACCTGGACGGCCAGGCGCTTGACGGACGGATCCAATGATGGGCCCTTCGGTAATGCCCAGGACCGCATCACGCCGTCCACCTCCAGGCGCAGATCGAAGTGACGCGCGGTGGCCGCGTGCTCCTGTATGACGAAGGCTCCTGCGCTGAGGCCGCGGACAGCGAACTGCTCGTGGCCCTCGCGCGGGACCTCCTCGACGATCACATCGGCGACGTCGGCCCCACGCGGGCCATCGCGGAGAAATGCGACGAAGGCCTCGACGGCGGCGGTAGGCCCCTCGGCGTGCACGGCTACGGTCCCGTCCTCGCCGTTGCGCACCCAGCCGAGCACGCCGAGCTCATCCGCTCGCTGCCGCGCTGCGTGGCGAAAGCCGACCCCCTGGACGCTCCCTGCAACCCCCACACGAACTGCCCGGGTAGCGGACGAATCTGGCAAAGCGACCTGTGTCCGCAGGGCCGGGCCCTAGACGGCGACCTCCTCGAGAGCATCGACCGGCGGGGAGGCGTGCGCGAACTGCAATGCGCCGTCCTCGATCGCTCCGAACTTCAAGCTCATGATGTCGAGCGCATAGTTCTGGTAGAGCCGCCACGGCGCCCTGGAGCCCTGCTTGGGGAACTGGTCGATCGCGCGCAGCACGTAGCTTGAGGAGAAGTCGATGAACGGCTCCGCGGCGACGGAGCCGTCGCGGCTCCGCGGCATGCACTGCTGAAAGCCGTGCTCGTCCATGTGATTCAGCAGACGGCAGACATAGCCACACGTCAGATCGCACTTGAGCGTCCACGACGCGTTGGTGTAGCCGAATGCCATCGCCAGGTTCGGCACGCCGCTCAGCATCATGCCCTTGTAGCTCATCGCCTGTGAGACGTCGACCTCCTGGCCGTCGACCGCGATCTGCATCCCGCCGAGGGCGAGCAAATTCAGCCCCGTGGCCGTGACGATGAGATCGGCCTCGAGCTCATCGCCGGACTGCAGGCGCAGACCCGTCTCCGTGAAACTCTCGATGTGGTCGGTGACCACCGACGCTCGTCCGGCCCAGATCGCGTCGAACAGGTCGCCGTCGGGCACGAGGCACAGACGCTGATCCCATGGCCCATAGCGCGGCTTGAAATGGGTGTCGATGTCGTAGCCAGGCGGAAGCTGCTTCTGAAGCGCTTTGCGTAGGCGAGCCTTCATCAGCTCCGGTCTGCGCCTGCTCAGCTGGAAGAAGAGCATGGTGAGCAGCACGTTCTTCCAGCGGACGATCGGGTAGGCGACCTTCGCCGACAGCACGCGGCGCAGAACCTTGGCGATCGGATCTTCCGCCGGCAGCGAGAGCACGTAGCTGGGCGAGCGCTGCAGCATCGTGACGTGGGCCGCCGTCCGCGCCATCGCGGGGACGAGCGTCACGGCGGTCGCGCCGCTCCCCACAACCACGACGCGCTTGCCGGCGTAGTCGATCTCATCGGTCCACTGCTGCGGGTGCACGATGCGTCCTCCGAACAGGTCGGTGCCCTCGAAGTCCGGCGTGTAGCCCTCGTCATAGCGGTAGTAGCCGCTGCACATCATCAGGAAGCCGCAGCTGATGTGAATCGTCTCGTGCGTATCTCCGCGCATCACTTCCACGGTCCAGCTAGCCTCCGGCGTCGACCACTCGGCGCGAATCACGCGGTGCTGGAAGCGGACGTTCTGCTCGATGCCGTGGTCGGCTGCTGTCTGGCGGACGTAGCTGAGGATCGAGTCGCCATCCGCGATCGACTTGGCGTTCTCCCATGGCTTGAACGCGTAGCCGAGCGTGTACATATCGGAATCCGAGCGTATGCCCGGATACCTGAACAGGTCCCACGTCCCGCCGATGCAGTCCCTGGCCTCGAGGATCGCGTAGGTCTTCTCGGGGCAGTCGGCCTTCAGGTGGTAGCCGGCGCCGATGCCGGACAGCCCGGCCCCGACGATCAGCACGTCCACGTGTTCGAGCGACATATCAGGCCATCCCAGCGGTTGAAAGCGGGCCAGCCGAGAAGCTTATCGGGCGCACGACGCACGCTGGAACACGACGATCAGGCCCACCACGCGACACGGGACTAGTTGTCAACGTCGAGGTCCAATGTGCGGCGCAGGAACTCGTACTCGGTGTCGAGCGCCGCGTCGGCGACGGCCATCGGCATCGACATGAACCCGTGCGGAGCCTCGGGCCAGACGTGCAACTCGGTCGAGTTGCCCGCGGCGCGCCAGCGAGCCTCCATGAACAGCGTGTCATCGAGCAGCGCGTCCTGCGTACCAACGGTGAAGATCGCCGGCGGCATGCCCGACAGCTCAGCGAACAGAGGTGATATGTCCGGGTGACGGCGCTCCTCACGGCTGTACATCGGCACGAACTGCTCCCCGAACCAGCTGAGGATGGGCTCTGAAAGCACCAGGTTGCGCGTTCCCCACAGCCGCTGACTGGGCGTCATCGAAAGGTCGAAGCCGCCGTACTCGAGCAGCGCGGCCCCGAACGCGCCCGTGATCCCATGGCGGTCGCGCAATCGCAGCAGCGTCAGCACAGAGAGATGCGCGCCGGCTGACTCGCCGCCTATGGCCAGCGTGCCGGTGTTGGGAATCGCTGTCCTGCCTTCATCTCCGAGCAGCCACAATGCCGCCGCCTCGCAGTCCTCGGGAGCCGCTGGATAGGGGTTCTCGGGGGCGAGCCGGTAGCCGACGCTCACGGCTGTGAGCCCGGTCTCCCGTGCGAGTCGATCCAGGCGCGGGTCCTGGGCGTCGTTGCTCCCCAGCGTCCATCCGCCCCCGTGAATATGCAGGAAGGCTCCCGTGCTCTCGCGCTCCGGGGCGATGATGCGCAGCGAGATCGGGCCGCCGGGCCCGTCGATGTCCAGCGTGCGAGCCTGCGGCAGATACACCGGTACGGGAAAGATCCCGCCGCCTTCGCGGCGCAACCGGCGCGTCTGCTCGGGTGGGACCGTGTGCACGGAGGGCATCGTCGCGAGCAGGCGTTCAAGCTCGGCATTGAAGGCCCGCGTTTCAGCCAGCAGCGTCGCGGGGTCATGCGTGGTCAGGGTGTTCTCGTGCGTGGTCACGGCGTTCGACAGCCCCTCTCGGTCGATGGCGGCATCTCCCTCAGGCGCCACCGGCGTGAGGGCTCCTGATCGGATCGCCTGGACATTGTCTTCCGAGGGGCGCTTCCGTGCAAGCTGCTCGGCGCTCGTTGCCAAACCACCGCTCAGCACGGCGGCCTGATCAATCAAGGTTCTCGATGATCTCGTTCGCGCGCGACCACTGATCGGCCTGCACCACGAGGTAGATGTCTCCCCGCTCGTAGCGATCCAGCGGATGATCGGCGACGCAGGCGGCATCAACCCCGAGCGCTCGCAACTGATCGCGCCACGCCACCGCCGTGTCCTGATCCTCGAAGGTGCTGACGGTCTCCCATCCATCAAACCGCGGGTCACCGATGGCGACGGGTGGGTCCTTGGCGCCCGTGCGCGACAGTCGAAAACGTCCCATGTCGCCTCGTGCTCAGTGACGCCGGGGTCTACCCGAGGGCATCCACAACTGTCGCAATCGCGGCCTTCTCAATATCGCTGACGGGATCCTCATGTCGACCGCTCTCCCTGTGCGCCCGAGCGACCTGTTCGACGAGGTTGACGACGAAGTGCTTGTACTCCTCGAGCTCCTGCGCGGTTGCCTTGCCGTCCAGCAACGCGACGGCGTCGCGTATATGGGCGAGGCAGTGCTCTTTGTACTCCTCGGGCGAGCCGTAGCGGGTGTGGTCGATCTCCGGCTTCGCAGCCACGATCCCGTCCAGGAGCTCGCTCTGGCCATGCTGCTGGCGGGCCTCGGCGTATGCCTTTGCCATCGAGATCGTCTCGCGCAGCGTCCCGCCGCGCTGCGCGGTGATGACGAGCATGCCGGCGCTCGTCGGCCCCTCCAGCACGACGTCCCACTCCTGCTCTGTGAAATCCGCCTTCGTTGTCATTCGACTCCCTCTCGCGGGCTCTGGGTCCCGCGTCGTGGCTTCTTCCGCTGAGAGCTACTCCGCGTCCGGCCAGGTGGCGGCGCCCATGACGCCGTCACCGTCGCCCGGCTTGGGACCTCCGACGGCGATGATGTCGAGTCCGTCGGGGCCCGCCTCGAAGGCCCGCACCACCTCGGGCGCCACGCGCAGCACGTCCCACTGATTGAGCTCCTGGACCTCATCATCGAGCAGCACTCGACCGGAGCCCGCGACCACCACATAGGCCTCCTCCTGCTCACGATGGCTGTGCGCGAACGGACTGCGCAGGTTTGCCGCGTAGCGAAAGTGGCTGATCCCGAGGTCGCGCGAATCCAGGTGCTTGCGCCCGAAGCGACCCTCGATCCCGGGAGCCCGCTCGCCCACGGAGTCCTCGACTTCGAACAGGTTGACGGTTGAGAAGCGGGACATGAGGCCTCCTTTGTCAGCACGGTTGTCGTCTCCTTCACAGGCAACCTTAGCCGGGCCCGGCTTCGTCTGTCCGCGCGGATCCGGCGCAGGCCCGTGAGCTGTGGGGGTCGCCGCCGCGAGGCCATCGCAGCGATGGCAGCTGACCCGGTGGGCATACTCTCGTCGCGTGCCAGCCCCCCTTTCAAACTTGCGCGGACGCCTGGCCGAGCTTTCAGATCTGGCCTCGGTGGAGATGCTCGTCCAGTGGGACCAGCTCGTGATGATGCCTGCCGCCGGCGCGACCACGAGGGCGCAGCAGCTCGGGACGCTCGCCCGGCTCACCCATGAACGCGCCACCGCTGGCGAGATCGGTGGCTGGCTGGAAGAGCTCGAGGGTGTCGATCTCGACGAGCTCGATCGCGACATCGTGCGACTCGCGCGCCGCGACTGGAGCCGCGCTCGTCGCGTTCCGGAAGAGCTCGCCGTTGAGCTGGCCCGCGCGAGCGCCGACGGGCAGGAGAGCTGGCGTGTTGCGCGAGAGCAGGATGACTTTCGCGCGTTCGCGCCCGCGCTCGAACGAAACGTGGAGCTCGCGCGATCCCACGGGGAGGCCCTGGCCGAGGATGGTGAAAGTGCCTACGACGCGCTGCTCTCAGACTACGACTTCGGCCTGCGCGCAGAGGACCTGCGACGCCTGTTCGGGGCGCTCGCACAAGCGCTTGCGCCGCTCGTCACCGACGCTCAGGCCCGCTCGCCGCGCAGCAGGCTGGAGGTGCCGGTCGATGCTCAGCAGGTGGCGGTGGCCAACACGCTGCGCCGGCTCGGCGTCGGCGCCGAGAGCTGGCGGGTCGATGTCTCTGCACATCCGTTCACGGCGTGGGTAGGTCCCAGGGACACTCGCCTGACGACCCGCTATATCGACGGCGAGGTCGAGTCGCTGCTCAGCTCGCTTCATGAGTACGGCCACGCGCTATATGAGCGTCAGGTAGACCCGGCGCTCGAGCGCACCAACCTGGGACGCGGTACATCGATGTCGGTCCACGAGTCACAGAGCAAGCTGTGGGAGAACCATGTCGCACGCAATCCCGCTTTCGCAGAGGTGCTCGCGGCTGAGCTTGGGGTGGGGGGCTTTGAAGTCACCTCCACCGAGCTGCATGCCGCCCTCGTGGGCGTCGAGCCGTCAGCCGTGCGCGTCTCCGCGGATCCGCTCACCTACCCGCTGCACATCATCCTGCGCTTCGAACTCGAGCTCGCGATGATCGGTGGCGAGCTCGCTGTCGCGGACCTGCCCGCCGCCTGGCGAGACGGGATGCTGCGCCTGCTCGGCGTCGAGGTCGTCTCCGACGCGCTCGGATGCCTGCAGGACGTGCATTGGGGCGCCGGCGCCTTCGGCTACTTCCCCAGCTATGCGCTCGGCTGCCTGATCGCGGCCCAGCTTTGGGAGGCGATGCAGGAGGAGCTGGGTCCGCGCGATGAGGATCTGCGCCGTGGCGAAGCGGCTCCGATACAGCGTTGGCTCGCCGAGCGGGTTCACCGCCACGGACGCCGTCTCGACACGATGCCTTTGATCGAGCAGGCCACCGGCCTGGCGCTTTCGATCGATCCGTTCCTGCGTTACGTCGCCCCGCTGGCCGAGGGCGGTTAGTCGGTTGGAGGTGACCGCTACCGGGATGCCGCGACGGCCAGGCTGGCCATGTCGATCCCAATCACCTTCAGCCGCCGGCTCAGCGCGTTGAAGGCGAACGCGTTGGTCTCCTCCATCGTGTAGTCCAGAATTGCGTAGCTGTCGGGGTCGGCGCCGGGCGGCACCAGCACTCTCGTGGCCAGGGGAATGAGTTCGGCCAGCCGTTCGATGATGCGCGCCCTGAACCCGGGGTCCCTGGCCTTCTCGCGCAGAAACCACGTGCCGTAGGCGACGTGGCGATGCTCGTCCTGAGAGATCAGCCTGAACCCCTGCACCCAACCCGGCAGTATCTCGTGGCGCTCCATGTACTCGGTCAGGAACCACTGGCCTGTCAGTGCGAGCGTGCCCTCGATGATCATGTGGTAGAGCGTCACGAAGTCGATCTTCGCCTCGAGGTCGCGCGGATCCTCAGTCAGGCGCCGGGCCCACTGAACCAAAACCCCGTCGAACATCTCGATGAACGCCGGATTGAGCTGTCTGCGCGCCAGCGCGAGGCGATCGTCGAAGGATCCGTTAAGGCCGAGAACCTGCTCATAGAAGCGGTTGAAATGCTGTGCGTGGCGCGCCTCGTCGACCTGCTGCGTCGTTAGAAAGGCCTCCTCACTCTGTGTCTCATAGGCCATCACGAGGCCCGAGAACTGCGTCGTGACGCGCTCCTCGCCGACGAAGAAGGAGGACAGGTTCCAGGACAGGTTCTCGCGCAGCTCGTCGTCCATTGCCGCCCAGTCCTCTCTGTCCTGGGTGAAGTCGATCGTGTGCGACTGCCAGTTCTGGCGCTCCCACAACTCGTAGAGCTCCTGTGGCTCCATCAACTTGACTGCAGACAGCTTCGAGTCGTCGGTGATCGTTCCGACGTCCCCCTGACTTGTCAGCTCAAGCAGCGTTGCCATTCTGAATCGGACCTCCCGGGCGAGCGTCGGAGTACGGAATCGTGCGCAGGGCCACCATACAATGGCTCCAACGAGACGAACTGGCAGATGACCGACGAGCGACCACAAGCGACGATGAACGACGGCGAGCCGCGCGACAGCGCGAGCTGGCTGATGATCGCCGTGCGCTATGTGCTGCCCGCCGCCGTGGTGCTCGGCGGCGCAATCGTGATGGCCCTCGGTAGCGAAGCCGATCTGGAGGGCGGCGCGAGCATCGTGAGCGCCGGGCTTGCGATCTACGCGATGAACTGGCTATACCGCGCCTCGGTCGATGGCGATCGCGTGCGTGATGAAGAGGAGGATGCGCGGGACTACTTCGACGTGCACGGTCGCTGGCCCGAAAAGGCGCCCGGCGCCTAGCCCGAGCAGGGCCAGGCGCCGGCAACACCCGGATCTAAAGCTGAAGCGACTTGACCTGCAGGAACTCCTCGAGCCCGTAGCGGCCGAGCTCGCGTCCGTAGCCCGACTGCTTGTAGCCGCCGAACGGAGCGAGCGGGTTGAAGGCACCGCCGTTGATCTCGACCTGCCCGGTGCGGATGCGCAGCGCCACGCGCTTTGCGTGCTCCTGATCGCCGGACCAGACACCTCCGGCGAGCCCGTAGATCGAGTCGTTCGCGATGCGTATCGCGTCATCCTCGTCCTCGTAGGGCATCAGCACGAGCACGGGTCCGAAGATCTCCTCCTGCGCGATTGTCATCTCAGGCGTGACCTCCGAGAACACCGTGGGCTGAACGAAGTAGCCGTGCTCGAGCCCCTCGGGAGGCTCGACGCCTCCCGTCAGGAGCTTTGCGCCCTCGTCGCTGCCCTTCTGGATGTACCCGCGGACGAGCTCGCGCTGGTCCTCGGAGACCAGTGGCCCGAGAGTCGTGCCGGGCTCAAAGGGGTCGCCCGGCTTGAAGTACGCGGCGACCGCGGCAGCGATCTGCTCTGCCTCGGCCAGGCGCGAGCGCGGGATGAGCATCCTCGTGAGAGCGCTGCACGTCTGCCCGGTGTTCAGGAAGCACTTTGCGACGCCGTCCCTGATCGCGGGCTCGAGCTCGGCATCCTCGAGGATGATGTTCGGCGACTTGCCGCCCAGCTCGAGCGCAACGCGCTTGATCGTCCCGGCGGCGGCCACGCTGACACGGCGCCCGGCCGCGGTGGACCCGGTGAAGGAGATCGCATCAACGTCGGGGTGCCGTGCGAGTGCCTCGCCGATGACAGAGCCGCGACCGGTCACGAGGTTGAAGACTCCGGCGGGGAGCCCCACCTCATCGATCACGTCAGCCAGAAGCACGGCGTTGAGGGGCGCCACCTGGGAGGGCTTCAGCACAACGGTGCAGCCTGCCGCGAGCGCAGGCGCGACCTTTGCGGCGATCTGGTGGAGCGGATAGTTCCAGGGGGTGATGGCGGCCACGACGCCGACGGGCTCGCGCACGATCAGCGAATTGCCGACCTGCTCCTCCCACGGCATCTCGGCCAGCAGCTGAGGCATCGAGCCGAACGTGGTCGTCGGCAATCCGGCCTGAATGATGTTCGACAGCTTGACCGGCATGCCCACCTCCCGCGCGATCAGCTCGGCGATCTCACCCATGCGCGCACCGAGCGCCTCGGCGATGCGCCGCATCCAGTCGGCGCGCTCCTCGACTGACGTCTGCGACCAGCTCTCGAACGCGCCGCGGGCCGCGGCCACGGCCGCATCGACGTCCTCGACAGTTCCGTCAGGTACCGACCCCATGACCTCCTCGGTGGTCGCGTTGATCACCTCAATGACCCCGGAGCCGCCGGATCGCACCCACTCACCGCCGATGTAGATCTTGTCCCGTACGTTGACGGCGTCATCTGTCGCGGTCGTCATGTCGTTTCTCCTCGTTCTGTTCGTTGTCTGGGACAGCAGGTCCGCCGCCGGGAAAGCCGCAGCTGGGCCGAGCCGAGCTCGGCACAAACTGTAGCTGGATGCGACATATGGATAACGGCGTTCGGGCGCCAGAGACGCCATGACGGTCCCGCGGCGTGCACGCACTCCGGCGGCGAGCGCCCACGTGTCTTCGCCCGGTTCCCGCCTCAGCGCAGAGCCGACGAGCTACCGTGCTGTGTCGTCGCGGTGAGCGACGAGGTGATAAGGACCGGGCGCTCTGGCATGAGCGGCGCGACCAGCTCATCATGAAGCGTCATTCCGATGGCCCTGCGCACGCGCGACCGGACGGCCACACGGTAGAACGCCTCGGCTGCCAAGAGCGCCACGAGCGCGCGAGCCACGCCGTGCGGTGCCCCTGTGAACCCGTCCCCAATCGCCATCCGTGACCCCCTCATTCGCCCCGCCTCTCCAGCCGGGCGGCCCCTTTTCTCCCTGCTAACAAGGATATAGCGAGTGATCGATTTGTCAAGCCGGCGAGGGGGGCGTCGGTCGATTCATGCCGTGAAGCTCGACGAAGCGACTGCCCGGCTGCAGACGGTGGCTCAAGGTGTCCACAGCAGATGTCGAAGCCATGAGCGGTGGGACTTCGAGCCTGGTTCGCATCTGTCGTAGGCATCGCGTGTGCGTGCGCGCTCGCAATGCCAGTGGCTGCCCAGGCCACGGGCAGCCCGAACATCGGGCTCGCGGTCGAAGGGCCCGCCACGCTGCTGTACGGGACGAATGCCACGGTCACGCTGACCGCCAGCAATCCGGCCGGCGAACCCTACGGCTACAACCTCAGCTACCGCGCGGTGCTTCCGGAAGGCATCTCCTACTTGGCAAAAAGCAGCCAGCTGGGCTCGGGCGGGACCGTGGCCGAGCCCAAAGTGATCGCCAACGAGCCGAAAGCAAAAGAAACCACGCTGATCTGGAGCAATGTCTCAGATCTCTCACCGGCCTCGCACGCCAGCCTCAGCTTCAAGGTGGCCCATTCCACGAGCACGCTCGCGGTCGGGTCCACCTACACCGTCAACGCCGGTGCGTACATCGCCTCAGAAGCTCGCTTCCTGCCGAAATTCACGGCGGCAGGCCTACCCAAAGGCCCGGAAGCGGGGTCGTTCACGGGCAGCGCCACCGGCAGCGAGTCCACGAAGCTCACGGCGATTGAAGTCACCCAGGCCGAGAGCACCGAACCGGAGGGCGAGATCCTCCGCGGCGTGCACGACCATCAGGTGGTCTACAAGCTGACGGTCACCAACACCTCCGTGAACGAAACCGCGACCGCCACGCTCGATGACTGGTTGCCCGCGGACCTCGAGTATTTGGGCTGCGGTGGAGCGAACACTGACAACACCACGAAAGCGCCCACCAATCCGCCGCTCACACCTGGAAGCCCCGAAGAGTACCCGGGCTCTGGACTGATCATCGTGCCGACGGTTCCGGGTTGCGTCGCGCCCGGGCTCGTCGAAACCGTCGAAACAGACCCCGACGGCGCCGGCCCAGACCCGACCGCCGTGTACACGCACCTGCATTGGAGCATCGGCGAACTGAAAGCCGGCGAAACCAAGACCTTCGAATTCCGCGCCGCCGTCCCGCTGCGCGAAAACACGACGACCTGGACGGGTACCGAGCCGACCGCCGCGAGCGGTCATCAGGGTGTCAACCTCGACAACAACTCAGGCAAAGAAACCGCCGACGGCGAGGCGATCACGACGTTCGCTGAAGCGACCGGTAACTACGCCAAAACGCTCCCCGTCTCGGCTAGCGAACACCTCACCCGCACTGCGAAGGACATCACCACCGAGAAGTCCGCGAGCTCGAGCAGCCTCGAAGAGGGGGCGATCACCAAATGGACGATCCTCGTGCACTCCTCGGAGTACCGCTACCAGAAGAAAGTGGTCGTCACCGACACGCTCCCGAACGGCCTGTGCCCGTTGAGCTCGACCAATCTGGCCAGCGGCCCCGAAGCCGCCGAATGCGCGCCCACGGGCGCCGAACCCTCATCGCCGTACGCCACGGCGGTCGAAGAATCCAACGGAACGTGGACGCTGACGTGGACCGAAGGGGTCGATTCGGCGCTCTCAGAGCTCGCCCAGAACGGCACCACGACGATCACCTTCTCAAGCAAGACCCGAACCCACTATCAATCCGGACACGCCGCGGCCGGCCCGATCCTCGCCAACGACTCCGTCTCGAACCACGTTCTCGCGGAAGGCTCCGCCAATGTCGTCTGCGGGCACGACACCGACTGCTCAGGCAGCGAAAAAGCGCCGATCGAACACGAACGTACGCCGCCCGAAGCCCTGTCCGATACATCGAGCGCCGGGCAGTCCGCCGAAGGCCCATCGATAGAAAAGGCCGTCGCGGAATCCGGCACGAATTGCCTCACCGACACGTTCGTCACGACGATCCCCGTCTATCACCCGGGCGACCTCGTGTGCTGGCGTCTCGAGGCGAGCTTCCCCGAGGCGACGAACACAAAAGGCCTGC
>Ga0302178_10001250_pt1 | contig 21651 bp, 16 predicted proteins | sample I_Palsa_E1_3_FD_198790 | JGI IMG/M metagenome (GOLD analysis project Ga0302178, IMG submission 198790) | Peat permafrost microbial communities from Stordalen Mire near Abisko, Sweden - I_Palsa_E1_3 | ecosystem: Environmental > Terrestrial > Soil > Palsa > Peat permafrost | place: Sweden... | reverse complement strand
CGCGCACTGCGTCGAACTCCCCTTCTTCTTCGACACCATCGACGCCTACCCCGACAGCCCCATGCTCGGCGAGGCCACCGCCGCGGCCCGATCTCTCGGCTACACGTTCTCTCACGCGGTAGCGGCCTTCGTAGCTACTGGCCGGCCTGCCGCAGATCAGTGGCGCCTGTACCAGCCCGCCAACCCGGCGACCATCCGGCATTTCGCCTGACACCCGGGATGGCGACCGTTTTACTCATAACCCAGAGGTCGCGGTTCGGGGTCTGGGCGGGGCAACGGTGCCGGTCGGCCCGGTTTCCTACTTGCCGTGACCGGATGAGGGCCTGGGCTACTGCGGGGTGGATCCTGCAAGGTAGATCACGCGGCGGGCGATGTTGACGGCGTGGTCGCCTAGGCGCGCGTAGAAGCGCGCCACCAGCGTCAGCTCCATCGTCACCGGCGCGATCATCGACCCGGAGGCAAGTTCGCCGATCAAGCTGGCGTAAAGCACGTCCATCTCGGCATCGCGCTCGCGAAGCGAAGCCGCGGCGGTACGGTCCCGCTGGTACCAGGAGTGCACTGCCTGGCGCCACATGTCCGATGCGAGGCTTCCCATCCGCTCCAGGAGCCCTCGGCTGCGCGGCGCGAGGTCTTCGCTGAGCATGTGGCTGGCCCGGGCTGCGATGTCCAGGACGAGGTGGTGGGAACGTTCGAGATCGGGCACGATTCGCAGCACGGAGAGCAAGAAACGCAGATCGGACGCCACAGGCGCTTGCAGCAAGATCTCCCGGTTGACCAGCTGCTCGATCTCCGGGTACAGGACCCCGATAACCTGCTCGCGTTCGGCCAGCTTCCCGAGCACCTCGTTGTCGCCGCTCAGGAGGGCCTGGGTCGCCCCGCGCAGGTCCTCGGCGACCATGGCGAACAGTTTCATGACCCGGGCTTCGATGGCCTCCAGCTCACCGTCAAATTCCTGCCGGACCATCCTCAGAGCCTATCGCCCCGCCGTCCTGCCGGGTCCCGGAGTGCGGATCCTGGCTTCGGCACGAAGAGGACGGGACGTCGTGCCACAGCGGGAGTCAGACCGGGCGACTGACCATGATCATCCGGGCGCAGGCGGCCTTTCGCGTTCGCGCCGCTGCGGCCGGTACGGACATGCCCGACGCGTAAAATGACCCGGTGGCTGATCACCGGAACTGCGAGCAGTGCGGCACCTCGTTCGTGCCGCGCCGTGAGCACGCCCGGTTCTGCTCTGCTGATTGCCGCGCCGCATGGAACCGCGAGCATTCGGGCGATGCGGCGGCCGGGGCGAGCGCGCTGCAGTGGTCGGTCACCGCGATGAGTGAGACGACCGGGCGGCTTCCCCGGACGCGGGCGGGAGACCGGCCGCGGGCGTTCGCGGTGATTAGTGAGGCGGTGTGGTGGATCACCATCGTCGACGCCACGCTGGTGCGCCATCACCCAGATGCCTACGACAGCGTGCTGGCAGGCCAGGCCCAGGCAGAGCGCCAGCTGACCGAGGGGATCCTGGCCGGGCTGCGTTTTGTCCGGAACAGGATCGGCGACGAAGCCGATCTTGCTGAGTTCATCGAACCCGGCGACGCCGGCCCCGGCGCGGGCGAAGGGCGTATCAGGGGCTGGACCTGGAAGCCGGCGCCGGTACCGGCACTGGGCTCGCTTGCACAGCGCGCGCAGGCGTGGGAGATAACGCGGTACCAGGCGTACCAGGCTCAGCTGGCAGGCCACACCATCGGGGCGACCTTCGGGCGGGCTGCAGAATTCCTCAAGCTAGCCGCCGCGGACGCAACCTCCATCACAGATATCAGCGCCCAGGCACGCCCCTGGCCTGAACGGCCGCTCAATCGACGGTAAGCGATGTCTCCAGCTCAAATGCCGCCACCGTAGGCGGAGTTGCCTCGTCCGGGGTAGGGGCCCGACCATTGCTGTGTCCCCTGCCGGACTGGCGGCGGGTAGTTCGCCTACCGGTCATTATGCGTTCATCTGGCGTTCATTTGCAGGTCGGCGGCGCGCCGCCTGGGCCGGATAACCTCCGCTGCAGTGGCAGAAAGCGGCCGGATGCAGGTACGTGTCAGGCGGCGTGAGCGGCGGGGTGATGCGGTGGCTGACATCCAGTCCGGGGACCTGGTCGCGGCGCTGGACGAGGCACCGCTGAGCAGGTTCCATCTGCGGGCGGTCGTGGCCTCGGGGATGGGGTTCTTCACCGACGCCTACGACTTGTTCGTCATCGGGATCGCCTCGGCGCTGATCGACAAGGACTGGGACCTGAGCTCGGGCAAGCTGGCCGTGCTCAACAGCACCATGCTGGCCGCCGCGTGCCTGGGTGCACTGGTGTTCGGGCGTTACGCGGATGTGGTCGGCCGTAAGCGCGTGTACTGGCTGGTCGCCGTGCTCATGATCGCCGGGGCACTGGGATCGGCGTTGTCGGGCTCGTTCTGGGTGCTGATCGGGTTCCGTTTCCTGCTCGGCTTGGGTGTCGGCGGCGACTACCCGGTCAGCGCGGTCATGGTGAGCGAGTACGCGAACCGTAAGGACCGCGGCAAGCTCGTCGGGATGGTGTTCGGGACCCAGGCGCTCGGACTCATCATCGGGCCGCTGATCGCGCTGGCCTTGCTCGGCTCGGGTGCCAGTAATGATGTGACATGGCGGGTCCTGCTCGCGCTCGGCGCGGTGCCCGCCGCCGCCGTCATCTACCTCCGCTGCCGGATGCCGGAATCGCCGCGTTACCGGGCCCAGGTGCAGGGCCGGGCAGCGCAGGCGGCCAGCCGGATACCCGGTCTCAACGGCGTGCAGGTCCACGGCGACAGTTCCGGTGACATGCAGCCCGAACTGGGGCTGCGGGCGTTTCTCACCAGCCGCCGGTGGCTCATCACGCTGGCCGGGACCGCAGGCTGCTGGTTCCTGCTCGACTATGCCTACTACGGGAACACGATCTCCACCCCGCAGATCCTCAGCCTGATCACCCCGCACGCCTCGACCATGACCAAGATCACCCTGCAGCTGGCAATCTTCGTAGTGGCGGCAGTGCCTGGTTACATACTGGCGATCGCCCGGCTGGACCGGATCGGGCACCGGCGGCTGCAGCTTGTCGGGTTCGCGATGATGGCGCTGTGCTTCGCTGTCATCGCGGCGGTGCCGGGCATGACCACCATGGTTGCCCCGTTCCTGCTGGTGTACGGGCTGAGCTACTTCTTCACCGAGTTCGGCCCGAACATGACCACCTTCGTGCTGCCCAGCGAGCTGTACCCGGTCAGCATGCGCACCACCGGACACGGGATCTCGGCGAGTATCGGCAAGCTGGGCGCGTTCATCGGGGTCTTCCTGTTCCCCGTGCTGCAGACCTCGCTGGGACTGCGCGGCACGCTGCTGCTCACCGCCGGGGTCGCCGTATCCGGTTTCGCGCTCACCCTCGTGCTGCCCGAGCCCTCCGGGCGCAGCCTGGAGGACATCGCCATCAGCGCGTCTGACACCGCCGCCGCCCCGCCGCTGCGGACGGCCGGTCAGGCACCAGCGCTCTGACGAACGCTCATCGCCGGGGAACACCGCTGAAACACGCCGGCTGCCATTGCTGGCCGGCGATGGCCTGTAGGCCCCGCGTGGCGGCCAGTCCAGGGCTCTCGGCCGGAAAGGAATTCCAGGCCGGGGCAAGCCATGAAACGCTGTGGCAGCGAGATGATTACCGCGTACGGAACTGCCGGGCGAACAGGCGGAGGTGACGGTGCCGGATTCGCGTGTCCGCTCCCTGCGAGCACGGCTGCGGGCACCGCCTGTGATGGGCGGGCTGCTGCCCCTGCGCCGGTCTCAGATAGCGCCGGACATGCTTGCCGGTATCACCCTGGCCGCCGTGAGCATCCCGGTGTCTCTGGGGTACGCGAAGATCGCCGGGATGCCGGTGGTAACCGGGCTGTACACGCTGCTGCTCCCGATGGCCCTCTTCGCCATCCTCGGTTCTTCGCGCCATCTCGTCGTCGGCGCGGATTCGGCCACCGCGGCCATCCTCGGCGCGGCCCTGGCCGGGCTGGCGGCCGTCGGCTCGCCGCAATACGTCCGGCTGGCCGGGCTCGCGGCCCTGCTCACGGGCGCCCTGCTGCTGCTGGCGCGGCTGGCCCGGCTCGGATTCCTGGCGAACTTCCTGTCCCGGACCGTCCTGATCGGGTTCCTCACCGGCGTCGGAATCCAGGTGGCCGCCGGGCAACTCCCCGACATGCTCGGGGTGACTGTCGCCGCCAAGAGCACCCCGGCCAAGCTCCTGGATGTCGCGCGGGCGCTGCCGCAGGTACACGGGGCAGATGTGGCGGTATCGGCCGGGGTCATCGTGATCGTGCTGGCTGCCCGCTGGGTCGACCGCAGGATCCCGGGCCTGCTGATCGCGGTGATCGCCGCGATCATCGTGAGCCGCGCGGCCGGCCTGGCCAGGCGCGGCGTGGCCGTGCTCGGGCCCGTCCCGCGCGGGCTGCCGCACCTGGGACTGCCCGCGCTCGGCCGGCACGACGCCGCCGCGCTCCTCGGCACCGCGGTGTCGTTGTTCGTCGTCATCCTGGCCCAGAGCGCGGCGACCTCACGCGCGTACGCCGGGAAGTACGAGGAGGCATTCAGCGAGGACACCGACCTGGTCGGCCTGGGCGCCGCCAACGTGGCCGCCGCGTTCTCTGGCAGCTTCGTCGTCAACGGCAGCCCGACCCAGACCCAGGTGGCTGACAGCGCGGGCGGGCGCAGCCAGCTGGTCCAGCTCACGACGGGCGCGGTGGTGCTCATCGTCCTGCTGCTGCTCACCGGGCCGCTGGCCAGCCTGCCCATTGCCGCCCTGGCGGCGATCGTCTTCCTCATCGCCGCCGGACTCATCGACGTCACCGGGATGCGGCGGATCCTGGCCTGCCGGCGCCTGGAGTTCGCCATCGCCCTGCTCACCACCGCCGCGGTCGTGATGCTGGGGGTCGAGCAAGGCATCGTGCTCGCCGTCGTCGCCTCGGTCATCGACCATCTGCGCCACAGCTACAACCCACGCAACAGCGTGCTGGTGAAGTCGCCGGCCGGGCACTGGCAGCCCGTCCCGGTCCTGCCCGGTGCGCGGACCGAGCCAGGACTGGTCATCTACCGGTTCGGCACCAGCCTGTACTACGCCAACGCCTCCCGCCTGATCGACGACGTCACTGTCCTGGCCGAGCAGGGAAGCCCGCTGCGGTGGATGGTTCTCGATGGCGCGGCCATCGGCGACGTCGACTACACCGCGTCAACGGTCCTCACCCGCATCATCGAACACCTCCGCAAACGACACATCCGCCTCGCCGTCAGCAGCGTCCTTGGCCCGGTGCGCGAGCAACTCGACCGCTACGGCATCAGCGCCTCCCTCGGCCCCGGCGCCTACTACGAAACTCCCGGCGAGGCGCTCGAGGCCTTCCACTCCGCAAATGCCGATCCACCGGCTGACCTGAGGGCGGCACCCTTACAACTGGGGTCCGCTGGCCCAACCAACGGGAAATTGACGTGATGGCAGGCCGGGGCTCTACCGAACCCGGAAGCCAAGCCAGCTAGTCACTGCCGGACCCTCAGTACCGATGCTGGCACCCGGCCCCGGCCCCCATCGTCATGATTTCGTTACTGGTGGGCTGGAACCGGGCGACTGGTGCCGATCGTTACCCGGTGGGTGCATCAGTGCGCAGCCCAGCTAGCACCATCCCGGTGGCCTGGACTGTGGTAGCGATCTGCGCGGCGGCCGCCTCGACGTCGGCGCTCGAGCTGGCCGCGACGGTACGCGCCACGGGACCTGAGGCCGCCACGCTGATCCGGGGGACAGCATGGATGAGGAACTACGGGGGGAACGCGCCGATCGCGAGCCGAAGCCGCGGGACACCGCGGGGCGGATCGCGAGAGTCGTGGTCATGGTCGCGGCAGCTGTCACGCTGGTGGCCGGATGTGGCCTTGCGGTCGCGGCGCAACCTCACCGTGCGCCGTCACCGCCGTCACCGGCGTCACGACCGTCACCGCCGTCACCGCCGTCACCGCCGTCATCCGCGTCGCTGGTGCTGGTCCGCACGCAGGCTCGGGCCACGATCGTCATCGACGGCGGCCGCCCTGGCCCGGTGTTTCAGGGCATCGGCGCGATCAGCGGGGGTGGCGGCAACTCCCGGCTGCTGATCGACTATCCCGCGCCCGAGCGCGAGCAGATCCTCGACTATCTGTTCACGCCGCACTTCGGGGCCTCGCTGCAGATGCTGAAGCTGGAGATCGGCGGCGGTGGTTTCTCCTCCGATGGCTCGGAGCCGTCCGTGGAGCCCGTCCGGGGCGGGCTGGACTGCGGGGCAGGCTATGAGTTCTGGCTGGCCCGTCAGGCCCTGGCGCGCAACCCGGCGATCAAGCTGTATGGCCTGCAATGGTCGGCCCCCTCCTGGGTGAGCGACGGGAATGGAGGCCTGTGGAGCACCGCAGACGTGCACTACGTCGTCGACTGGCTCAGGTGTGCCAGGGACAACGGCCTGACCGTCAGCTACGTCGGCGGCTGGAACGAGCATTTCCAGGGCACCCCGGTCCAACTGGCCTGGTTCGTGAACCTGCGCCGGGCGTTGGACCTGGCCGGGTTTACCGGCACCCAGATCGTCGCCGCCGACCAGACCCCGCAACGGCGGCTAGCGCCCGGCCGAGGGCTGGGGTATTTCCCGCTGCTTGCCTCGGGGACCGTCGCCGAGGACATGACCGAAGACCCGGCCTTCGCCCGGGCGGTCAGCGTCGTGGGCATGCACGATACGTGCGGGCTGCCGACCACCGGGTACCAGTGCGTGATGGCCGCCAATGCGCGGACCCTGGCGGCTCGCATGGGCAAGCCGCTGTGGGAATCCGAGCTCGGAGCCACCCCGTCCACGGGAACCGATCCCGCGCGGCCCGGGCCCGGTGCGCTGGCCCGGGCGCTCAACAACGCCTACAACGAGGCGGGAGTCACCGGCATCCTGGTCTGGCCGCTGGTTGACGCGATGCCGCAGGACCTCCCGCACGAGGGCCGGGGCCTGGTCTGGGCCGACCAGCCCTGGGACGGCTCCTACGACGTGACGCCCCTGACCTGGGTGATCGCCCAGACCACGCAGTTCACAACCCCCGGCTGGCGTCACGTTGACGGGGCGAACGGCGCCCTGCCCGCCAGCGGTTCCTACGACACCTACGAGGCCCCCGGCCGCTCCGCCTGGAGCCTGGTGGCGCAGACCTCGACGGCCACCATGGCGCAACAAGTGACCATCCACGTCCTCGGCGGCCTGCCGGCGCGGGTGGTCCATGTGTGGAGCACCAACCTGCGCGGACCCGGCCAGTTCGTCCGCCGCGCCGACATCACCCCGCGCGGCGGTACCTTCACCGCCGTGCTGCAACCCGGGTTCGTGTACACGTTCACCACGACCACCGGGCAATCCCGGGCAGGCGGCCAGCCACCCACGGTCCCGGCCGCCGCCCCGATGCCGCTGCCGTACACGGCCGCCCCCGACGCCGCAGGCATGGCGCGCATGCTCTCCCCGATCGAGGGGTCCTTCGGCTACGTCCACGGTGTCCTGGCCCAGACAACGGCCGGAAAGCCGGTCGAATGGTACTCCCTCGGCCCGTCTCCCAGCCCGTATGCGGTCGTCGGCTGGAACACCTGGCGCAACTACACGGTCTCGGCCCTCGTGGTGCTCCCGCGATCCGGGTCGGCGTCCCCGCCGCCAGGCGCCGCGCTGATCGCGCGGTTCCAGGGCCTGCTCGGGACCACGGTCAGCCACTTCCGCGGCTACGAACTCAAGGTCCGCAGCGACGGCGCCTGGCAGCTCACGGCCAACGGTCCAGTGCCGGTAACGCTCGCATCAGGCCGGGTGGCCGCCGCCCGCGCCTACGCCATGAGCCTCAGCGCCGATGGGACCACCATCTCCGCACGGATCGACGGCGCCCGCGTGGCCACCGTCATCAACGGCGCCTACCGAGACGGCCCCGCCGGCCTGGCGAGCCTGGGCTACTATCCGGTTCAGTATCCCGGCTTCGGCGTCAGCTAGCCGGATAGCTACGGGGACCGCGAGGCACCCGGCCGCGGCTGACCGTTGACCCGTCAAGGATCGGCCGGATCTAGGCACGGCGAGGGTGATACCGCGTTGTCCGGCTCGATGCCTAGCACTTCGGCTTGGTGTGATGCCTGGATGCCTGCTCCTGCCGTAGCTGAATCCCCGTCGTGAGCCGGGGTCAGGCCACCGCTGTGCTGGAGACGCTCTCGGTCTGCCGATGCTGGTGGCTGCCATCGGCGCCGCGACCAGGGCAAGGCGGCGATCATGAACGCGATGACGAAGAGGCTAACGAACATCATCACGTTATTGGCCTTCACCCAGTTCGGCTGGGTCAGCATCATCATCGGCAGGTAGAAGATGGCCGCGTAGGCCCCGAGGACGATCTGCAGCAGTATCGACAGCCGGGCTGGCCGGGCGATGGCCGAGGGTGCCTGCCAGGTCAGGTACTGGTTGCCGAATGATGGCGTGAGCGCCAGCAGTGTCGTCGTGGTCGCTGTCGCGATATCCAGAGGGTGACCACGGCGCCACCACCACACCGCGAGCAGGGCGCCGACGATGGCGATCTTGGTTCCGATCGACCCCGCGTTCAGCCACAGCGGGTCCTGCCAGACCGGAAGCTTCGTCGGATGAACCGCCAGCCATACTCCTGACCAGCCCCAGTTCCCGAAGCTGGGGCGGGTCTCAAGGAACTGCGTGGCGATGTAGGGCAGCTTGCCGACTGGCGTACCGACAGTGAGCGGCAGCGTGACGAACAGCAGTGCCACGAGGGCGGCGGCTCCGGCCGTGAACTGCGCGCGGCGGCGCCAGGCCGGCAGGGCCAGCAGCAAGGCCGGGCCGAACACCAGCGGCCACGTCTGCGCTGCTACCGCCACGCCAAACAAGACGCCGGCGACGGCGGCCCGGCGGCCGGAGACCTGCGGGCCCGCCCGCAATATGACGGCGAACGCGCCCAGGCAGAACAGGAAACAGAAAGGCTCGGCCTGGCCGTGCACGCTGCTGATCAGGATGGCCAGCGGGCTGCAGGCGTACTGGAACCGGCGTAGCGCCGCCCGCTCACCGGTGGCGCCGGCCAGCACGCCGACCAGGACGACAACCCCGAGGTCGGACAAGATCGCCGGGACCCGGGCGATGATCAGCCAGTTCACGTGCAGGTGCACAACCGCCCAGTACGCTCCGGCCAGCACGAAAGCATAAGGAGGCAGGGAACCCCACCCGTTCTGCCGGTTGTTCAAGATCGGGTCCTGGTGATGCAGGACGTCGAAACCCGCGGTCTTGAAGTCATTCGCGAGGTCGTACGGCTGGATGCGCCAGGCCAGGGCCAGCATCGCCAGCCGCAGCACCAGGGCGACGTAGATCGCCACCGCCATCGACGGCCGCCAGTCGCGGCGCTGCGCGATCACCATCAGCGCGACACCGATTACGAGAAGCAGCAGCGCTGCCGCACACTGGCCAGGATTGAGCTGACCATACGTCATGCCACGACCTCTCCCTGCACGATTAACCGCCGCAGGGAGCCCCCATGCACGGTCAGCTTTCCGTCAAGCGGATGCAGAACCGCACAGTGGACAGGCCCGTGACTCCCGCTGACCCAGTTCCTGGCGGCCTGGTCAGCGATTTCACCCGAATGATAATAGATGGAACAGCCTCCGTGCCCCAAAGACGCGCCGCGGTGCAGTAGTCGATCGAGACGACGAGCATCAGACCCCGCCGCCGGCCCGGAATCGGGGACTACTCAGTTGCGGCTACTGGCGCGTACTGCTGGCCGGGTGCCGCTCGGTCATCCGGATCACCGGCCGCCCGTCAGGTCCGTCGGCCCACTCGCCGCACGGGCCGCCCTCCTCGCTCACCCCGAGCCGCAGCTGGGTGCCGTCCATGGCCAGGGCGGGGTGGTAATACCCAGCCACCTGGCGCGCCTCGGCCTGGATGTAGTGCCCGATGAGCGAGCGCCGGAACCGGCGGGCCGTGTGGTTAGGGTTGCTGCCGTGGACCAGCGAGCCGTTGAAGAACAGCACGTCTCCCGGTTCCATCGGCACCGGGCGCGGCCGGGTGCCCGGCGGCAGCGGCACCGTGATGTCGGTGAAACTCTGCGCGGTGTTCGCGGCGGTTGGACACAGCGTCGGCCAGCGGTGGCTTCCCGGGACGACCAGCAGGCAGCCGTTGGCCTCGTCGGCGCGGTCCAGCGCAAGCCATGCGGCGACGCAGGTGCCCGGACTGGCCCGCAGGTAGAAGTTGTCCTGGTGCAGGGCCTGCCCCCGGGCTCCGGGCGGCTTGAAGTAGCACATGGTCTGGACGGCGAACGGCGCCCGGCCAAGCACCGCTAGCAGGCGGTCGCAGATCCGCGCGTCCAGCAGCCACTCCAGGCTCACCGGATCCCATCGGTGCATCTGCATCATCCGTGGGTAGCGCCGGAGCGGGTCACGGGCCTGGGAACCCGCGCCGGCCACCTCGCGCGGACGCGGGCTGCCGCGCGCCAGCGCCATGAAGTGGCGACGGTAGCGCCCAGCCTCGCGGCGGCTGAATAGCTGCCGCGCGACCGCGAAACCATCCCGGTCGAACCCGGTACGGAACGCATCGCTCATGACCAACAACTATGACCGTCAAATCCGCGGTGTGCCAGGCCCGCTACTCCCGCCCACGGTTCGTTCGGAAAAATAAAGAACCCAGATGCGGAACGGCAGTGCTGCGTGCCCTCGGCATGGCTGTCGGCAGCAACCACGCGAGCAGCAGGCGGCCGTATGCCGCCTGGCAGGTCAGGCCGGGTGCTGGCCGGTCCACGCGTCGATGACGTCGAGCACGGTGTGGGTCGGCTCGGGCGGCACGAAACCGAGCATCTCCTGCAGGATCGGGTGCACGACCGGGTGCAGCCGGGTCTCGGAGAAGGCCTCGCCGTCGTCCTTGGACTCCCAGACGTCGACGTACCGCAGCCCGCTGTCGGTGCGCCAGGCCAGGTGGGCGATCAGGCCGGGCGGGCGTTCGGGGCCCAGGCCGTCCTTGATGCGGGCGTAGATATCGGCGTTGATCGGCACGTCGTAGGTGTAGGCGTAGGTCATCAGGTTCCCCTCCGACATTGATCCGAACTTGTTTCGGTTGAATATTGGTATCATGAACTTCATGCCCGGCCCCGTCAAGAGGCGCTACGACGCCACCGGCCGCCGCCAGGCCGCCGCCCGCACCCGCACGGCCATCCTGGACGCCGCCCGCCAGCTGTTCGCCGAACGCGGCTACACCGCCACCCCGATGACCGCGGTCGCCGGCCGGGCCGGGGTCGCGTTGGACACCGTCTACGCCACCGTCGGCCGCAAGCCCGAACTGGCCCGGCTGCTGATCGAGACCGCCATCTCCGGCACCGACCAGGCCATCCCCGCCGAGCAGCGCGACTACGTGCAGGCGATCCAGGCCGCCCCGGACGTCAAGACCAAGATCGCCATCTACGCCGCGGCGATCACCGCCATCGCCCCCCGCATGGCGCTGGTCCTGGGTATCATCCAGCAGGCCGCCGCCGAGCCGGAACTGGCCGCACTGCGCACCGAGATCGCCGAACGCCGCGCGGCGAACATGCGCCGGTTCGTCGCCGACCTGGCCACCGCCGCCCCGCTCCGGCTAGATCCCGGCCAGGCCGCCGACATCGTCTGGGCCACCAACTCCGCCGAGCTCTACCAGCTCCTGGTCGGCCAGCGCGGCTGGACTCCGCAGCGCTACGAACAATTCCTCTCCGACACCTGGCAGCGCCTCCTCCTCGCCGACTAGAACGCCTCCCGGTCGCGATCAGCTAGCGCCTGGGAAAGCGTCACCGGCTGGCGGTTACCTTGCGGACGAACCAGGATGCTTGGGCCAGCGCGCTGTCGGCGGCGGCGAGCAAACCGGGCTGGAGCACGAAGTCGTGCCACATGCGCGGCCATCTGGTGTATGTCGTGTCTACCTCGGCGGCCGAAGCGCTGGCGGCCAGCAGCTCGGCGTCCGGGGCGAGCAGTTCCTCGGTGCCGGCCTGGATCAGCAGCGGCGGCAGCCCGGAGTGCGGGGCGTGCAGCGGGGAGACCAAGTGGTCGGCCCAGGTGGACGGGTCGGCGTAGGCGCGGGCGCAGGCGTCGAGCCAGTCCGGGTCGAGCAGGACGTCGCGGCGCACCAGGTCGGGGACGGCCCGGCGGTCGCGGCCGAGATCGAGCCACGGCGACAGCAGGATGCAGCCGGCCGGCGGTTCCTGCCCTTCGTCGCGCATCGACAGGGCCAGGGCCAGGGCGAGTCCTCCGCCTGCCGAGTCGCCCGACACCACCACCGGCCCCGGGTCGGCCTCGCCGGACAGGGCGGTGATGACCGCGCGGGCGTCCTGCAGTGCCGCCGGATAGGGATGCTCAGGTGCCAGCCGGTACTCGGGCAAGACCACCCGGCAGCCCGTCTGGGCGCTCAGGTGCGCCGCCCACGACCGGGCCATCCGCGCCGAGCCCAGGCAATAACCGCCGCCGTGAAAGTGGATCACCGTCAGGTGCGAACCCGCTGCCCGGGAGGACACCACCTCGGCGCGCAGCCCGGCTATCGTCTGCTCGGTGACCGTGGTGCGCCGCGGCAGCAGGGAGATCCTGGTGGCCTGGTCCAGCCGCGTGCGCTGCGCCTGCCAGGGCACAGCCGGATCCAGGCAGCGGCTGCCGACCTCCCGCATTCCCCGGCGCATGATGGCAGGCGGCACGTGCAGCCCCCGCCGCTGGCGGCGGGCGGTCATGCCGCGCTGGTGCCGGCCATGGCCGGCCGTTTCGGCATGACCCGGTACGCGGCCAGGTCAAAGCGCCGGACCTGGTACCGGTACATGAACGTGTAGTCGGGCCAGTTGTTGGTGTTGCGTCCGGAGTCCGTCGTGTACCAGTTGTGACAGCCGGTCTCCCACACCGACGTCCGGCTGGCCGACTGCACCCAGGAGCCGAACGCGTCCTGCACTTCGGGGCGCACGTCAAGCCACGCCAGGCGCTGCGCCTGGAGCGCCTGGATCGCGCCGAGAACGTAGCCGATCTGGCCTTCGAGCATGTAGATGATCGAATTTCCGCCCAGGTTGGTGTTGGGCCCGTACAGCATGAAGAAGTTCGGGAACCCGGAAACGGTGATGCCGAGGTAGGACCGCGGCCCGTCCTGCCAGGCCTGCTGCAGCCGCCCGCCGCCAAGGCCGGACACCAGCATCGGCGCGAGGAACTCTCCCGCCTTGAACCCGGTGCCGTAGATGATCACGTCCGCGGCGCGGGTCGTGCCGTCGGCGGTTACCACCCCGTCCGGGACGATCCGCTCGATCGGTTCGGTGACTAGCTCGGTGTCCGGCCGCGCCAGAGCCGGGTACCAGTCGGTGGAGAACACGACCCGCTTGCAGCCCATCACGTAGTCGGGGACGCACCTGGCGCGCAGCTCAGGATCGGCGATGTGCGAGCGGAGCCGGCGGCGCCATAGCTGCATCGGACCGGCCAGCAGCTTGGGCGACAGGACAAAGCCGCTAGTGAGCAGCTCGCCGTACAGGAAGGTGCGGAGCCGGTCGATCTTGCCCAGCACGGGCAGCCGGTCCACCAGCGCCTGCTCGGAGTCGCGGTACGGCCGGTCGGCCTTGGGCAGCACGTACGGGGCGCTGCGCTGGTAGACGGTGACGTGGCCGGCGACCTTGGCGATCTCGGGTACGAACTGGATGGCGCTGGCCCCGGTGCCGACGACCGCCACCCGCCTACCCGCCAGGCCGACATCGTGGTTCCACCGGGCGGAATGCCACGCCGGCCGGCGAACCCGTCCCGGCCGGCGATGTCGGGCAGGGCGGGCCGGCCGAGCTGGCCGAGGGCGCAGACGACCGCCCTCGCCTGCAGCGTGCCGCCATCGTCAAGGGTGAGATTCCAGACCGCGACGCGTTCGTCGAACTCGGCCGCCACGACGCCGCAGCCGAAACGGAGGTGCGGGCCAAGGCCGCGCTCGGCGACCAGGGCGTGCAGGTAAGCCAGGATCTCCTCGCGCGGCGGGAAGCGCCGGCTCCAGCGCCAGGGCCGGAACGAGAATGAGTACAAGCGCGAGGGCACGTCGCAGCTCAGTCCTGGGTAGCTGTTATCGCGCCAGGTTCCGCCGAGGTCATCGGCCCGGTCCACCACGACGAAATCTTCGATGCCCGCCCGCTTGAGCGCGATCGCCATGCCGATCCCGCCGAAGCCGGCGCCGATGACGACCACCCGGTGAGCCATGGGCACTCCCCTCTGGCCGGACGCCATCCTCGCGGTGGGGCCACGATAACGGACGACCCGAGCTTCGGTAAACCGGCGGGGGGCCTCGCGCGGGTGGCTGACGGCCTATCATCGCGCTTATGACTGCAACCGCGGTCAGCGTCCGCCCGGCGGGGCGCGCTGACCTCAGGATGCTGGCGGATGTGCTGGCGAAGGCGTTCTATGACGACCCGCCGCTCATGTGGATGCTGCCTGACGGCGAGACCAGGCACGCGCGCACCCGGGGCATCTTCACCACGGTGCTCCGCGCGGAGGCACTGCGGCACGGGGCGGTGGATGCCGTCTGGGGCGGAGAGCTGGGCGGCATCGTGGGCGGGGCGATCTGGTTTCCTCCCGGCACCTGGCCCTCGCCCGTCCGCCGGCAGCTCGCCGCCCTGCCCGGGTACGCCCGTGCGCTAGGGCGGAGATTCGGTCCCGCCTCCGACATGCTGGCCGCGCTGGCGCGGGCGCACCCCCGATCGCCGCACTGGTACCTGTACGCGATCGGCGTGGACCCGGCGTACCAGGGGCAGGGTGCGGGCGCCGCCCTGCTGCGGTCCCGTCTCACCCGCGTCGACCAGGACGGCGTGCCGGCGTACCTGGAGTCGTCGAAAACCGGAAACATCCCGGTCTACGAGCATTTCGGCTTCCGGGTGGCAGAGGTCCCGCGGCTGCCCGGCGGCGTCCCCGTCGTGACTCCCATGTCCCGCCCGGCGCGCCCTGAAGGCGTCACCTGAGCAGACGGTCGACGCCGAGCTCGGCTTGTCCTTGACCTCAACCTTACTTGAGGTTCTAGCCTGACGACTATGATCTTCAGCGACGCCGAAGTGCGCTTTCTCGCCCGCCAGCCCCGTGGTCACCTGGCCACGCTGGGGCCGAACGGGACCCCACAGGTCAAGCCCCTGGGTTTCACGGTCAACCCGGCGCTCGGCACCATCGACATCGCCGGTTTCAACATGAGCGGCAGCGCCAAGTACCGCAACGTCCAGGCGAATCCGAACGTGGCCTTCGTCGTCGACGAGGTCACCGAACAGTCGATGGACGGTGCCCACTTCCTCGAGATCCGCGGCGTGGCCGAGACCACGGTCGGGACCCACGACAGGCAAGGCCATCTGGCGCCCGAGATCATCCGGATCCATCCCCGGCGGATCGTCTCCTTCAACGTCGACCCCGACCACCCGGGCTTCGCGGCCCGGGACATCACGGGGAACGAGGTGGCCTGACGTGCGCGCCGTCGAGGTCGCCCGCTTCGGTGGACCCGACGTCCTCGAGCTGCGCCAGCTGCCGGATCCCTCTCCAGGGCCGGGGCAGGTCGTGGTGGCGACCTCGGCCTGTGACGTGCTGTTCGTGGACACCATGATCCGCTCGGGTAGGGGAGTCGGCTACTTCCCGATCCGGCCGCCCTACGTGCCAGGCAACGGTGTCGGCGGCACGGTCGCCGCCGTTGGCGCCGGGGTCGACGCCAGCTGGCGCGGCCGACCGGTGGTGGCGCACACGGGCGGACCCGGCGGCACCGGCGGCTACGCCGAACTGGCAGCGGTCGACCTGGAGGCATGCGCCGCGGTGCCGGACGGGGTCAACCTTCTCGACGCCACGGCGGTCCAGGCCGACGGCACGACGGCACTGCGCGTTCTGGAGAAGACCGCGCCGCAGCAGGGGGAATGGGCGCTCGTCCTGGCCGCCGCCGGGGGCATGGGGATTCTCCTCGTCCAACTGCTGGCCGCCCGGGGAATGAAGGTGGTCGGTGCCGCCCGGGGGTCCAAGAAACGAGACGTCGTGTCGGCCGCCGGGGCAGCTGCGGTCATCGACTACGGCGAGCCGGGCTGGACCGTCGCGGTCCTCGACGCCACCGGGGGGCGGCGACCGACCGTCGTGCTCGACGGCGCCGGGGGCACGATCGGCGGAGCAGCCTTCGGGCTGGTCGCCGACGGCGGACGGTTCTCGGCCCACGGCACCCCGAGCGGCTCGTTCGCACCCATCGACCCGGGCGAATCGGAACGCCGAGGCGTGACCGTGACTACTCTGCCCGACCTCCAGTATGGCGAGGGCGACAGGTCTCGGCTGCTGACCGCCGTTCTCGCCGAGGTCGGCGCCGGGCGGCTGGCCCCCTTCGTGGGTCAAACCTTCTCACTCGCCGAGGCCTGGAAGGCGCATCTGGCCATCGAATCCCGTGAGACCGTCGCCAAGACGCTTCTCCTCGGCTAGAGCAGCCGCCGCGCGGGGAGCGACTCCTCAGGTAGCACGCGGCGCTGAGCCGAACCGGTCAGCACCGGCAGGTAATCCTCTCGGGACATCAGTTCGGCGCCAAGCGACCGCAGGAAAGGACTGTCCCACTGCGCGTCGATCAGCGTGCCGCCCGCCTCGGCGAATCGTGCGCCCATATCCGCGACCGCAATTCTCGCCGCGTTGGGATGCCGGTTGAACATCGAATCTCCGCTGAGCACGGAGCCCACGCCCACGCCGAGGGCGCCGCCGATCAGATCGCCGTCCTGCCAGACCTCGATGCTGTGGGCCCAGCCTTCCTCGTGCAGCTTGACCATGCTTTCCAGCAGCGCGTCGGTGAACCAGCGTGGCTCACGGCCCGCCCGGCATTCCTGCGCCACCCGCCGGAACGAAACGTTCGCCGTCGTCCGCTCCCGGCCGCGCCGTAGCTGTTTCCTGGTATTGCGACCAAGGTGAATATTCCCGGCTTTGATCACTGGCCGGGGGTCAGGTGACCACCAGGCCACCCGGTACGGGTCATCGCCGGTGCCGCCGACGAGGCCGATCACGCCGTCCGAGACCTGATCCTCGTACCGGAACTCGTTGCTGTCGCGAGCGAATTCATCAGGAGCCGGGAACGGGAAAATCCCGTTTTTATACGCGCCGAGCACGCTGACCGGGCTCAGATCCGCGCCGAAGGCGACCGGGCCGTCCCGTGCGCCCGGTGCGATCGTGAAGGATTCCCAGTCCGGATAGTGGCGGACCGTCATAACGGGCTCTTCAGGTACCCGGTTGCTATCAGCCGGCCGATGTTGAGATCAAGGAGTTTGGTATCGACCGGCGGGAAAGCTATGCCGCTGCCTCTGAGCGCCGCCTCAGCATGTGACCGGGTGTAAGCCGGGAAAATGTGCTCGAGGTACATTTCCGCCACCGTGAGCCCGGGTTGTTCGCAGTGATCGACAAAGAGCGGGACGAAGGGGGTCATCGGGTGGCCGGGATCCTCTGCGGCATTTTTCAGCAGCTCATCGACCCATTGGTGGTATGGAATTGTCTTGATGGCAAATCCGTGGTGCCGCAGCCGGTCGACCAGTGCCGCGAGGGGCGCGTATTGCGGGCTGGCCAGATGATAGGTGCCCCCGGTCGCTTCGGTATGCGCAGCGATGTATCCTATGGCGGCCGCACATATATCGACTGGCACGAAGTCGAGCGGCAGGTCGATATCTGGCGCGACGCTCTTGTCCGTTATGAACCTTATCAGCGCGCACATTTCGGTCGCGGTGTTCCAGGTGCCAGTTCGCTGATCACCGACAATGTCCAGGGGACGGTAGATGGCCACCGGCAAGCCCGCCCGGCTAGCGTTCCTGAGCAGTTCTTCGGCGACGAACTTGGTCTCTATGTAGCCCATGCAGAGGCGATCGGCATAAGCCAGGGGCGTGTCCTCGGTTACTTCGTGCACGCCCATGGCGCCGAAACCCGCGAGCACTGTAGTAGTGGAAACATAGTGAATGGGTATGCCCCGGGCGAGGCCGGCCAGGCGGATTAGTTCCCGGGTGCCCGTCACGTTAGCCGCCCGCAGGTCCTGGTACGGGTAGGAAAAGTTCACCAGCGCGCCGGCGTGGTGAATGACGTCGACTGTCCGCGCGAGTTCGCGGAATGCGCTGGAGTCCAGGCCCAGGTTCGGTTCGGCGAGATCCCCGGGCACCGGCTCGATGCGATCGTTCGTCAGGCCGTCGAGCTCGTAGCGCTCGGCGGCCTGCGCGATGCGTCCCCGCGCGTCCGCGGCGCTGTCGGCCCGGACCAGGCAGTGCACCCGCGCGGTGGTCGTGGCCAGCAGTTCGCGCAGGAGATAGAGCCCGAGGAAGCCGGTCGAGCCGGTGAGGAGTATCTCTCGCGGTCGCTTCCAGTCCGGCGGCGAATCCGCGTCCAGGTGGACCGGATCAGTCAGCCTGGCCTCGGCGGTGAAGTTGACCCGCGCATCCGCGCCGCGGACGGTGAGCCTGCCCGCGCGGGCGTCCTGCGTGGCCTTCGAGAAACCCCGCAGGGTCGGGTCGCGGAGCAGACGGCGGGTGAGCGGACGGACATAGCTCGGCCGGATGCCGAACATGACGCGCACGTGCGCCAGCATCTCCGCCGCCAGCAGCGAGTTGCCGCCCAGGGCGAAGAAATCGTCATCGAGGCCCACCCGCCCGGTCGTCAGCATCCTAGACCACAGGTGCGACATTCCCGCCTGGAGCGGCGTATATCCCCCGTCGAGGCCGCCGCTGGCCACGGTCACCGGACGCGGCAGCGCCGACCGGTCGATCGTTCCCTGCGGCGTCAGCGGCATCTGGTCGATCGCGATGAACACAGCAGGAACCATGAAACCTGGCAGCCGGGCCGCAAGAAAGCTCCGCAGGCTCGCGACCGACAGCAGCTCCCGCGTCTGCCCATCGGCCGATCCGTCCTGGTCCGCAGGGTCTGCGGGCTCTTCGGGTAGACGCCGGGTGTAGTACGCCGCGAGCTGCCGGTTACCCGGACCGAACTCGTGGGCGATGACCGCCGCCTCGGCGATGCCGGGGTGGCCGACCAGTTCACTCTCGATCTCGGCGGGCTCGACCCGGAAGCCGCGGATCTTCAGCTGGTGATCCACCCGCCCGATGACCTCAAGGTTCTCGTCCTCACGCCAGCGCCCGAGATCTCCGGTGCGATACATCCTGCTCCCGGGTGAGACGCCGTGCGGGTTCGGCAGGAACAGCTCGGCCGTGAGTTCCGGCCGGCCGAGGTAGCCCCGGGCCACGCCGCAGCCGCCGATATAAATCTCTCCCACCGTACCGGCCGGGACCTGGTTAAGATCCGGATCCAGAACGAGCACTTGTGCGTGCCGGATCGGCTTGCCCACCGGTACCGAGGCGGAAGGCTTCCCGGTGAGCAGTTCGGCGCCAACCTCGAATAGCGTCGAAGTGATCGTCGTCTCGGTGAGCCCGTAGGCATTGAGCAGTCTGGCTCCCCTCGCTGCCCGCATGGCCGCGGCGCAGTCCGCGGGGCTGGCCCGGTCGCCGCCGGTGATCATGAGCCGGACGCTGCGCAGCCGTCGGTCTTGGCGTTCGGTGACCGCGAGCATCTGGTGCCAGTACGCGGGGGTCAGGTCGAGGACGGTGACCTGCTCGGCCGCCAGGTAGCGGAGCAGATCGGTGGGCGCGATGATCCCCGTGGGCGGAAGCATCAGGGTCGCTCCGCAGGTCAGGGTCACGAAGATCTGCTCTATCGAGGTGTCAAAGCCGAGCGAGGCTAGCTGCAGAACCCGGTCGGATGGGGAAATCTGGTAGTCGCGCGATAGTTCGGCGCTGACACATGCCAGCGAGCCGTGGCTGACGGCGACGGCCTTGGGGTGGCCGGTGGAGCCTGAGGTATAGATCACGTACGCGAGGTTTTCCGCTTCCAGGCTGACCCCGGGGGCCGTGGTCGGCCGGTCCGCGAGCTTCAGGCCGCACTCGTCGATCAGGAGCAGCCTCGCGTCAGTTTCCGCGAAGGTTCCCGCGTCTGCGCGGTTCACCAGAATAACCGTGGGACGGGCTTCGGCACACATCTGGCGCAGCCGCACGGCCGGCAGCGACGGATCCAATGGCAGGTACGCACCGCCCGCCTTCAAGATCGCCAGCAGACAGCGAATCGTTTCTGTGCCGCGCTCGAGGCAGACTCCGACCAGGGTCTCCGGGCCGACGCCCAGATCCGCCAGATGGTGGGCCAGCTGATTGGCCGACTGGTTCAGCTGACGATAGGTCAGCTGGGTTCGACCGGAAACTACCGCGGCCCAACCAGAGTGCCGCCATGCTTGCTCGCCGAATAGTTGGTGCGCATATCGGACATTATGTTCGGGCGAAATTGCGTTAACCTGCTTCCGCGCCGCGCCTTGATGTGTCTCGCCGTACCGTTCCTTGGCTCCCCAGGCGCTGACCGGAGCAATATGTTAATGCCCGCTAAGAACGGGGCTGACACGCTTTATGATCAACGAGCGTGGCGGCTGGCGGGTCGAAGACCGCGAGGGCGGCGCGAATTGCCGGCATAAAATACGATAAATAGTCATAATCTTCACTCTGACCCGGCCAGAATCAGGAAACCCTCCGGAGAATCGAGGTAACTCACGGAATCAGGAAAGAGCGATGTGATCTTCGTAACAGGCCAGAGCCAGAAATTAACATAAGCAACTAATTAGGGTTACTGGGGCTACTGAGGGAAATGCGCCAGGTGCTTGTGGGCGTTGTTCTGGGGGGAAGATGGAGTAGGGCAGAGCGTGCACTGCTGAGGAGCGTGCAAAGGCGGGCCGGTGAGCTTGGGGGACGGGTTGACGTCGCGGCGCAATGTGCTGGTGGGTTATTTCATCTGGATGGCGTTGCTCATCGCGACGTACTTCGGACGGCCCGGCCTGCGCCCCGAGGCGTGGGGCCTGATCGGCCTGAGCGGAGTGCTGGCCATCGTGGCCGGGGTGGTCCTCAACCGGCCTACCCGTGAGACGCCCTGGCTGCTGCTGGCCCTCGCGAACCTGAGCTTTGCCACCGGCCAGGTCAGTTTCCTGGTCCTGACCGAGATCAAAAAGGCGACGGTTCCGTTTCCGTCCTTCGCGGACGGTTTCTACCTGGCGGAGTATCCGCTGACCGCCGCCGGGTTGCTCGTTTTTATCTGGTGGCGTACCCCGGACCGGGACCGGCGCAGCCTGATCGACGCGCTGACCCTGACCGTCGGGCTGGCCCTGCTGTCCTGGATCTACCTGGTCCTTCCGTACGTGCACAACCCCTCGCTGTCGTGGCTGCAGAAAAGCGTCGCGATCGCCTACCCGCTCGGCGACGTGCTTATCCTGGCCATGATCGCCCGGCTGATCGTGCCCGGGACGGCCCGGAGCAGGTCCGTCCAGTTGCTTATCCTCGGCATCGTCGGGATGCTGGCCTCCGACGTGTCGTTCGGCCTGGAACAGCTCTACGGGTCGTTTCACAGCGGGACGGTTGTCGACCTGGGCTGGGCGGTCTTCTACACCGCGTGGGGGGCGGCGGCCCTGCACCCGAGCATGACGGAGCTAACCCAGTCGGTGGCCCGGCAGCCGGCCGTAACCTCACCCTTCAGGCTGACTGTGCTCATGCTCGCGTCGCTGATCGCCCCGGCCGTCTTGTTCATCCAGTCACTCACGGGCCGGAATCACGACGACAGCGTGATCGCGGTGTTCTCCGCCCTGCTCTACCTGCTGGTGCTCTCGCGGCTGTGGG